>SXGT01608641.1_pt1 | contig 18315 bp, 16 predicted proteins | sample 3176221 | NCBI WGS metagenome assembly SXGT01 (sample SAMN11356862, study PRJNA531348) | freshwater metagenome | isolation source: freshwater sample F1-120 | place: China: Fuxian Lake, Yuxi | collected 2017-12-25
GGCCAGTGGTAGTTCATGAGGCAGTCGAGCGCGTCGCGGCTGATGCCCTTGACCCGCATGCGGCCCTGCCCGTCGCGGTTGAAGGCCGCCGCGCGGAGGTAGTGCTTGACGAGCAGCGGGATGTCCTCCTTGCGCTCGCGCATGGGCGGCAGCATCACGCGCACGACCGAGAGGCGGTAGAAGAGGTCCTCACGAAACCGACCGGCTTTGACCTCCTCCTCCAGGTTGCGGTTGGTGGCCGCGATGACGCGCACGTCGATCTTGACCGGCTTGTTGGCCCCGACCCGCCGAATCTCGCGCTGCTCGAGCGCACGCAGCAGCTTGGGCTGCAGGTCCAGGTTGAGCTCCCCCAACTCGTCCAAAAAGATGGTCCCGCCCTGGGCCATCTCGAACAGGCCCTGCCGGCTCATGATGGCGCCGGTAAACGAGCCCTTCTCGTGGCCAAAGAGCTCGGACTCAATGAGGTTCTCGGGCACCGCGCCGCAGTCGAAGACGACGAAGGGGCCCTTCTGCCGCGTCGAGGTCTGATGGATGGTGCGCGCCACGACCTCCTTGCCGGTGCCCGTCTCGCCCTCGATGACGACGGTGACGCCCGTGGGCCCGATCTTCTCCAGGATGCCAAAGATCTCGCGCATCCGGACCGACTTGCCGACGATCTCGCCAAAGGCCTCCCGATTGCTGGGCAAGATCTCGACCTTCTCATCGAGCGACTGGAACTTGACGTCCGTCTTGCCGATGGTGACCGTGCAGCCCGGCTTGAGGTAGGCCTCCTTGATGCGGACGCGGTTGATGAACGTGCCGTTGGTCGACTCCTGGTCCTGGATCAGGTAGCTGTTCTCGTCCTGATAGATGCGGCAGTGATAGCGGGAGACGGTGTCGTCCTCCAGGACCAGGTCGTTGTCCTCCATGGCGCCGACCGTGATGTTGTTCTGGTCGAAGATGTACTCGGAGGCCTGCCCGTCCTCGCGCTCGATGACGAGCTTGCACTTGCGCAGGTGAAGCGCCGCCGGACGGCCCGAGATGTAGGCGATCTTGGTCGGCGGAACGTATTCGGGAAAGGAGCCGCTCACGGTGCATCACCCCCAGACGCCGCAGGGTGCCGTGCTTCTCGCAGCGGGTCAATGGGGGTGGGGTCTGTTGACCCCGGAATCGGCTAGAACTTGAACTCTTCTTCCTGCATGAGGCGGCGCTTGAGGTAGCCCTTCTCGACTTGCTCCTGCTCCTCTTTGCAGATGATGCAGAGCGTGGCCTCGGGGCGTGCGAGCAGGCGCTTCTTGGAGATGGGGCCGCCGCAGCTCTCGCACTCGTCGTACTCGTTCTTGTCGAGGCGCTCGAGGGCCTTCTCGATCTTCTTGAGCAGGTACTGCTCGCGATCGCGCAGGCGATACTCGAAGGCGGCCTCGTACTCGGCCGAGGCGAGGTCGACCTCGTCGGGCAGGACGTCCTTGTCCTCGGTCAGCTGCTTGCGCGCGTCGTGCGCCAGGTCGTTGATGGAGTTGCGCTTCTCGACCAGGCTGAGCCGGATGCTCTCCAGCTCTTCCGGAGAAAAACGGTCGGCCTCGTCTTCGGCCGCGTGTGCTGGGGGGTTCTTGCTGGCCATCGTGTTCTCCTCTCCAGTGGCGCCGGCGCCGTGCGCTCGGTCGTCAGAGCCCATATCGGCTCCCCGGTTCGAATCCTGAAGCCCGGCTCGCCCCCCGCCCGAAGCGTGGATCAGCGTGCCTGTTGGGGCGCGTATCTTGGGGATCGCGCGGCAGCTGTCAATGGGAAGTTGAGGGAGGTTGAACGTTCCGCCTCGACATCCGGTTCGGAGTTGACCAACATCACTCCATGTCGATGCCCGCTCCTGCCTCGGCCTCCGCTGATTCCTGTCCGTTCGCTTGGGATGGCACCCCACCTCCGTTGCCAAGCTACGATCCCGATTGGGATGCGGCGGTTGCGGCAGGCGTCGACATGACCCTGATCGAATACTCGCTCATTCTCACGTACGCCCAGCGTCTTCAGCGCCTGCAGGACTCGCTGGACGTCTTGGCCGAGCTGCGCGCAGCGAAGTCCCGGCTACGGCACTGCCTGGTCAATGGCCGCGAGTCCTGGGCGTGGCCGTCCAACGACTGGGGCGCGCAATGCGTTGTACTGCATACGTTTCCCCGATGGACACCAGCCTGATGTTCCTCCGACGCATGAGCCTCGCGAACGGCGAAGAGAACGCGCTCACCGAGTTTCTAGCCGAGTTGCTTCGAGATCCGGAGCTGCGGCGACACTTTCTGCTAGAGGCCCTTGGGTGGAACCTGGGTGACGCGATCGTGAGCATCTCGACGCAGGGCCGCTCGTGTTCCAGTGGCAACCAACCCGACGTCGAGCTGTCGGTAACAGGTGAAGCGCGGGTTCTGATCGAGAACAAGGTGTGGGCCGCGTTCGGCGACCGACAGCTGGAAAGATACGCGAAGGAACTGGTCGAGTCGACGCTCGTCCCGGAGGACAAGATTGCCCTGCTTGTGCTCGCTCCGTCGGTGCGCAACACCGAGGTTCGGGGATACGTCGCGCGACTCCCGCTACCTGTGAAGGTCGTGGTAGTCACATGGGAGTCCGTCGCCACGTGGATGCGCGAGGCAGCCCGTGCGCCAGTCAGCGCCTGGCTGGCAGCGCAGTTCGCAGATTGGATCCGGACACTTGCGGCGCGGGTGCCTCGACTCGTTCGAGAGGAGGATCGTGTGATTCTGTCTGAACCGGAAACGCTACGGGCTGTTGCGGCCGCCGAAGATGCGCTGATTCACTTGAGGGCAACCCTTCGGAGCCGCGGCGAACGCGTCGCCAATGGGCACTCGCTCGACCCGGCGACACTGGGCTTCACGTCCAGCCGTGAAACTGGGCCCGCCGGTCGAGTGTGGGTGGGCCTGTGCTACCGACTCGCGGCGGACAACCCGTGCGCCAGTCCGCTGTTTTGTCAGCCGAACGACGATTCGTTCGCAGATGATGGCGACCAGCGACTGCGCGCTGCACACCTTACGGTTCTGGACGCGAGCTGCTTTGGCTGGTACCGACCGTGGGCGGTGCCGCTGCGCCTGGAGCCGCTTCAGTCGGCAGAAGAGCAGTCAGCAAGTCTCTGCCGGCAGATCGACGCAATCCGCGGGCTCGCAATGAGTTTACCATCCCATGGCGAAGGAGCCACCGTTGTACCAGCTTGAAGTGGGGCGATGGCTAGTCTCGCATCGTTTTCCGCCGACGAGCGGCTAGACTGTTCACGTCGACGTCGATGCGATGGAGCGCGCCAAGGGCGGCCAACACAAGCCCGACAAGGCCGATCGAAGGCGGCGCGGGCCACGGACGCGACGGCGACGAACGCGAAGGTGTCGACAATCACGACTCGCCCCACAGCTCGTCGGAGATCTGGCGTTCGGTGCGTTCGTCGACACGCGGCAGGGCGGCAAGCTCGGCTTGGAATTTGGCAATCGCAGCGAAGTCGACGCATTCGCCGGGGCCACGAACTCGCAGGAGCCGCTCTTCCAGTGCGACTGCAATCGCGGTGGTGAGGCTCCCGCCTGTCTCCTGGGTCAGGTCCCGCGCGAGCTGCTCGACCGTAGCATTCTTGATGTTGAGGCTCATCGTGGAATTCTGCGTCTCTATCGCTCGGCCGTCAGCGACCACGCTCGACGCCGCGGCGAGCGGAGTTGGCTCTCACCCTCCCGCACGAGCCGCGTCGAGAGCGCGGGCGGCCACAGCGGGCTCCGTTCGACCGGGCCGTCGGAGGAAGCTGCCTAGGGCTCGATGATGTCGATCAACGACCCGTAGCGCCTGAAGTCACGCCCGTTCCAGGAGACGAGCGTGGGCACCTGGTGGACCATCATCGTAGCGACGATGTTGGCGTCATGAACCTGCTTGCCGCTGACTCCGTGGGTCTTGACGAGCTGGATCAACATAGTGCTGACAAGAACGTTCTCGTCTGCAATCGTGAATTGGGCCGCGAGAGCTTCGACCGCCGCGGCTCCGATGGCGTGGGGAATGGTCCCGAACGACTGCGGTCGAGTCAGCTGGACAAGGCACTCGCGCAGGACCTGCCGACTCACCCACAGCGTCCTGCCGGACGCGTGCAGGTCTTCGAGCACCCGCCGGCGGGCTGCGTGCCAGGGCGCGCGATCAAAGGTGGCAAAGACGAGGAGGTTCGTGTCGACGAAGACGGCGTCAGCGGCCATCATCGCCGTACATGTCCTCCCGACGGAGCGTCGAGGTGTCCGACCAGTCGGGGAGGTGAATCACGGGCAGTTGAAGCGGTGGTCGGCGCGTCGGCTCAGTGGCTGGGCTTGCAACGTAAAGAGTCACGCGATGCGGTCCGGGCGCAACGTCCGGGGGGAGCTGAAGCGTGACCGTGCGGTCCTGAGCGACAACGACGTCTAGGGTGATTTCATGCATCCGCCACCTCGGGCTGAGCGTAGCCGATCGAGCGCAGGAGAGCCAAGAGGGACGTTCACGCTACTCCACCTGCCCATGCTGAAACCACGCGCGAGTGCGGCGATCGTAGTAGAGCCAGAGGAGGTCGCCTGCCAGGGTCTCCGCGAAGTGATACTGGCGCTCGACGTCGTGCATCTCGGCGTTGCCCCACCAGCCACCGGAGAGGACGTAGGGGCCGAGCAGGGCCAGGACGGCGCCGTCGCCGTGGCGAGGGCGCGGCGACTCCGGCAGCGGCTCGGGGGTCTTGCGCAGACGCCGGACGAGCGTGCGCGGTCCGGTGCGAGTCGGGGCCGGTCGAACGAGGTGAGCGAGCGGCTCAAAGGCAAAGCTGGCCTCAGGGAGGTGCGCGTCGCGGAGCCTGGCGACAGTGACAGCGTCTTCCCCCAGCTCCGCGCGCAGGCGAGCCAGAGCGCGGTCGCCCGCACGGAGATCGCGCCGCGGGCACTCCGCGAGAAAGAGCCGCAGCTGCTCCGTGGTCGCGCGTATGCCGGTCACCGTGAGGCCGACCTCGACGACCCCCGCGTCCAGCGTGACCCGCTCCAGGCGCAGGCGCACGAGATCCATGAGCTGGACCTCGTCCAGCGTGGGCTCCGCCGGGCGGACCTCGGCCTCGACCGTGCCCGCGGCTTGCGCCAGCACGAGCGAGAGCGAGAGCGACTGCAGCGCCTCGAAGCGCGCCGCGAGCCGCGACAGGAGCCCCGGCAGGCGCTGCTTGACAAAGAACATCAAGCGCGTGGCGTCCGAGTCGGGGTTGTCGAGGATGAGCCCATCGACGATGGGCTCAGGCGGCTCCGCGGGCGCGAGCGGGACGCGCAGGGCGCCCGTGGCCGCGCGATGGAGCGCCTGCACGGCCGGGCCGAAGCGCTTGAGGAGGCCCTCGTGCGGTAGGTCCAGGAGCGCGCCGACGGTGTGCACGCCGAGCACGGCCAGCGCGTCGCGCGCCTTGGGCTCCATGCCAAGGCGGGCCAGAGGGACCGCGAGCGTGGCCTCGTGCTCGTCGAGCTCGCTCGGAAACACCACCGGCCCCCGATACGCCTTGGCAAGCGCCGCGGTGCCGAAGCGCGTGTAGCCCACGACGACGGTGGCGGCGACGAAGCCGAGCTCCAACAGCGCCGCATGGAGGGCCTGCGCCCACTCGCCGAGCGATGGGAAGACGTAGCCGTGGGAGAAGCCCGCGGCGTTGAGCCAGAAGGTGCCGGCATCGGGCGGAGGCGCGGGCTCGACGTCGGGGGTGAAGCGCCAGAGGCACTCGCAGACCTGGGCCGTCGCTGCGTCGATGGCGCTCTGCGCGACCTCGCCCGCCCGCAGCTCCCGCGCGAGCGACAGCCCCTCGGCGGAGCGCATGCCGCGCAGGACACCGCGCTTGTGCGCCTGCTCGTTGACCCACAGGATGCGCCCGCCGGGACGGTCCTCGGACACGACGGCCGCCGGCAGGCCGCGCCACTCCGGGTGCGCCCGCAGCAGCAGCTGCAGCGGCATAGATGGAAGCTCGACGCAGGCAAGGCGCGACATGGCCCCATGATCCTGAACTTGAGTTCAGTGGTCAAGTGGCGTGAGAGAGGCACGATCCCGCGACAAGGTCGCTGATCACCCGTGGCGATGCTCAGGAAGGAGTGCTGGCCGGCGGCAACATCAGGTCGCCCACCGACAGATCGATGGCATCAAACGGCGCAAATCGTCCCGCAGCGCCGTCCTTGGCCGCATGGCGCACGACGTAGCCACGCTCGGACCACTCGAGGACGGTCAGCGTTCGCTCCTCGGGGTCCAGGATCCAATAATGAGGCACGCCGGCCGTGTGATAGAGTTTGAGCTTCGTGACGCGATCGTGGGCGGCATTCGATGGAGAAACGATCTCGCAGATCCAGTCCGGTCGCTCGAACAGCGGCCGACCTCGTGGCAGCTCGGGAACGCGATCCTTGCGCAGGCCAAGCAGATCGGGCCGAACGACGTCATCTCCGAGCGCGACGTCGACCTCCGCCAGAAACCACCAGCCTCCGGGACCGCCACGGCCTCGCTGGAAGGGGTTGCCAAGCTCGATCGCCACCTGGACGGCCGCGCCACCGTGATCCATCCCCGGGGCCACCTGGATGACCAACTCATCGTCAATCAGCTCGGCATGAAGCTCATCTCCAAGAGCGACCACATCCGCAAACGAGTGGCGTCGCTTCGAGACCGGTAGCGTGCTGGATTGGGGTTCCACGACCGCCAAGATACGGGACCGATGGGCGCAGGTCCATGTTGGTCAGCGCGCTCGACACCGCCTCTTGCCACGGCACCGGCGCGGGCTACTCTTCCGCCCCGCTCATGCTTGGCTGTCGCAAGCACGAGCCACAGACCCCAAAGGAGCCACCATGCGTATCTTGTTGTGCCACGTCACCCTGATTGCTGCCCTGACCATCGCGAGCCCCGCGATGGCTCAGCTCGAGCTGCCGGCGCCGAGCCCCGCCGCCAAGCTCACCCAGCGCGTCGGGCTGACCGACGTTACCGTCGACTACTCGAGCCCGGGCGTGAAGGGCCGGACCGTGTGGGGCGAGCTCGTGCCCTGGGGCACCATTTGGCGCACGGGCGCCAACGCGGCCACCAAGATTACGTTCTCCAAGGACGTCACCGTGGGCGACAAGCCGGTTCCGGCGGGCACCTACGCCATCGTCACGCTGCCGACGCAGAAGGGCTGGACGTTCATTCTGTCCAAGGCGACGGACCTGTGGAGCGCCGGCAAGGCGTACGACCCGAAGGACGACGTGGCACGCGTCGAGGCGAAGACCACGGCCATCCCCCACCGGGAGCGCATGACGTTCATTGTCTCCGATGCCGCGGACACGGGCGCGTCGCTCGATCTGGAGTGGGAGAAGCTGCGCATCTCGGTGCCCATCGGCACACACACGGCCAAGCAGGCGCTCGCCAACATCGACAAGGAGCTGGGCGGCGCGTGGCGGCCCCACCTTGCAGCGGCGCGGTACATGATGGACACGGCCAAGGACCTCCCGAAGGCGCTGGAGTACGCCGAGAAGTCCATCGCGATTCAGGCCACGTGGTTCAACAACTGGGTCAAGGCCGACATCCTACATCGTCAGGGCAAGAAGGCGGACGCGCGCAAGTTCGCCCAAGTGGCGTGGGATCTGGGCAACAAGGACCCATCCTTCTTCTTCAAGTCGGACGTGGAGAAGGCGCTGAAAGACTGGAAATAGCCCGATAGACGGCCTCGTAGGCGTCCAGCGCAGGCTCGGAGCGAAAGCGCTCCAGCACCCGTGCGCGCGCGCCGTCCCCGATGCGGCGCGCGAGCTCCGGGGTCTGCAACAATCGCAGCACGGCGCGACTGTGCGCTTCGACGTCGCCGGCGGGCTCGAGCAGTCCGCTCACGCCATCCTCGATGACCTCGGGCACGCCGCCGACCCGGGAGGCCACGACCGGCACGCCGCAGGCCATCGCCTCGAGCGCCGCGAGGCCAAAGCTCTCCGACGCGCTCGGCAGCAGGAACACGGCCGCCTCCTGCAGTAGCTCGATGAACGCCTCCTGTCGGCCCAGGAAGCACACGCGCTCGCCAAGCCCGCGCTCGCGGACCCAGGACTCCGCGCGCTGGCGATCGGGCCCGTCACCCACGAGCACGAGCCGACACGGTCGGACCTGATTGACCGCCGCGAAGATCGCCACGACGTCCAGGCCGCACTTGACCGGGCGAAAATTGGAGGCGTGCACCAGGATGGGCTCGCCGTGAGCCCACTCCGAGGCCACGGGCCCGCCGGGGCGCGGTCGATAGCGCGTGACGTCGACGAAGTTGGGGATGACCCGGAGATCCTGCCGCTCCACGCCGATGCGGAGCGCGGTCTCGGCCCGCAGGAACTCGGACGGCGCGGTGACGGCGTCGCTTCGCTCGATGGAGAAGCGCGTGATGGGCCGGAAGCTCGGATCCGCCCCGACCAGCGTGATGTCGGTGCCATGCAAGGTCGTGACGAGGCCGAAGCGGCGCGCGCCCAGCACCTCACGCGCCATCCAGGCGGAGGTCGCGTGCGGCACGGCATAGTGGGCATGGACCACGTCCAGTCCGGCCCAGGTCGCGACGTCGACGAGCATGCTCGCGAGCGCGATCGCATACGAGCCGCCGGGTTCGAGCAGCGGGTACTCGAAGGCGCCGACCTGGTGAAAGCGGAGGTTCTCCCAGCGATGGTGGAGACGTACGGGCGGCGCGGTCGAGAGCACGTGGACCTGATGGCCGCGCTCGGCCATGCCCTCGGCGATCTCGGTGGCGACGATGCCGCTCCCGCCAAAGGTCGGGTAGCAGACCACGCCGATGCGCAACGGGCGGCCCGTCATGGCCGAAGCTCCCGCAACGCGCCGGAGTAGGGCTCGACTGCGTCTAGCACCACCTCCAGGAAGCGAGGGTAGCGCGCAAGATAGTACGGTAGACCGTGAACGCGCTCCTGCGGAACGCCATTGGGTTGGAGCAGGGCGAGCAGGCGATCGAGTCGGTCGGACTGCAACGTGTCCTGCGCCAGCCGGGCCCGCGCGAGCTTCTGCGTGAACCGGGAGACGCTCTCCTGAACGGCGTCGTCGAGCTTCTGCAGCGGACCGTCCAGCGTCGCGTCCAGGGTACGAATCGCGGGCACGTGCTCGGCGAGCGCGGTTCGAAAGGCGCTGAGCAGCGCGTCCGTCAGCGCCTCCGGGGTCGGCCCGGTCACGTCGCGATCGGCGAGGCGCGCGCGCAAGACATCACGCGGCGTGGTCACGTCGTCGGCAGCGAGGCCGAGCATGTCGAGCAGCCGCACCGTGCGCTCCTCGAGGACGGAAAACCGGGCCCGGGGCACGACCAGCGGCATGGCGCGCCCAGCCCACGCATAGAGCGGGTCGAGCTGCGCGAAGTACATGCGCTCCGCCGGACCGCCGACGTACGCCGCGGTCGGGAGCAGTTGGTCCTGGATGAGCGGCCGCAGGAGGGCCGAGCTGGAGACAGACCGGGGCTCCGCCTCCAGACGCGCGAGCAGCTCTGCTTCGGTGAACGTCGCCGCGGGGCCCCCGACCAGCGCGTAGCGGCCCGACGCGAGCGGCTCCAGACGATAGCGAGGCCCTTCGGGGCCGTCGGGGTGGAAGAACGCCAGCGGCGCGCCCGGACGCACGTGGACCTGAGGCGTGAGCCCCGCGGCGGCGAGCGCCTCGCTGCGCGCGAGGAGGCCGCCCGAGAGCGTGAACGTCGCGCGCAGGGCCCGCGCGTGGAAGGGCGCCGCGAGCGCTGCGAGGCCCGGCTCGCGGGAGTCGACGAGGACGACGCCCCAGGGCTCGAACAGCGTGGCCACGAGCTCCGCGAACGCCGCGGAGATGGCCCGACCCGGCCGATACGCGCGCTCGAGCAGCGCCTGGACCTCTGCTGCGCCGTCGAAGCCGCCGAGCTCCGCGCGCAGGGTCTCGAGCAGCGGCACGATGGCCTCGTACAGCAGGCGATGGGCGACCGAGCAGCGCGCCAGATCGGGCACGTCGGGCACCGTCAGGGGCACGAGCCCGATGCGCCCGGGCACCCAGGTCTGAGCGATCTCGACGAAGTCATGGTCCTCGTTCTGAAGCCAGAAGACGGGCACCGCGGCGTGGCCCGTCTCGGCCTCGAGCGCGCGGGCGACTGCGACGGCGGACAGCAGCTTGTAGGTCGTGAGCAGCGGGCCGCCGAAGAGGCCTGCCTGCTGGCCGGTGACGACGGCGACCGTGCCGGGCTGCGCAAGGCGATCCAGGCTCGCCAGCGCGCGAGGCCCACGAGGCACCGACTGGGCTGCGAGGACGTCGACCAGCGCACGTCGACCCGGAACCGTGGCGGCAGCCTCGACCGCCTCGAGGCGACAGGTGGCAGAGTGGAGGTCCGGCAAGAAGTCGTTCAGCGTCACGGCCTCGTCATACGGGAGTGGCCCCAGCCCTGGCAAGCGCGTGCAGAGTCGTGAGCCACCAGCTATCGTGCCTCGCATGGTCGACCTTGCCCTCTCCCTCGTCGCTTCCGCCCTGCCCCACGCGCCGCCGCACTCGGGCGCTATCGCCGCCGCGCTCGACCGGCTCCAGGTGCTCGGCAGCGTCCTCTACGTCGCGGCGCACCCCGACGACGAGAACACGCGCCTGCTGACCTGGCTCGCGCGGGTCAAGCACTACCGCGCCACGTATCTCTCGCTGACGCGCGGCGAGGGCGGGCAGAACCTCCTCGGCAGTGAGCAAGGCGAGCTGCTGGGCCTCATCCGCACCCAAGAGCTCTTGGCGGCCCGCGGCGTCGATGGCGCCGAGCAGCTCTTCACCCGTGCACGGGACTTTGGCTACTCGAAGTCGAGCGCGGAGACGCTGGCGCTGTGGGGCAAAGAGCGCGCGCTCGGGGACCTCGTCTGGGCGATCCGCCGGGAGCGCCCCGACATCGTCGTTACGCGCTTTACGCCCAAGCCGCCCAATCACGGCCATCACACCGCCTCGGCGATCCTGGCGGCCGAAGCGTTTCGTGCCGCGGGCGATCCCAAGCGCTTCCCGGAACAACTCGCGACGGTCGACGTGTGGCAGCCTAAACGGCTTCTGTACAACGTTTCGACCTGGTTTCTGCCACCCAATACGGACCTCTCGAGCTTCCAGAAGGTCGATGTCGGCGCGTTCCTCCCGCTGCTCGGCGCAAGCGTGGGCGAGTTGGCCGCGCGCAGCCGGTCGATGCACAAGTCGCAAGGCTTTGGCGTGGCCGCCGAGCGGGGCCTCATCCTCGAGTACTTTCAGCCCCTCGACGGACCGGCGGGCCCGAACGACGCGCCCTTCGACGCCTTCGATGCCTCCTGGGCGCGCATCCCCGGCGCCGCGGGCGTGCCCGCACAGCTCGACGCGTTGACCAAGGCCTTCGATCCGCACCACCCCGAGGCGTCGCTCCCGGGTCTGGCGCGGCTCAAGGCGGCGCTGGATGCGCTGCCGAAGCGTCCCCCAAAGGCCGCCGAGAGCGTGTGGCTCGCCCGAAAGCGCGCAGAGGTCGAGGCGCTGCTGCTCGCGTGCGCCGGCGTCGCCATCGAAGCGCGCGCGTTTCAGCTCGGGGAGCGGCTCGCGGCCGCCGCGCCCGGCACCCAGGTCCCGACGACGATCACCGTGCTGGCACGCCTGACCGGCTCGGTCACTCGCAAGAAGGTGCGCTTTCCCGATGAGGCCGTGGTCTCGGACGCGGTCGCCGTCGCGCGGAATCAGCCCCTGGCGCTCGCGCACACGCTGACGGTGCCGAAGCGGCGTGCCACGAACGCCGCGGGGGTCTTTCGACTCGAGGACGCGGGCTGGGACACGCTCGCCACCGAGCTCGGCCAACCGGAGCTGTCCGACGCCACGCTGAGCGTGGAGGTCGAGCTCGACATCGCCGGCGCCCAGGTGACCGCGCGCGTGCCGTTGCGCGCCGCCTGGGTCGATCCCCTCGAGGGCGAGCGCTCGACCCGGCTCGAGGTCGCGCCTCCCGTTTCGGTGACCTTCGAGCGTGACGCGTTCATGGCGCTTGGACCGCAGCCCGTGACCGTGCCGGTGACCGTCTCGGCGCTCCGGGACAACACCCAAGCCACGATCGCGCTGCGCGTGCCCGACGGCTGGACGGTGACCCCCAAGGCCCATGCGCTTGGGCTGCCCACGCGCGCGACACCGCAGGGCGTCACCTTCACGGTCACCGCGCCCAAGCAGGCCGCGCGTGGCGTCATCCGCGCGGACGTGACGGTGGACGGCATGACCGCGCCGGCGCTCTCGGAGCGACGCGCCGCGTACGCGCACGTCCCGACGCTGACGATCCGCGAACCGGCGGAGGCTGCGCTCGTCCCGCTCGAGCTCCAGGGACCCCGGGGGACCATTGGCCTCATCCCCGGGCCCGGCGATCGCGTCGGTGAGGCACTCGCGGCGGTCGGCTACACGGTCACGACCCTGGAGCCCGCCACAGCGAGCTTCAGCGGCCTGGACGCCATCGTCATCGGCGTCCGCGCGTTCAACCAGACTCCGGAGCTCCACGCCGCCCTGCCCCGCCTGCTCGCCTACGTCGAGGGCGGGGGCCGCCTGCTGGTGCAGTACATGACCCACAACCGCCTGGCGCCGCTCAAGGGTCCGATCGGGCCGTACCCGCTGACCATTGGCCAAGGTCGGGTGACCAACGAGAACGCCGCGCTCGTGCCCAAGGACCCGACGCATCCGGCGCTCACGACGCCCAACCGCCTCGTACCGGCGGACTTCACGGGCTGGGTCCAGGAGCGCGGCCTCTACTTCGCCGAGACCTGGGATCCCCGGTATGCTGCGGTCTTCTCGGCCGCCGATCCCGACGAGGCGCCACTCGACGGCGGACTGCTGGTCGCACGTCACGGCCGAGGCGTCTTCGTCTACACGGGCCTCGCATTCTTCCGGCAGCTCCCCGCGGGTGTGCCGGGCGCGTACCGCCTCTTCCAGAACCTGCTCTCCCTATGAGCGACCTCGAGCAGCCACCGCCCGTATTCGGCTCCTGGCGACGCGCCTACCTGGTGGTCGCCCTCAACCTGGCCGTCACCATCGCGCTCGGCTACCTGCTGACACGCTGGTACGCATGACCTGGCTCGACTGGCTCGTTCTCGTCGCGACGACTCTCGGCATCGTGCTGTGGGGACTCTGGCGCTCCCGCCCCACGACGGGCGAGGGCTATCTGCGCGGCGACTCGGCGCTGCGATGGCCGACCATCGGCCTGTCGATCATGGCCACCCAGGCGAGCGCGGTCACGTTCCTGTCCACGCCCGGCCAGGCCTACACCGACGGCATGCGCTTCGTGCAGTTCTACTTCGGCCTGCCGCTCGCGATGATCGTCATCTCGGCGGTGTTTGTCCCCGTCTACTATCGCCTCAAGGTGTATACCGCGTACGAATATCTGGAAAACCGCTTCGACGTCAAGACGCGCCTGCTGGGCGCCTCGCTCTTCCTCATCCAGCGCGGCCTCGCGGCGGGCATCACGATCTACGCACCGGCGCTCATCCTGGCCGCCGTGCTCGGTTGGGACGTCATCCTCACGTCGCTCGCCATCGGCCTCGCGACCGTGGTCTACACCGTTTCGGGCGGCTCAGACGCCGTAAGTCGCACGCAAAAGCAGCAGATGGCCATCATGATGGGCGGTCTGGTCCTCGCGGCGGTCCTGGTCGTCTGGAAGCTGCCCGGCTCGGTGGGACTCGGCGACGCGGTCGCCATCGCCGGCGTGCTCGGCCGTATGAACGTGGTCGACTTCGAGCTCGACCTCACCAACCGCTACAATGTGTGGTCCGGCCTGCTGGGCGGCTTCTTCCTCGCGCTCGCGTATTTTGGCACCGACCAGTCGCAGGTGCAGCGCTATCTCGGCGGAAAGTCGGTCACCGAGAGCCGGCTGGGGCTGCTGTTCAACGGCCTGCTGAAGCTCCCGATGCAGTTCCTCATCCTGTTCGTCGGTGTCATGGTGCTCGTGTTTCACCAGTTCGAGCCGTCGCCCGTCTTTTTCGATGCCCGCACCTGGTCGGCCGTTGCCCGCTCGGACGCCGCACCCGCCCTGCGCGATCTGGAGGCCCGGCACGCCCGGGCCACGGCCGTGTCGCGGGATGCCGCGGCGGAGTTCGTCGCCGCGCGCGAAGCGGGGGCAGACACCCGCGGGGCCGAGCGCGAGCTGAAGGCCGCTGCCGCGAACGTCGACGGCCTGCGCAAGGAGGCCCAGGCGCTCGTGAAGCAGGCGCTCCCCGGTGCCAGCGGACGCGACACGGACTATGTGTTCGTGACGTTTGTGCTGCAGCATATGCCGTCGGGGGTCATCGGCCTGCTGCTTGCGGTCATTCTCGCGGCCGCCATGTCATCGGCGTCGAGCGAGCTCAACGCGCTGGGCACGACGACCGTCATCGACCTTCACCGCCGCGCCTTCGGGGGCGCGGTCACCGACGCGGCGCTGCTCCGCGCCTCCAAGAGCTACACGGTGCTCTGGGGTCTGGTCGCCATCGGTTTCTCCGTCTTTGCCTCGCGGCTCGAGAACCTCATCCAGGCCGTCAACGTCCTCGGCTCGCTGTTCTACGGTACGGTGCTCGGCCTCTTCGTGGCCGCGCTGTTCATTCGCCGTGTGACGGGAACGCCGGTGTTCGTCGCCGCGCTCGTCTCGGAGGCACTGGTCATTGGCCTGTGGCTCCAGACCGACCTTGGGTTTCTGTGGTTCAACGTCATCGGCTGCGTCCTCGTCGTGGCGCTCTCCCTCGCGTTGCAGCCGCTGCTAGGCTCGCGCGACCCGGCGGGAGCCCGGAAATCTACAGCGTAACGATATGTTGGCGACTCCCCTGTCGAATCGCCGACAGCGGGATGCGCCCATCAAACGTCACGAGCCGCCCACCATGGTGCACGGCCAGCGCGAGGAGATAGAGGTCGGTCACCTGGCGAGGACCGAGAACCCGGTCTGCGTCGACGTGGGCGGCATCGAGCAGACTCACATCATCTGCCCAGAAGGCGTGGCTAGGGTGAGCGGTGGCCTCGCGAAGGCGTTCGATCACCGCAGCGGGACGGAGCGGTGAAGGATAGCCTGGCTGGGAGAGGATGCGGACGCACCCGTTCTGGGTGAGCGGGCACGACGCCCAGCCCTTGCTGCCTTCGACGGACAACCACTCGCGCGTCCGCGCGTGGTGCACGTGCCCGGCGTCGAGCGCGGCGATGAGCACGTTCACGTCGAGCAGGGCACGCATCAGTACTCGCCCTCGTCGCGAAGCGCGTCGATGACCTCGTTGGTCACGACAATGTCCCGCGCTGGAAACGGGCGAAATCCGAGAAACACGGGCGCCTCCGCCGCCTCTCCACGGGCGCCGGTCAAGGCCTGTCGTGCCAAGGCGGAGAGCACCCTTCCGGCGGTCGTGTGCTGCGTTCGGGCAAGCTCTCGGCTGGCGCTCAGCACGTCGTCGTCGATGTCCAAGGTGGTGCGCATGCATCAGATGCTAGTGCATCACGAAGCCAAGATCAATCGGCGCGCGCCTGCAACATTGACCCCCACGCGCGAACGTGATCGACTCTCGCCGCGCACCAACCTCGCGCTGGAGGACCATGACGACCATCCCACGCGAGCCCCCGAGCGAAGCGCTCGTACCCACGTTCGCCTCGCTTCCAGCGGTGCCGGGCCCCAAGCCCCTGCCGCTCATCGGCAACGTCCTGCTGTTTGCGCGGCCGGATGCGTTCTATGAGGTGTGCGCGGGTCTCTTCGAGCAGCACGGCCCCATGGTGCACCTGAGCTTCCCCGGCGCAGTGATGCACATCTGCTGCGACCCGGACGTCGTGGGAGAGCTCGTGTCTCGGCCGGACGACTTCCCGAAGCTCGTGAAAGGCGACCGCAGCCCGCTCGGTCACCTGCACGCCTATGCCGTCGGAAACGGCCTGTTCACGGCCGACGACGCGGATCCGACCTGGGGCGTCGCCCACCGCGTGCTGCTCCCGGCGCTCGGCGCGCACGCGCTCAAGCAGTACTTCCCGCGGATGCTCGAGGTCGCCGACGAGACCATCGCCTACCTGGGTGGGCTTCCCCCCGACGCTGGGGTGCTCATGACCGACGTCATGACGCGCATGACGTTCGAGACCATTGCATACGCGGGCTTCGATACCCGTTTTCATTGCCTCACGGGCGGTGCGCTACCAGCGTTCGTTCAGGCGATGGTGGACATCCTGCTCGATGCACAGGAGGCGCCCAATAACCTGTTGCCGCCGTTCTTTCACCCCATCGCCTCGTACCGGCGTCATCGCGCGGCGGCGGTCCTGCGGGATACCGTCGACACGATCATCGCCGAGCGTCGCGTGACGCTCGGGCGCGGCGATCCGGTGCCCAACGACATGCTCCAGGCCATGCTGGCAAGCCGCGATCGCGTCACTGGAGGGCGCCTCGACGACGCCAACATCCGTCATCAGCTCAACACCTTCCTCATCGCCGGTCACGAGACGACCAGTGGGCTCTTGTCGTACGCGCTGCACTACCTCGCGACCCATCCCGCGGTCGAAGCGCAGGTCGTCGCCGAGGTCGACCGCGTCCTGGGCCGCGACTTCAGCCGGCCACCCACGATGGCCGACATCGAGAAGCTCGACCTCGTCGGGCGCGTGCTGAAGGAGACGCTGCGGCTCAACCCGACCGCACCCGCCTTCATGCGCACGGTGATGCAAGACACCGTGGTCGGCGGGCGCTTCCCGGTGACGAAGGGCGCGCGCATCCTGGTCCTGCTCAAGCAGCTCCAGCGCGACCCGAACGTCTTTGGCCAGGACGCCGACGATTTCAAGCCGGATCGCTTCTTGCCCGGCGCCGACGCCGGACGCCATCCGCACGCCTATCACCCGTTTGGCATCGGCATGCGGAGCTGCATCGGCTTTCAGTTCGCGCTCATCGAGGCGCGGCTCATGCTCGCGCGGCTCTATCAGAGGTTTCTCCCGCGGCAGGTTGACCCGGCGTATGTGCTGCGGGATGTGCCCACGCTCACGGTCAAGCCCGCAGACCTGGTCATGCGGCTCGACCGGCGTCCGGAGGATCGCTCGGTGCGCGCCGCCGCGGCGTTGGAGATCGGGAGTCACGTCGGCCGAGTCGCACCGAGCGCGGCCGCCGGGGTGAAGCTCCTGGTCCTCTACGGCTCGAACATGGGCGCGTCGCAGGACTTGGCCCTCGCGGTCGCGCGCGACGGCGAGCGCCGTGGCATCAATGCGACGGTGGCCGAGCTCGACGCGTTCGCCGGCCGACTTCCTGAGCGCGGGACCCTCGTCATCGTCACCTCGACCTATAACGGCGCCCCTCCCGACAACGCCGTGCGCTTCGCCGAGTGGCTCCAAGAGGCGCCGTCTGCGCCGCTCGACGGTCTCCACTTCGCCGTGCTCGGCTGCGGCAACACGCAGTGGCGCGGCACCTATCAGCGCTTCCCGATACAGGTTCACGACGGCCTCGTCGCACGCGGCGCGACGCCGCTCGTCCCTTCGGGCGCGTGCGACGCCGACGGCGACTTCGAGGCCGCGGCCGACGCGTTTCTCGAGACCCTCTGGCCTGCGCTGACTGCCCACCTCGGCGCGACGCCCGGCGATGCGGTCGTGGAGGAGGTCGGGGCGCTGGTGACCGTCGAGCCCGTCGAGGGCGCCGGCGCGGACGTCTGGCCTGAGCACCCCGCGGCGCGCCTCGGGACCGTGCGCGTCAATCGGGAGCTCCAAAGCGCGGGCTCAGGGCGGTCGACCCGCCACCTGGAGATTGTGCTCCCCGACGGCGTGACGTACGCCGCAGGGGATCACCTGGGCGTCTTCCCGGAGAACCGTCCAAGGGCCGTCGCGGCGATGGCGCTGCGTGTCGGAGTCGAGCCCACCGCGCAGGTCGTCGTGCGCTCGACGCAGGACGTGCGCCTCCCCTTGGGGGTTCCGGTCACGGTGAGCACGCTGCTCGCCCGCTTCGTGGATCTGGAGGGACCCGTCACCCGCCGCGAGCTCCGCGTCCTCGCGGCGCGCTGCCCCTGCCCACCTGACCGCGACGCACTACTTGCAATGACCACGGACGACGGCTTCCGCACCGCGGTCCTGGAGGGTCGCCCCACGCTCTTGGAGCTGCTCGAGCGCTACCGCGCCATCGAGTGCGACCTGGCGCTCCTGCTCTCGCTTCGGCCGCCGCTCAAGCCGCGGTTCTATTCCATCGCGTCCTCTCCCCGCGTCCTGCCGGGGGCCTGCGCACTGACCGTCGGTGTTCACGAGTTCGTCTCGCCCAGCGGGCGACGCCATGAAGGCGTCGGCAGTCACTACGTCGCCGGGCTCGCCGCGGGTGCTCCGGTGCGCGTCGAGGTCAAGGACACGGGCAGCACCTTCCGGCTCCCGACGGACCCAGCGACGGACGTCCTCCTGATTGGCCCAGGCACGGGCCTCGCTCCGTTTCGCGGCTTCATCCAGGAGCGCGCGGCCCTCCGCGCCAACAAC
>SXGT01760263.1_pt1 | contig 18314 bp, 16 predicted proteins | sample 3176221 | NCBI WGS metagenome assembly SXGT01 (sample SAMN11356862, study PRJNA531348) | freshwater metagenome | isolation source: freshwater sample F1-120 | place: China: Fuxian Lake, Yuxi | collected 2017-12-25
CGCGCCGTCCGGGTTGTGAAGCGGACCGCCGTCGGTGGTCGCGCCGTCCGGGTTGTGAAGCGGACCGCCGTCGGTGGTCGCGCCGTCCGGGTTGTGAAGCGGACCGCCGTCGGTGGTCGCGCCGTCCATCGGAGGCGCGGTGTCCGACGTCGACTCCGTGTCCGGCATTGGCGCGGTGTCGTCTGCGGGCGACACGGTGTCGCCGGGCGTTGACGTCGCGGTGCCGGACGTCGCGCCTTCGACATCGGCCGCGGAAGGCTCCAGCGTCGCGTCCGCCTCGGCCGTTGGGTCCACCGCGGCCACCTCCGCCGTCTGCTGGGTGGATGCATCCTCCGGGATGCAACCCGCCAGCGCGCCAGCGACCGCCACACACCAGAAGCCAGCCCCTCGAATACCGGTGCCCCGAAGAAGTCCGATGTCGCGCATCTCAGCCCCCTGTCCCCACGAGTTATCAGCCGAACGCCCGGGGCGGCGACTGAGCAGGGAACATGCCTGACGCCGCGTCAGTCGGTGCGGCTGCGCTGCGAGAGGTAGGCCCACGCGCGGTCGGCGAACCCGTCGACGACCGAGTGGCCCCAGGAGTTGTCGTCGCGCCCCTTGAGGTAGGTCTGGGCGCGGGCGCCGAGCGCGCTCGCGAGCGTGCAGGTCCAGGCGACCGACACGATGTCGTCGTCGTTGTGGTGCGCGAGGAAGCCCCAGGGGACGCGACCGCTCGGGGGCGCGATGGGCTTGAGCGGGCCGTCGCAGGTCGGGTAGCCGGCTTGGGTGGCGAGCGCCGCGCAGGTGGTGCCGGTGCCGACGAACTGCGCGCCGCTGGCGTCGCGGTGGGCGCAGCGAATGGCGCCGCCGGCGTTCTCGGCGAAGCCGGCGATGCGGTCGCGAAGGGCCATGGCGGCGTGGTACGAGAAGAAGGCGCCGTTGGAGTGGCCGAGCGCGTAGACGTGATCGGAGTCGGCACCCCAGGCGTTGCGCGCGGCTTGGATGATTGCACGTACGAGCAAGAGATCGTTGTTCGTGGTGGCGTCACCGGTCGTCATGTTCCAGCTCGTGCCGTAGAAGCCGTCGCCACCGGCATAGTGGTCGGGGTCGCCGGGCTCGCCTTGGCCGCCGTTGCGCTCGAGCGCTTGGGGAGCGGCGATGACGACGCCGCTCCGATCGGCAAAGCCGCGAAGGCCGGCCTCGTCGAGGAAGTTGCTTGGGTCGCCGCCGGTGCCGTGGAATGCGACGAAGAGAGCCGGATGGGCGGGGGCGTTGGCGGGGCGATAGAGGCCGACAGTGCGCGCGGCGCCGCCGAGCGTCAGCGTGACCTCACGGTAGCCGCCGAGGTCGCCCGGGAACGTGCCGGTGAAGGCGACGTTGTCGGCGGGCGCGGTGCCGCCGGTCGTGTCGATGGGGGTCGTGTCGTCGGGCGGCGTGGTGTCGTCGGGCGGTGTGGTGTCGTCGCTCGTGTCCTGGGCGGTGGCGTCGGGCGGGCGCGTGGGGTCGGAGGTCGGATCGGTCGTGCCGTCGCCGGTGTCCTCGGGCGGGCAGGCCCCGAGGGTGAACGCGGCCGACGAGGCGGTGGCGAGGACGAGTGCGACATGGACGTGCGGACGGATGCGCATGGGAGTTCCTCCGGGATGATGGGATCTTCGTGGCGCGACGCGGTTCTGTCCAACTGGCGCGCTCAGCGGCCTTCCGTGCGCTCGCGCGACAGCCAGGCGAGGTAGCAATCCAGGTCCGTATAGCCGGGCGTGCAGTCGGCGACGCCGCGACCACCGGCGTCGGCGAGGGTCGTGGCCCAGGGCGCGGGGGTCTGGGGGTCGAGCCCGTGCGCGCTCTCCCAGGCGTCCGGCAGGCCGTCGCCGTCGGTGTCGGCAGGGGGCAACGGAGGGTTGGGATCGGTCAGGCGCTGGTCGCCGCGGTCGAGGCCGCTCTCGCCCTGCCAGGCGGCCGGGCGCTGGTCGACCGTGCCGTCGAGGTACGCGATGAGACGGCGGTCCATCGGGTCGCGCGGGAAGGCGCCGACGTTCGCTTTCATATGCGCAACGAGCGCGGCGGCCGCCGTGGCGGTGACGGGCGGAAAGTCGTGGCGCGCGCCGATACTGGCGGTCGCGACAGTGGAGGTGGACTCGTCGACGCCGTTGCGGACGCGATTGCCGGCGTAGAAGATGCGATTGGCGGCGAGGGCGATATCATTCGTGAGCATCGGCGTGTCGACGCCGGTGCGGCGCAGCGAATAGTTGTCGGCCCAGTTGAGGGCGACCTTGAAGTTGTCGGCGGCGATGGGGCAGTCGTTACCGGCGTTGTTGCCGACGCAGCGGTTGTACCAGGTGGGCATCGCGACATCGAAGAAGAGGTTCGAGGTGAGCTCGAGGTGGGTCGTGTGGCCGGCGCAGTTCGAGCCGGGGGCGTCGCCGTTCTCCTCGCAGCTGATCTCGGGAAGGCGGCCGAAGACGCCATTCCAGAGGTTGTGGTGGAGGGTCATGCGGTCCTGGGGCATGGCGGTCGTCGAGTAATTGATGAGGACGCCGCCCCATTGGTAGTGGTCGCCAATGGGCTCGGCGATGAGCGTGTTCTGGATCGTGATATCGTGGGAACGGGTGAGCTCGATCGACTCGTCGTTGGCGCCGCCGATCGACATGTGATCGATGATCACATCGTGGCTGCCGCCGAGGCGGAGGCCGTCGGGATTGCCCGCGCGTAGGCGCAGATGGCGCATGACGACGTTGGCACAGTCGAGGGCGTCGGCATCGTAGACGTTGTCGCAGAGGAGACCGCCGAGGAGGGTGATGCCACCGGGGGAGGTCTGGCCGGCGATGGTGACGTCGCCGTGCGGGATCTCGATAGGGTCGTCGTGGGCGTCGATGACGCCGCTCACGCGGAAGACGACGACGCGCGCGCCGGGGGACTGGAGGCAGGCGCGGAGCGTGCCGGGGCCCGACGACGCGAGCGAGGTCACAGCGCAGATCGTGCCGCCGCGGCCGCCGGTCGCGTCGCGGCCGAAGCCCTCGGCGCCTGGGAAGGCGCGGACGATGGGGTCGGAGGGGGTTCCGGTGTCCGTCTCGGCCTCGACCTCGGTCTCGACCTCGGTCTCGATCTCGGACTCGATCTCGGACTCGGTCTCGGACTCGGTCTCGGACTCGGTCTCGGGTCCGAATCCCATCGTGGCCTCGTGCCCACATCCCGCCACCGGCACCGCCGGGAACCATCCGATCAGAAGCGACCACAGGATGCGTTTCATATCCATCTCCGTCCGCGCGGCGACGACAGGCGCGTGTGGACCGTCAGACACGTGACCTGGCTGCGAACGAAATCGCGCCCGGACGGTCGCCCGCGATGGCCGTGACACCTGCTCTGCGCTATCGTCCGCGCCCTCGGACCGCGGAGACCCTCATGCAGCACACCTTCCGACGCTCGTCGTGGTTCGGCCCGTCTCTCGCGGCGCTCCTCGTCACATCCGCCTGCGATAACGACGTCGGCTCCGTCCCCGCCGGAGATACGTCGCACGCCGACGATCTCGCTAGCGACACCACGGTGGCGGACAGCGCGCCGCCGCCCGACACCACGCCCGTCGAGACGCTCCCCGAGACGCCCACGGTCTACGCCTTCTGCGAAGGCACGACCCACTTCGCGTGGGACCCGACCGCAGCTGCCACGAAACTCGCCGCGTTCCCCGACGACGCCGTCACGCGCGACGACGCCACCTCGCTCACCGGCTTGCGCGTTGACCTCGGCGCGGCGCCGGCCTGGCTCGCCACCGAGCCCGAGCCGTTCAAGCCCCTCTGGCGCCAACTCGACCAGCTCGATGGTTTTGGCACCAGCGCCGGCGTCATCCTCCACTTCGACCGACCGGTTGGGCCCGTCCCGAGCGGCGCCGCGGCCTCCGTGAGCGCCGACGATCTGCGCTTCTACGACCTCAGCCAGGACCCGCCCGAGCGCGTCGCCTTCGAGAGCGAGGTCATCGACGACGGCACGACGATCATCCTCTGGCCCATGCGCCCGCTCCGCGAAAAAGCGCTCCACGCCGTCGTCATGACCACCGCGCACCTCGCCGCCGACGGCGCGTGCGTGTCGCCGTCGGCGCCGCTCCGGGCGCTCCTCGCGAATGACGCGACGGCCGCGCCCGAGGTGCGCCGACTGGCGTCGCGCGTCCAGTCGCTGCTCGCGAAGACGGGCCTGGCTTCCGACGCGGTCTCGGCGCTCAGCGTCTTCACGACGCAGGCGATCACCGAGATCACGCTCTCGAATCGGGCCGACATCGCCGCGCGCAGCTTCGACTGGAAGACCGCGCCGACCTGCGCGCCGGAGTCGTCCCAGCGAAAGTGCCATGGCACTTTCATGGCATTCGACTATCGCAACGAGGGCTACCTGGGCGACCCGAAGGCGCCGACGCCCTACGAGCTCCCACTGCGGGTCTGGCTCCCCTCGACTGCCCCGCTCGCGACCGCGGCACCCGTCCTCGTCTTCGGCCACGGCCTAGGCGGCAAGGCCGACGACGCCGCGTCGATCGCGCGCATCGTGGGACCCCTCGGTTTCGCAACCGTGGCCCTCCCGGCGCCGCGCCACGGCGATCACCCGACCGCCCGCCACGAGCCGAACGCCGACTTCCTCGATCTCCTCGGCATCGACGTCGCGGCGTTCACCATCCACGGCTTCACCTTCCGCGAGAACGTCCGCCAAGCCGTCTTCGACAAGCTCCAAGCGATTGCACTCTTGCGCACGCATGCAGATGTCGATGGTGACGGCCAGGCCGATCTGGATCTCGACCGCACGGTCTATTGGGGCATCAGCCTCGGTGGCATCATGGGGACGGACCTGGCGGCGCTCTCGCGCGACGTGCGCCTCGCGGTCCTGTCGGTGCCGGGTGCGCGCGTCCTCTCGATCATCACCGATGCGCCCAACTTCTCGACCTTCAAGGACATCCTGGCCGGGATCGGCGGCGGCGACGGGGCGGTAGCGTGGATGGCGGTCGTCGGCCAGACGCTGGTGGACGCGGGCGATCCGGTGAACTGGGCGCCGCACATCCTGCGGGATCGGATCGACGACCGCGACCCTCCACACCTGCTCATGCAGATGGTGATCGATGACAGCACCGTCCCGAATGTCGCGACGCGATCGCTCGCGCGCGCGGTGGCGATCGCACCGCAGGTTCCGCCGATCATTCGACCGATCGAGCCGCTGGCCGCGAGTGGCACGGCCCCGATTCAAACGAACGTGAACGGCACGATCACGGCAGGGCTCTTCGAATTCGACCGGGTATCGTCGAGCCCCGGTGGCTCCCCGCGCGTCGCGACGCACTCGGGGGTCTTCTCGGGCATCGAGGCGGTGGGGCAGGTCGAGCACTTCCTGACGACCTGGCTCGCGACCCCGAGCGCCCCGACGATCATCGATCCCTATGCGACGAACGGGACGCCGCCCCTGCCGTGAGGCGTGGGAGACGTCAACTCAGCTCGCGAACGATCTGCTGCACCCAGGACCAGGCCGCGACGGTGCGCGGAAAGCCGCAGGTGTTCATGCCGAGGAGGACCGCTTGCTCGACCTCGGCCTGCGTGGCGCCGTGCTCGGAGAGCGCCCGGCGGACGTGGCTCTTGACGGCGGACTCGAGACCGGCGCCGAGGCCGATGCCGATCTTGATGAGCGCCAGCGTCTTCGCGTCGAGCGGACCCGCGGCCGCGACGGTGCGCGCAACCTCGTCGTGGGCCGAACCGAGCTCGGGATAGCGCGCCACGAACGCACGGTAGGTGCCGGGCACCTTGGCCTTGTCTTTGTTCGACTCGTCGGTCATTTTCGGATCCTGCTCGCGGATGTGGACGGTGCGGTCGGGCGGGCCGTGGGCCTCCGACGAGCCTCCGGCATAGCAGCAACCGGCGTGGACGAACAGGGTGTCAGGGGGCACGACCCCCGCGGAGGGGACATGCGACGCATCGCGTGGGTGTACGTGCTCGGGCTTGTCGGTTGTGGCGCGGACGCCACGACGGGATCGGACTCGACCTCGGACTCGACCTCGGACTCGACCTCGGACTCGACCTCGGACGCGACCTCGGACTCGACCTCGGACTCGACCTCGGACTCGACCTCGGACTCGACCTCGGACGCGACCTCGGACGCGACCTCGGACGCGACCTCGGACGCGACCTCGACCGACACCAGCGAGACCACCGCTTCGCCAACCCGCCGTCCCTTCCCGGACAGCTCGGCGGCGATCCGCATCCTCGCCGACCAATTCCCGAACTCGCTGACCGAAGCCCAGCGGCGCTTCGCCGTTCAGCACTTCGTCGGAACCCAGAAGCTGACCACCGATCAGATCGAGCCGCTGCGCGCCTTGGCGCCCGACTTCCTGGTGCTCCACTACCACCTGGCGATCTGGCAGTCTGCCCCGAACGTGGCCTTCATCCTCGACGGCGCGACCTGGGGCAACGACTTCGAGTCGGTCACGGCACACGAGTCCTGGTTCTGGCACAACGCCGCGGGCCAACGCGTCGCGGCGATCGACGATGGCAAACTCCTCATGAACCTGGCAAATCCTGAATTTGCCAACTATTGGCAGAGCTCCATGCTCGCGCAGGTCGCAGCCGGCGACTACGACGCTGTCTTCGCAGACTCGGCCTCGCCCGATCTGCTGAACTGGGAAGCGCAGAGCCCGCGCGAGCCGCGCTTCGACGGCACCGGCGTTCGCGACACCCCGATTGCCGAATGGGGTGGCCAGACGTACTGCCAGGTCTGGGAGTCGTGGATCGCCGCCCTGGACGCCGGGATGGCGGCCGAGGGCGTACCGCTCATCCCGAACACGGGCGCCTTCATCACGAGCTGGGATCGAACCGACTTCACGCGCACTCAGGGCGCGTTCATCGAGGGTTTTGCCGGGACCGACTTTCTCCCCGCCGACTGGGAGCACTCGACCGATCAGCTGCTCGTGCTCACGAACGCGGGCAAGATCGTGATCCTGCAAAATTACCTCGAGAGTGCCAGCGATGTCGCGACCCGCCTCTTCTATCTGGCGAACTATCTGCTGGTGCGCGGACCCAAGACATACCTCGACTACTTCGCAGGCGACCCGTTCGAGTGGTACCCGGAGTGGGGGCTCGATCTTGGCGCCGCGACGACGACCGCGGCCAGCGTGGACGAGCTAAGGACCGACGACGGCCTGTTCCGACGGGACTTCGAGCACGGTTTCGTGCTCGTGAACCCGAGCGATGACCCGATCACGACCACGTTCGCGAGCGCCGCGTTGCGCGTGACCCCGACGGGCGGCGGCCCGATCCCCGCTGACGGCACGAGCCCCGGATCGCTCGGCACCACCTCGGTCACGAGCATCACCGTCGCGCCCCATGGGGCGGCGATCTTCACGCGTTGAGGCGAACCTTGCGCCCGAGGACCGCGAAGAGCAGGAACCCGACCGGACCGAGCCAGAGCGTGAGGCCGAGGCACGGCACGAGCCAGCGATGGGCGAGTTCGAGCTCGCGCGCGCGCCGCGACATCCAGCAGCCGATCGCGAGATCGAACGCGAGGTAGTGGATCCATGCCGCCGTGAGGACTCCGCGATCGTCGAACAGGCGCTTCACACCGTCCAGCGTGAAGAAGTCGCCGTCACTGCCGCCTCCGATGAAGGTCGCAATGACGAGCCCCGCGTAAAGCGTCGCGATGGCGATCGACGGCGCCATCGTCTGCCGGACCCATGTGGCTGCGCGCGTTTGCGGCAAGGCGATCAGCAGGACCCAACCTGCGAGCGCGATCGCGTTGCTGGCGTAAAAGACGACGTCGTAGGCCACCAAGTCGGATGCAGCAACTTGCAAGTGACGTCACCAGTCGCCGATGTTCGGCGCGGAAGCCCAGGGCTCGGCGGGCGCGAGCGCTTGGCCGGCCTGGAGCAGCTCGACCGAGTGTCCGTCGGGCGACTTGACGAAGGCCATGCGCCCATCGCGCGGCGGCCGATGGATGGTGATGCCCGCATCGCGAAGGCGCGCGCACGTGGCGTAGATGTCGCCGACTTCGTACGCGAGATGGCCGAAGAAGCGCCCCGTCGGATAGGGCTCGCGCTCATCCCAGTTGTGGGTGAGCTCGATCTCGGCGCCGTCCCCGTCGGCGCCACTGCCCAGAAAGACGAGCGTGAAGCGCCCTTGCGGGCTCTCGCGCCGACGGGTCTCGCGCAGGCCGAGCGCGCCGACGAAGAACGCCAACGCGCGATCGAGTTCGCGAACACGCAGCATCGTATGAAGGTATCGCATCGCGTCCTCGACGGTCAGGGGCCCCATCCCGGATACGGCCGCGCCGACGTGATGACAAGCCCGGGTGTCTCGCCCGGCGGGCCGGTGAAAGCGAACCCGACCTCGAGGCCGTAGAAGGTCTGGGCCGCTTGATGAACGGGGGCGAACAGGGTGTGGATGGCGTCGAGCGCGCGCCCGAGCTGGTACGCCTGGGTGTTCGTCAGGACCGGCGCCCCCGGCGCAACGAGGCTGGAGCGCGCAAGAAACAGCTGCGGCTGACCCGGGTAGTACCAGTAATAGAGGATGCGATCGTGGCTCACGCCCGGCGCGGGCGCTGCAACCGAGGCGGCGCCCGTCTGGGCGTCGACGACGAACGCCGGCTCGAGACCCTCCAGGTCATAGACGTTCGCGGAGATCGCGAGGCCGTTGGCGGCTGGCGCAGCGGGGGCCGGCGTGAGGACGAGTCCCATGCCGACCTCGGCTTGGGCGATACCTCGGTAGGCGCGTTCGTCGAAGGCGGCGAGAGACCAGGCGCTGGCCCAGACCGATTTGATCGTGAGCTCCAGCGAGCGCGCGGGGTCGTCGGGATCGGTCGTGCGTGTGACCGCGAGAGCGGCGCCGACGAAGCCGCGCAGAGCCTCCGCGTTCGTGCTCGATGCGACCTGGAGCGATCCGGACGGAAACGTCGCGAGCGCGCTCGCGAGCGCAGCCACGAAGTCGGCGTCGAGCGGTGCGGCGACCAGCGCGCCCCGGAACGCCTCGAGGCGGGCGCTCCGAACCAACGGATCGCTCACGACCTCGGAGTCTGCGAGGAGGGCGGCGAGCTCTGTGTCGAGCCCGTTCGACGCGAGGTGTCGCTCGTACCAATGGATCGGAACGGCGAGACCGTCGGTCGCCGGCGCGTTGGCGCCAATGCGCAACATCGCGGCGAGGTGGCTCGCAGTGGCCCCGTAGGCGGGAATGGTGACCTCGAACGCATGCGCGAGTGCGCCGGTGGGAAGGAGCGCGCTGAGCGCCACGAGCTGGACGCGGGTCGTATCCTTCGCCGGTATCTGGACGGTGGGCTGCGGATGCTCGGTCCACCAGGCGCTCGCCTCGGCCTCGGTGATGGCGTGGATCTGCCAGTCGAACGCGCCCACCTCGAGCGCGACTCACTGGCCGTCGAGCGCGCGTAGCGCCGCGTCGTCCCAGGCGCCGACGAGCGTCAGGTTCGGCGCTCGGCGGTCCATGGCGCGCGCGTTCAAAGGTCCCGCGGGCGCCTGACGTGCGCTCGTGATGCTGGCGGCGGCGATCCCCATCCGCTCGGGCGCATCGGGCACGGCGTCGAGGACGACCACGTCGCGCGGCCCGACCTCGGCGGGGGTCAGCGTGCTCGCAGCGATGAAGCGCAGGCGGCCGGTGGTCGCGCCGAGGACGAGCGGCTGGTAGCGGGTCGCCTCGACCAGGGCGCTCGTCGTGACGACCGGAATGTCGGGCGCGAGCTCGGCGGCGCGGGCCTCGATGGCACTCGAGGTCGGATGGAACGCGAGCTCGGCGCCGATGTAGGCATGCGTCCGGAGCGCTTGAAATGCGCTCGTGATCATGGCGCTACTGGCCGTGTCGTAGGGCGCCAGCTCGTAGACCCACGCGTTGGCACCTTCATAGAAGGTGAGCGCGCCGAGGAGAAAACGGCGCTGCGGCGCGTAGTATTCGCTGGCGTTGAAGCTGCCGAGATCGGGCACCGGCGGCAGACCGCGACCCGAGAGATACGTGCGGCAGAAATCGTAGTGCACCGGAAAGAGTGTCACATTCGTGAAGTAGAGGTGAGCGTCGTCGGCGCGATCGATGACCGTCTTGAGCGAGCGGGCGCCGGCCAGGGCGGCGTCGAGCGGTGGCGCGGCGAGCGCGGCGAAGTCGCTCGCGCATCCCAGCCACTCGGCAAAGGGTGTGGGGCCGGCCTCGGGCGCGTCGGCGTCGAGCACGCAGCTCCAGCCGTCGCGCGTGTCGGGCCCCGTGCCGGAATCGCTCTCGTCTGCGTCGGCGACGTCGACCTCGCCGACCTCGCCCATCGGATCAGACGCGTCGGGCGCGTCGGACGAATCGGGGGCGTCGTTCGCATCGGGCGCATCGGCCAAATCGGGCACATCCGGCCCCACCGCGTCCACGCCACTCCCGTCGCCCGCGCACGCCGCGATGCACCCGAGCACGCCCCACGCCACACCCCACCTGCGTCCCATTCGCGTCATGCCGCCGACAGTGCGCGGGCCGCCCGCTCAACGCAAGCGCTTGCCCTTTGCGCCCGCGCGCGGCATATGCTCCGCTTCCCGTCGCGGAGCCATCTATGACCGCCCCCCTGCCCTCGCCTCCCGTTCCCCAGCGTCGTCGTTCGCTGTCCGGCATCAAGTCGACCGGCTCGCCGCACCTCGGCAATTACCTCGGGATGATCCGTCCGGCGATCCAGCTGCAGGAGACGCACGACCCGTACTACTTCGTGGCCGACTACCACGCGCTCACCTCCGAGCGCGACCCGGTCGCGATGCGCCGTCAGACCTACGAGATCGCGGCGACCTTCCTTGCGCTCGGGCTCGACCCGGCACGGGCGGCGTTCTTCCGGCAGTCCGATGTGCCCGAGGTCACCGAGCTGAGCTGGCTCCTCTCGTGCGTCGTCACGATGGGCGAGCTCGAGCGCGGACACGCCTACAAGGCTGTGAAGGACGCGGGCGAGGCCGGTCGCGCGCTGCACGGCCTCTTCGCCTACCCGGTCCTGATGGCCGCCGACATTCTCGCCTACGATTCGAATGTGGTGCCGGTCGGCAAGGACCAGATCCAGCACATCGAAATGGCGCGCGACATGGCGATGCGCTTCAACTTCCACTTCGGCGAGACGCTCGTGGTCCCCGAGGCGCTCGTGCGCGAAGACGTGATGACCATCCCTGGGATCGACGGTCGCAAGATGTCGAAATCGTATGACAATGGCATCGACATCTTCATGCCGACCAAGCGCCTCAAGCAGCGCGTGATGCAGATCGTCACGGACTCGACGCCACTCGAGGCGCCCAAAGATCCGGAGACCTGCAACGTCGTGGCGCTCTACAAGCACTTCGCGACTCCGGAACAGCTCGCGGATCTGAAAGCCAAATATCGCGCTGGCAATTTCGGCTACGGTCACGCGAAATTGGCACTCTTCGAGGCATTGGAGTCGCATCTCGGACCTGCGCGCGAGCGCTACGATCAGCTCATGGCAGACCTGCCGCAGCTCGAAGATATCCTCCAGACGGGAGCCCGCAAGGCACGGGCGGTGGCGCGCGAGGTGGTCGGGCGCGCGCGCGAGCGGTGCGGGTATCCCCGCTATCCCGTCGAAACATGGTGATTCTCAAGAAACGGGCGCGGCGCGCGTGTGCCGAACCCAAGGAATCGCGATTCGCGCGGCGAAAGTGACTTCTTCGGGGACGTCGCAACGCTTAGCGTGTAGCGTGACGTTCATCGAGGAACGTGCAGGAACCCCTGCCTGATCTTGGATGCGCCGATGCGAAGCGTTCGTGGACTTCGCCCACGGACGGTGCGCGCGTCGACGCGAAGCCACGGCATGCCGTCGGAGGCTCGCATGAACTGGGTCATTCTCTTGGCCGGTGGCGCGGGGACGCGCTTGGCGGATGAGTCGCTACGCCGCTATGGCTATGCGCGTCCCAAGCAGTTCTGTGATTTCGGGGGCGGCACCCTGCTCGAGCTCACGCTCTTTCGGGCGCGCCGCTTCGCGCCGGATCGCCGCATCGTGGTCATCACGACGCGGCAGCACCGGCGCGACGCCTGCCCGATCATGACGCGCCACCCGCGCGTGTGTCATCTCGAGCAACCGCGCAATCGCGACACGACGCCGGGGCTGCTCCTGCCACTTCTGCACATCCGCGCGCTCGACCCGGCGGCGACGGTCATCGTGATGCCCACCGATCATGCGGTCGCGGACGAGGCTGCGTTCGCGTTGGCGGTGGAGCATGCGCTCGAAGTCGTGGCGAGTCACGAGGACGCGATCGCGCTGCTCGCGGCCGAGCCGTCCGGCCTCGATGCCGACTATGGCTGGCTCGTGCCGGCGCCGCGTTCCGGGGCCGCGCCCGCCGGGTCTCCCGGGTCCGATACGGAGAAGTGGCCGCCGGTCGCGAGCTTTCGGGAGAAGCCTCTCGGCGACGAGATCCCGCGGCTGCGGGCGGCGGGCGCTCTTCTGAACACGTTCGTCTTCGCGGCCAGGGCGGCGACGCTCGAGCACGCGTTTCAGCGTTGGGCGCCGGCGTATTTCGAGGGGATTCTGGCGACGCACCGCGAGCCGAGTTTGCTGGAGGTCACGTTCGATCTGCTCCCCAGCTCGAACTTCTCGCGCGATGTGCTCGAGCGAATGGCTGAGCAATTGCGCATCGTCCCGCTGCCGCCAAGCGCCGGCTGGTCGGACATCGGGACGCCGGAGCGCCTTGCGAGCGTACGCTGGCCGGGGCCGCGGGACGAGGGCGCGCCGGGGACGTTCGCGCGGACAAGTCACGCATCACCGCGCGCATGAAGGGTGGTTCGATGCGGGGCGGGCGGGCGTGGGTGGGCGTGGTCGGGGTGCTCGCGGCGTGCGCGGGGGATCAGGTCGGCGCCGAGTCCGAGGTCGAGTCCGAGGCCGCGTCCGAGTCCGAGGCCGAGTCCGAGGTCGCGTCCGAGTCCGAATCCGAATCCGAGGTCGAGACCGAGACCGAGGTCGCGTCCGAGTCCGAGTCCGAATCCGAGGTCGAGACCGAGACCGAGGTCGAGACCGAGACCGAGACGGACGTCGGGCCCCCCGAGCCAAGCCTCCGCTTCGTGTTCGCCAAGGACCACTTCGAGGACAACTTCCTGGTCCCGAGCGTCCTCTGGGCCGACGCGACGCGCATCTATCTCGCCGGGTACTCCGGGCGCCTGCACGTCCTCGCGCGCGACGCGGCCTCCGATTTTGCCGAGCTCCAAAGCCTCGCCATCTCCGACGTCGCGCTCAGCGCCGTGCGTGGCGACGCGAATCGCCTATACGTCGCGTCGCGCAAGGGCACGCTCTCGGTCTACGAGAAGACGACGCCGCTCACCTTCGTAACACTCGACGTCGTGCCGTACGGCATCGGGGATCTCGCCGTCGACGCCGGGGCGCTCTTTCTCGGGGGGGCTCGGCGCACATCGTCGTCGATGCCGACCATGTGTACCTCGCGCGCCTCAACGAGAGCGACTGGGGTTACGAGATCGAGCCGGCCACACTCGCGGTGTTGCGCACCTTCGAAGGGCCTTTCGAGGGCGGCGAAGACGGTCGCACCGGCGTCTATGCACGGACCACCGGCGCACGCGTCGGCGCCCTCGGATGGCCCGCGAGCTACCATCGCGCGCACGATTTTCCCGCGCTCGCGCGGTTGCCGGGCACGCTCGTCGAGTTCGTGGCGGGATGCTGCGGGCGCGGCGTGGATCCCTTCGATCCCGTCACGCTCGTGGCACGTCCACAGCTGGCGCTGCCCTGGACCAATGCGGTCGTGGCGCGCACGGCCGACGCCGACGCCGATTGGATCATCGGCACCGAAGCCGGCCACGTTCTTCGCGTCCGCGCCGGCACCGAGAGCATCGAGGCGGACGTCGATCTGCGCCGCGAGACCGGACACCTCGGTTCCGAGGACATCGAGATCCGCGCCGTCTGGGCCGACGGGCACGACGACTTCGTGTTCGCAGGCTCGAGCTGGGGCAACGCCCAGTCGCGGGGACCGACGTTGCCCTCCTTCTTCGTGCTCGTGGCGCCGCGCGTGCGCTGAATACCTGCGACCCTTGCGGCCGCCCGCGCATTGTGGGACATCGCGGTGGTCGAACGAGGCGAGGTCACGATGCTCACACATGCCTTCCGGGCGGCGCTGCGTGCGTCGCTGCTACTATCCTTGCTCGCGGGTGCAACGGTTGTTGCGCGCGCCGAGGGACCCGCGGACCCGCCTGCGGCACCCGCGACGAGCACGCCGAAGCCGGGCGAGCTCGAGCTGCCGTTCGAGAAGTACACGCTCGACAACGGCCTCGAGGTCATCCTGCATCGCGACCCGACGGCACCGCTGGTCACCGTCAATGTCTGGTACCACGTCGGCAGCGGCGACGAGGTCCCCGGCAAGAGCGGCTTCGCGCATTTGTTCGAGCACATGATGTTCCAGGGGACCAAGCACACCGGGAACGACGTGCACTTCCCGACCTTGCAGGCTGCGGGCGCGAGCGACGTCAACGGCACGACCAACAGCGACCGCACGAACTACTACGAGACGATTCCGGCCCATCAAGTCGAGACCGCCCTCTGGCTCGAGAGTGACCGGATGGGGTTCCTGCTCGCTGCGCTGACCGAGGCGAGCTTCAAGAATCAGGTCGACGTCGTACGCAACGAGCGGCGTCAGCGCTATGACAACGTACCGTACGCCAAAGCGCGCTTCGCCATCGCCGCGGCGCTGTATCCCGAGGGACACCCCTACCGCTATATGACGATCGGGCGTCATGAGGACCTCGAGCAGGCCAGCATCGACGACGTGCGCGGCTTCTTCGTGAAATGGTATGTGCCCGCCAATGCGACCCTGATGGTCGCAGGCGACTTCGATCCAGCCGACATGAAGGCGCTGGTGGCGAAGTGGTTCGGCGGTCTCGGGATGGCTGACGGCAAGGCCGCGCCCCGCCCTGCGAAGGTGCCGGTCGCGGATCCCGCGATTGCCAAGAAGACCACGCTGGATGTGCCAGACGGATTTGCCAAACTCGTGCGGATCCAGCGCACCTACGCCGGTCCGGCGATGCTGTCCGACGACAGCTACCCGCTCGAGGTGCTGCTCGAGGTGTTGGGGGCCGACGCGTGGGGGCGCCTCTCGAAGCGGCTCGTCATCCAAAATCCGCTCTGCAGCTCGGTCAGCGCGATGCTCGACGCCGCGACCTACAACGGCAAGATCGTCATCTCGGCGACGCTCAAGCCGGGTGCGAGCCGCGCCAAGGTCGCGAAGATCATCGACGAGGAGGTCGCGCGCATCCTGAAGGAGCCGCTGAGCGAGGCCGAGCTCAAGCGCGTCCTCGTCAATACGGAGTCGCAGTTCGTGTGGGGGCTCGAGGATCTCGCGGCGCGCGCGGATCTCTTGCAGCACTTCAATCACTACGCGGGTGATCCGGGCTACGCGCCGACCTATCTCGCCAAGTTTCGCGCCGTGACGCGCGACGCGGTGCTCGCGGGGGCCAAGAAGTGGCTTGCGAAACCGTATGTCGAGGTCGTGACGGTCCCGGCTGCGCCGGCGCCAGGAGCACCGAAATGAAGACGACGATCCTCTTGGTGTGGTCCGCGCTCGGCGCCGCGGCGTGTGGCGGCAAGGTGAACAAGCCCGATGCGGGCCCGGTGGGCGGCCTTTCGAGGCCGGCAACGCAGGCGACCCAGGCCATGGGCGCCGAGCAGGATGCCGCCGCCGATGCGGGGAACGCGACCGCTGCCGCGGACGCAAACGAGCAGGCCGAGGACGCGACGCCAGCCGAGGTGGTGACGGCGGAGGACTTCCGAAGCGTGCGCCCGACGCCGCGCGCGATGGCGGCGGTGAAGACACCGTCGGTCGAGCGCTTCACCCTGGCCAACGGACTCGAGGTGTTCCTGGTCCCGTCGACGGCGCTGCCGACCGTGTCGATGAGCTTCGATTTCGACGTCGGGACGGTCGACGACCCAGCCGACAAGATCGGCCTCGCGTCGGTGTGTTTCGATCTCTTCTCCGAGGGAACGGAGCGCCTCGACAAGATCGCCTGGTCCGAAGCGTTGGCCGACCACGCGATCGGGATCTCCTCGCCGGCCGGGACGGAGACCTCGAGCATCAACGTGAGTTCATTGGTGAGCGAGCTCGGGCCCGCGCTGGATCTTCTCGCGGAGCTTCTCGCCTCCCCCGGCATGCGCAAGCTGGACTTCGATCGCATCATCGCGGATCGCAAGGCGGCGCTCTCGCAGAGCCGCGCGACCGCGAATGGCGTCGCGGGTCGGCTCTTCGGCGCGCTCGTCTGGGGCAAGGACCACCCTTATGGATCGATCCTCGTCGACGAGCACCTCGCGGCGATCACGCTGGCCGATTGCAAGGCGTGGGTCGCTCAGCTGAAGCCCGCGGGGGCGCGGCTCTGGGTGGCGGGCAAGGTGACGCGCGCGTCGCTGACCGAGGCGCTCGAAGCACGCCTCGGACGCTGGACCGGTGCGGCGCCCAAGGCACGCACGCTCTCGCCGGCGCCGGCCCCGAGCGGGACGATCTACGCGGTGCAGATCGACGGCGCCGTGCAGTCGATGGTGCTCGTCGGACACCCCGGGCCGTCGCGCCTGGCCGAGGACTACGAGGCGACCTACCTGATGGCGATGATCTTCGGCGGGAGCTTTTCGAGCCGCCTGAACATGAACCTGCGCGAGGCCCACGGGTACGCTTACGGCTGCCGCGGGGGATTCTCGTATCGACGGGGCGGGAGCCATTGGTCCGTGAGCGCGTCGGTGGAGACGTCGACGACGGCGCTGGCGCTGCGCGAAATCGCCAATGAGACCAAGACGATGCGGACGACCGCGCCGAGCGGTGAGGAGCTGCATCGCGAGCGTGACGGCGCGCTACTCGCGTTGCCGGCGCGCTTCGCCACGGCGAGCGACCGGCTCGAGGCGCTGCGCTCGCTGGCGTTCTTCGCGCTGCCGCTCGATTGGTACGACGGCTATCAGACCCGCCTCGGCGCCGTCGAGGCCGCCGCGGTCGAGAAGGCGGCCAGCGCCTTTCTGATGAGCGCAAGCGGCGTGGTCTTGGTCGTGGGCGACCTCACCAAACCGGCCAAGGATGCGGGCGGGGCGAGCGTGCTCGACGCGCTGAAGGTCCTGGCGGACGAGAAGGTGTTCGGCGCCGGTGGGCTGGTCCTGCTCGATGTCGATGGTCGCCCCCGTTTGTGAAAAACGCTCACGCTTTGAGGGGAGTTGCCAGGCTGGGGCCCTGCGTGGGATGCTCTCGCGCCGTTGGCGTTCCTCGGTTTCTGGAGCTGTCATGAACCTTCTGCGCTTGGTCTTCGTGCTCGCGTCGCTTTCCACCGCCTTCGTCGGGGCTGCTTGCAACGACAAGGCGACAGGGAGCGGTGGCGAGATCACCGTGACCGACGCCAAGTCCGAGACGACGGTTTCTGACACGACGGTCGCCGAGACGACCATGTCGGAGACGACGGTCGCCGAGACGACCGTGTCGGAGACGACGGTCGCCGAGATCACGCCCTCCGAGACAACGGTCAGCGAGACGACCGTGACCGAGACGACCGGCGAGACCACACAGACCTGCGACCGCCAGGGCTTCACCGCGGTGGCGCAGGACGCCGTCGAACTGTCGGGCGACATATGGTACGTGGCCCAGACGACGCTCGCTGCGCCGGTCGACGTTCTCAACATCGAGACCTATGTGAGTCTCGGAGGCGCTACGGCCTCCGGCCAGTATCTTCTCAAAGACGAAGACTACGCGGATTGCGGCAACTGCGTGATCGCCTACGTCGGGTGCGACGCGGACTTGAACAACTGCGCCAAGACGTTCCTCGCGAAGGGTGGCACGCTCGACATCACGACGTTCGGGGCCGAGGGTGCGCACTTTGCGGGACCCCTCAGCGGCATCACCTTGGTCGAGGTCACGCTCGACGGGGACTACCACGCGACGGTCGTTCCGGGCGGCGAGACCTGGTGTATCGACTCGTTCGCGTTCGACGCCGTCGTGCAATGACGTTCGGCCTGCGCTGACGACCTCGCGCGCCCTTTCTCGATGCCGTTAGCCTTCGGCGGGATGGAGCACGCAGCCGCCGACCACGTCGCCGCGCCACTTGGCGCGCATCGCGGCCTGGAAGTCGGTGATCGGGAAGACGTGCGAGACGTGCGGACGGATGGCTCCCGAGGCGGCCCAGCCGAGAACTGCGGCAAGCCGCGCGGGCCTGAGCGATGGGTCGTTCACGGTCGAGATGACCGTCGGACAGCCGAGCACATCGAGCCCCTTCATCATGATGAGATTGGTCGGGAGCATATTGACGTTCGGCGCCCCGCGGCGCCCCTTGCCGTCGGCGACGTTCGGGGTCGCCGCCCAGCCGACGATCAGATAGCGCGCCCCGAAGCGGACGGCGCGCAGGCTCTCGAGCGAGATGTCC
>SXGT01933508.1_pt1 | contig 18313 bp, 14 predicted proteins | sample 3176221 | NCBI WGS metagenome assembly SXGT01 (sample SAMN11356862, study PRJNA531348) | freshwater metagenome | isolation source: freshwater sample F1-120 | place: China: Fuxian Lake, Yuxi | collected 2017-12-25
CCGGCGGGAACACGGTGACGTGCACGGCCCTGTCCCAGTGTCACGACGCCGGCACCTGCAACCCGTCCACCGGGCAGTGCTCGAACCCCACCAAGACCAATGGCAGCGGCTGCAGCGACGGCAACGCCTGCACCCAGTCCGACACCTGCCAGAGCGGCAGCTGCGCCGGCGGGAACACGGTGACGTGCACGGCCCTGTCCCAGTGTCACGACGCCGGCACCTGCAACCCGTCCACCGGGCAATGCTCGAACCCTGCGAAGGCAAACGGCAGCGGCTGCAGCGACGGCAACGCCTGTACCCAAGCCGACACCTGCCAGGGCGGCAGCTGCGCCGGTGGCAGCCCCGTAACGTGCAGCGCGATCGGACAGTGCTACGACGCCGGCACCTGCAATCCGGCCAACGGGCAGTGCTCCAACCCCCCGAAGGCCAATGGCAGCGGTTGCAGCGACGGAAATGCCTGTACGCAGAGCGACACCTGCCAGGGCGGCAGCTGCTCTGGCGGGAACCCCGTCTCATGCAATGGCGCCACTCAGTGCACCGAAGCGGGCACCTGCAACACGGCCACTGGGGCCTGCTCGTACCCCAACAAGCCCAACGGCACGACCTGCTTCGACGGCGACGACTGCACCGCCGCGGACAAGTGCACCAACGGCTCGTGCGGCGGTACGGCCCTGATCTGCAACTGGCCGAACCCGACCTGTAACGGCGACGCCGGTTGTTCGTGCGGCCCCGTCTTCTGCGAGTGGAACGAGGGGTGCTGCGGCGACTACTGCGCTTCGCCGGGAACCCACTGTTTCTGATCGGGAGGCGCTCAGCGGGCCGCCCGCACACTGTAGGCGGTTAGCGGCCCGCGCCTGCGCGCGGTTATGAGCCCGACGGCCGTCGCCCTCAGCCGCCCGAGGCCCCCGCCAACGCCACGTCGAGGGCGGCGTTGGGCGTGCGCGCCGTGGAGGGCACGCTCATGACCGCGACCGGGAACGTGCCGATCCGGAGCGATCCGGAGCCGCCCGGGTGGTGGTTGCCGCTCATGCCGAGACCCCCAAAGGGCAGGAGGCCGGAGGCGCCGTTGGTGCTGCGGTTCCAGTTGATCACGCCCACGTCCACGCGGTCGGCGAAGTCTTCGAAGCGCTCGGCTCGCTCCGTGAAGATGGCTCCGGAGAGCCCGTAGGGGCTGTGGGAGGCGCGCGTGATGGCGTCGTCCTCGTCGCGGGCCACCTCGAGCGCCACGTTCGGCCCGAAGAGCTCGTGGTTGACGAGCCGCTCGTTGCCCTGGACCCGATAGAGGCTGGGGGTGACCCGACAGGCGCCCAGCGCCTCGCTCTCCACCAGCACCTCGGCGCCTTGCTCCCTTGCCTCGGCGAGGCCGGCGAAGAAGTTACGAACGGACGCCTGGGTGGCGAGCGGCCCGAGGAAGGTGCTATCTAGACGCGGGTCTGCGGGCCGGATCTTGGAGAACGCCTCCACGAGGCGCTCAGTGAGCGGCCCCGCGACGCCGGGGCTGCAGATCACGCGCGACGTGGCCGTACACCGCTGACCCGTGGTGAGCAGGGCCCCCAGCAGGATCTCGCGGACGGTGTGGTCGAGCGCGGCGTCGTCGAGCACGACGGCGGCGTTCTTTCCTCCCAGCTCCAGCGCCAGCTTCTTCTCGGGGTGATCGAACAGCGCCTGACGAATCCGGCGCGCGGTGGCGTAGCTGCCCGTGAACACCACGCCGCGGACGTCGGGATGCGTGACCAAGGCCTCGCCGACGGGGCCGCCTCCCTGGACGAGGTTGAAGACGCCGGGCGGCAGGCCCGCGGCGTGGAAGAGCTCCGCGTAGCGCTGCCCGGTGAGCGGCGTGACCTCGGAGGCCTTGGCCACCACGGTGTTGCCGGCAAGGAGCGCGGGCAGGAGGTGCGTATTGATGAGGTGCACCGGGAAGTTGAAGGGCCCCACCACGGCCACCACCCCGAGCGGGCGATGTCGCTGCTGTCCGGGGGCGCGCGGGTGGGCCGGCGCGAGCTCGTGCGGCAGGAGCGCCACGGTGTCGTCGAGCTTGGCGCCCACGCCGCGCGCCTCGATGAGGGCCTCGCCGCGCGGCTTGCCCATCTCCGCGGTGATCGCCTCGGCGAGTCGCTCGACGTGGTCCGGCAGCGCTCGCACGAGGCCCCTGAGAGCCTCGATTCGGGCCTCGACCGGGAGGCGACGCCACGCGGGCAGCGCCGCCTGGGCGGCCGCGACCGCAGCCCCGACGGCCGCCACGGAGGCCGACGCTTCGCAGACGGGCTCGAGCGTGTGGGGGTTCTGAGAGGAGAAGGGGACGCCGTCAAACGCCTGGAAGCGTCCGCCGACCGAGTGACCGAGGAAAGGCTCCAACATGAGGGAGCACGCTACCAGACGACCGGCTCAGGTGGCAGTGAAGCCCGCATCGTAGGCCAAGAACTCCTTCAGGGACTGGTATCGGCGCGGCGGCGAGCCTGCGAGGAACGCGGCGAGATCCGGGTCGCGAACGATGGACGGCTGGGTGGTCATGATGAAGTCCGCGAGCCGGCGGAGGTTGTCGGCGGAGGTGGTTCCCGCGCCCTTGGGCAGCGCGGTGTAGTTGACCCGGGTGGTGCCGAGCAGCCGCACGGGGGCGCGGCGGCCTTCGCCATCAGGCGCCGGGACCAGGTCCATCACCACGCGCCCTTCGAACGGCGGCTCCGGGGGAAGCGAGCGCACCACGATGCCGGCGACTTGCGCGTACTCCACGAACCGAACAGCGTCGTCCTGTTGCGTGACCACCATGCCGCGGTCCCTCAGCTCCATGTCCCTGGCGCAGAAGCGCAGCGTAGCGGCGGTAGCGTCCCCGGCGACTCCCCTCACTGCCGCGTCGAAAGGGTTGGGGCCCAGAGCGCGTGCGGGAGCACTTGGGGCAGCGGGGGCAACAGCGCCGCTAAAGGCGGGGGCGCTCACGGCAGCCTGCGCGACGGGGCCACTCCGAGCTCCCTCGAGCCGCGCCTTGAGGGACGGCGCCAGCTCCCCGCCCAGCTCGTCCTCGGCCGGCATCAGCAGCGACCCCGCCGCCACGACGCCGAGGATCGCCCCCACCAGCGCCAGCCAGAAGGCCCAGCCCACGTCCACGACGAGCCCGGACCACAGGCTGATCGTGGCGATCCCGCTGAGCGCGTACGAGGCGCAGGCCATGGCCGCCAGCTTCGCCGCTCGGCCCGCCAGCGCGCCGCTGGCGGCGATCGCGAGGGCGCCGAGTAGGAGCGCCGAGGCGGCGATCGAGAGACCGTAGGTGACCTTGCTGGCTACGATGAACGGGACCTTCTGCGCCCTGCGAATGCCCCCCTCCGCGGCGATCTCCTCGAAGCCCGTCCGTTCGCACTGATTGCCAACCAGGGTCTCGAGCAGCGCGGGCGCACAAACCTCGAGGCTGATGAGCCCCACCCGGACGGGCGCTTTCACACCGAAGCCCAGGTCGACGTCGCCACGCCGCCACGCGAGCGCATTGGCGCTGACCAGGATCGCGGCGACGGCCACGATCGAGAGGGCGAACGCCTTCGAGGGACGCGGCGTCCCGGTCGCGAACAGAGGAGCGCCTGGCCCTGGCCCGGCCGGCCCTCCCGCCGGATTTCGTGCAGAGGACATCGGCGGAGCTTGCCGGCGGGCCTCGACGTTGTCACGCTCGCGGCATGCCCCCCGACGGCGACCCTACGCTGGATCCGCGCGACCTCCTGTCGTTGCCGAGCGCCCCGACCGTGGCGAACGGGCTCACGAGCTTCGTGGTCGACGGCCAGTTCCGCCTGATCGCGCCGATTGGCGCAGGGGGCATGGGGACGGTGTGGCTCGCGGATCAGTCGCTGCTGGGCAACCGCAGTCCAAAGGGCAGCGAGGGCGGCCGCCGGGTGGTCCTCAAGTTCTTGAACCGGTCAGGGAACGCGGCCGCCGTGGAGCGCTTTCGGCGCGAAGCGCAGGCCGTGGCCGCGCTGAACCACCCGAACATCGTGCAGATCTACCTCACGGGTGAGGTGGAGCTCCCCGGGGGCGTGGATCGCCGGCTCACGGGCGGGCTCACGCCTTATCTCGTGATGGAGCACGTCGAGGGGGCCACGCTCCGGGCGGCGATGCGCGCACCCATGCCGGAGGCGAGGGCGCTGCGGATCGTGGAGCAGCTCACGTCCGCCCTGGTTGCCGCGCACGCGGTGGGGATCATCCACCGCGACCTCAAGCCCGAGAACGTCATGCTCACGGAGCGCTGGGGCGAGACCGACGTGGTGAAGGTGCTCGACTTCGGCATCGCCAAGCTCGAGCACGGGACGTCGCCCGCCCTCACGCAGGCGGGGTCGGTCTTCGGAACGCCGCGGTACATGTCTCCCGAGCAGGCGCAGGGGAAGGCGGTGGACGCGCGCGCAGACCTCTATGCCGTGGGCGTGATCCTGTACGAGCTCGTCTGCGGTGCCCCGCCGTTCGAGGCGGAGAGCGCCGTGGAGCTGATGGCCCAGCACGCCACGGCGCCCGTGCCGGTGCCGCACAAACGTTTCCCCGCGGCGGGCGTCTCCGAGGCCGTGGAGCGGCTCATCCTGAGGACCCTCGAGAAGCGGCCGGACCGCCGGACCGCCTCGGCGGCCGAGCTCCGGGCCGCGGTGCGGGCCTTGGCGAGCGCGTCCGAGTCCGCCGAGCTCCCGGCGCACCGCGGCCAGAGCTTGAGATCGAAGCCTGCGCCCGGACGCGCCGTCGCGGCCGCGGCGCTGGGCGCGACCCTGGCCGCAGGGGCCGTGGGGACGCTGTTCTGGGCCACGCAGTCGGTCGAGCGCCCGCCGGTCGTCGCCGCCGTTGGACACCGCGCTGAGGAGGTGGAGCGGCACGCGAGACGGCGAGCTCCGGAGGCCCCAGCCACCGCCGCCGCGGACAGCGCACCGCCGCCGTCCCTCCCCACCGTGACCCGAGGGGCGTCAGCGGCGGCGTCCTCCATGATCCCCGCGGCGCCCCCCTCGCGACTCCCCGAGGAGCAGCCCGCGGCTCCGCCGGCGGCTGCTGTGGACCCGGGGGAGGACCCCGAGGAGGACCCGGAGGACGAGATCGACGCGCTGGCCGACCAGCTCCTGGGCGACGCGATGCTCATGGCGGGCGCGGCGATGGGCTCGGCGGGCCTCACCGGCGCGACCAGCTTTCACCCGGTGGCCGACGCTGGGATCTTCCCGGGCGCCGTGGAGCGCGCCGTGGTGATGGGCACGGCGACCTACACGACCGAGGCTCCCGTAGCCGACGTGATCGCCTGGTACGACGCGCGTTGGCCGTCCGGTCACCGCCTGCTGCGCGTGAGGGACGAGGACCACGAAGGCCACCCGCGGCTCATCCTGAGCGGCGCGATGAACCCCGCCCTGCCCTTCTTCAACCTCATCGTGCACCGAGACCTCATCCGAAAGGGCCCGGGAGGCGACGCGCTGACGGCGATCATGATCTCGAGTCGGCCCATCCGCCCGCCCTGAGCCGGGCCGGGCGTGCGGCGGTGGTCAGCGGAGCTCCATCCGATAGCTCTCGCGGGCCTTCGAGGGCGGCTCACCGCCGTAGAAGATGTCGACCCCCAGGTCCCCGGACCAGACGCCCTTCCGCCGCTGGAGCGACGCCCGCAGCGGCTGCGCCTTGCACGCGGACTGCTGCGTGGGCGGCACCTCCTGGCACTGGCAGGCGCCGGGCTCCGCGCACTCGGGGAGGCAGCGAGAACAAGGGAACGGCCGCTCCCCGAGGAGGCGCCCGTCCACGAGGTGGATGACGTTGGGGTTCTCCTCGTCGGCGAGGAGGCGCCCCTCGAACTCGACGAGGTGCTTCCCGCGGACCACGAGCCACGTGTCGGCGCCGCGGCGCTCCACGGCACAGGGCCGCAGCCGGTACTCGGCCGTGATGCGGCACTTGTAGTGCTTGCCGGGCCGGGGGACGGGCGGCCCTTCGGCCCACGCGGGCAGGGAGGCGAGCGCGAGGGCCCACATGAGCGTGCGGGTGAACTTACACATAGACAGCCAGTGGCACGATGAAGAGCGCCGGGCCCTCGACGGCGATACCCAGCGGGAAGTCCGACTCGGGGTTGATGTTCCGGAGGCCCAGCATCGCGTCCCGGAAGGCCGCCGACACGAGGTGGCCCACCAACGAGCGGGACAGCACGGACCAGGACTGTCCCTTAGGGACGGCGCCAACGGCTTTGCCGACCACGCGCACTCGCCCGAAGCGGAGATCGTCGAGGCTCGCGTCCCTGAGGAAGCCGCGCTGGAGGCTCACGAGGCCCGTGAGTCCGGGGCCCTCGATCGAGGCACATACCGTGGGGCTGGCTTCCAGCTCGGCACGGAGCGCGTTGAACATCTGGCGGGTCTCCGCTGGGACCGGTCCCATGGGCGACTCGCCGCTCTCGGCAGAGAGCGCGAACAGGCGCTCCATCACGTTGACGAACTCGTAGACGGGGTTGCGGACGAGGCTGCCCGACAGCTCGACGAAGGTCCCGTCGGGGATCGCAGCGAGGTTCGCCCCCGAGCTGAGGCGCACGACCCCAGGTCCGAGCGCCTCGAGCGTCCGATGGAACAACGAAGCGACCGTCTGGCGCTGCGCCAACGCGGCGCCTGGGGTGGAGACGCCCACGCCCACACGACCGTCGAGGTCGACGCCGAGGCTCTGCAGGGTGCCCTCGAGCTTGAGGCCGCCCTCGAGCGCCGCGAGCAGGCTGGTCATCATGGGGACGTCGAGATAGAGCGGGTACGCAATGGACATTGGAGCCTCCGGGACAGGTGGGCCGACAGAATCACGCCGTCGCGTCATGCGCTAGTGCGCCGCCGCTCGAGCTCAGCCCGAAACGCCTGGACCTCCTGCGGGTCCAGGCCCAGGGTGGGGATCACGATCCCCCCGTCGCCCTGCATGACGAGATAGACGCGCCCGGGGTGCCGCTCCACGTTCTCGATGGACCAGACCGGGATGCGTGACGTGTGCCGCGGCGAGCGGTGCTCCAGCACCTGCCCGTCGAAGGCCAGGTGGTTCGCCCCGAGCCCCAGCTCCGCCTCTTGCGCCCGATAGATCCGGTAAGCGTGTTTGCGCTGAGCGGACGCGGCGGCCTTCGGGTAGCGATACCAGTAGAAGACGCCGCCCACAGCGCCAATGGCCACGGCGACCGGGAGATCGAGGGCCAGCCCCACGCCGCAGACCACGCCGGCCAGCCCCAGGCTGAACATCCATCGAAAGACCCGGTGCATGCGCTGCAGCGGCTCCGAGCGCTCGTTGCGGCTGAGCGTGAACTCGACGAGGTCGTCGAGCGAGACGACGAAGGCCAGCGTCTTCACGGGTGCGCGAGGAACCAGTCGCGGATCGCCTCGGGCGAGGCAGGGATCCAGGCGTGGCCGACCTCAGGGTCCACCACCGTCTCGGTGGCCACGCCCAGGTCGTTGAGGGCGTCGCGATAGAGCTCCATCGTGAGGACGGGCACCACCGCGTCGAGTTGGCCGTGGAGGAAGAGCGTGGGCGGGTGGGTGTCTGGCAGCTCGGGCACCACACAGAACGCCGCGGCGCACGTCATGTATGACGCCGAGTGGACCGCCGCCGCCTTGACCCCGCCGTACGTGAGCGCCACGCGGCTGGCCATATAACCGCCGCTGGAGATCCCACCGGGATAGAGCCGGTCCACGTCGAGGTCGCCGAACGTGCCGGACGCGATACGCGCGATGAGCTCCACCATGAGGGCGTGATCCGGGGCAGTATCCCAGAGCGCACTCCAGGGGACGGCGTTGGTGTTCCAGTACCCGATGACCTGGGAGCGCGGGGTCAGCACGGCGAAGCCCGCGTCCAGCAGCTCCTTCACCACGCTGACCTGGTACCAGAGGCCGCCGAGCTCGCCGAGCGCGCCGTCGTCACCCTCCCACTGCAGCTCCGCCGGGACCTGCGTGCCGTGGAACAGGATCGCCACGGGGTAGCCCCCTGGCGGTGGTGCCGTGAGCGGCACCTGCCAGAGCACCTCGCGAGACTCGGTGAGAACGCCCGCGGTGACCTCGATCGTGGCGACCTCGAAGTCGCAGGTGATCGTTCCCTCGGCGGCGTCCACCGCGCAGCGGGAGGGGGGGGAGACCACGTCCTCGCCACCGGGAGCGTCGACTCCGGCGACGTCTTCCGGGAGGTCATCGGACGGCCCAGCGTCGGCGAGGTCATCGGACGGCCCGGCGTCGGCGAGATCGTCGGACGGCCGGGCGTCGGCCAGGTCTTCACCGCCTCCGTCGGGAAAGCCGAGATCCGCGCCAGGTCCTGGCGTGTCTTCGAACTCAGGCGGCCCGCTGGTGTCGCCGGTGGCGGCGACCTCGCCGCTCTCGGCGTCCGCGGGCGCGAGGTCGACCGACCCGCAGCCGGCCAGCGCGACCACGAAGGCGGCTCGGCTCAACCACTGCGACCGCGATGTCGACGGGGCTTCCCCGGCGACTGCGGTGCCGAGGCGGGCGTTGGGCCGAACGGAGCCCGGACGAGGTGAGCCTGAGCGGGAGAGGGGGTGTGCCATGAGGCGCGTACCCTAAGCGCCGGGATTCCCAGCGGCAAGCGGCGGCTGAGGCGTTGACTCGAGAGCGATGCGAGTGGACCCGGGACAGGCCGTCCCGAGCGGGCCCGAGGTGGGCCGCCCGGGTTCGTCAGCGCGGCGAGCGGAAGGCGCGCCAGTCCAGCCCGTAGGTCTTGCACCTGAGGCCCATGATCCGCTCGGTCACGCCCAGCTGGCGCGCCGCGGCGGCCATGTTCCCCTGGGCGTTCTTCAGGGCGTCCACGAGCAGCTCGCGCTCCGTGGCCGCGAGAGCCTCCGCGAGGGTGCCCCGGAACGTGGTGCCGCTGGCGTCGGCCGTCTGGAGGGTTGGGGGCAGGTGGTGCCCCCGGATCACCTCGTCCGTAGCCAGCAGGACAGCGCGCTCGATGCAGTTCTCGAGCTCCCGCACTTTCCCGGGCCAGTGGTACTTCATGAGCATGTCGATCGCCGGCGTGGAGATACGCCGAACCGAGCGGTGCTTCTGGTGGGAGTACCGCTCGATGAAGTAGTCCGCGAGCTGGGGGATGTCCGTCTTTCGCTCTCGGAGCGGCGGGACGTGAATGGGGAAGACGTTGAGGCGGTAGTACAGGTCCTCGCGGAATGCGGCCTCGCGCATCGCGACCTCGAGGTCGCGGTTTGTGGCGGCGATGATGCGGACGTCGATCTTGACCGTCTCGTTGCCGCCCACGCGCTCGAACTCCCGCTCTTGCAGCACCCGAAGTAGCGCGACCTGCGGGGCCGCCGAGAAGTCGCCGCTCTCGTCGAGGACGATCGTGCCGCCATGGGCCAGCTCGAACCGGCCGATTCGTCGGTTCAGCGCCCCGGTGAAGGCGCCCCGCTCGTGGCCGAAGAGCTCGCTCTCGAGGAGCGTGGGCGACAAGGCGGCGCAGTTGACTCGAATGAACGCCCGGGACGCCCGCGGACTGGCAGCGTGCAGCGCGTGCGCCACGAGCTCCTTGCCTACGCCGCTCTCCCCGCGGAGCAGGACCGTGGCGTCCGACTTCGCCACTTGGGCCACCAACTCATAGACCCGACCCATGGCCTTGGAGTTACCGATGAGGTTCTCGGGCCGGAGCGACGGGCGGGTCTCGGCCAGCTCGGCCCGCCGCTCTTCGATCAGGTCCTGCCGCAGGCGCACCGCCTGGCCCACCATGGACGCGACGATCGAGAGCAGGCGGTGGTCGTCGTCCATCCGCCGCTCGGACGGCTCTCGCCCTCCCCCGAGCACCCCGATCACCTCGCCGTCCAAGCGGATGGGGACGCCGACGAAGCGCGCGTCCCGGTGCCGACGGCCTACCCCGGTCTTGTTGAGGAAGCGGGTGTCGTCGGCGATGCGCGGGACCAGGATGGGCTCGCCCGAGCGCCAGACCTCGCCGGTGAGCCCCTCGCCCTTGCGAAAGACGCCGCGGCGCCGCTCGTCCTCGGTGAGTCCAGCCGCTACCTCGATGCCCAGGGTGACCCGCACGGTGTCCGGGAGCGACAGCGTGGCCCAGGCGAAGCCGCCATCGCTCACCAGCGACGCGATCGCGGGCTCCAGCACCACCCGGAGATCAGGACCCGCGTCCAGGGCCTGGCTGATCTCGAAGAGCAGCCGCAGCTCGTCCGGCGCGGTATCGACTGGGAGCGCGGTCACGCCGCGCTCGGGAGTCCGTCGCCGTTCGACCGCGCGGAGTCCGCCGTGGCTAGCCCGGCTGCCGGAATGAACGACATGGCGCGCTCCGCCATGGCGGTGATCGTGAGCGACGGGTTCACGCCCAGGTTGGCGCTGATCATCGAGCCGTCCACGACGAAGAGCCCGTCGTAGTTAAAAACCCGATTCTGCCGATCGATCACGCCGCTGGAGGCCGCGTCGCCCATGGGGCAGCCGCCGAGGATGTGCGCGGTGGTGGTGGTGTTGAGCAGCACCTCGGGCAAGACCGAGCCTGGAATCCCGCCGAGCCGCGTGGCCAGCCGCTGCGTGAGGTCGTGGACGGCGGGCATGAACGTGGGCGGCGGCTTCCGCTCGCCCCAGTCGCTGGTGAGGCTCTTGGAGAATGGCCACCACCAGGCCCGCTTGCGCTCGAGGCGCATCGAGTTGTCGAGCGCCTGCATCGCCAGGACGCCGGCGAGGCCGGTGGACCAGCCGAAGGGCCAGAAGAGGCGCTGCAGCGTACGCAGCGGATGTCGGGCGGCGGCGGCCAGGAAGTAGAGCTGCCGCGGCAGGTTGCCGCCGCCGGTGTGGACCGTGGTGATGGCGCTCATGGCGTCGGCGCGGCTGCCATAACGGAAGATCTCGACGTGGGTGCCGTCGGGGAGGAACCCGCCAGACGAGATGGCGATGCCCTTGGACACGTCGCGGTCCTTGACCATGACCCCCTGGATCGACTCCGAGTTGGTGCGCACGATGTGCCCGAGGCGCTCGGAGAGCCGGCTCATGCTCCCGCGGTCGCGGCACTCGAGCAGCAGCTTCACCGTACCGAGCACCCCGCCCGAGAGCACCACCTGACGAGCGCGCAACGTCTGGCGGGTCTTGAACAGGCCAGTCGTGGGCTCCACCACCACCTCCCACCCCGTGGCGCCAGAGCCGCCATCGAGGGGACGCAGGTCCACCACGCGGCGCTCGGCGAGCACCTTGGCGCCCAGCCCCTCCGCGAGGTGCAGGTAGTTCTTGTCGAGCGTGTTCTTGGCGCCCACGCGGCAGCCGATCATGCAGCCGCCGCAGTAGTTGCAGCCCGTGCGCTCGGGGCCTTTGCCGTCGAAGTAGGGGTCCGGCACGGTCTTGTCAGGCGCGCCGAAGAACACGCCCACGGAGTGCTTCTTGAACGTGTGGCCCGTGCCCACCTCGTCGAGGCAGGCGGCGAGCGCCTTGTCGCTCTCGAACACCGCCGGCGACTCCACCGTGCCCAGCATGCGTCGGGCGGTGAGGTAGTGCGGCGCCAGCTCAGCGCGCCAGTCCGCGAGGTGGGCCCACTGCGGATCCGAGTAGAAGCCGTCGAGCGGCTCGAGGTGGGTGTTGGCGTAGACCAGTGAGCCCCCCCCGACGCCCGCGCCGTGGAATACCACCACGTCCTTGAAGGTGGTGATCGCCATGATGCCGTGGCACCCCAGCTTGGGCATCCAGAGGAACTTCCGGAGGTTCCAGCTGGTCTTGGGCAGCGTCTCCGTGGTGAACCGCTTCCCCTGCTCGAGGACGAGCACGCGGTACCCCTTCTCGGAGAGCCGGAGGGCGCTGACGCTCCCGCCGAAGCCGGAGCCGACCACGATGACATCGGCGTCGAAGGACGTGGACTCGGCGGCGAGCGCGGTGGACATGGCGCCGGATGCTACTCCGACATCGTCGGGGCGCAAGGCGCGCCCGATGGCGGCCCCACCAGGGAAGACAGCCGGGAATATGCGCCTGCTGAGTCGACGATGCGTCCGAAACGGGTCGCGAGCCCCCGCCAAAACGGACGTTGGCCCTTACGGTCTTGGCGCGCGGCTTCGATAAGACAAAGGCGCCCTTCGCCAGCAGCCATGAGGTTCAGTATGTGTCGCATTCTCATCGTCGACGACTCCACCACCATGCGCGCCATCATCGAGCGAGCACTCACGGACGTCGGGTTCGACCAGCATGACATCGGCCACGCCGGGGACGGCATCGAGGCGCTGCAGGCCATCGAGCTGAGCATGCCGGAGCTCGTGATCTCCGACGTCAACATGCCGCGGATGACGGGAACGCAGCTCCTGTCGACGATCCAGGGCCGCTACGGGCGGGGGGCGCCCACCACGGTGATGGTCACCTCCGTGCCGAACTCGAGCGCGCTGGTGGAGCTGTTCCGCCTGGGCGCTGCGAAGGTGATCCGGAAGCCCTTCGCGCCGAGCGACCTTCCCCGTGAGCTGGGCCCGTTTCTACCGCCCCTCGTACGCCATGATCCATGGTCCGAGCCGACGCTGGACGCGCCGCCGACGCCTCAGCGCCAGCCTGGGGATGACTTCGTCTATGGACTCCCGGAGGACGCCGTCCGCGAGGCGCTCGTCGCCGCCTCGGGCAGCTTCTTCGCGCACGTGGCCACGGGAGATGCCCCTGCTGGGGTCGGCAAGCTGGACCCGACGCGCGTGGTGTTCATCGCTGAGGTCGCGTTGGACGGGGGGGTGCGTGTCCGCCTCTCTACCACCCGTCCCGTGTCCGCGCGGCTCGCGGTGGCGCTCACGGGCGCGCCCCCTGGGCAGGACGACCGCGCTTGCCTCGACGCAATTGCGGAGGCTGCCAACATCATCGTAGGCGGCTTCATGCGCGAGCTGGCCGAGCGCGGCGTCCCAACCGACGACTTCGCCTTCGGGCTCCCAGTCACCGACGTGGTGGCGCCCGGCCGGTACGAACCGACGAACGGCATCGTCCACGACCTCGGTCGGGGAGAGATTGCCGTCATCGAGATCCTGGCGTGACCTCCGACTCCGAGCGGCTGCGGCTCCTCGGCGGCTCCCGACGTCCCCAGCGCCTCGCGGCCGTGTGGCGGCGGGGCGACGCTGACCAGCCCCCTATCAGCTGATAGGCTCCGCGCGAAGCGTCGGATCGGCCCGGCGATTCAGCGGAGGTTCGCGTGAAGGTCCTCGTCTCCTGTCCAGACTGCCGGCGCCAGTTCGACGCTTCTGCTCGCCCCATCGGCGACCGCTTCCGGTGCTTCTGCGGCTGCGTCCTGGAGATCTCTCGCCCCCGGGAGGAGGAGCTGGCCGTGCTGCGCTGCCCGTCCTGCGGCGCCGGGGCGCTCGAGGGCAAGCCGTCCTGCGGCTTCTGTGGCACCTCCTACTCGATCTTTGACGCCGACCGGACCGTGGCCTGCGGGCAGTGCCTCACGCGCTGCAGCCAAAAGGCGCGGTTTTGCCACCACTGCGCCACGCCGCTCGTGGCCAACGCGGCCCTCGGCACGGCCACGGCGCTGCGTTGCCCCTGCTGCCCGGACCGGCAGCTCACCACGCGCAGCGCCGAGACCCACGACGCCGCGGCGGCCCACATCGCCTTCCTCGAGTGCCCCGGGTGCGCCGGGATCTGGCTGGAGCACGACGCCTTGCGCGTGGTCTCCGAGCGCGCCCGCGCCCTGGCCTCGCCCTACGAGCCAGTAGCCCACCAGCACGCGCTGTCCTCCTTCACGCAGGGGCACAAGATGCAGCCTGTGACTTATCGCCCTTGTCCCGCCTGCAAGCAGCTCATGGGACGCCAGAACTTCGGGAAGGCCAGCGGCGTCATCGTGGACCAGTGCCACACGGACGGCGTGTGGTTCGATCACGGCGAGCTGGAGCACGTGCTGGCCTGGATCAAGGCCGGAGGAGAGGAGCGCGCGCGGGCGTTGCGGAAGGAGGCCGACAAACACGTGGCCGCCGTCCGGCAGCGCCACGCACCGCCCGCCTGGGGTCAGGTCGGCAGCGGCGCAGCCGAGCTGAGCGTATCGGCGGAGGCCACCGTGAGCCTCGTCGACCTGGGCTTCGCGCTGCTGCGGGGCCTCGACTGATGCCGCGACCGAAGCGCTCCGTCAGCCTCATCACCTGCGCCCGCCTGCCCGAGACAGACCCCGACGCCGAGCTCCTGGTCGATTGCCTCGCCGCCGCCGGCCTCGACGCCCACTGGACAGCCTGGGACGAGCTGGACGGCGCCGGAGTGCTGGCCTCCTACCCGGCCGGCGTCCCCCCGGTGGGCTTCCTGCGCTCCACCTGGAACTACGCCCATCACCTCGAGGCCTTCCTCGGATGGTGCGACGCGTTTCCAGGCCGGCTCACCAACTCTGCCACCCTGGTCCGTTGGAACAGCCACAAGCGCTACCTCCTGGACCTGGCCGGGGTTGGGATCGCCACGGTGCCCACGGCCGTGGTGACCCGGGGCCAGCACGAGGCGCTCGACGGATTGGCGACGCGCTTCGGCACCGCCGACCTGGTGGTCAAGCCAGCGGTCTCCGCCGGGTCGTTTCGCACGTTCCGCTCCCGCGGCCGAATCGCGGACATAGAGGGCGAATACGCAGCCCTCGTCCGCGATCGCGACACACTGGTGCAGCCCTACGTGCCCACGGTGGACCAAGACTACGGAGAGCGGGCGCTCGTGGTGCTGGGCGGGATCGTGACGCACGCCGTGCGGAAGTCGCCGCGCTTCTCCGGTGACCACGAACGCGTCACCCGGGTCGAGGTCACTGACGAGGAGGCGGAGTTCGCGCGCCGCGTATTGGCCGCTGTGCCTGCGATGGGGGCCTTCGAGGCGCCCGTCTACGCGCGCGTCGATGTGACCAGACTCCCCACGGGCGGGGGCAACGGGAGCGAAGGCCCCGGACGCCTCGCGGTGATGGAGCTGGAGCTGATCGAGCCGTCATTGTTCTTGGCGCAGAGCACCGAGGGGCTCTGGCGCTTCGTGGAGCTCGTCGAGCAGGCCGTCAGAGCGGCAAGCGGCGAGCGGGGCAGACGGGCGAGCGCCCAGGAGGAGGAGCCTTGAGGTGGCTGAAGAACGGCGTGGAGGTGTCGCGGGAGGACTTTACGGTCGACGCGGCGGATCCGGGCGTCACGGTCGGGCTCAACGCCTTCGAGACGCTGCGGACCTACGGGGGCGTGCCGTTCCGCGCAGCTCGGCACTTCGAGCGCCTCCGCGGCAGCGCGCAAGCGCTCGGGCTCGCCTGGCCGGGCGACGCGGTCCTCGATGATGAGCTCGCGGCCATCGTGCAGGGGCTGCCGGCGGAGCTCGGCATCCGGGTCTTGCTCACCGCGGGGGGCGCCCGCCTCCTCCAGGCGACGCCGCTGGATATGTCGATGGTCCAGAAGCCCCTCGTGGTGGTCACCCTGCCCTACGAGCCTCCCAGCTGGCTGGACGGACGCGCGAAACACGGGAGCCGAGCGATCAGCGAGGTGGCCCGCCGGGTCCACTCGGTGGACGAGGTGTTCTGGGTGGGCCGCGACGGGTCGCTCACCGAGGCCACCCGCTCCAGCATCTTCGCCGTGGTCGACGGGGTGCTCGTCACGCCACCCGACGACGGCCGAATCCTGGCCGGTGTCACCCGCGAGGCGCTCCTCGAGGTGGCGTTGCCGCTTGGCATTCCGATCCGCGAGGGCCCGATTCGACCCGACGCGCCGTTCGAGGAGCTGTATGCCAGCTCCACGCTCAAGGAGCTGGCCCCGGTGGTGCGGCTGGATGGCCGGCAGCTCCCCCAGGGGGGGACGATCGGGCAGGCCCTTGTCGGCGCCTTCCGCGAGCTGGTCGTGCGCGAGTGCAGCGCCTGAGCCCCACACCTGGGGCGCGCACACGCGGGCTTGCAGAGGCGCTCCGAATGGCGCCGCGGCAGGCGATGGAATACCCTCCCCGCTGACGGCGTTGTGCCTCTAGGTGACGGGTGCCCTTGCGGCACGGTGGGGAACGCCCCCCTCACCTCGCTGACGGTCCCCCGAAGAGCACCTCGCCCATCGCGAGCTACAGAGAGCCGATGCCGCCAGAGCCGAGCCCACGTCCCATCCTCGCCGCCGTCTCGCGCCTGCGTCGCCGTGTGCGGATACAGCGGGCGGTGCGCGCAACGCTCGTCACGGCGTGCGTCGGGGCCCTCGGTGGGCTCGTGCTGCTGGCGCTCCACCTCACCTGGCTCCTGCCCCCCGAGACCTGGCCCGTCGCGTTAGCAGTCGTTGCCAGCGCGCTGGTCGCGGCCTTCTTGGGCGGGCTGCTCTGGCGGATCGACCCGCTGCGCGCCGCCCAGCGCCTCGACGCAGCGAGCGGGCTTCACGACCGGCTGTCCACTGCGCTCTGGCTTCTCCGGCGGGGGGGCTCGCCCAGCGCGCTGGAGCAGGCCCAGCTGCAAGACGCGGTGGCGCACGCCCCAGCGGCGCGGCCCGAGCTGGCGGCGCCGTGGGTCTTCCCGCGCGAGCTGCTCGTGGTCCTAGCCATCTTGGGTGGCGCGTGGGCCCTCGCGGGGTGGCAGCTGCCGCCGCCCACCCAGGACGCGCACGGCCTCGCGCCGGTTAGTCTGGTGGGCGCAGGCGATCTGGGCGCAGCGATCGCGCTCGAGCTTGCCCCCGATCCGGCGCGCGAGACGGCGCTGCCGCCCGAGGTGGCGGCGGAGGTGGATGAGGCCGTCGTGGCCCTGGAGAAGAAGCTGATCGAGCTGGAAGCCGAGACCGATCCGGCCGACGGCGAGGCCCAGAAGGTGCTGGCCCAGATGAAGGCGCTGCTCGAGGACCTGAAGGCGCAGCGCGTGGACGACCGCACGGCCACCGAGGAGCTGGCCGCGGTGGAGGAGGCCGCGGAGGCGCTGAAGGAGCCGCCCACCCCCGAGGCGCAAGCGGCCGCAGAGGTCACCGAGGCTGCGCTGGTCGAGGCCGCGAAGGCGCTCGAGGAGGCGCTGGACAACACGAAGCTCAGCGATCAGGCCATGAAAGAAGAGCTGGAGAAGCTCGCCGAGCAGCTGCAGAAGGAGGAGTTCGAGGCGGCGGACAAGACGCTCGAGGAGCTCATGAAGAAGTTCCTCTCCCTGCCGAAGAAGGACCAGGAGCGCCTGGCCAAGATGTTCGAGCATCTGGCCAAGAAGTTCGAGGACCCGCTGCGCAAGGCCATGGACAAGCTGAAGCGCGAGCGCGACCGGCTGGCCAAGAAGGACCAGGAGAAGGGCGGTGGCGGGCTCAACAAGAAGGAGCGCGAACGCCTGAACAAGCTCGACCGCCAGCTGGACCAGCTCTCGAAGCAGCAGTCCACCGCACAGAACGCGGAGAAGCAGCGGGAGCTGGACCGCCTCTCGCGCGACATGAAGGACCTCGCCGACCTGCTGAAGCGTCAGAAGGAGCAGGAGAAGGCGGAGGGAGCGAACGCGGAGAAGCAGCCCGAGCAGCAGCAGAAGCGTCCGGACCAGGCCTCGCCGGAAGAGCTCAAAGAGATGATCGAGCGGATGAAGCAGAACAAGCAGCGCCAGCGCCTCGGCAAGAAGATGGAGATGCGCGCAGCGGACCTGAAGGAGCTGATGAAGAAGCGCCGCGGCCAGGGAGAGAAGGGCGGCGAGATGGAGAAGCTGGCCCGCGGGGAGAAAGAGGGCCAGGAGCGGGCCGACCGGAAGGGCAGCGAGTGGCGAAAGGTCAGCGAGGGCATGAAGACGCAGTGGCGGGAAATGAAGCCCGAGGGCGGCGCGGGCGCGGCGAAAGCGGCGATGACCGCCGGCGGGGCCACCGAGCTCGCGGCTGAGACCCAGGGCTCCTTCATCGAGGGACAGAAGGGCAAGGGAGAGGCGTTCACCCAGGTCCTGAAGGGCGCGGCCCAGCGCGGGACCGGGGTCAAAGGCTACGGCGAGGTACACATCGACTACTCCATGCGAGCCGCGGAAGACATGCGCGACGAGGAGATCCCGCCCGGCTATCGCGAGACCGTGGAGGAGTACTTCAGGCTCATTCGCGAGCGCTGATCCCCAAACGAGATGTCGTGCCCGGGTGCCCCCCGACCACGACGCAGATCACCCAAGACACCGTCCTGCACAGGCCAGAGGCGGTGAGGTGGAGCCCAACGTGTCAACTGGTGTCGAAGCGCGTGTCAGCCGGTTCAAGAGCGATCTCGACCGACTCACCCAGGAGATCGGCAAGGTCATCGTCGGTCAGCCGGAGATCGTCGAAGGCGTGATCATCGGCCTGGTCGTGGGAGGCCACGTCCTGCTCGAGGGCGTCCCCGGCCTCGGCAAGACGTCCTTGGTCCGCGCCCTCGCCAGCGCGGTGCGGCTCAAGTTCAGCCGCATCCAGTTCACGCCCGATCTCATGCCCGCCGACGTCATCGGGACCATGATGGTCGTCTCCGACGAGCACGGCGGGAAGCGCTTTCAGTTCACGCGGGGCCCCATCTTCGCCAACATCCTCCTCGCCGAC
>SXGT01256072.1_pt1 | contig 18311 bp, 15 predicted proteins | sample 3176221 | NCBI WGS metagenome assembly SXGT01 (sample SAMN11356862, study PRJNA531348) | freshwater metagenome | isolation source: freshwater sample F1-120 | place: China: Fuxian Lake, Yuxi | collected 2017-12-25
GACAGAGAGCGGAGCTTGCGGAGCGTCCCGAAGGGCGAGGATTACCTTGACCCGGAGTGCAGCCGACCCGGCGCGAGGCATCGCCTCGCCGCGCGCCACAGGCGCGCCCAGGATGTCCTTGCGAGTGCGGCGAAGTCGCACGCCGCTTGGCGGAGCCGATTCTGAATTCCGGCTCCAGCGGGCGTGCATGTTCCGGGAAAAATCAAATGTCCCCTGCTTTTGAAAAGGAATGAAAGCCATCCTCGACGACGATAACGTGGTCAAGGAGTCGTATCCCCAGAAGTTTTCCCGCGTCGGAAAGGCACGCCGTCACTTTCCGGTCATCTCCGCTCGGCGTCATGTCGCCGCTCGGATGATTGTGACCGACAATAATTGCGACTGCGCCTGCGAGGATCGCGCCTTGAAAAATCTCCCTGGGATGCACATGGCAGGAGTTGGCTGTGCCGGTCGAGACCACGGAAAAGGCGACCACCTTGTGCGCTCCATCCAGATAGAGCGCCACAAAATGCTCTCTCGAATTGTCCGGCAGAATCTTTCGGATGAAATCTGCTGAGCATTTCGGTTCTTTGATCTTGGTCGTCGCCCTCCGTGCTCCGCGATAAACGGCGGTTACCTCCCTGACGAATGTTGAGTGTCCCATTCTCGTTTTCTCCATGCCGCTGTCCACCATTTCATTCCGGGCTGCGGTTCTCTGATTCTCCATCCTTCCTCCAATATTCGGCCTCCATTGGCCGATGTGCCTCCCACTCCCCGAAACGAATTTTCCGGAGGAGCGGGAGGAGTTTGTTTTCTCCCATGGGGAGAAACTCCTCACGCTTCCTTCCGGAAATGATGTCTTTCCAGCCGGCCCGCTCACGGGCCGACCACTTCACGCGCCCGGAGGGGGCGTGACCGGGGCGGCGGAACGCAGAAGTCAAGGTGGACAGAGAGCGGAGCTTGCGGAGCGTCCCGAAGGGCGAGGATTACCTTGACCCGGAGTGGAGCCGAACCGGCGTCGGAGCAAGCTTCACCGCAAGAGGTCACATCCTCTGAGAAAACCGCATAACAGGCGCATCGGCCCTCGATGACTCGCGGCCTTGGAGGTTTTTTATGAATTCATTTGAACTGGCGTCCAACGCCGAATTGTTATCCTCAATCGCCGGGCCGAAACCGGCCCAATTGCTCATGGAGCGTTTCGGCGGGCTGTCCTCGCTCGCCCGGGCGTCGTTCGATGAACTTCAGCAATTGAAAGGGATCGGAAAGTCCAAGGCCTCGGCCATCCGCTCCGCATTCCTCCTGGCCCAGCGCCTGAGTCAGGAAACGTATCGGGAAGCGCCCATGCTCGACACCCCTGAACGGGTCGCCGAAGCGCTCAGGGAACCCAACCGGCTGTATTCGGTGGAGCATTTCCAGGTCGTCTGCCTCAACACGCGTCGGCGGTTGATCGCGGTTGAAAACATCGCGCAGGGCATTCTCGACCAAGTAATTGTTCATGCCCGCGAGGTCTTCTCGGTTGCCATCGCGCGACGGGCTTCGGCCATCATCCTCGTCCACAATCATCCCAGCGGCGATCCGACTCCAAGTGAGGCCGATATTCGCGTGACCCGCGACCTCATCCGTGCCGGTCAGTTACTCAAAATCGAGGTGCTCGACCACGTCATCCTCGGCGCCCGAACCACCGAACGGCCTCGGGACTATTCATCGTTGCGCGAGATGGGCTACTTCTACGTCTGATCGAGATGATGAATGGGGTGAATGCTCGTTCCTTTCGGAGGGCAATGTAACGATAAAGGAACATCCCGGTGAAGCACTGTTCAGTCGGCGGACGATTGGGGGCGATAAACTCATTTAAGGAGAAACGCCTATGTCCAAACAAACCAATGAACCCAAACACGCTCGCCCTGTGCATGAAGTCCGGATCGGTCTGATCAAAGCCGCCATCTGGTCGAACCGCTCGGAGGACGGAGTCCGCCATAACGTCACCTTTGAGCGCTGCTATCGAGAAAATGAGGAGTGGAAGAGCACGACATCCTTCGGACGCGACGACCTGCTCAAGCTGGCCAAAGTCGCTGACGAAGCGCATTCCTGGATCATGAAACAGGGAGCCACAAAGAGCGGCAGCGAAACGCTCGCGCGAGGAGCCTTGCCGAAGGCCCGTTGAGCCTTGACCGATGTGCGGCACAGGCGCGGGGCTGTTTTGCCCGCGTCACCGCACACGCGGACCCCAAGTTCGCATAACTCCGGGAACGGGTCGGTAGTTTGATCCGAAGGAGTTATGCCATGAAGAGTTATGCAGTCCGCCGCGCCAATGATTCACGTCAGATGGATTTCTTCAATTTTGCCCCGCTCATCCTCCAGGTGGACCGTGGTCCGCCGCCGTTGCCTGAAGCGGCTCCGCTGCGAATCGTGCCCATCATTGAGTTGCCCGAAATCCGGCTGCAACCCGAGCCGATGCGAACCGTGGAACCGGCGGCCCCAAAGCAGCGTCACTTCTGCATCACCGATGCCGACCGCCTGGGCGAAGGTTCCCTGCGCCAGAAATATGAGAACAATCTTGCCGCCATTGAATTGCTCAAGGAGATGGAAGCCGAGAAGCGTCCGGCAATCGAAGCCGAACAACGAAGGCTCGTGCGCTATGTCGGCTGGGGCGGACTCCCACAAGTGTTCGACGCCTACAACGACGACTGGAAAATCCAGCGCGAACGCCTCGAACGGGTTCTGACCCCGGATGAACTCGCCTCGGCGCGAGCCACCACTCTCAACGCCCACTATACCTCCGCCACCATCATCCGGGCGATGTATGCCGCGCTCGAACGATTCGGATTCGGCGGCGGAAGGATTCTGGAACCCGCCTGCGGGCTGGGCCACTTCCTCGGTTTGATGCCGGAGGGCATCCGAAACCGGTCCACCTTCACGGGGATCGAGATTGATTCGCTCACGGCCCGCCTGGCCAAGACGATTTACCCGGAGTCCGACATCCGCCACACGCCGTTCGAGGAAGCCAAGCTGGCCGACGATTTCTATGACGTCGTCATCTCAAATGTCCCTTTCGGCGATTATCGCCCCTACGACCCGCGCTTACAGTCGTGGCGGTTCCTGATTCACGACTATTTCTTCGCCGCCGCCCTGGCCAAGGTGCGGCCAGGCGGGATCGTGGCGTTGGTCACCTCGCGCGGAACCTTCGACAAACAGGACACGGTCCTGCGGGAGTTTGCCGCCGGACAGGCCGACTTGATCGGCGCCATCCGCCTGCCCAATGACGCGTTCAAGCGCAACGCGAATACCGAAGTCACCACGGACATCGTGTTTCTGCGGAAACGCTTTCCCGACGAACCGCGTTCTGGTCCTTCATGGATGGAGTTGGCAACCGTAACCAACACCAAGGAGGAGAGCATCCCGGTGAATGAGTTCTTTGCGGCTCGCCCCCAATTGATGCTGGGCGAGATGCAGCTCACGGGCCGGATGTATCGTCAGGGCGAACCGTCTTTGGTCTCCAACGGGCGCGATTTGGGCGAACAACTTCGCGAGGCGCTCGAACGGCTTCCCCAGAATGTATTCCGACCATTGGAGCGAAAAACGAAGACTGAACCAACGCGCGTGTCCCTTCCCGACGCCTCGGAGGTCAAACCCAACGCGTTTTGTCTCCACAATGGCCAGATTGCCCGACGCGAGGGCGATTCCCTGGTCGTGCTCTCAGACTTGGCTGCGACGACGGCCCAGCGGCTGCGCGGGTTGATCAGTGTCCGTGACGCCCTCCGCGATTGTCTCCGCTCCCAGTGGCAGGATCACAGCGAGGAGGAACTGGCCTCGGCCCGTCTGCGGCTGAACCAGAACTACGACAGCTTCGTGCGAAAGTTCGGTCCACTTTCCGACCGGCGCAATGTCTCGGTGCTTCGCGGTGACCCTGACCAGCCTTTGCTCTTGTCGGTTGAACGCTTCGACCGCGAAACCGGCAAGGCGAGCAAGGCCGCCATCTTCCGGGAGCGGACCATCGCTCCGAAACCGGTGCGCCAGGTCACGGATGCGCAGTCCGCCTTGCTGGTCAGCCTCTCTGAACGGGGACGCGTGGACCCTGAATTCCTTTCCGAACTGCTCCGCCAGCCGTTTGACCGGGTTCAAAGTGAACTCAAAGGCTTGGTCTTTCTTAACCCGCAGACGCGGGAATTCGAGACCGACGACGCCTATCTTTCGGGCGACGTTCGCGAAAAGCTCCGGGTCGCCGAGGCGGCGGTGCTGGTGGAATCGCGGTTCGCGGAGAATGTCGCCGCGCTCCGGGCGGTTCAGCCTGAAGACCTCTCGCCTTCCGAAATTGATGCGCGGTTGGGCAGCGCCTGGGTGCCTGAGGATGTCTTGGGTCAGTTCGCCGAGGAACTGCTTGTTGAGAAAGGTGTCGAAGTCCGCCACGCTGCGGTCATCGGTGCCTGGGTGGTGCGTGGAGATTGGAATGTCCGGGGATCTGTTGCCAACACCACCGAATGGGGCACCGACCGGCACCCCGCGCTCGACCTCATCGAGGATGCGCTCAATCTTCGCGTTCCCACCATTTACGACCCTGATCCGCAGGCGGAAAAGGCCGTCGTCAACGCTTCAGCCACCGAGGCCGCGCGCGAGAAGCAGCACAAACTCAAAGAACGCTTCCAGTCGTGGGTGTGGGAGGATGACCAGCGCCGGGAACGTCTTTGCCGGATTTACAACGACCAGTTCAACAACCTCCGGCTCCGCACCTATAATGGCGACCACCTTGTGCTTCCCTGCGCGAGTTCCGCCGTGACGTTGCAGCCGCATCAAAAGGCGGCGGTCTGGCGGATTTTGCAGACTCCAAACACCCTGCTCGCCCACGTCGTAGGGGGCGGCAAAACATTTGCGATGACGGCCGCCGCCATGGAACTGAAGCGGCTGGGACTCGCCCGCAAACCGCTCTTCGTGGTGCCCAACCACATGCTCGAACAGTTTTCCTCCGAGTTGTTAATTCTCTATCCGGCGGCCAATCTTCTCGTCGCCAGCAAGGAGGACTTCGAGAAACAGCGGCGGCAGACCCTGATGAGCCGCATCGCCACCGGATCTTGGGACGCGGTCATCGTCACCCATTCCGGATTTGAGCGACTCCCCACTTCCGCCGCCACCCAACGCGCCTTCTTCGAAGAGCAATTGGCGGAATTGTCCCTCGCGCTGGCGGAACAACGACAGGCGGAACGCGGCTCCCGAATCGTCAAGGAACTCGAAAAGGCGAAAAAGCGGCTCGAAACAAATCTCAAGGAACTCATGGCCAACGAACGGAAGGACGAAGGACTGACGTTTGAGGAACTGGGGGTGGACCGCCTCTTCGTGGATGAAGCCCACATTTTCAAGAACCTGTTCTACGTTTCGAAGATGACCCGCATCGCCGGGTTGCCACAGACAGCTTCCCAACGGGCCTTGGATATGTTCCTAAAAGTCCGACACATTCAACAGCAGGGCGGCGGCGTGGTGTTTGCCACGGGCACACCCATCGCCAACTCGGTGGCCGAGATGTTCACCATGCAGCGATACCTCCAGATGGGATCGCTCCGCAATCTGGGCGTGGCCCACTTCGATGCCTGGGCAGGAACCTTCGGCGAACCGGTCACCGCGATGGAACTCTCGCCCGATGGCGCGGGCTATCGCCTCAACACACGTTTTGCGCGGTTCATCAATGTGCCGGAACTGATGTCTCAATTTCGCCAGGTCGCCGACATTCAGACCGCCTCCATGCTCAAATTGCCAATCCCTGAACTGCGCGGCGGTCGACCGACGGTGGTTCGCGCTTCCTGTTCTCCAGAATTGAAACATATCGTCACCGAATTGGTGGCCCGCGCGGAACGGCTGCGCACTGGGCAGGTGAATCCGCGCGACGACAACATGCTCCTGGTGACGACCGACGGGCGGAAAGCCGCGTTGGATCTGCGCATCTACGATTCCAGCCTTCCCGACCATCCCTTCAGCAAAGTGAACTTGGCGGTTGCCGAGGTGGAGCGGGTCTGGCGCGAAACGGCCGAGCAGCGTTCAGCCCAGCTCGTATTTTGTGACTTGTCCACACCCAGCGGCAAACGCGACTTCAACGTGTATGACGACATGCGCGACAAGCTGGTGATGAAGGGAATCCCCGAGGGAGAAATCGCCTTCATCCAGGATTTTGACAGTGACGCGGCGAAAGCGGCGTTGTTTCGCGACGTGCGCAACGGCCGGGTGCGGATTCTGTTCGGGAGCACCGCCAAGATGGGTTCTGGAACCAACGTGCAACAGCGCCTGATCGCCCTGCATCATCTCGACGCTCCGTGGCGTCCCGCCGATGTCGAGCAACGGGAAGGCCGAATCCTCCGCCAAGGCAATCTCAACCCGGAGGTCCGGGTCTACCGCTACGTCACCGCCGAAAGCTTCGACGCCTATATGTGGCAATGCCTGGAAACCAAGGCGAAGTTCATCGCCCAGGTAATGACGGGCGATACGTCGCTGCGTCGCCTGGAGGACGTCGATGGCGCGGCGCTCACTTACGCCGAGGTAAAGGCCATCGCCTCGGGAAATCCCTTGGTCATCGAGAAAGCCAATGTGGATGCCGAGGTGGCACGGCTGACGCGGCTCCGCAGCCAGCACGTTGAGGCCAATTATCGCTTGAAGAAACAGGTCCGGCACATGACCGACGAGGTGCCACGGCTTGAAAGACGGGCCGAGTCGCTGGGACAGGATCTCCTGCGCCGGGTGGACACACGTGGCGACAACTTCCGTATCGAACTCGGTTCGGAAACAATCACTGACCGTGGGATCGCCGGAGAAATGCTGAACCGTCTGGGCGACCGGCTAAAGGGATTGCAAGCGGAACGCAGATTGGGCCGCTTTGCGGGTTTTGAGCTTTGTGCCGTTGGCGATTTCACCGGTGAACTCCAGTTGGCGCTCAAGGGCGCGGTCACGCACACTGCTCGACTCCAAGCGACGGCCCATGGAACCACCCGCTCGCTGGAGCATGTCGTGAATCATCTCGACGAAACGCTTGCCCAAACGGTGGACCAAATCGCGCAAGCGCGGAAACGTCTCGTTGACCTGAAGGAACAGGTAGACTTGCCATTCGAGTAAGGCGTTCGGCTTTCCGAACTGGTTTCGCGCCAGCAGGAACTGGTGGTCGCGCTGGACCTGACCAAGAACCAAGCCAAGGGAGCAACGGATGAAATCGCCGAAACGACTGAGGCCAAGCAAGATTGATATGCCAATCAATCTCTTCGACACGGTTCAACTGTCCCTGTTCCGTGGAACCAAGCGGAATCACAAAAGAACACCACTTGCAAACATGTGTGTGCATGTTGTATGCTGCCCCCGTGGTTGATTCAATCGCCAAAGCTGGCCGAAAACTGGCCGCCGAATTTGCCGTGCTCCGAACGCGCGACTTCGAGCGGAAGGGTATTCCGCGCCAATGTCTCGCCGACCTCGTGGTGGCTGGCATCTGGGAAAAGATCGGCCATGGGCTCTACGCTTCCATCATCCTCCCTCCCGGTCCACAGCACTCGCTTCTGGAGGTCGCGCGGCAATCGCCGCGCGCGGTCGTCTGCCTGCTTTCGGCCCTCCGGTTCCATGAACTGACGACGGAAACGCCGTCGGAAGTCTGGATCGCTCTGCCGCGCAACACGCGCGCCCCTCGGATGGAAACCGTCCGAATCAAAGCAATTCGCCTGTCCGAAGGAGCTTTCACCGAAGGCGTTGAAGAGCGCCGGATCGAAGGGGTGCCGCTCAGAGTTTACTCGGTCGCGAAGACAGTGGCGGACTGTTTCAAGTTCCGAAATCAAATCGGCACGAACGTGGCGCTGGAAGCGCTCCGGGATGCATGGCGGTCGAAGAAGGCGACCGCCGATGAACTATGGCATCATGCCAAGGTGTGCCGGGTGGCCAACATCATGCGTCCCTATCTGGAGGCGGTGGTGCAATGAAACCGCCGCTTCGCAACGTAGCCGCATCGGTGCGGGACCGACTGCTCAAGCTGGCACGCGCCACGGGCCAGCCGAATGGGGAACTTTTGGACCGTTACTGCATTGAGCGGCTGCTCTATCGGCTCGCGCGCTCGAAGCATCGCGACCGGTTCATTCTGAAAGGGGCCATGCTGCTCACCGCCTGGGGCGGAGGGGTCACGCAACGAGTCACTCGGGACGCCGACCTCCTCGGCTTTGGCGATAGCTCGCTCCCCGCGCTGAGCAAGACCTTCCGCGAAATTTGCGCTACCGTGGTGGAAGACGATGGCGTCACCTTCGAGCTTGATTCCGTTCAAGGGGAACCAATTCGGGCGTTGGAGGAATATGTCGGGCTCCGGATTGAGCTGCGCGCCAATCTGGGCGGTGCCATCGTGCGGGTGCAGGTGGACATCGGAATCGGCGACGCCGTGCGCCCCACGGAGATCACGCTGCCGACCTTGCTGGATTTTCCGCAGCCCTTCCTGCGCGCCTATACTCGGGAGAATTCCCTCGCCGAGAAATTCGAAGCGATGGTGAAGCTGGGCTTCATCAACACCCGCATGAAGGACTATTTTGATTTCTGGCATCTCTCTCGGAATTTCTTGTTTGAGGGAGAGGAATTGGGCGAGACTATCCGCGCCACATTTGGACGTCGGGGAACCCCAATGCCCACGGCTATCCCCATCGGACTGAGCGGTGAGTTCTTCTCGGACAAAACCAAGCAAATCCAGTGGAAAGCCTTTTGGAAGAAATCGGTCCGACGCGAACCGGCCCCTGAATTGCCGGAAGTGGTGACTGAGGTTGCCGAGTTTATCATGCCTGTGGTCCAAGCCGTCACCGGCCAAAAACCATACCCGAAAAGCTGGCCCCCGTCGGGGCCTTGGTCGCAGTCGTGAAGTTCTTTGGAGCCAATGAGGCTTTTCTCGAAGTCACCGCCTCGGAATGGAACACCACTTCCCTACCGAAGCAGTGCCCCTTGCAAGCTGCGTCGCCAACGATCCTCAAAGTCGCTCAAAGCCAGCCGGTCATGAGTGGATGGCAAGCGGAAGCTTTGTTGTTCCAACTCTTCCCGGATTTTTGATTCGGATTCCATCACCACGGCCAGCGCAGCACGAACGAGCACGCTGAGCGTGACCTTGGTTCGGGCCGATTGTTGCAACCGCAACAGAAAAGCGTTCATCTCCGCATCCTCGCCTCGGGAAAGTAAAAACCGCTTGGTGATCGTTAGCTCGGCCTGGTCGGCTGTTTGGCTGACCGGCGCGGCCCGCGCCACGATGACTGCCATTGGGGGCTGGCTGGAACGGTTCCCGGGGCCTGTGGATTTCATCGCGGTCACATCGCGAACCAGATCGGCCGAGATGGGGTCGTAGGGTCGTTCCTCGAAACGCTTTTTAGGCATGGAGCACCTCCGCTTCCGTCGTTAAGCGGATAAGGCGTTCGGAACGTATTTTAGCGAGCCGGTCTTCGAATTCTTTGGCCAACGTCCGGTATTCATCAGCCACCGGATGATCCCCCTGATATTGCATAATGGTCTGACCCACCCGCTGCGCTTCCTGCACCACCACGCTCCGGCTGATTTCCGTGGCAAACTTCAACGTGACACCATTGGCATCCACACAAGTTCGTTCCACATAGGCGGTCAGTTCACGGGCTAGGCGTGTCTTCGGTCGCGGCATGGCGCAAACCACCACTCCGAGCAGCGCGAGATTGGGATTCGCGTGGCGTTGGGCTGCGGCGATGTCCGACAAAGCTTCCGCGAGCGCGCTCACGGCCAGATGATCCGGCATCGCGCTCAACACGGCGAAGTCGGCCACTTTCAGCGCCGGAATGGTGGTCTTGGTTTTCTGCGGCGGGGTGTCGAGAAAGACGTAATCGTATTTTCCCCGCAGCCGGTCAATCGGCTCAATCAACAGGTTCTGGTGGATGAGCCAGGGATTCTGGACCAGAAAGGTGTCCAACTCGGCCAGCTTCCGTGAACTGGGCACCAGGTGGATATTTGGCGGCAACGCCACTTCAGTCTCATCACTGGTGATGATGGTGTCTTCGGCGTTCTCGGCGCCGGTGAGCAGTTCGAACGAACTGATCCACCCTTCCGTCGGCGCACGCAACGCCTTGGTCGCCCCGGACGTCATATCAAGATCGATGATCAATGACCGCCGTCCCCGCTCGGCGAGCGCTCCGGCCAGTTGGATTGTGTTCGTCGTTTTTCCGACGCCGCCCTTTTGGTTACCTACGGCGATGACAACAGTGTTTCGTTTTTTCTCTTCCATTTACCTCCTACTGAATTGTTATTGAACCGGCCATCTGGCCAACCGGCGAACTTTGCGCCCTTCGGCCAAGCCGCCATTGGAGGGTATCTCACGACTCACCTCGTCCCCACAAGGGAGCTAGTGAAGTGTTGCCGCAGGCTGCATGGCCAAACGGCTGGAAGGTTGGCCATTGGGCCATTTGGCTATCGTGAATTTTTGTCCGCCATTTGGCCAACCCGCCAGATGGCCATCGGGGATAGAACACCCCTTGCGCGAACACCCTGAAGTGGGAGACACATCTAATCAGGATTTCAGGAGGCGAAACCATGTCCATCAGAGGCGGCTACAAAACCATCACCATCACTCAACTCGGCAATTTATTGCACGCGCTTAAAGCCGGGGAGATCACTTGGCTCGCCGCGAGAACGTGGTTTGCCGGTTTGGAAATGGTCGCCATCCGCGAGGCCGCCGCTCGATGCCAACGCTTGCAGCGAGGCTCCCGGAGAAAAGCAATCCCAGTTCGTTTCAGTCGGATGGAGTTGGCGGAGTTGACCGGGCTGTCGCCTCGGGCCAACGCCTACGCGCTCGGACAACTCCGGGTCTGTGGCCTGGCTGAGTTCACGACGGCAAGAATTGTGATTGGAAACAGCCCAGTGCCAAAGGCTCTGGAATTCATTCAAGAACTCTCCGGTGGAAGGAGCGTCAACCGACCAGTCCCGGTCCCGCGCTCTGTGCTGCGCTTTCTCGCCAGCCAACCAACGGCGGCTCTCGGGAAAGTGATGCTGGGATACGTCTGCCGGGGTTTATCCATCGCGCGTTCTGGCGGGGCCATCAATTCGTCTGGCAGCGTGAAGGCCACTTGGCTGGTGGAAATGCTCGGACTGAGTGAACGGTCCGTCCGTTATGCCCAATTGGAACTTCGGTTTTTGGGTTGGATCGGGAAGGACACCGGTTCCAAGCAGTGGAAACTCAACCGGGACGGCGCGTGGTTTTGCATCAACCTGGAGTGGGCTCCCGTGGCGGGACAGGGGGTTGCTTTCGAGACCGAAGTGGGTGCCTCGCATGGCGCGCCGATTGCACGCCCCACACCGGAATCTTGCACCCCGGTTGCACCCCCAATAGAAGACAGGAAAACTCCTTCGGAATCTAAAGACCAGGGAACTGCTTCTGGGATTTTCAAAACGGATGCAAAGACCAATTCCAAAACCTCTCAACCAAATTCGGCGACGCTTCCACCGCCGACGCTTTGCGAGATTCGCCGCGAAGACCTGCAAAGCCAGGAGCGGTTGCGCGCCCTCCTCGGTCAAGCCATCGCGAAAGGATGGCTAAAGAATTGTCAGGCGGATGTCCTGAATTTCTTCGGCGCGGCCGTCCGGGCCAGGAACGCCACGAATGGAGATCCCGTGCGAATCTTCGTCAGCCTGGTCCGTCGTCGGCTTTGGCATCACATCACCCAGGCCCAGGAGGACGAGGCCCGCCGGACGGTCCAGCCCAACCGTCCACCGGTTCGCGGCAGGGACGAACCCGCCGGAGTGGAGCCTGGAAAGGTGGGACCAATTCTGAATTCAATTCTCCAGAAGCTTCCGGTGCTGGAGCACGGACGAAGAACACCCATTCCCACGGTGACGCATCCGGGGTGCGTCAAAGGATGAGGGGGCGGTGGGCGTTCATAACGAGCGCCGTGGAGTGTCCCATGAAACTTTTGGCGTTCGCGCCGCTCGGGTGGAACCGGGAAATATCGCGTCTGTGGATCGAGACCCGTCGGCTCGAAGCCCTCGGGTTTCCGCCGGGAATGCCATTCTCCGTCGAGGCGAAGGCAGAGGAACTGGTGCTCAGATCCGCTGTCCTCGCCGAGAACCACGTCTCCAGTCGGGCGACTCCCAATGGCCGACGCCCCATCATCGACCTGGCCAACCAGCCCATCCTCCAAAACCTCCTCGACTATCCTGAGCTAAAGATCACCGGTTCTTTCGAGCGCATTCATGTCTGCCCGTCCCGCCGCGCTGCCGCGATTCTGCGCAGCCGATCTCTCACGCCGCCATTCCGGGTGCTCGAAGTGTTCGCGGGTGGCGGCACCATGACTGCCGCTTTCGCCGGGGACGCTCGTTTCACGGTGGAGGCGGGCATCGAAATTGAACCGGCCTACGCCGATGAATGGCAGGCCGCCCATCCGAAGGCCGCCCTCGTGCATGCGGACATCCGCGCCGTGGAGGCGTCGGATCTTCCGCCGTTCGATATTTTGATCGGCGGAATTCCCTGCACCAGTCATTCCAATCTTGGACGCGCCAAGAAGAGCCTTGCGGGCTGCCCGGAATTGGGCGACACCGGCGACCTCTTCATCCCAGTTCTGGGCTTGGTCCAGGACCGGATGCCCGCCGCCGTTGTCTTTGAAAACGTCCCTGCATTCGGAACCAGCCTCGCCGGTCGAGTGGTGGTGACCCATCTGGAGCGCCTCGGCTACAAGGTTAGCGCGCAGGTGCTGAGACCAAACGCCGACTGGGGCGAGATTGAGGATCGGCAACGATGGCTTCTCGTCGCCACGTTGGACCGGCCATTTGAACTGCATGTGCCCGGCGTCCGCTGTGCCACTCCGGTTTCGGCTTTCCTCGATCCGCCGGACCCACTACGTGACGAAGCCGACGCCCGACGCATTGCCAGGACTATCGAAGGGCTTCGCGCCCATCAAGAGCGTCATCGTGCGCTGGGACACGGTTTCGGTTTCACAGTCATCCACGGCGAAGAAACTCGGATTCCTGTCGTTCCCAAAGCGTATCACAAAATCAATTCCGGTCCGTTCGTCCAAACGCCCTGGGGACTGCGTTTGCTGCGCCTGCCGGAAATCGAGCGAATCCACGGTTTCCAGGTTGGCACCCGACACTACGCGACCGGGGTGGAGATTCTTGGGCAGGGAGTCCAAACGAACATCTTCAAAGCGGTCTTTGGACAACTGGGCGACTGGCTGGTTGCCAGCCGAGGTGCTCAACCTGTAACGAAGGACTGAACCCTCGGAATATGGCCCGAGTCTACTCTCCCGACTCTTCCGCCTGCCGAAGGTGGTCCAGGACTTCTTCGAGCAAGCCGTTCGCTTTGGCGAGATGAGTTTGAGGGTTTCCGGGAGGCGTGGAGCGGAGAACGTTGTTCACGGCTTCCTGCGCTTCTTCGACCCTTCGCTGTTCCGGGGCGGTTAAATGCACCGAGTCCCAACGGGCCATCTCCCCGGAGTCCGTCAATGCGCGACGAAGGGAGGACTCGGGAACTTGACCCTCCATCCAGGCCGACAAAACTTCGGTCACGGCCCGGTTGTTTTGGCCGTCGAGGACACCCTTGAGCTTCCGCAGATTCACTACGTGGTAGCCGTTGTAGAGGGACCACAGGAAGCGTCGAAGCTGCTGCCCGCTGTGGGTTTCAGGAAAGTCGCGAATGTTCTCGGTAATCGTTTGGAGCGACTGCTCGGCGGCGTGTTGTCTTCCGGCGCGGCGGTCGAGCTCTGCCTGGGGTAGGAACGAAGGCGCATTCAGGAATGTGTCCAACATCGCCCGGATGGCCTCTCCAGGGACATCCTTGAGGTCGGACCGCCACGCCTTGGTTCCGTCACCCGGGATGGCGACCAAAGTGGAACCATCGAATTCAAGGGTTGCCCGGCCATTTCCAAAGCTGGTGGGGGAGGTCCGGGTAAAACCCTTCGTTGACAAGAATTCTGAGAGCCAGGGCTGTGAAACGAGTTTGGGGCGGGCGAGTTCAGGAGCCATTCCGTCCTTCTATCACGGATTCCCTCCAGCGCGGAAGATGGGTTTCGTTCCATCTCGACCGTTGGTTTGGCGCCCGCTTTATGGCATAATCCCCGAGAGGAGAACCGGCTATGATCTTTTTGGAATACCGTGAATTGCTTGGTGTCCGGATGACGTTCTTTCAGGGCAAAGAGGAGCCGATCTGGCTGGTGGGTGTGCTCGCCACAAAACTGGGCCACATTTCCCGCGTGGCGCGTCGGCTGCGCTGGAACCATAAGCTCGTCCGGGCGGCGGTTTACCATTCGGAATGGAATCCCATTCCGATGCGCCGGGAACAGGAAGCCGCGTTCGAAGCCGGTTTTCGCTGCGATCTCCTCATGGATTCGCCTCATGCGCTGGTCTTCCCCGCCGCCGCGCTTCGTAACCGGCCTATCAAACCCGTTCGACGGAAGAGAGAATTCCAGGGGTCTCAGCGCTCAATTGCGCCGTTCGTTTGGGAAGGGTAAACCGCCAAGCGCACATATTTTCAAAAAGCCCAATAACTGTTGGCATGGAAATCAAACTCGCGCGAACGTTCACTCTGCACAATTCTGCCGCCCGCCCCATTCCATCGGAAAGCGGTCCTGATGAAGCTTCGATAATATTGAGCCACGAAGACTTTCACCCGGCGGCATTGCCAGCATTTGCGAAGGGAACGCATTTCCACACTCAACGTGCGGTTTGTCCGAGACGAATGCATCCCACCCGAATGCCTGCCATACGCTGTCGGGCGGTTGGGCGCGGCCACTGGCGTGCCCGCGATGACACTTCGGCGATAATATTCAAGGCCCGCCTGCAGAGCGGGCCTGCCATCTCCCTCACTTCTTCTTCCCACGTTTGCGAACCTCCGCGGACGCCTGGATCAGCAACTCTCCCAATTCCACTTCCAGAACCCCCGCAATGCGGAGCAACGTATCCAAAGTCGGGTTCCGCAGCTCCCGTTCAATCAGGCTCAAGGTCGATGCCGACAATCCGGCTTTCGGGGCGAGTTCGTAATTCGAGACCCCCTGACGCTCCCGCTCCTCGCGGAGCAGCCGAATGACGGCGGAATGCACCGCGTTGCGTTGATTTTGTTCGGCCATTGGTAGATGACTCTAGTCACTTTTTATTTGACACCGTAGATGACAAGAGTCAATGTGCCCCCATGTTTATGCGACGACTTGGTTTGAACCACGCGGCCGGAACACTGCCTTGCGCCAGCGGGAGCGCTTGTCCGGACATCCTTGAGCTTGAGACCGGAGATTTTGCCGTCATCGGGGCCGACATCACAGCAGACGCTCGCCAGCTTCCCCCGGGTTCCGGGTGCGGCCCCGGCGAGCGGATGGTGCGCATTCCCCGCGCCTTGCTCGTTCGGGCGCGCGCCGATATTCCCGTCACGGTCTGAAAACGGGGGTTTCGGAACCGGGGCCATGCGTGGTATAAACCAGCATGGTTTCCCTGGTCCTTTGGTTGAATGACAACTGGTTTTCGTTCCTCCAGAGCGTTGGGATTGGCGGCAGCCTTTTGTTCACGGCGGTCATTCTTCGGAAAGACCTTCAGGCGAAGCGCATCACTGAATACCTCACTCTGGCCAGCCAGCACCGGCGGCTCTGGGGACAACTCCACCGGCGTCCAAGTTTGGCTCGGTTGCTCGATCCTGAACGGGACATCCAGGAGCGACCGGTGACGAACCAGGAGCGGCTGTTCCTCGAACTTGCCTTCGTCCATTTCCACACCGGCTGGTTGCTGGCGTGCGAAGGATCGCTGACCCCGATGGCAGTGTTGGCGGCGGACGCGGGCCATTTCTTTCGGCTGCCCGTGCCTGCCTTTGTGTGGGAGCGGACCAAGAATGTGATGGAGCCCGAGTTCGTCACCTTCATCGAAGACGCGGTGAGAACGGACTTCGCCAAACACGAGGTTCAGTCCAGCGCTGAGGTTTAGGGGCAGACATCAGTGGGCTGAATTCAATCCGGATTTCGCGCAAGGATCGAGCCATGATCAGCAGCGGTGTCGCTGAGAGTGAGTCATCGGGAAAAAGATAATCCCCGCAAGTCAATCGGGCGTGGCGGCGCTTTCTGGACTGGAATGTGGAGTTCTGAACCGGCGAGATCCAGAGCATTGGCTTTTGCCTGTGAACGTTCCATGGCTCGCACCGCTTCCTTGAGGTCCGCGTCGCCCGCCTGCTCGCGGGTCAGGAAGAGCTTGGTGAATTCCCGCGCCCGACTGACCTGAACGTAAGTGGACTCGCGAGATTGCATGGTATCAGAAAAAAGCACGAAGGCCCTTTGCAACGTGGTGCCTTGCGATTTGTGGGTTGTGACCGCGTAGCCCAAACGAACATGTTCGTGATTGAGCGGCACGAAAACGCTCTTGTTGCTCTGGTCGAGTTGAATCACGGCGGAACCGTGCTGTTCTCCGGTGAGTGTCCCGAAGGTGCCGTTCTTGACGCCAAGCTTGCGGTCATTGCGACCGAAGATGACGCGGTCGCCTGGGTAGAATTCCCGTTCCCCGAAGACGCAGGGTGTTGCGCCCAACAGTCCGGCGTGTTTCCGGAGTTGCTGCGCCTCACGGTTGAGCCAATTGACCTCCTCGTGCGTGCCGACGAGAATTAAGACCTGCTTCAAATCCGTCTCTTGGGACCACTCGTTGAGCAACTGTCGTGTAGTGGCCTCCGGCGTGGGGCCGATATGAATCAAACCCTGTTGGCGAAGAATCTCGATGCCCTCGCGGACATCACCGTCCGCGAATTGTCGCACCAACACCCGGCCCCACTCGGCCAGTTGCCGCCGGATGTCCTTGAGCGTCGCCATGCCCAGAATTCGAGAAAGAGTGGAAAACGGGGCGCCCGCTTGAATCGCGGGCAACTGCCGGGCGTCACCCACCAGAATGATTCGGCAATCCGCTTTTTGAGCCTGCTCGAAGAGCGCTGCCAACTGTCGCGTCCCGACCATGGCCGCCTCATCCACCACGAGGACGCTCTTGGCATTCAGGCGGCGCACTTCGGAAAGTTCCTTCCCCCATTGGTGAAGCAACCGCGCAATCGTGTGGCTTTGGATGCCGGAGGAACGTTGCAATCCTTCGGCGGCTTTGCCGCTCAATGAACAACCGATCACGTCGTAACCCTCGGCCTCAAAGGATTCGCGTGCGGCAGCGAGTAAAGAGGATTTGCCCGTTCCCGCCAGGCCGGAAACAATTTGCACCGCGCCAGGTGTTTGGGTGATGTGGCGCAGCGCGTTCTCCTGCTCGTCCGACAAGGCGTGATGGCGAAGAGCCGCCTCGACGGTGTTGGAAGATAACATCTGACGGGTGTTGTCGCGGCCTTCAACTGCCTGCGCGATGAGTTTTCTTTCGAGTTCGAGAGTCGCGAGATTTGTGAACTGACGCTCCCACTGATGATCTCCTAATGGGACCAGTTGATTGAGAGCCTCTCGTGCCGTGGCCAAAATGCAGTCGACCGGGATTCCCATTGGTTGCGTCCTTTCGGCGACGGCGCGAATGAGTTCCCGTTCCGAGAAAAAGCTCTGCCGTTCCAAAATCTTGTCGATGCTCGCCTCCACGATCTCGGCGGGAATCTTCGTCGGGATGGGCGTCAAGCCGGGTCGAATCAGTTCACGAACTTGTTCGGCCCCGAAGCCGTGGCTGGCTGCCACACGCCCCCACCGCTCAAAGAGTTCTTCACGGGGAATGACCTTTTTGGTTTCGCGGGTGTCGCGCGCCACAATCTTCGCCGCCTTCGGGCCGGTGAATCCCGATTTCTCCAACTCGGCGAGGATTTCCTTTCGGCGCGAGCTTCCCGCATCCATCAAGGACTGGGGAACTCCGGCCACTTCGAACCAGGATGATTTCGCGACGAATTCCAAGCCGAGCTTTTGTCGCAACTGACTGGCCAATTCTGCTCGATACAGCGCGCCAGCCGTCATTTTCTGACGGAAAATGGCCTTGCTCACAATCGACCGAGTGACCCCGTCGAGCCGGACTCCGACGTTGATCAGAACGCAATGGCAATGAAGCTGTGGATCGAGATTGCGGCTGGTCCCGTGTTCAAATCCCGCGACCACGAGCCGAACCGGGGTCCGGGTGTGGCCACCAAGACCTTCTCTCGCTTGCCCCGCGACTTCTTCGAGATGGCGGACCACGCGTTTGACGGCGGCCCAGTGCGCCTCACGAATGATTCGCTCCAAGCCCGGAATATCGTGCGAGGCGGCCCACAGTTCGGACACGCTTTTGGGCGCAGAGAATGTCAGATCCCATCCAGGCCGACGGCTTTCCGTGCCGGCATTGCGGACAAGTTCCTCGGCGCCGTCGGGGCTGAAACCGCCCAAGAGTCGGCGGTAAACAGCGTCATCCACCAAACCGGAAAGTCCCAGAGCCTCCGCGCCTAACCCCAA
>SXGT01304143.1_pt1 | contig 18311 bp, 14 predicted proteins | sample 3176221 | NCBI WGS metagenome assembly SXGT01 (sample SAMN11356862, study PRJNA531348) | freshwater metagenome | isolation source: freshwater sample F1-120 | place: China: Fuxian Lake, Yuxi | collected 2017-12-25
ACCACAGTCGCGCAATACCAATTCGGCCATTGCCGAGGACAACGAATACTGGTCGCCCTCGATCGTGCCACCAGTTGCCAACCATTTCCGTTCAGGGACTTGCTGCACGCGCCGCAGGTCGAACAGCACACGCAGTGCGATTTCGCAACCGCAGGGCGTTGAGTCCAGCGACTTGCTCCGGCGGCGATAGCTGAGGATAATTGTTCGGCAAGACTCGCTATCGGCTTGGGCCACGAGCGGACGGCTTGGCTGAAAAGTTCGTAACCGTTCACGGGCCAAGAGAGGGGGACAGGCAGATTTTCCCGGGAACCGCGTTGAGCAACCGTCCAACCGAAGGACACAGCTCTCTTGAATTCGCCGGGAAAATGAGCCAGTCCCCGGCCCGTGAACGGTTATTCCATCTTTTCGGGAGCCGCGCTATGTCGAATCTGCCAGGCAGGCAAGCAGGCAATCCATCCGTCCCAAGAATCCCCTCTTACCGCCGGCATCGGCCAACGGGGCAAGCCGTGATTACTCACTCCGGTCGCGGCGTCCACCTCGGCTCTTGGAACACCAAGGCGAGCAAGGCCGAGTATGATCGGCCCATCGCTGAATGGCTCTCCTGCGGACGTGCGCGGCGTCAAGGCGCTGACCTGGCAGGGACACAGCTATTCCAACCGCGCAGGCGCGGACATCGTGAACACCGGGCCGCTTTATTATCTGCGCCGGCCGGTCAAGATGAGATCACCGATTTATCTTTCGCTGGGGCTGGCCGCTTATAAACAACTCATACAGGATGCTGGAGCCAATGGTGAAGCACGACAGCGTGTATCTGTACGGAACGCATTATTTTCGCCCGCCGAATCCACCTCGGGAGCAGCATGAGTTCCATCTGAACAAGATCCGGAAGGAACTCGGCTTTGATATGATCCGTTTGCGGATGCAATGGAACGCGATCCATCGCACGCCGGATCATTTCGAATGGGACGAATACGACCAGATCGTCGACATCTGCGAGAAAATCGGCCTGAAATTCCTTCTGGAAACGAGCCTGGAATCATCGCCGTACTGGCTGGAGCGTGCGCATCCGGAATCGCGATATGTCAGCGCCAATGGGCAGGCGATCGAGCTCGGGCCGTACGATTCCACGCAGTTCGGCGGATATCCGGGGCTTTGTTTTCATCATCATGTGGTGGAGACGCACGGCCGGAATTATCTGGCGAGCATGGTTCGGCATTTCAGGGATCGCAAGACGCTGATCGGGTACGACTGCTGGAACGAACCGCACCTGGAGCCGGCCTGGATCTGTAATTACTGGGGAAATATGGGCGATCGGCTGTATTGCTATTGCGGCCGGACGAGGCAGGTTTTTCGCGAGTGGCTGGCGAAGAAATACGGCGATGTGAAGACTCTGAACGCGACCTGGGGCCGCGCCTATGGCGAATGGGACGACATCAACCCGCCGAATCGACACGGGACCTATGCCGACTGGCTCGACTGGGGGCGATTCTGGTTTGACTGGCTGCAAAGCCACATGAAATGGCGACGCACGACGATCAAAGAGATCGATTCGTCGCGTTTTGTCATGAGCCACAGCGGCGCGGTGCCGCCGTTTCTGCCGCGGGCGAATGCGTTCATTCACAACTGGAAACTGGCTGAACCGGTGGACATGTGGGGGACGAGTTTTGCTCCGAAATATCACAACTGGTCATTGAGCGAATGCGCCGGCGCGATGGATGCCACGCGCAGCGCCGCGCGCGGCAAGCCGTTCTGGATCAGCGAGATGACCGGCGGTTCGACGTACATCGGCGCCTTCACCAAGACACCGCTGACGCGGCCGAAGGACTTTCGCGCCTGGAACTGGCTGGCGGCGGCATACGGCGCGAAGGCAACGTGCCACTGGTGCTATCTCGAGGAAAGCACCGGCCCCGAGGCAGGCTCGTTCGGCCTCATACGTGCCAATGGCCAGACCACCGAGCGCGCCATCGCCGCCGCCGAAACCGCCCGCGTGCTTCGCGATCACAGCGACATCCTGACGAAACATCAACCTGCCGCACAAATCGGTGTGCTGTATGATCCCGACAACTCGACCCAACTGTTCGCGATGGTGAATGGCGACGATCTCTATACTCGATCGCATATCGCCTATTACCGAGCCGTGTGGGAATCGGACCATTTCGCGCGGTACATCACGCACGATACGCTCGATGACCTCGACGGCCTGCGCGTGTTGCTCGTTCCCATGTGCCTGACGCTGCCCGATGCCGTTGCCGATCGTATCACGAAGTATGTCCGCAACGGCGGCGTGCTGGTGGCGGAAGCGCGGACGGGATTGTTCGACCATCGGGGGTACAACCGCCCGCAACTTCCCGCCGGGCCGCTCAGTGACATGGTCGGCGCGGTTGAACTGGAAGCCCTGTGCAGCGATCCGGACAACCGCCCGCCGCTGAATAATCCGAACAACGAAGGGTGGCCGGATTCGATCTACAACGGTCCACCGATCGCGTTCACTGATCCGATCCATGTCACGCTCCGTGCCCATGGCTATCTCGTGCCGCTGCAGCCGACGACCGGCACGCCAATCGCGACGTGCGAGGGACATTGCGTCGGCGTGAAGCATTCCTATGGCCACGGAATCGCGTATTATTTCGGAACCTACATAGGACTCGCGCAGGCGAAAGGCGTTGAACCGAAATCGAATCTCATCAGCGCCATCATCCACCGCCACGCCCCTGCCGAAGTGCGAGGAGCAGCACTACGGCCCCGCCTGATCGGCAGCCGGGCCGATGCGATTCTCGCCATATTCAATTCCGACCGGCATCACGCTCATGAGGATGTCATCCGGTTGCCGGTTGGGTTCACATCGGCGGTCGATGTTTACTCCAACGAGCGCCTCGCCATCGAAGGCGACGGCGTGAAACTGAACATCGATGCCGATGATGCCCGCGTCCTGCGGCTTCATGGCAGCGGAGGGACTCGATCGTGACCCGAGTGCTCATTGCCGAGCGATTGCGAACCATTCCGCGTTTTGGAGGGCGAACTTCGTCGCGGCAGGAATAGCCATCCGCCGGCAAGGGTGTTGGCGATTTCGTGCAGTTTCATGTAAAGTAGCAACATGGTCATGCAACGCTGCCAAACAGCCATCGCGGGCCGCCGTGAGTTCTTCGCGCCACCCGCCCCTCCCCCCGCAACACTGCTCGCCTCGACAAGGTTCTGCCGCAGGTTAAACACTCCCTTGAAACGATCCTCGCTGATGATGTTTGTGCTCCTCGTTGTGCCGTGTGTGTCGGCTCGAGCGGATGAGATTTCGTTCAACCGGGACGTTCGGCCGATCTTGTCTGCGAATTGCTTCGCTTGTCATGGTTTTGATGCCAAGCAGCGGAAGGCGGACTTGCGGTTGGATGTCGCGGACAGCGCCTTGACCGAACGGGACGGCCATGCGGCGATCAAGCCGGGTGATCTTGCGCAAAGCGAAGTGTGGCAGCGATTGACCTCGGATGATCCCGATGTCGTAATGCCTCCGCCATCGACGAAGAAACAACTCACGGCCGAGCAGAAAGCGACGATTCGGCAATGGATCGAGCAAGGCGCTGGGTATCAGAAGCACTGGGCTTTCGAGGTGCCGGTCAAATCGGCCGTTCCGCCGATCGAGAATACCGCGTGGGTGAAGAACGGCATCGATCGCTTTATCCTCGCGCGGCTGGAAACGGGTGGGCTCGCGCCGCGACCGGAGGCGAGTCGTGCGACGCTGATCCGCCGCGTGGCGTTCGCTGTGACCGGGTTGCCTCCCACTCTGGCAGAGGTCGCTGAGTTTGAAGCAGACTTGTCGCCGCAGGCGTACGAGAATATGGTCGATCGGTATCTCAAGTCGCCGCAATACGGCGAGGAGATGGGTCGGCACTGGCTGGACGTCGCACGTTACGCCGATACGCATGGATTGCATCTTGACAACGAACGATCGATGTGGGCATATCGCGACTGGGTCATCAAGGCGTTTAACGCCAACCAACCGTTCGACCAGTTCACCGTTGAGCAACTTGCGGGCGACTTGCTGCCGAATCCGACTCAGGAGCAACTCATCGCGACGGGTTTCAATCGCTGCAACGTGACCACCAATGAAGGAGGATCGATCGAAGCCGAGTGGGTCTATCGCTACGCCGTGGATCGGACCAGCACGATGGTGCAAACCTGGATGGGGTTGACCGGCGGATGTGCCGTTTGTCACGACCACAAGTACGATCCGCTGACGTCGCGCGAGTTCTATTCGCTGTATGCATTCTTCTACTCGGCCGCCGATCCCGGCCTGGATCGCAATACGAACACGACCGACCCGTTCTACAAGTTGTCGACCGCCGAACAAGTGGCCGAGCTATCGAAGCTGCAAGCGGACGAAGCTGCCGCCAAGCGAGAGGTCGAGGCGGCTGCCGCGCGTGTTGCGTACTCCGACCCTGCCGAAGTTCAACCTCCGCCGAACAAGCAAGCGATCGAAGATGTGTGGCTCGACGATATCTTTCCGTTCGGCTCGATGGTGAGCTGCTCTTCGCGGAACAATTCCGTGTGGGCCACGGCTCCCGAGGTCGAGCCGCCATTGGGCCGACGCGCTCTCAAGCAATGTGGCGCTGCGAACTATCACGACAAGTTTGATGACAGCTTGCAGCCGCTGGTCGTCCCCGAAAACCCGAAACTCCAGGTGTGGGTGCGGCTGGACGAGTACGAACCGTCGCGCACGCTGTCGCTGGAATTGAACACGAGCCGAGGCAACCGCCGTTTCCTGTGGGGTGATCCGAAGAATTACGGAATGGCGACCACCGACAAAACGTGGCTCGCTGAAGTACCGCCGCCGAATCAGTGGGTTCAACTCGAAATCGCCGCCGACAAATTGGAGCTGCAACCGGGAGACACCGTTCGCGGCGTCACCCTCGCGCAGTTCGGGGGCGTGGCGTGGTGGGACGGTTTGAGAATCGCTGGCGACGTGAATCCCGCGACGGACCTCCGGTCGTCGTTCATTGCCTGGTGGAAAGAGCGAACCGGCAAAGAGACGCCCGGCATTCCCGGTGAATTGACCGCGTTGCTCAAGGCGGGCCCCACACCCGCTCGAAGCACCGACGAGAAAAAGCCCGAAGACACGAAGGCCGACGAACTCCGCGACAAGTTGCGGCAGTTCTATTTGGCGTTCGTCGCTCGCGCAAGCGACGCGGAACTTCAGGCGCGTCAGCAAGCGTGGCTCGCCGCGACTTCGGCCAGGACGTCGCTCGAAGAAGCGATCCCCGGCACGTTCATCTTCAAAGACCTTGACAAGCCGCGCGAAGCATTCGTGATGCTGCGCGGCCAGTACGACAAACCGGGTGAGAAGGTGGAACCGAACGTCCCTGCCGTGTTTCCGCCATTGAAGGTGCCGACGGCGGAAGCTCGACCGACGCGACTCGATCTGGCGAATTGGTTGTTGGCTCCCGATCATCCGCTGACCGCGCGCGTCACGGTGAATCGCTTCTGGCAACAGCTTTTCGGCACGGGACTGGTCAAGACCAGTTACGATTTTGGTTCGCAGGGGGAGTTGCCGAGTCATCCCGAACTGCTCGACTGGCTGGCGATCTGGTATCGCGAGAACGGTTGGGACACCAAGGCCCTGGTCCGACTGCTCGTCACGTCGGCGACGTTCCGCCAAGACACGCGGATCACTCCCGACCTGCTGCGGATCGATCCAGAGAACCGGCTGTATGCTCGCGGCCCGCGCTTTCGGCTCGATGCCGAGCAGATTCGCGACAACGCGCTCTACGTCAGCGGACTCATCAATCTGGAAATGGGAGGCCGCGGCGCGAAAAGTTATCAGCCGCCCAATCTCTGGGAGCCGGTTGGCTACTCGGACAGCAATACGCGGTTCTATCTGCAAGATCACGGCCCAGCGATTTACCGCCGCAGCATCTATGCGTTCCTGAAACGAACCGCTCCGCCGCCGTTCATGAGCAACTTCGACGGGCCGAACCGCGAACAATTTTGCACGCGCCGCGAACGGAGCAACACACCATTGCAAGCGCTTCAACTGCTGAACGACACGCAACACTTCGAGGCAGCCCGTGCGTTCGGCGAGCGCATCCTCTCGGCAGGCGGCACGTCCACCGATCAGCGGATCACGTTCGCCTATCGTGCGACATTGTCCCGCTTGCCGAAGCCCGAGGAACTGGCCGTCGTGAAGCGAGCGTTGGACCAATACCTCGAGCGCTATCAAGGCGACGCCGCGGCCGCGAAGCAGGTGGTCTCCGTCGGCGAATCGAAACGCAAGACGAATCATTCCGACACCGAGTTGGCGGCCTACACGTTGATCGCCAATCTGATTCTGAACCTCGATGAAACGGTGATGCGAAACTAAGCACGGCTTCCCGCCGTGAATCCAATAAGCCTTTTCTTACACAAAGAACTGGAACTATCCGCCATGCAAGCCATTCGAGTGACCCGCACGTTGGATTCGGAAACGATCTATCTCCCAAGTTTGGTCCGTTGGTTGAGCAACAGGTGGAAATCATCGTGTTCTCAATTATCCTCACCTTTCGGTGCTGAGGTGAAGCTCGCTGACCAGGAAACTCCGACATGAACCCGTCTCTGGAACTTCAACGACTTCAAACGCGACGCCAGTTTTTTGGCTCGACAGGACTGCGCCTTGGTGGAACGGCGTTGGCCGCGATGATGGCCAATGCAGTAACTCGGACCGCGAGTGCGGTGCCGCGGATGCTGCCGCCGTTGCCGGATCTGCCGCACTTTGCTCCGCGGGCGAAGGCCATCATCTATCTCCACATGAACGGCGGTCCATCGCAAATCGACCTGTGGGATCATAAACCGGTCTTGCAAGAGCATTTCGACAAAGACCTGCCCGACAGCGTTCGCATGGGTCAGCGGATCACGACGATGACCAGCGGCCAATCGCGTCTGCCGGTCGCGCCGTCGAAGTTCAAGTTTGCTCGGCACGGCGATAGCGGGACGTGGGTCAGCGAGCTGCTGCCGTACACGGCGAAGCATATCGATGACATCGCCGTGATCAAGTCGGTGCATACCAACGCGATCAATCATGACCCCGCCTGTACGTTCGTGATGACCGGCAGCGAAGTCCCCGGCAAGGCGAGCCTCGGCTCCTGGCTGGCGTATGGCTTGGGGAGCGAAAGCAATGATCTTCCCGCGTTCGTGGTGTTGACGCCGATCTGGTCTTCGGGCGCGGCGGCGCAAGCCCTGTTCACGCGGATGTGGAGCAGCGGCTTTCTGCCATCGAGCTACAACGGCGTCGCGCTGCGCAGCGTCGGCGACCCGGTGCTGTATGTGCAGAACCCGCCCGGCGTGGAAGCTCGCGATCGGCGAGTGATGCTCGACACGCTGGCGGAACTGAATCAACGCAGCTTCGAGGAACTGGGCGATCCCGAAATCCAATCGCGCATCGCGCAATATGAAATGGCTTTCCGGATGCAGTCGAGCGTGCCGGACCTCACCAACTTCGCGGACGAATCGGCCGAGACGATCGACATGTACGGCCCCGAAGTCCGCAAGCCGGGGACGTTTGCCGCGAGTGCCTTGTTGGCGCGACGGATGGTTGAGCGCGGTGTGCGCGCCGTGCAGATTCTGCATCGCGGTTGGGATCAACACGGCAATCTGCCGCGCGATATCACTTCGCAGTGTTATGACACCGACCAGCCGACGGGTGCGTTGCTCGCGGATCTCAAGCGCCGCGGTTTACTCGATAGCACGCTGGTCGTGTGGGGCGGCGAGTTCGGGCGCACGGTGTACTCGCAAGGGACGCTGACCAGCGAGAACTACGGCCGCGATCATCACCCGCGCAACTTCTGCATGTGGCTGGCAGGCGGTGGCATCCAAGGGGGAGTGACCTACGGCGAGACCGACGACTTCAGCTACAACGTCGTCGAGAATCCGTGCCACATCAACGACCTCAACGCCACGCTGCTGCACTGTCTGGGCATCGACCACGAACGTTTCTCGTTCAAGTTCCAAGGACTCGATCAACGCCTCACCGGAGTGGAACCGCAACGAGTCATTCAAGAGATCCTGGCGTAGCGAACAAAAGTCCGAAAACGGTGATCTTAAAGGCCGGCTTGTTGGAGTTCACGATTTGTGACCTCAAACGATGATTCGACCTGGAGGAGGCGATGCCCGACGAAACCAAGCTCATTCTCGTCGATCAGATCGAACCGCTGATTCACGAGATTCGTGGCTACAGACCGGATTGCAAAAGGCGGTCCCGAAACGCTTGACAAAGGGTCCGCGAGCGGATCAAAATTCCTATCAGCCCTTGATGCCGCTGCGCGGCACCCTGAATTACGAACCCGTTCACGACTCCGAGGTCTTCTTTGCCTAGCGCTGCGGGCACAGTGCCGTTCCCTCCGGATCGATCAGGTTAGTGGCCATGACTGACTCCAACGTCGACCGTTCTACCTTCGAAGTGCTGTCTCTCGGACAACAGCAGCAGTACTATTCCGAAAACGGTTTCGTCCTGCTGCCGGCGGTCGTCTCGCCCGAACAGATGGCGCGCATCGCCGCGGAGGTGGGCGGCAGCCAGCGCTATGATTTCGCAGAGCGCTGGCCGGGACCGGCACTGGAAGGATTGATCTGCAATCCCAGACTGCTGGGCCTGGTGCGGCGATGTTACGGTGAGGATCTTCGCTTCTTCAAGGCGGTTTATGCCGAGTGGCTTTATCCCGACGAGGCGACCCTACGAATGGGACGGCAAGGACTGCACCGCGACTACATGCCCGACCCTGAGGACGGTGATTTCCGCAACAGCTGTGTCTCATGGTGCAACGTCGGTCATTACTTGATCGATCTGGAAGCGGATGAGGGGCCTTTGTGGGTCGTCCCGGGCAGCCACCGACTGGCCTGGACAGGCGAGCGCAGTCTCGAGCAGTGTGCCGGCGACGCCCGCAGGGTTCTGGCCAAAGCCGGCGACGCTGTGGTGTTTCACAACCGTACCGTACACGCCGGCGGTGTAATGCGGTCGGGACGGCCTCGTCCCAGTGCTTTTTTGTCCTACCGGCCGGCCTGGGCCGCACCGCTGGGTAGGGTACCGGAATGGCCGACACCGGTGGTCGACCGGGCCTCCCCGCCACTGCGCGCCTTGCTGGCGGGTCAAAACGACGGCTTGCGCATTGACGCCTGGGGCCTCGTTCAGGATCAACAGGAATGACGCGGCATTTCGCCGACTGACGCGCTCATGGAGAAACACCAATGACTCCGTTTCAGGAAAAGCTCAACGGCAACATCCCCGCACTCCTGACCGCCCTGCACGAAGACCACACCGTCGACGGCGAGGGCATGGCCAGGGTCGCTCGTCGCGCGATCGACTACGGCTCCAAGGGTGTCGTCGTCGTCGGCACGACCGGTGAGTTTGCCGGCATCGACGACGACCAACGGGAAATCGCCATCCGGGCCGTCGTCGGCGAGATCGGCTCGGATGCCACCGTCATCGTCGGCTGCGGCCAACCCAACGTCCGGCGCACCCACGAACAGGCCAGGGCCGCCGCTGAACTTGGCGCCGATGGCATCCTGGTCAATCCACCTTTCTATTTCCCGATGACGCAGGACGAAGTCGTCACCTTCTTCGCAGAGCTGGTCGAAGCCTCACCCCTTCCCGTCATGCTCTACAACATCCCTTCAATGACCGGTGTCACCGTCGAGCCGGCGACCATCCCAAAGCTGCGAGACGTCGGCGTCCAGGGTACCAAGGACAGCTCGGGCTTGCCGGCCAACACCCTTGCCTATCTCAGCGCGATTGGACCAGACACGGACTTCCGGGTGGTGGTCGGTGGAGAGTCCTTCTTCCTGCACCTGCTTGAGGCGGGAGCATGCGCCACCACCGGTATCATGCCCGGAGTCGCGCCGCACTGGACCTCCCGGATCTATGACGCCTGGCGCGCGGGAGACCTCAAAGCGGCCTTCGCAGCTCAACGCAGCGCCAACGCCTTCACAGCGACGTTTCGTGGCTTGCACTCCTTCCCCATCGCCACGGGTAAAGCCGTACTGAGCCGGCTCGGGGTGATGGAGAAGTGGGTCGCTCCCCCGAAGCACTCCTTGTCGGATGCCGAGGCGGACCGCGCCTTCGAGACCCTCAAATCGTTCCTGCCGGAGTCAGACGGCCAGTAGGCTGCATCCCCCACCTCAACCGGGGTGGATGACAAGTAGATGCATCCACCTCCCCACTCCACGACGCCCTGCGACCCAAAAACCTTCCGGCACTAAACCCTGAATGTAACAAATGAAGCCCGTTTTCATCATTCAGGGTGCCGCGCATCGGCATGAACGGCTGGCGCCGACTCTCTGTTCCGAGCCGCCCCAAAATGCGGCGGGCAAACGCCCATTGCCACCGCGGCAGAGGATCGCTCGTCGCTGAACCGCTCCAAGGTGTCACGATTGAGTTCGATTCCCAAACCAGGTTTCTCAGGCAATTGAATGACGCCGTCAATGACCTGTAGTTCGTCGAGCACCAACTCACTGCGCAGCGGCGACTCGGACAACTCCGCCGGCAGGAACTCGATAAATGGGCATACAGTGGTCGCCGCCGCCAGATGGGCGCTTGCCGCGATGCCGATTGCGCTCTTCCAACAATGCGGAACGATCAGCCGGTTGCGCTCTTCGGCGATGCGACAGACCTTACGGGCTGCGCTGAATCCACCGACCCGGCCCACGTCGGGCTGCAACACATCGAGCCGGCCGCGGTCGGCCAGATCCAAAAATTCCCAATGCGTGTTCTGCCACTCGCCAGCGGCAATGCGAATGGGCGAATGCTCGTGGAGCAAAGCGTATCCATCGAGATCATCAATGTCGATCGGCGTCTCCACGAAGAACACGTTGTGCGGCGCTAGCCGTTCCAAGATCGCCAGCGCATGTCGCGCGCTGGGCCAGGCATAAGCAACATCGACCAGCAACGTATAGTTTGGACCAACGGCCGCGCGGCAGGCTGCCACGATGTCGATTACCGACTGATCGTCGGCCTGCAATCCTTCGTGACTGTAGGGACCATTGATGCAAACCTCCAGTTTGGCGGCGCGAAAACCCATCGCCCGGGCCAGGCGACATTTCTCGACCAACGACTCGCACTGCTTGTCCACCGTGTGGCCGGTGGGCAACAGCGAAGCGTAGGGCACGATCGGCCGCTTATCGGTGCCGCCCAGCAGTTTGTAAACCGGTTGGTTGAGCGCTTTGCCACGCAAATCCCACAGCGCCATGTCCAGGGCTCCCATCGCACAAATGACAGCGCCGCGCCGGCCGTTCATCTTGGACCCGCTGTACAACCGCCGCCACAAGGCTTCGGGATCGAGCGGGTCAGCGCCCAGCAGCATTCGTTCGAGACTCAGGCCCATGCAATGCGTGCCGCGAGCGCGAATGCACTCGCGGGCAATCCAGGGGTTGGTGTCGGTCTCGCCGATACCCGTCAAACCTTCGTCGGTGTGAATCTCAACGACTAGATTATCCTGTGCCGATGAGCAGGCTTGCTCGTCGTAGTTGGGAATCAGTAAAACGTGACAATCGATCCGCGTGATTTTCATAATTCGTGAACTTCAAGAAATTCGTGGGTGAGGATGGGGAGTGAGAATCAAGGACACATCTTGCGTGTTCGTTTCGTTTCTCGAGCCATCGTCAATCCACAGCCACAACACCGCGCCAACCAAGCATACCACGCTGCCCACCGTCAAACCGGCTTGCCAGCCATAGCCCAATTCGGTGCTGATCCATGGCGTAAGAATGGGCGCAATAATTCCGCCGGCGTTGCCCCCCGTATTAAAGATGCCGGCCGAAAGACCACCGCGCCCGCGCCCGACTTCGACGGCCGTTACCCAAAACGGGCCTTCCAGTGTGCCTAGCACCCCCAAAGCCAGCGACATCCAGGTGACGATCCAAAATGGCTCCGTGGCGCGCACGCCAAACTGCAGTAGACCGGCGCTGGCGATCATCGCCGAAGCGGCCATTCCTCCACGAGCCGCCCGCCACCCGAACAACGACTGGATGCGATCGCTTAACCATCCACCTAACGGCATGCCCAGCGCCATCGCCAGAGGCGGAATCGTAGCATAGAAGCGACTCTCTTGATCGCCGAGTTTAAGTACGTCCTTGAAGTAGTAGTGCATCCAGTAAAAGAACAAGTACTGGAAGTAGCCGACGGCCGCGTAACTGGTCGTCAACAGCAGTAAGTTCTTGTTCCGGCGCAGGAACCCCACCGCGCCGCCGACGGCAAGTTGTTCGCTGCACACAACGGCTTGTGAACCACCGCTGTGTGCGTCGGGTGTCTCCGCCTGAGCGAACCGGACCCACAGCCAGCCGACGATTGCCGTGGCCAGACCGGCTGCTACGAATGCGCCCGGCCATGTCAAGTAATCAATCAGCCAGCCGAATACCACATAGCTGGAAGCAATGCCCAATAGCGCCGCGCCAGTGACCATTCCATTGGCCGCTGCGCGCTGCGGCGCCGGCATGTCCCGCGAGACGGCATTGGCGGCCGCCGGATGCAAGGGCGCGCTCACCAGGCCCATGAGGGACCGAATGATGAGGAACGACGGCAAGGCCAGCGCCGCCGATGCCGTTGCAACCCCGACCAATCCCGTCAGCACGACGAATACCGCCGACCCCAGGCACATCAGCATCAGCGCAAACCGCGGCCCGCGACGGTCGATCAACCATCCGCCGGGGATCATAAACAGTGTGTATGCCGCAAGAAACGCGGAGTACACCAGTCCCATTTGCGTCGGCTCAATGGCATACTCGCGCATGATCCGCAGGTCGCCTGCCACCGCCATGCTAACGCGATTGAAATGCGCCACAAAGCATATCGCCATCAACAACAACACCAGCCGCCAGGCGGGCCAAGTCATCGTCGTGGGTTGGGGTGTTGTCATGCTTTCACTTGCGAATCGCCCGCAGCTAACAGCCGCGCGGCCGTGGGCCGCGAGCGATTTCCGTGAGTTTATGTTATGCGAGAAATCGAATACGCTGGTCGCGCATCGTCGCCTCGCGACTGGTCAGATTTCTCATACATGCCGATGAGCAAAACGTAATTCGCTGCGGGCAAGCCTCCGATGCGAAACTCGACCTTGTCGTTCAGCGGAATGTTCGTTCGCGTGTATGCCTGGCCGGATTCCGAGTTGCTTGATGAGCACCAGCGCCAACCAACGGATTTTGTCAAAACGTTGGGGAAGTTGGGCCAGCGAAAATGGCGCGCCGCCTGCTGCCTGCCAAGTCGCCAGTTTGCGCGCCAAATTTGGAGCATTTGCCGGCAATTCCCCGAAGATGACGAAGAATGTCGCTTTTGTGTGCAGGGCTTCGCAGACCGCCTCTCCCCGCCTCGAGCCTCTTTAGCCGCATTCACTGCCCTCGTCTGTCGGATTGTAGTACAGTGTGAGAATTGCTGGTCAAGTTAAGTCAAGGCCAGAAGGTGCAGCGTACTCACGTGGAAGTGCCCAGTGAGCTGATCCATCGCGAAAGTTCATGATATGCATCACACACTCAACGACGCCCAATGGGGGCAATTCGAACGAGACGGCTACCTGAAGTGTGGCAAGCTGCTGGACGAGCGGGAACTCGGTGTGTTGCAGCAGCGCATCGACGACATCATGCTCGGCCGCGCTGATGTGCCATACGACCGGATGCTGATGCAGCTCGACAGCGGAACGGGCAAATACAACGATGCGGGCGAACAAACGCGCGGCTTCAAGGGGGCTACGCTCGACTATCGCAAAATCCAGGACCTGGAATATGATGCCAAGTTCCTGCGATATCTGCAGCGACCCGTTTTCCGCGAAATCTGCGACCGGTTGCTCGGGCCGACTACGAGTGTCAGCGTGTTTCGGGCCATGTTCATGAACAAACCGGCCATGCGCGGCACGTGGCTGCCGTGGCATCAGGATCGCTGGAACTTTTTGGACCGCGATCCGTTGATCACGCTTTGGACGGCGCTCGATCCGGCGACGGTGGAAAACGGCTGCGTGCAGGTGATACCCGGCAGCCATCGCCACGGCATTATCAATCCGTCGCATCACTCGGCGTTTCTCACCGAAGAGCAGACCGCCGAGCAGGTCTCGGCCGACAAGATTGCTTGGCTCGAGCTGCAGCCGGGCGAAGTGGTGCTGCTGCACAACTGGCTACTGCACGCCTCCGACGTGAACCGATCATCGACGAGTCGCCGGGCGTTCAGTGTATGTTACATGGACGCCGCGACGCGAACCACCGACGGCGCGGGTTTTCCGATTGTGTTCGGCGAGGGCGCGCTCGATCCCAACGACTTGACCGACCGGTTTACTTCTTGACAAGGGCATCCATGCAGTTGATTGAGCTACGCCCGTTCTTATTCGAGCATTTGCTCGAAAACGTGATCCCCTTTTGGACCGATCACGCGATCGACGCCAAGGGCGGAATCAATACCTGCATCGCCGACGATGGCACGCTCTCCAGCCGCGACAAGTGGTTGTGGAGCCAGTGGCGGGCAGTGTGGGTGTTCAGCAAACTCTACAATCGCATCGAGCCGCGAGAGAGTTGGCTCAACGTGGCGAAGCAGATCGCCGAGTTTACGCTTAAGCATGGCTGGGACGATCGCGTCGGTGGTTGGCGACTCTGTATCTCGCACGATGGACGAGAGCTGCGCGGCTGCGACAGCGTTTACGTCGATGCGTTTGCGATCTACGGGCTCGTGGAGCTTGCCCGCGCAACGGGCGAATGTAGTAGGCATGCCGGGTACCCTTTGGGTGATGCCGTAACTCATTGCGAGAAAACTATTCATTCCGAGTTCAGCGGACGGCGCCGGGACGGTGCCTGCTACTTGGCCTGGGCCTGCAAGACGGCCGACCACGCCCTGCGCCGATTACAGGCGCCGCACGACCAGATTCCTCATTTTCCGTATTCAGTGCCGAAAGGCGCTCGCGTCCATGGCTTGCCGATGATCTTCTCGCTCGCGTTTTGGGAGTTGGGGCAGTTCATGGATGAAGCGCTCTATCGCGATGCAGCCTTGAGGATGACGGAAGACATCTTTCAACATTTTTATCGGGCCGATCGTGATCTGGTTGTGGAACGCGTCGCAGCCGACAACCGCAAGTATCCGCCGCCCTTTGGCACGACGGTCGTCCCCGGGCACGTCTTGGAGTGCATGTGGTTTCAAATTCACATCGCCCGCGATCGGCAAAATCACTCCGCCCTCGACGATTGCTGCCGGCTGATTCGTCGGCATATCGAACTGGGATGGGACGATGAATACGGCGGAATCTTGCACGCGGTCGATGCCGATGGTGGCACGGACGTCGGCTGGCCGTTCGCGGACGCTAAGCTGTGGTGGCCGCACGTCGAGGCGATGTATGCGCTGCTGCTGGCCTACGAGCACACACGCGATCGCGAATACCTGAACTGGTACTGGAAAGTGCACGACTATAGTTTCGCACATTTTCCAGTCGCCGAACACGGCGAGTGGACCCAAAAGCTCGACCGTCGCGGCCAGCCGCTGGTGAGCGTGCCGTCGCTGCCCGTGAAGGATCCATTTCACTTGCCGCGCGCACTGATTTATTGCATCGACGTTTTGGACCGACTCATACCGTGCGATGAGTCGAATCAGCAAGAACCGCTACAATTACGGGAACCAGGAGTAGTGTCACGCGAACCAGGTTGATTCTCATGGGATGGTGTTTGTTGCTGTTTTGCTTCCAAGTCAATTTGGACCGAGTAGGAGATCCTCATGACGCAAAAGTTTGGCGGTGTTTGGCCCGCGATGTTGACGCCCCTCGACGAAGCGGGCCGACCGGCGCTCGAGCAAATCGACCAGCTGATCGAGTTGTTCATCGAACAGCGGCTCGGCGGCCTCTATATTCTTGGCAGCACGGGACAGGGATTGCTCTTGTCGCGCGAGGAGCGGATGGCGGTCGCGGCCCGCATCGTCAAACAAAATGCCGGACGGCTGCCGGTAATCGTCCACGTGGGCGCCAATACCACCGATGAAGCAATCCATCTGGCTCGCCACGCCTGCGAAATCGGCGCAGATGCGATCTCCAGCGTCGGTCCCGTCTATTATCCGCTTCCGGCCGACGATATTTTTGAGCACTACGATCGGATCGGCGCGGCCGGTGATTTGCCGTTCTTCGTCTATCAGATCGACGTGGTGAACCAACCGAAAATCCCGCTGCAGCAATACGTCGCGCGCGTGCTGGAGATTCCGAACATCGCCGGCATGAAAATCACGAGCTCCGATCTTTATCAATTCGGCCTCGTGCACCGCAACGGGCGCGGGCGTCTGACGCTATTCAGTGGCACCGATCAACTATTCTGCCACGCCCTCCTCAGCGGCGCCGCCGGCGCGATTGGCACTTTCTACAACCTGTGGGGGCCTGAGTGTCGCGCCGCGCGCGAAGCTCTCCTGGCCGGCAAAGTCGTCGCGGCAAGCCGCTTCATGCTTGCCTTCCAGCAAGTCACGTATGAAGCTCACATGATTGGCATCTGGCCTTTTCTGCGGGCGGCCATGCAATGTCGCTACAACCTCGACATCGGACCGATGCGCGCTCCCCTGGCGCAAGTTGTCAAACCCGTCGATGAGACTCGCCTCGTACAATCGCTCGAAGCGATCGAGAAGGCCGGCCACGAGATCGAATGACCGTCCATCGGCTGGCTACGCTCAGGACACGCTAGCATCTGGCTTTAACCACGTGTCGATGCCGTTGACCGGACTGGGTTCGAGCGCCACCAATCGCTCGAACTGTTCGATGCTGCCCATGATCCGCGGTTGACCGAGCAGTTGCGGCAGCCCCGGCGGATCGTCCGGATGCATGGCCAACTTCACCCCCGCCTGCTCGGCAACCGGAACCACGCGTTTCAAGAAGTATTTCAGATTGTCCCACATGGCCTCTTCTGAAATGGCCGCTTGGCTGCTCGCTGCCGACGGTTGCTGTTGAAACTCAGCCAGATCGATGAAGGAACGGATGTCCTCAATTCTCATCCATCATCTCTCAACTCTTATCGCTTCGCACATTCCCACAACCCCGACCCCTCTCCCGAAAGGAGAGGGGGGCATTCCCTCGTCCGTAGGCGTTTCGCGATCCACGCCGGCTCCCCCGTGAACGGTTATAATCCGTAAGCCTCGAAGCTTCACGGACTTGGGGCGGTCTTGCCATACGCCAGCAAAGTCGCTATATCTTGACCAGTCTTATGAAAACTCTCTATCTTTTGACAGTTTTGCCCGCGCCGCCGGTGACTTGGGTGGCTGGGGAGTGCAATTAACATGGGAGGATCGAAGGTGGCGAGCGTTCAAGAACGTGTAATCGACATTGTGGCCGAGCAGCTGGGTGTGGATAAGGAAAAAATCACGCCCGAGACTTCGTTTGTCAACGACCTGGGAGCCGACTCGCTCGATCAGGTGGAACTGGTGATGGAACTCGAAGAAGAGTTCGACATCAATATTCCGGACGACGCGGCCGAGAAAATTCAGACCGTTGGACAGGCGGTGAAATTTATTGAGAGCGCGCAGTCGACCTGACGGCGACTCGCATGGGGTTCAACCACCGATTCTTCCCAAGGGTTCGGGGTTTTCCCGTACACGGTTCAGCGGTTGGATCGGACGTCCACGCTCTGGCTGAGCCGTAGAATTCGAGCTCTGAACCCTTATCAATTGCCGTGCCAACAGGGAAGTTTACTCCATCCTTGCAGGTAGCACTCACATGAAACGGCGGGTTGTTGTTACCGGTCTTGGTGTGGTCACGTCGTTGAGTTGCAAGGTGGAAGATCTATGGCGGCGGATTGTGGCGGGGGAGAGCGGCGTGCATGAGATCAAGCTGTTCGACGTCAGCCAGCACAAGGTGAAATTCGCCGCCGATATCTGGGATTGGAGCACGGGGGATTACGTTTCGCACAAAGAAGCCAAGCGCGTCGATCGGTTCACGCAGTTTGCCCTGGTCTCGGGCATTGACTCGGTTCGCGATTCGGGCCTCGACTTCACGAAGGAAGATCCATTCCGGTGCGGCGTGGTGCTGGGCAGCGGCATCGGTGGCCTGCACGAGATCGAAGCCCAAGTGGAAAAGCTGCTTACCAAAGGCCCGGATCGCGTCTCGGCCCTGACCATCCCCAAGCTGATGGTGAATGCGTGCAGCGGCCAGCTTTCGATTCAGTATGGGCTCAAGGGGCCGAACTACGCCGTGGCTACGGCGTGTGCCAGCGCCACCAATGCCATCGGCGACGCCTTCAAGGCGATTCAATACGACGATGCCGACATCATGCTGACCGGCGGCACCGAAGCGGCAATTACGCCGATGGGTATTGCCGCGTTTGGAAATATGAAAGCCCTGAGCGAACGCAACGATGACCCGCCCCGCGCTAGCCGTCCC
>SXGT01330536.1_pt1 | contig 18308 bp, 14 predicted proteins | sample 3176221 | NCBI WGS metagenome assembly SXGT01 (sample SAMN11356862, study PRJNA531348) | freshwater metagenome | isolation source: freshwater sample F1-120 | place: China: Fuxian Lake, Yuxi | collected 2017-12-25
CGCGCCGCCGCGAGCGCCGATGACGAAACCTGGCGCGGCTTCGTCGCGCTGCGGGCCTGCGAGCGGACAGCGCCAGTCCTCCGGCCCGTTGGTGGACCGGCCGCCGCCGCGCCGCCGCCGCCCTAAGCGCCTCGACGCGCCCCTCGGCTGAGTCGGCGGCGAGGCCGGGTTCGTTGGCAGCCAGACCGCTCAGGCCGAAGAGACGCCAGCGAGAGGGCAGGGACGCCGCGCAGACACGGGCGCAGCGCGCGGTGGCAAGGGGCCGCCGAGGGTCGATCAGCACGCGGCGCGCTGTGGCTAGGTCATCTCAATGCGGGCGATGGCCTCGCGCGGCTCCAAGCCGCCGAACGCGACGCCCATGATGCCACCGAGGTAGCGGTCCATCGTCATCACGTTGGCGTAGACGATGCGGCGCGCCAGCGGAAGACCGAGCGTCGTCCCCTCAACGTCGACCGAGGTCTTGAAGCGGACCTCGCCGTCGTTGACGTCCATCTCGAAGTTGCCGATCAGCATCCCGTAGTTGGCGCGGGTCAAAAACTCGGCCACCGCCACGCGCCGCCCATCGGGCACCTTGAGCTGAGCCACCGAGTAGAACAGAAAGATCTCTCGCTGCTCGTTGGCTTGGGCGTAACAACGCCACTCGGCGTCGTCACCGCGAAAGCCCATCCGCAGCACGTTGGGCACCTCTTCGAGCTCGGTGGTGTTCCAGTCGTCCGAGTCGAAGAACGCCTTCATCTCATCGAGCACACGTCCCATGCGCGACTCCCTCCAGGCGCCCGGCGCCGGGGCGCGACCTTAGTTGCAGGCTCCGTTCGACTTGACCACGACGCCGGCGACGGCGGCACAGCCTGGGTTGGCGTACGTCTTGTTGTCGCAGCCGCAGACGGGATCGATGACGCCGGTGCACGACTGCGGATCGGCGGTCTGAATGCAGACGCCCTGGCCGCCGCATTGGCCCTTCGGCACCGCGCAGTAGCTGCCGGCGCCGCAGGTGTTCTGGCCTTCGGTGCAGCCGCCGCCGCCGCAGGCGCCCTTGTCTTTGACATTGGCCTTGGCCAGCCCGGCCTTGCAGGCGTTGCCGTAGCTCTGGAAGTCGCAGCCGCAGACCGGCAGCACGCTGTTGTCGCAGACCGGCGGCACCGGCACGCACTCGCCCTCGCCGGTGCACGGGATCGGGTTGGTATCGTAGACTTGGCACCATGCCCCGGCCGGACAGGTGCCGATCTGCTTGCCGGCGGGACCGATCTTGCAGAGCTCGGCGCCGGCATTGGGCGGACAGGCGCCTTCAGCCTTCTTGGCGACGCTCGCCAGCAGGCGATAGCAGGTGTTCGGGTAGGTCTTCTCGTTGCAGCCGCACTCGGGCTTGCCGCCGTCTGGGCAGGGGCCACCGGTCGGATCCGGCACGCAGACGCCGGCGGCGCCCTGGGTGCACGTCGCGGGATCGCAGACCTGGCCGAGCGGGCAGATGCCGCCGGTGTTGCCGCCGCAAGGCTGCGGCCCGGTCACCACGCACGCCCCGTCGCTGGCGATGGTCTGGGCGTTTTTCTGCGCTTCACAGGCGTTGGACCACGTCTTGCCCTTGCAGTCGCAGACCGGGGAGCCCGTGGCGCCCTGGCAAGTCGTAATCACGGGCTTGCAGACACCTTGCACCGTGCCCTTGCAGGCGCCGACGTCGCCGACACAGAGCTGGTCGTCTGGACACTCTTTGCCCGACGGACCGAGCGCGGCCTCAAAGGTGCACGACTTCGGCGCCTCGACGTCCTTTCCGACATCGGGCGCGGTGTCTGCCGGCGGAGCGGCGTCGGCGACGTCCGAACCCGTCGTCTCGGCGCTGGTGTCGGCGACTTCCGCTGCGGCGCCGTCCGTGCCGGCGCTGACGTCGCCCGCGTCGACGCCGCCGCCGGCGTCTTGCAGGGCCCCGCTGTCACCGGACTGTCCGCTGCCATCGACCTGAAACGCGACCCCGGGCGTCGTCGTCGTCGTGCCGCAGGCGCAGAGCAGCGCGACCGCGCACCACCACGGCGCCGCCTGGCCTCGCCCGCCGGCACCTGGCCGCCGCTCGCTGGCCCCCGTTGATGTCATCGTCATCGCCGCCTCCCAATCTCGCCCGCTTTGCGCGCCACTGCGTCGCGGCAGCATACGGCGGCCCCCGGGGCGCGACAAGCGCGGCGCGGCCTGTCACTCCTTGGCGCCTAAGCTAGTACAGCGTGTGTAGCTCCACCCGCAGCCACAGCTTGACCTTGCCGTTGCTCAGGGCGTGGACCTTGTTCTCCAGCGGCAGGGTCAACGCGGCGCCATAGAGCAGCTGATGCGGGTCGAGCAGCCACTCGAGCACGCCGAAGCGCGGGTACCAGTCGACCTCGAGCAGCTGGAGGTCGAGCGTCAGCGACTGCATGTCATCGAAGACGGGCCCGGCGAAGAGCAGCCACTCCATCGACTTCGCCTGACCCTGGGTCGCCGGCTGTACCTCGGCGCTGCGGTGGGCGACCCGCTGCTCCGAGACCAAGACGTCCTTGCCGAAAGTCTGCAGAACGTATGGATTGTAGCGCACCGCCACCTCGGCGGCGACCTCGGCCGGCGCCTGGCCGGCGTTCTTGAAGTCGAGCGGACCGTCCTGCTCCAGGTCATCGAGCAGCTCGAGCTTCTCAAGGACGATTCGCACCTTGCGCTTGTGGAAGAGCGCCGCGGCGCTGAAGAGGCCGGCGTGCAAGCCCTCGGGGCTGTTCATGTGGTCGAGGTAGGCATAGCTGCGCGTCGAGGGCAGGGCGACGCCGGCCGCCGTGACGCTGGCGCCGCTCGCCTTCTGGTCGTGAAAAAACTCGTCGAGCGTGTACATGATGCCGTCGTTCGGCTCGTCGCCTGGGTTGTTGAGGTCGAGCAGCGCGATGTTCAGCGCCTGCTTGATTTTGGGGTCCGTCGCGACGGTGTGGTGGATCCAGATCCCCTTCCACAGCGGGTTGTTGCCCTCGTAGGGGCGGTGGTCCCAGTGGGCGGTGGAGTCGAGGACGTTGTCTGGGTTCATCAGCACGAAGTCGCTGAGCTCGAGCCCAATCGCCTTGGCCGCCTGCTGCACCTGCGGGTTGTCGTAGAGGCGGGCGAGGCGGGCGCCGGCGACTACGCCGGTGTGGCTGGACCAGCGCACGACCTTCTGCTGGCTGGCGAGGCCCTCCAAGTCGTGCTCGATCAAATGACGGGTGATGAGGCAACCCATGGAGTGGCAAGCGAACTGCACGTGGGTCGCGCCGCTCACCTCGAGGCGCCAGCGCGCGAACTTGGCGACGATGTGGGCGTAGCGCGGCAGGCCCAGCGCGCCCTTGTCGAAGGGCAGGGCCTCGACGGTGGCGATGTCGGCGGCCGTCATCCAGTCCGGCGCCTTGCTGCCGTAGTATTCGACCGCGACCATGTGCTGCTTGGATTTGGCGACGTCGGCGCCGGCGCCGCAGGGCCGCTTGACGCCAAACAGCGCCATAGACTCGAGCACATCGGAGCAGCCCTTGACCGCGCCATAGGTCATCTTGGCGATGTCGTCGGGCTTCTTGTTGGTGAAGCCGTGGACCCAAATCGTCAGCGTCGTCTCGCCGTCGTAGGCCTTCTTGCCGCTCAGCGTCGGCGGTGGCGCGCAGTCGGCGGGGCAGCTCTTGGCGTCCTCGCAGGGGCCGCAGACGCCGTCGGCGCAGCCCTTCCAGCGGTCGGGGTTGAGCTTGGGCCCGATGCAGAAGGAGAAGGCGCAGATGCCGCCCGGGCAGGTGGCGGGCTTGCCGGCGTCGCAGGCGTAGTCGAAGGCCGCTTGGGGCTTGCAGGTGGCGTCTGGCCCAACGCTGTCGCCGCTCACGTCGCCAGAGGCCGCGTCGGCGCTGGCGGCGTCTGTGATTGCGACTTCGCTGACGCTGGTGTCTGGCGCGGTGTCTGGCGCGGCGTCTGTGGTGGCTGCAGCGTCCGCGAGCTCGGCGTCGCCGTTGTCCGAGGCCTCGGTGGCGGCGTCTGTCGCGGCGTCGCTGTCGGCGACCGCGCTGTCGGCGCTCCCGCCAGAGGCGCCGTCGTCGGTCGCGGCGCCATCGTCGGCGGCGTCGCTCACGCCGCCATCGTCGGCGGCGTCGCTCACGCCGCCCGCGGACAGCTCGTGGGAGCCGTCGCCCTGGACATCGACGGCGCCGGCGTCGGCGCTTGGGAGCGGGTCATCGCTGCAAGCCAGCGCCCACAGCAGAGCGAGGCCGACCGAGGCCCCAGCGCGCAAACTCGCTGCCGTCATCGGCGTCGCTCCCGGCGCGCGGTCCAGCCCGCGCTGGTGGTATCAAGACGGTCAGACCAGGTGGCCGGACCGCAAACGCCCGTCGAAGGTGGCGGGATCAGCGCAGCTTGTCGAGGTAGTACCCAGTCGCCTCTGCGGCGCTCATGTTAGGGGTAACGGGGACAAAGCGCTCGCAATACGCGAGCATGCGCGGCTTGTGCGACTTCAGCCAGGCCTTGGCGCCGGCGCCCTTCTGGCCCGCGAGGCGCTTCTGGTAGTCGTCCCAGATCGCCATCTCCTCGTTTGCCCTGGTCAGGCGCTTGCACTGCTCGCTGCCCGGAGCGTCGACGCAGCCAAACCACTGCTGCGGCAGGGTCTTGCGCCAGAAGCCGCTTGGCCCGGTGATCTGCGCCATCAGCTCGTGGAAGGCATCCAAGGCGTCCATCGCGCTGGGCGGAGGCCCGGCGAGCTTCTCTGACCACGCGGCGAGGTAGGTGCGGCGGTAGCGGCCCAGCACGCTCCACAGCTCGACGACGTCGGGGTCGGTCTCACCATTGCTCGCCTCATTCTTGGTCTCACTCGGCTTGGGCGGCAGCGGGGTGGTCTGGCGCGGCGCCTCGGTAGCGTCTTGCAGGCCGCCTGGCGCCGCGGCGGTGCGCACGCAGCGGGCGGTGAAGTGGTGGGTGTAGATAGGCTCATCGACGTCTTCGATGACCTGCTTGCCATCGGCTTCGAGGCGCTTCTTCTTGCGCTTTATCATCTTCTGCGTCGTGTTGGCCTTGAGGGCGACTAGGCCATCGCAACCGTAGCGGGCAGCGTGGCTGCGCAGGCGATCGGCGGCCCGCTGGTTGTCCGGCGTCGCTGAGGCTTCGCCGGTGTCCTCGACGGAGAGCTCACCGAGGTCCGCAGTGGGCTGCGGCAGCTCGTTGGCGCTAGTGACGACCTGTACCCCAGAGGCGGAGGGCAGGGGACGGTACTTGGCGGCGCCGTCCGTGCGCTGAAATTGCACTTCGGCGCAGGCGGCGCCCGTCAGGGCGAGCACCCCGAGCGTGAGGGCGCGCCGTGCGGCCTCGCTGCAGCGGAGGCGGGGCGGCTGCGCAGACTGGGCTGCTCCGCAGGGGTGCAAGTCGATCATCGCGTTCACCTGGGTTCAAGCGAGGGCTGCTGGCTCGCCACAATCCGCGGACGATGCGGCAGCATGGGCCAGGCAGTGCCCCCAAGCTAGCCGTGATCGGCCTTCATCGCAAGGCTTGCCAGCCCGCAGGCGAGGAGACATTGTCAGCGCGATGCCGCCGACGTGCTCGGCGCGGAGTCACCACGGTTGGGGCCCCAGGCGCCAGCCCGCTCCGAGGGACGTGACGATGACCGCCCACGTGGAAGGCGACGGCCCGATTGGCGTCGCCGCGCTGCAATCCGCGCTCGGTGACGCATTTGGCGGCGATATCGTCGTCCACGGCGTCACGCGCATCTCCGGTGGCGCCTGCCAAGACAACGCCAGGGTGGACCTCAGCGCGCAGGGCGGCGGCCTCGACGGCATCACCCGGCTGGCCCTACGCGCCGACGCCCTCCGCTCGTTGCCCGGCAGCCTGCCGCGGCGAGTCGAGGCGCGGGTCATGACGGCGGCCGTCGAGCGGGGGGTCTGCACGCCCGCGGTTCGGCTGCAGCTCGATGACCAGCCGCGCGTCGGGGCCTCGACGCTGCTGCTCGATTGGGCGCCTGGGGTCGCGCTCGGTCGGCGGGTCGTCGCCGGCCCCGAGCTCGAACAGGCGCGGCGGCACCTCCCCGAGGCGCTGGCCGAGCAGCTCGCCCGCATACACAGCGTGCGGCCCGAGCACGTCCCGGGCCTCTTCGACGATGACTGGCATGGCGGGAAGGCGCTCGGCGCGGCGGACCAGCGCGCGGCCAGCGCTGCCCTGGTCGCCGGCGACGCCGTGCCCCATGAGGTCGAGGCCTACGGCCTGACGACCGCCGCGCCGTCCACCTTTTTTGACCGTGACCCCGTGTACGCCGCTCTGCAGGCGGTGCAGCGGCAGCTAGGCGCCTTTGTCGAGCCGCACCCGGCGCTACATATCATCGTCGCTTGGCTTGAGCGCCACGCCCCGAGGCGAAGCGACGTGGTGCTGGTGCATGGCGACTTCCGCGTCGGCAACTTCATCGTCTCGCCCGAGCGCGGCCTTGAGGCCGTGTTGGATTGGGAGTTCGCGCACTTCGGCGCCCCTGAAGAGGATCTGGCCTGGATCGCCGTCCGCGATTGGCGCTTTGGGCGCCTCGACCGACCGGTTGGCGGCCTCTGTGAGCGCGCCCGCTGGTGCCGCGCCTATGAGGCCGCAGCCGGACGTCGGCTCGACCCCGAGGCGTTGCACTGGTGGGAGGTCCTCGGCAACGCGCGCTGGGCCGCCGGCGCTGTCCAGCAAGCCGAGCGCGTGCTGACTGGACGCGAGGACGACCTCGAATTCGTCGCCATCGGCCGTCGGGCGGCTGAGATGGAGTGGGAGGCGCTCCGCCTCTGCCGCCGCGGCCCGCCGCCGATCGACGCCTAGACCTCGGCGAGCGCCCAAGCGCGGCCAGGAGAACCGTATGCAGGATCGGCCCGATCTCGAAGCGCTACTGACCGCGGTCGCGCGCTTCCTCGACGGCGTCGCCAGCGGCGCCCCAGGCCGGCCACTCGACGCCGGCACCCTGTACCGCCTGCGGATCGCCAGCCACCTCTGCGCCCTTGCCAGCCGAGAAGTCGCCAGCCAGGACGAAGAGGACGCCGCTGAGGTCGAGATCTTGCGCCTGGCGCTGCCGCAGACGGCCCCCGCCGAGGCGCTGCGGGCTGGCGCTCGGGGCCGCCGGCAGGCGATTCGCGCGCTCGAACGCCAGCTCTGCGCCGCCATCGACGCCGACGCGGCCGCGGGCGCTGATGCCCCGTCGCTGGACGCCGCGCGCCATGAGGAGGCCGTCGTCGCCGTGCTGCGCCGGCGCTTGCAGGTCGCCAACCCACGCTTCGACCTCGGGGAGGACTGGCCATGACGCCGCCGACGCCGCGCGGCGCCGAGCGGCGGCCGTGGCGCACCCCCGCGTTGCAGGCCTTGCAGGCCGAGGTGCGCGCCTTTGTAGACTCAGAGGTCATCCCGCACGAGGCGCAGCTGCGGCGTGAGGATCTCGCCAGCGAGGCCCGCGCCGCCGACGTCGCCCTTGGCCGCAACGGCGCCGATCATGGCCTGCCGACGTTGGCGCGCATTCAGCGCGCGGCCCGGGACGCCGGCCTCTGGACGCCGCACCTGCCGGCCGCTTGGGGCGGGCGGGGCCTCGACGGCCTGGGGATGTGCATCGCTTTCCGCGAGATGGGGCGCAGCCCTTACGGCGCGGCGGCCTTTCACTGCGACGCGCCCGACCAGGGCAACATGGACCTGCTGCTGCGCCGCGGCGACCCCGAGCAGCGAGACCGCTGGCTGCGACCGCTGGCGGAGGGCGCAATCACCAGCGCGTTTTGTATGACCGAGCCCGCCCCTGGCGCCGGCGCTGACCCGCGTAACCTGCGGACCGCCGCCAGCCGCGACGGCGACGGTTACCGGCTCGACGGCCACAAGTGGTACGCCACCGGCGGTGGACGGGCCTCGCTGCTGCTGGTGATGGCACGGACGTCCGATGACCCAGTCCGCGGCGCGTCGATCTTCTTGGTCCCGCGCGACCGCGACGGCGTCGAGCACGTCCGCGACGTGACGACGATGGCGGAGCCGATGCTCTCCCACCGCGAGGCAGAGCTGCGCTTCCACGGCGTCCGCCTCGACGCCGCCGATCGGCTGGGCTTGGAGGGCGAGGGTTTTGCGCTGGCCCAGACGCGCCTCGTGCCAGCGCGCCTGACCCACTGCATGCGCTGGCTTGGGCTCGGTGCGCGCGCCCTCGCGCTATGCCACGACCACGTCCTGACGCGGCAGTCGTTCGGCCAGCCGCTGGCCAGCCACCAGCTCGTGCAGCAGATGCTCGCCTCCGCCGCCACCGCGCTGCACGCCGGCAACCTGATGACGCTCGACTGCGCGTTGCAGCTCGAAGGCGGCGACGAGCGGGGCGCCCGGGCGGCGTCTTCGATGACCAAGACCTTCGTCGCGAGGGCGCTCTGCCAGATCCTCGACGACGCGATCCAGATGCACGGCAGCCTCGGCTACTCCGACGACCTACCGTTCGCCCGCTGGTCGCGCTTCGCCCGCGCCGCGCGCATCGCCGACGGTCCCGATGAGGTCCACGTCGCGACGGTCGCCCGCGACCTGTTGGCCGGCCGCATCGAGACGCTGCGCTGATCCTCCGATCGAAAATCGAAGCGATTTAGCATCTTCCGCGATCGCGTCGGCGTCGCCTCGGCGGGCCCGGTCCAGCCAGCACACCATGAGCGCCGCCGGCCAGCGCCAGGGCTTGTCGTTGCAGCGGACCTCGTCGGTCGCGACCGCCGCGCTCGCCCGCGCCAAGGGCACGTCGCGCAGGTCGCGGAGCAAGGCGACGAACTCCACCTGGCGCTCGCGGTCGACAAAGACGAATTCGTGGCGGGCAGCGACGGCGACGTGCAGCGACGCGGGCCGAAAGCCGACCCCATGCAGGTGAACCCGCAGCGCCATCTGCGCCAGCAGCTCGCCGGCCTCCTTCGCGAGGCCGAGCCCAGGGACGTCCTGGCCGGGCAGGGCGGCGCGCCCAGGGGCGAAGCGGGCGCGCGGGTGGCGCAGCGTGAGCCAGTGGACGTAGAGCAGGGCGTCTGCGCCCTGACCTTGCCGCTCCAGGATGGCCTCGATGAGCACCTCGGCCTTGCCATCGCCGCCGACCCCACCATCGCCGAGGAGTTGGAAGCGATCTCCCGGTCCGTGCCGCTCCACCTGGACCTGAAGGTGGCGGTAGCCGAGGCGGCGGATGTGCTCGATGATCCCGTAGCGGTGCAGCGCCAGCTCTAGCATCCCGGCGCTGTAGAAGCCGAGCAGGAGCGGCGGTTTATCGGTCGGCTGTGACCGCTGGCCTCCGCCCTCGAGCAAGCTGACGTCGTCGGCGTCGAAAAGCGGCTCGTCGGTGCTGCCGTCACCGCCGAGCAGATCCCAGCCCACCGCCGCTCGGGCGGGGTCGTGACGACCGCCGGTGGGCGCCTCGCGGTGGGCTGCGTCGGCGGCGGCGCGGCTACGCTCGACGCGCCGCGGCGCTTGCAGCGCCAATTCATTGCCGATGCGGTGGATTTTGGCACGGACGGGGTCGTAGTTCGGCCGGGGCGCCACCGGCTCGCCGACCGCCAGCAGCGCGGCGGTGGTCGCCAATACACGCCAACTATCGGGGTGGTAGCCGCCAGCCGGCAGCCAAACCGATGGCGCGGCCTCCAGCCGCTCCAAGACGCGCCGATCCCGCTCGGCCGCCGCGGCGAGATCCAGCCCGAGGCCGCCCTGGCGATCACCCGCGAGCACGTCGCCGCCGGCGAGCACGAAGGTCAGGGTGCTCGGCGGCATGCGGCCGAGCAGGGCGTCGAGGGCGCGCAGGTAGACGGCGCCGCCGCTGCCTGGCGGCAGCACTGTCTCATCGACGCCCTCATGCAACGGCCAGCGGGCGCCGGAGATCGAGCCGATCCAGCACGGGCCGAGCCCCAGCGACTCGTCCGCCACGCACGCCGCTGTGCCGTCAGGCGGGTGGGCGTCGAGGTCGAGCACGGCCATGGGCCCGCGCACCCCGTCGGCGCGCAGGGCGGCGATGGCGATGGCGACGTCGTTGAGCGCCGAGAGGCCGCCAGCGCTGCGTGGGCCGGCGTGGTGAAAGCCGCCGAGCAGGTTCAGCGTCGGTCGACCAGTGCGGTTGGCCCGCCGCGCCGCCTCGATGGTGCCGCCGACGGCGAGGCGCAGGGTGTGCATCAGCTCGTCGACGGGCACCTCGGAGGGATCGACCGCGAACACCCGCCCGAGCGTCCGGGCGCTCAGCAGCGCCTCCAGGTGCGCCTCATCGTGCACCCGCAGCATCGCCTCAACGCTCGCCGCCTCGGGTCTGCGCAGCTCGCCGCGATCGACCAGGCCCATGTCGAGCAGCCAGGTCGCGACCATCTCGGCGCGCCGGGGCTCGAAGCCGCTCACAGCCTCGACGCCGGCCAGTGGCGGACGGTAGCCGGGGTGCAGGTAGGTCTCGAGTACGGCGCGCTTGAGCCGACGACGCGCGCGGTTGCGCAGCCGGACCAGCTGCGGAATCTCGGGGAAGAGCCACTGTGAGCGGTCAGTCATGGCAGCTACAGCCGGCCCTCTCGCAGATCGCCTTGCCGACAGGCTTCGCCGAGCCTACCTTCGTCCCTGCCGCGCCGCATCTCCCGCCGCGCTCGAGGAGCCGATCATGTGGACCCTTGGTCGCCCTGTAGGAACTTGGATCGGCCCACCTAGCACGTCGTTGCGCCTGCGTTTTCACAGTGCCACCGCGTCGCTGGCCGTCGCCACCACGCTGGCGCTCGCCACCTTGCTTGCGCCAAGCGCCGCGTTCGCCTGCGGCGGCTTCTTCTGCTTCACCCAGCCCGTCGACCAGAGCGCCGAGCGCATCTTGTACGTGCAGCAGGCGGGCAAGATCACCGTCCACATCCAGATCTCCTACACCGGCGACGACAAGAAGTTCAGCTGGGTTCTGCCGTTGCAGGCCGTCCCCACCCTTGGCACCGGCTCAGACACCGTGTTCTCGATCCTCGAGCAGGCGACGGCGCCGACCTTTCAGCTGCAGTGGCAGCAGAAGGATGGCTGCAACGGCTACTCGCTGTGCGAGTTCGATCCTGCGGCTGACGGCAGCGGCGGCGGCGGGCCAGCAGACGGCACCAAGGGCGTCGTCGTACTCAAGGAGGAGATCGTCGGTCCCTACAAGTCGGCGGTCATCAAGGGTAACTCCGGCAAGGAGCTGGTGGCGTGGCTGAACGACAACGGCTACGTCCAGCCGCCGGAGACCGAGCCCCTGGTCGACAGCTACGCCAAGCAAGGCTTCGTGTTCCTCGCGCTGCAGCTGCAGAAGGACAAGGGCGCCGGCGACTTGGTCCCGGTCGTCGTCACCCTCGACGAGGTCGCGCCCTGCCTGCCGCTGCGGCTGACCAAGCTGGCCGTTCAGCCGGACATGCCGATCGTCGCCTGGGTGCTCGGCCAACACCGCGCCATTCCCAAGAACTTCCTGCACGTTGTGCTCAACGACGCCATGCTCGACTGGCTGCAGCCGGGCACCAACTACAAGTCGGTGGTGAGCAAAGCCGTCGACCAAGCGTCGGGCCACGCGTTCACCACCGAGCTGGCCAAGAAGACCGCAGAGATGCCCATCGCCTTTGCCAACAAGGCCTGGGACACCCAGAAGCTGGCGGTCGTCACCGACCCGGGCGCGTTCCTCCGCAAAATGATGGAGGAAGGCTACCCGCGCACGGCGCAGACCCAGGCGCTGATCCGCAAGTTCATCCCGAAGCCGGCGCAGTTCGCCGCCGTCAGCGACCAGGAGTTCTACAACTGCATCCAGTGCGATGGCTGCAACGACGGCGCCTGTAAAAACTACAAGGCCGAGCTCGCCAAGCAGCCCTTTGACTCCAAGGGGTTCGCCGCTGAGATCCAGACCTCGATCGTCGAGCCCCTCTTTCAGGTCCAGGGCCACTATGACGCGCTGCCTTGGGTGACCCGCCTGTACACCACGATCTCGGGCAACGAGATGGACAAAGATCCCATCTTCGCCTTCAACCCCGACTTGCCCGCGGTCGAGCGCCTCCACACCGCCAAGGCGGAGCCGATCTGCGAGCCCGGCAAGACGCAGGCCTCTTCGGCCAAGCTGACCTTCTCCAACGGCCAAACCCTCGAAGTCGCGCTGCCGAAGGACCGCACCGGCTGCCAATTCGACTTCGGCCGCGCTGGCACCGCGCAGTTTGGCAAGGGGCAGGGGCCCGTCGTCGCGGCCGGCGGTCAGCCCGCCGCCAAGGTCGAGGTGCTCGACGAGTCGGGACCAGCCCTCGAGATCGACCCGCGCGTCTCTGACTTGGTCGACGCTGAGCTGAACAAGGCCGAGCTCGGCAAGCCCAGCTTGTCTGCCGCTTTCCGCGCCACGCTGCCGAAGTCGACCTGGAATCCGAGCAAGACCACGGTCGATCCGCTGCCCGGCGGCAACGGCGGCGCCGACGCTGGCGGCGCGGACGCCATGGGTGGCGGCGGCGCTCCGGTGGTGGCCAAGGGCGACTCTGGCTGCAGCGCGTCGGGCTCTGGCGGTGGGTCACAGGCCGGCCTCGCCGCGCTGCTGCTCGCCGCGAGCGCGCTGGCGCTCCGCCGCAAGTCGCTGGCTTCCTCGTCCGCCGGCGGCCGCTGAGTGCAGCGCGCCCTCCCACTCACTGGCGGCCACGATCGCCCCGCCACGGCGTTGCCGGTGGTGGGTGGTGGCCTCGTCGGCGTCCGGCGCGTCTGGTGCGTCGGCCGCAACTACGAAGCGCACGCTCGCGAGATGGGCGCTGACCCCAGCCGCGAGCCGCCCTTCTTCTTCGCCAAGCCGACGGACGCCCTCTGCTGGCGCCCCCGGGGGCTACCGCTACCGCCGTTGAGCGACGACGTTCAACATGAGGTCGAGCTCGCCATCGTCACCAGCCGCGGCGGCACCGACCTGTCATTGCCCGCCGCCGAAGCGGCCATCGGCTGGTGCGCTGTCGCTGTCGACCTGACTCGTCGCGACCGCCAGGCCGAGGCCAAGGCGGTGGGCCGGCCGTGGGAGATCGCCAAGGCATTCGATCGTGCCGCGCCGATCAGCACCCTCATCCCCTGGCCCGGCAGCGCGACGATGGCGACGCGCAGCATCCGCCTCGACGTCGATGGCGAGACCCGCCAGCAGAGCACCCTCGGCCATCAGACCTGGCAGCCGGCCGAGGTCGTGGCGCAGCTCTCGCGTTGGGTCGCGGTCGAGCCTGGCGACGTCATCCTCTGCGGCACCCCAGCCGGCGTCGGGCGGCTCGCAGCTAGCCAAGAGGTCACGGCGACCATCGACGGCCTGCCAAGGCTCCATTGGCAGGTCTTGGACGCCTACTCGAAGGCGGAGCAGGCCACCGAGGCCGAGGCGCTGATCGACTACTGGTTCGAACACGGCGCCGACTGGTTCAGCGGCGACCCGGCCTTCGACGCCGACCTGAGGCGGCGCTTTCTGCCCGACGTCGAGGCCGCGGCGGCTGGCGAGTTCGACTACTGGGCGGCCAGCGCGCGCGGACGTCTCGCCCTCGTCCTGCTGCTCGATCAGCTGCCGCGCAACCTCTTCCGCGGCCAAGCTCGCGCCTTCGCCGCCGACGCCAAGGCCCGTGACCAGGCCCGCCAGGCGCTTGGCCGCGGCGACGATCGCCAGCTTTGCGCCAACGCGCGGGCCTTTCTGTACCTGCCCTTCGAGCACGCAGAGGCTGCCAGCGACACTGGCCTCGCTGTCGCGCTCTTTGCCCAACTCCACGCCGAGTCGGTGCCAGAGCAAGCCGCGTGGACGGCTACGCTGCTGCGCTACGCCGAGCGCCACCACGCCGTCGTCGCCCGCTTTGGCCGCTACCCGCACCGCAACGCCACGCTCGGCCGGCCGACGACGCCCGAAGAGGCGGCTTTTCTGCGCGAGACGCCGGGCGGGTTCTAGCGGCGCGAGGAGCCTACCGGGCTCGACGGCGCGCGTGACGCTGAACGCCATCGAGCGGCGCGGGTGACGCCTCTTGGGTCCGGGACGCGGGGACGCCGAGCGATTTGTCGCAGGGCCAGCGGTCGGCGGGCCACAGCCGCGGGCTACTCCGGGACCTGCGGCATGTCGGCGCGGATCTCGAAGCCCTCGCGCGCCGCGAACACGAACAGATCTGCGCCATGACGCTCGACCCGTGCGCGGCAGGCGTCGATGAGCCCGCCGACGTCCTCATCGCTGTGCATCGGGTCGTGGTGAAAAATCGCGAGCCGCTTTGCGCTAGCGCGCACCGCCAAGTCTACCATTGTCGAGGCCCGCGGGTGCCCCCAGCCGACTCGCTGTGGGTAGTCAGCGTCGGTGTACTGACCATCGCAGACCAGCATGGCGGCGTCGCGGCAGAACTCGACGAAGTCCTCCGGGATGTGCCGGAGCTCGTCGGGGCGTTCAATGGCCTGGGATGGGTCAAGCAGCTGCTGGTCAAGCTCATTGTCGGTGGCGTAGACCACCTTTACGCCGTCTTTCTCGAAGGAGTAGGCGTACGAACGCCCAGGGTGGTTCTGTTCGAAGACCCGCACCCGCACGCCGTCGAGGACTCGCTCGCCATCTCCGAGGTCGTCGGCGCCGATATTTCCGCGCAAGTCTTGGAAATCGACTGGGAAATACGATGAGTGCATCTGGCCCGACAGCAACCTGGCGAAGCGGTTGTCTCCGGTCTTGACGCCGTAGATCGTGAACCGGTGCCCCGCCACATAGACCGGCGTGAAGAACGGGAAGCCCTGGATGTGGTCCCAGTGGGCGTGGCTGAAAAACCAGTGTACGTTCAATGGTTTGGTGCGCGTCATGAGCTCAAGGCCGAGCTCGCGCGCGCCGGTCCCCGCGTCACAGACCATGAGCGTGTCATCGATCTCGAACTCGACGCAGGCGGTGTTGCCTCCGTAGCACGAGGTCGACGGGCCTGGCGTCGGGATCGATCCGCGAACGCCCCAAAATCGAACGACGAAGGCCATCAGCTCCCCTCGTGGTAGATCATCTGGAGGTTGCCGAGCTGGACCGTGTCGCCGTCGCGCAGGATCGCTGATTGCACCCGGACCTGATTGACGAACACGCCGTTGCGGCTCTCTAGGTCGGTCAGCTTGAAGCCTCGCCGCGTCCGCTCTAGGCGGGCATGCCGGCGTGAGAGGTCAGAGGCCGGCAGCTTAAGATCGGCGTCGGTCCCGCGGCCGATGGTCATTGGCTCGTCGCTGAGGTGGAGGGTGCGCATCGTGACGTCGCCGGTGACGACCTGGAACATGTGCGGCCGGCGCATCAAGCGCTGTGGCAGAACGGAGATATCCGTCGGCTCGGTCATGGCAAAGACGTGTTTGATACAACGACTTTCGTTAGTATTTTCGGGCTGGTCTTCGCTCAAGCTCGCCTCCACTCGATCGCAGCGTAGACTGGGCGCGCCTGGACGACAAGCAGCGCGTCTCGACGGGTCGCTTCAACGGCACGGGAGGCCGCAGATTCCTTGCTTGTTCGGCGACTAAGCCTATGCTCTTGCGACGCTCGGTCGCCCTGAACCCGAACGTGGGCGGCGGCGCGTTCGGGGCGTGGCCGGAGGTGGACGCGCGATGAGACTCGACCGATGGCCGGGCAGGTCCTGGTGGCACGCGTGGTGTTGGCCGCTGCTCATCGGCTTCACGAGCGCTTGCGCGCCGATGGCGCAGCAGGTGCGTGACATGGCGCAGCAGCGGCCAGGCGACGCCGCGGAGCACGGACTGCGCTGGCTGGCTCGCACCGACAGCGTCGCCGCTAGCGAAGAGGCCGACGCGGTGAGGGTGGAGGTCGCCCAGGCGCTCATGGCGCAAGCGGCCCGGTCCGATAACCCCAACGCTTGGGCCGCCGCCTGTGCTCGGGTCCCGGAGTCCGACGCCACCGCTGGCCTCGCCCAGCGCTGCACTGAGCGTCACGCCGCTGCGGTTTATCGCGATGTCGTATTGCCGTCGCGGCGCCACGAGGCCCACCGCTCGTTCCGCCGGCGCTTCCCCGCCAGCGCGCTGTGCGAACAGAGCGAGCGTGAGGAGGCGCGCCTGGCGCTGGATGCGGCCCGGAGCGTCGGGACGGCCTTGGCGTTCGAGCGCTACCGCGAGCAGTACGCGTCCCTCAAGAGCGCGGCGTCCTACCTCGCCGAGGCCCGGGAGCTCGAGGCTGAGGCGGCGTTTCGCGAGGCGACCGCGACTGGCACGGTCGGTGCGTGGTCTAGCTTCTGCGGCCGCTATCCCCAGAGCCGCTTGCTGCCGCGGGCGCTGCGTAACGAGATCGGCTTGGCCTATGAGCATGCCCAGCGCAGCGGTCAAGTCGCAGATCTGCGGCGCTTCATTGAGGTGTATGGGCGGTACCCAGAGGCCGCCCAGTACGTGCAGTCGATTCGCGGCCGCGAGGTGGCGCATGCCCGCGCCGAGCTGCGCATGGACGAAGACGCCGCGCTCGAAGGCTTCGTGACCCGCTACGAGAGCTGGCCTGAGGCGGTCGAGGCGGTCGGCGCGGTCCGCCGGGTGCTCCTGCAGCTGCGACTCGACCGGGCGGTGCGGGCGGCCGACGCGACGGCGCTTGAGCAATTCATCACGATGCACCGCGAGTGGCCAGAGGCAGACCCCCAGGTGCGGGCAGCACGTCGCGAGCTGGTGCGCATCGTCTTCGCTGGCTTGGCCGGCGCCCCTGCCATCCGGAGCTGCGAGTTCATAAAGCGATTCGCAGGGTGGCGTGAGGCCGACGCCGAGCTGCCGGTGGCCAGGGCCGCCTGCTCCGGCCGCTGAGGCCCGGCGACTGACCGCGCACGGTCCGCCGCCCGCTTCACCGCAGCAGCGCCGCCGCGAGGTCAAGCCGCGTCGCCATCGCGGCCTCGACACCCGCCAGCGAGCGAGGCAGCCCCTCCGAGAGCACGTCGATGCCCGACTCAGCGATGGCGACGTCGTCTTCAATTCGAATCCCGCCAAAGCCCAACCACGCCTCGGCCTTTGCCCAATCGACGCAGCCCTTGAAGCGCTCGCGCAGGGTCGGATCGTGCAGAATCGACGGCACGGCGTAGAAGCCCGGCTCAATCGTCACCACAAAACCTGGCTCCAGCGGCAGGTTGAGGCGCAGAAACCGCGTGCCGAAGATGTCAGCGCGCCCCTCTCCTGGTGGGTAAGCGCCGCGGTCACCGAAGGCCTCGAGATCATGCACGTCGAGGCCGAGCAAGTGGCCGACGCCGTGGGGAAAAAACAGGCCGTGGGCGCCGATGCCGACCGCCTCTTCGGCGGCGATGGTCAAGATGCCCTCAGCGCGGAGGAACTCAGCGATGACCGACGCCGATGCGTCGTGCACGACGCGGTAGCGGACGCCGGGCCGGGCGCTGTCGACCGCGGCCTGCCAAGCCGCCAACACCGCCGAGTATGCCGCGCGCTGGCGGCCAACGAAGCGCCCGCCGATCGGCCACGTGCGCGTCAGGTCGGCGCCGTAGCCCTGGGCGTTGCCGAAAGCCGGCCCCAGCTCGCCGCCGCCGTCGACCAGGAGCAAGTCGCCGAGGGCTAAGCGGCCGCTGTGATCGTGGCAGTGCAGGATCTCGCCGCGCCGCGTCAGGATGGTGCCGTAGCCAGGCGTCGCCCCGGCGTTGGCCAGCGAGGCCTCAAACATCGCAGCCAGTGAGCGCTCGGAGACGCCCGGCTTGGCAGCGGCGGCGACCAGCAAGTGCGCGTCAGCGCTGAGGGCGGCTGCGGTGCGCATGGCCTCAATCTCACTCGCGGACTTTCGTCGACGCAGCGCACAGAGCGCGTCCACGAGGTCGTCATCGCCGGGATCCACGCCAAAGCGCAGCGCGCGGTGCGTCCACCAGGCGAGGCGCTCGTTGGCCGCCGGGTCCGGACTCGCGACCGTCGCCACGCCGCCGCTCGAGAGCAGCCCGCTCAGGCGACCTTCCAGCTCGGCGATCGGCCGGACCTCGCTGACGAAGCAGCCCTGTGCCCGCGCTTCGAGCGTAGTTTGTGGGCCGTGCCAGAGCGCGTCGCCGGGCGGCGCCACCGGCAGGTAGAGCTCCAGCGCGCCGTCGATCAGCAGCGCCGCCGCGCCCGGCTCGCCGCAACCCGAGACGTAGAGCATGTCTGAGCTGCTGCGGTGAGGGTGGCCGTAGCCGGGCAGGTTGCGATCGCGCACCCCGCCGGCGAGCAGGACGATCGGGCGATCGACCGCCGCAGACAGCGCGCCGCGGCGACGTTGGAACTCTGACTCCGGCAGGGCCATGTGCAGTGCCTCCAACGTCGAGCGCGCGGCGATCCTGCCAGCCGTCAGGGCAGGCGCTCGATGACCATGGCGATGCCCATTCCGCCGCCGATGCAGAGGGTCGCGACGCCGACGCGGCCCTCGGTACGCTCCAGCTCGTCGAGCAGGGTGCCGAGGAGCATGGCGCCAGTGGCACCGAGCGGGTGCCCGAGGGCGATCGCGCCGC
>SXGT01237524.1_pt1 | contig 18307 bp, 13 predicted proteins | sample 3176221 | NCBI WGS metagenome assembly SXGT01 (sample SAMN11356862, study PRJNA531348) | freshwater metagenome | isolation source: freshwater sample F1-120 | place: China: Fuxian Lake, Yuxi | collected 2017-12-25
ACCGCCGGCGCTGCCGAAGCTGCCGCCGCCGCCGCCGCCGTCGGAGTAGGTGCCGCGATGAGCGCCGGCGGCGCCGGCGCCGGTGCCGGTCGTCGAGCCGCCGCCGCCGGGTGTGCCCAGGCGAGCGCCGGCGTCGATGGTCCCGGCGATGATCACGCGTTCGGCCAGGATCACGAAGGGCGCGCTGCCGCCCACGCGCACGTCGCTGCCGGCGGTGATGGTCAGGTCGCGGACGCGCAGGATCGCGAGCGCAGGACCCGACGGATCCTGAGGTGCGGCCGAGAAGGTGACGCCGGGTGGCAGGGTGACGCTCACGCCCATCCCGGCGCCCGAGGTGCGAACCGCGATGTCCGACGCGATGATCCAGTCACCGGTGCCGATGGTCTCGTCGGCGGCGCGGACGTGGACGATGTCGGTCGTGGTGCCGGCGTCGATGGCCGCGTCGACGGCCGCGTCGGCGGCAGCGTCGGTGGCGGCATCGGTGAGCGCGGCATCGGTGAGCGCGGCATCGGTGAGCGCGGCGTCGGTGAGGGCGGCGTCGGTGAGCGCGGCATCGGCGAGCACGGCGTCGATGAGCGCGGCATCGGTGAGCGCGGCATCGGTGAGCGCGGCATCGGTGAGCGCGGCGTCGAGCGACCCTGGTTCGTAGGCGTCGACGCGGGCATCGACCGCACCGTCGGCCCACGAGGCATCGGTCGCCTGTTCGTCGCCCCAGGGGTGAAACCCGCACGCCGCGAGGTGCAACGCCGCCAGGGCCGGGTACAGCCTCATCGGCGCGATTATCGCGCCGCGGCCGGCTCATCGCCACCGTGCCCTCGCCGATCGGGCCCCTGCCGGGCCCGGGCGTGGACACGATCAGTAGGCGATGTAGGTGGCTGGCGGACTCGCGGTGATGGTGGGCTGGGACCCGCGGAAGCGGATCACGACGTGGCCGACCGCGCCGCCGCCGCCGCCGCCGTTGTCGTCGTCGGTCAAGTCCTCGCCCTGCACCGGCGGTGCGCTGCCCGTGCCCCCCGCGCCCCCGTCGCCGCCCGAGCCGCCCATGCCGGGCCCACCCTGAGCGGCGTTGCCGTCGTTGCGCCCGTCCTCGCCGGCTACCCCGTCGCCGGTGCCCCCCTCGGCGCCGCCGCCGCCGCCGCCGCCGTTGGCCGCGACGGTGCCCATCACGACCACCATCGGGGACTGGAGATCGATCTGACCGCCCGAGCCGCCGCCGGCACCGGCGGTGGAGGCGGTGCCGCAGCGCACGCCGCGCCCGCCGCCGCCGCCGTGGGCCTCGATGATGCCGGTGCTGGCGACGGTGATCGAGACCGCCGAGTAGATGAGCACGGCGCCGCCGCCGGCGCCGCCGGGCTGTCCATCGCAGCCGAGCGCGGTCAACACGGCGTTGCCGCCGCCCGAGCCACCGACGAGCTGGGTGAGCCCGTTGTTGTAGAGCGGGCCGGCCTCGCCGCCATTGGTGACGACGTCGGGCGTGCAGCCCTCGACGCAGAGCGCGTTGCCGCCGCGCTGGCCGGCGGTGCCGTGGCCGGCGCCGCCGCCGCCGCTGTCGGTGCGGGTGCCGCCGTGGCGGCCATCGGTGCCCTGGCCGGTGCCGGTCGACGACGCGAACCCGCCGGCACCGGCGGTGGTCTGCCCGGCGGCGCTCAGATCGAGGACGCCGTTGATGGTCACCGCGCCGCCGGCGACGATGGCGAAGGGCCGCGTGCCGGCGACGCGCAGGGTGCCGGCGTTGCCGATGGTGAACTGATCGACGTGCAGCACCACGATGTCGCTGCCGCCGCCGGTCGGGGTGGCGACCGTGAAGGTCACGCCGGTCCCGAGGTTGGGCAGCGGGGCTCCCACGTTGGTGCTGATCGCCTGGTTGCCATTGATGACCACGCTGCCGGTGCCGGGCATCTCGTCGGCGGCGGGCAGGTACGCGATGTCGATCGGCGGCGGGGCGTCGATGCTGGCGTCGGTCGGGGCGTCGGTGGCGGCGTCGATGGCCGGCGCGTCGATCATGGCGGCGTCGATCATGGCGGCGTCGATCATGGCGGCGTCGATCATGGCGGCGTCGATCCCGGCCGCGTCGACGTCGGCGGCATCGAGCTCGGCGCCGTCGACGTCGGCGTCGGTGATCGCCGCGTCGATCCGGGCAGCATCGACCTCGTCGCCACCGCGGGGTTCGAAGGCACACCCTGCCAGCGCGAACAACACGAGGCTACAGCGACGCATCGAGGACCCATGGTACACCGGCGGCCGTCGTGCGGATCTGCTTCGTCTGTTTGGGCAACATCTGCCGGTCTCCCACCGCGGAAGGTGTGATGCGCCTCGCGCTGGCAAGGGCCGGGCTGGCCGACCAGGTCAGCGTCGACAGCGCCGGCACCGGCGCCTGGCACGTCGGCGAGTTGCCCGATCCGCGCACGCGGGCCGCCGCGTCGCGCCGCGGCATCGAGCTCGCCCACCGCGGCCGTCAGTTCCGCCGCGACGACTTCGCTCGCTTCGAGCTGATCCTGGCCATGGACGCCGCCAACCTGCGCGCGGTGCTGGCGCTGGCGCCCGACGTGGCGGCGCGGGACAAGGTCCGGCTCCTGCGCAGCTACGATCCCGCCGCGCCGGCCGACGCCGAGGTGCCCGATCCCTACTACGGGGACGGCGACGGCTTCGAGCGCGTGCTCGACATCTGCGAGGCGGCGTGCGCCGGGTTGATCGCCGACCTGCGCACGAGGCTCGGTTGAGCGAGGCCGCGCTCGCGCCGGCGTTGCGCGCGATCACCGGGGCGACGCCGCGCCGGCTCGAGCGGGTCCACGGCGGTGACATCAACGAGGCCTGGCGCGCCGACCTCGACGACGGTCGCACCGTCTTCGTGAAGACCAACGCGGCGCCGCCGCCGGGGTTGTTCGCCGCCGAGGCGCTCGGCCTGGCCTGGCTCGGCGAGGTCCACGCCCTGCGCGTCCCGGCCGTGATCGGCCACCTCGAGCACGCGCTGGTGCTCGAGTGGTTGCCGCCCGATCGCGCCACCGCCGACACCGCGGCCGAGCTGGGCCGCGGCCTGGCCGCGCTCCATCGCTCGGGCGCGCCCTGCTTCGGGCTCGACGGGCCCAGCTTCGTGGCCACGATCGCGCAGGACAACACGCCGGCGGCGAGCTGGAGTGAGCTGTGGTTCGAGCGACGGCTGCGGCCGCTGGTCGAGCGCGCGATCACCGCCGGGCGCGGGCCGGCGCGCTGGCGCACGGCCGTCGATCAGCTCGCCGGCCGCGCCACCGCGCTGGCGCCCGACGAGCCGCCGGCCCGTTTGCACGGCGATCTGTGGAGCGGCAACGTGATGGTCAGCGGCGGCGCGCCGTGTCTCGTCGATCCCGCGGTCTACGGTGGTCCGCGCGAGGTCGACCTGGCCATGCTCGCGCTGTTCGGCGGCCTCGACGAGCGCACCGTGGCCGCCTACGACGAGGCCTTTCCCCTCGAACCGAGGTGGGACGAGCGTGTGCCGCTGTGGCAGCTCTACCCGCTGCTGGTGCACGTGGTCCTGTTCGGTGGCAGCTACGCGGCCTCGGTCGAGCGCGCGTTTGTCGCATGCCTGTGATCGGCTCCTCTGGATTCGCTTCATGTCGTACGCTGCCGGCCCCATGAGCGATTCCCGTCCTGCCCTCGACGATGCGCGCGCGGTGCTTGCGGCCGCGGAGGTCCTGACCGCCGCCGCGGTGGCGCGCGCCGCCGAGCTCACCGGCAAAGGCGAGCGCATCGACGAGCACCAGGTCATCGTCGAGCGCGTCGCCTATGCCGCCACCGAGGTGCGAGCCGCGCGCTCGCTGGTGACCGCGGTCCTGGCCCAGGCCGCCGACGCGCCGGCGTTCCGCGATCCGGCGCTGTGCGCGGTGGCGGAGCTGGCCCGCAGCGCCCGCGATCGCCTCGATCCCGTCGCCTTCGATCTCGGGGTGGACGCCGATTACAGCGCCGACGTGCGCGCCGCGCTGCACCGGCTCGGCAACGAGGCCACGGTGCGCGCCATCGGCAAGGCCGTCGCCGGCGTGCGCGGCAAGAACCCGTGGCCGCTCGACCAGACCCTGAACGAGGTCCGCGCGACCGTGCGCGGCTTCGCCGACAAGGAGGTCGCACCTCACGCCGAGCACATCCACCGCCACGACGATCTGGTGCCCGATCGCTTCATCACGGCGATGGCCGAGCTGGGCTACTTCGGGCTCTCGATCCCCGAGAAGTTCGGCGGCCACGAGCTCGGCAACCTGGCCATGATCCTCACCACCGAGGAGCTGTCGCGGGCGTCGCTGGCCAGCGCCGGCTCGTTGATCACGCGGCCCGAGATCCTGGCCAAGGCGCTGCTCGCCGGCGGCACCGACGCGCAGAAGGCCCACTGGCTGCCGCGCATCGGCTCGGGCGAGCTGATGGTCGCGATCTCGGTGACCGAGCCCAACATCGGCAGCGACGTGGCCTCGGTCGCGTGCCGCGCCGAGCCGGTCACCCGCGACGGCGTCGCCGGCTACGTCATCAACGGCGCCAAGGCGTGGTGCACGTTCGCCGGCCGCGCCAACGTGATCGCGCTGCTCGCCCGCACTGATCCCGATTCCAGCAAGGGCGCGCGCGGGCTGTCGCTGTTCATCGTCGAGAAGCCGCGCTTCGACGGCCACGAGCTCGCCGCCGCGCAACCCGGGGGCGGCAAGCTCACCGGCAAGGCCGATCGCACGCCGGGTTATCGTGGCATGCACTCGTTCACCCTCGCCTTCGAGGACTGGTTCGTGCCCGCGACCAACCTGGTTGGTGAGGCCGGAGGGCTGGGCAAGGGCTTCTACCTTCAGATGGCCGGCTTCGCCGCCGGCCGGCTCCAGACCGGCGGTCGCGCCTGCGGCGTGGCCCAGGCTGCGCTCGAGCGCACCGCCGAGTACGTGGTGAGCCGTGGCCAGTTCGGCAAGCCGATCGTCGAGTACGGCCTGACCCAGTTCCACCTCGGCCGTATGGCCTGCCGGCTCGCCGCTGCCCGCGCCATCACCTACGAGGCCGCGGTGGCCATGGACGCCGACGAACGCGCCGCGGCGCCGCTCGCCGCTCAGGCCAAGCTGTTCGCGTGCGACGTCGCCGTCGAGGTCACCCAGCTCGGACAGCTCCTCCACGGCGGCTGGGGCTACGCCGAGGAGTATCCGATCAGCCGCTACGTCGTCGACGCGCTGGTCCTGCCCATCTTCGAGGGCGTGAAGCCGATCCTGGTACTCAAGGTCATCGCCCGCGCGCTGCTCGCGGCCTGAGTCCCCTCAGAAGTCCTGGCCGACGTTGAAGCCGAAGGTCCAGCGGTAAAGCTTGGCGTCGATGCTGCCGCCGCCGTTCGCGGCGTGAAGGCGGTAGAAGTCCATGCCGTGATCGACGAAGAGGGCGGCGTTGACCTTGGGGCCAGCGGGCACGAAGAACAGCGGCCAGTACAGGAAGCCGATCGCGCGCACCTTGCCGCGGAGCTGCAGGCCGGCCCCGCCGCCGAGGCCGCGGCCGGCATAGTCGCGGCCGCCGTAGTAGCCGTAGTCGGGCGACGAACAGCTCGAGCAGTCGGCGTAGCCGCCGTAGCCGTAGCCGCTGCCGAGCGTGGCCCTCATGCGGCTGGCGCTGCCGCGCACGTAGCCCTGGAAGTGATCCGACAGCGGCAGGAAGTACTTGAGGTCGACGCCCACCGAGGTCGCCTCCGATAGCGAGTCGTCATCGAAGATGTCGCCGGCCAGGAAGCCCTCGACCGCGACGTTGCCGAAACGGTGACCGGCGCCGACCTTGATCCGGAAGGTGGTGTCCGTGGTCGTCTGCAGCTCGTCGCCGACGTCGCCGGGGCCGAAGCCCATGGTGAAGTACGACCCGTCGGCGGCCGCGAGCCGGGGGGCGGCGGTGAGAGCGAGCGCGGCGACGGTGACGGACGCGACCAGAGCGGCGTGGCGCATGACCGACTCCAAAGCAACCGCGATGCCACGCGCAACCCTGCGACTTCTGGGCTCCGCCGATCCGGCGGACCCGACCGCTACGACAGCCGTGTCGCGTTTCCTCGCCGAGCCGGAGCGCCGTGGTAGCTACCCGACCGTGACGTCTCCCGCTGTGGATCCCCAGGCCGGGCGCTGCGGGCGCTGCCTGTTCCGCGAGGAGCACTGCCTGTGTGCCTCGATTCCGCGGCTGGTCACCCACACCCGCGTCGTGATTCTGCGCCATCACAGCGAGCGCTACCGGTCGAGCAACTCGGGCCGGCTCGCCCACCTGGCCCTCGACGGAAGCGCGATGCGCGACCTGTTTGGCCCCGACCGGGCGGCGGTCGACCTGCCCATCAACCCCGGCGCGTGGCTGGTCTTCCCCGAGGGAGAGCCGTGGACGGCGCCGCCCGCGCCGCGGCCGCGCGAGCTGGTGTTCCTCGACGCGACCTGGCAGCAGGCGCGCCGCATGCGCCAGCGGGTGGCCGCCTTGCGCGGGATGCCGATCCTGGCCCTGGCCACCACCGGCGGAGCGGCGCGCATGCGCCGGGCGCCGCGGCCGGAGCAGGTCTCGACGATCGAGGCCATCGCCGCCGCGCTCCGCCTGGTCGAGGGGGGGAGCGCCCCAGCAGCGCTCGAGCAACTGTTCGCGGTCGCCGTCGAACGGATGGGCCGGACCGGACGGGGCATTGTCCCCCGAACTGGTTGACAGCGACCCACATCCTCCCGACGATCGACTCGATGGGCGCGACGCGACGACAGGAGCGGCCGGGGGTACCGCTTTCGGTGAAGCTCATGTTGACGACCTCCATCGTGGTGGCCGCCGCGGTGGGCGCGTCGGCGTACTTCGGGTCGCAGAACATCCGTGAGCTGGCGCAAGACGACGCAAGCGTGCGTCGGACCTCGGGTAACGAGTCGATCCGGCGGGAGAGCGAGCTCCTGGCCAGCAACATCGCGGGCGCGGCAGCCATCCCCCTGGCCCAGCAAGCCTTTGGCGAGGTTGCGCCGCTGATCGCGGCCAAGCAGCGCGAGTACCCGCGCGTGTCGTGGGTGGCGATCGGGACGCCGACGGGCGAGCTGGTCCACGCCAGCCCGAGCGCGCCGAAGCTCGACTTCGCCCAGTTTTCCGAGACCCTGAAGCAGCCCGGCCGCGTCGATCGCCAGCAGGCGTCGGCCGACAAACCGGACTGGATCTACGCCACCGCCATCCGCCTCGGCGACGGGGTGGTCGGGCAGCTGCGTATGGGGGTGTCGACCGCCGACCTCGAGGCCGACCTGGCCGCCTCGATCGCCGCAGCGGACCGGCGCGCCAGCGACTCGACGCGGACGGTGTGGATCGTGGCGCTGGCGTTGCTCGCCGTTGGAGTGGTGGTGGCAGCCTTGCTCGGCATCAGCACGGGACGACCGCTCCGTCACCTGGCCACTCAGGCCGATCGCATCGCCCACGGCTCCCTCGATCAGCGCGTGCCCGAACACCGCCGCGACGAGATCGGCCTCCTGGCCCGCAACTTCAACTTCATGGCCGAGCGACTCGGCAAGCTCATGATCGAGCAGGCCCACAAGGCGTCGATGGAGCGCGAGCTGGCGCTGGCCAGGCAGGTGCAGCAGAGCATGCTGCCGCCGCCCGAGCTGGTTCAGCACGGCCACCTCAAGATCGTCGGTCACTGCGAACCGGCGTCGAGCTGTGGCGGCGACTGGTGGACGTACCGGCGCCTCTCGGGTGGGAGGCTGCTCATGGTGATCGGCGACGCCACCGGACACGGCGTGCACTCGGCCATCCTCGCCGGCACCGCCCGCGGCGCGGTCGAGGCGCTGGCCGAGGTCGACGAGCGGTTGCTGACACCCGAGCAGGTCCTCAAGTCGATCGACGCCTCCATCCGCAACGTCGGCGAGCACTCGTTGCTCATGACGGCGTTCTGCGCGGTCTTCGACTCGAACTCCGGCGTCGTGCAGTACGCCAACGCCGGCCAGAACTTCCCCTACGTGATGCGCATGAAGCATGCGCGCACGCTCGGCGACAGCACGATCATCGCCGCCAGCGGCAACCCGCTCGGCGATCGCCTGGTCCACCTCGACATCCGGCGCGGCAACATGCAGCTCTCGCCGGGCGACCTGTTCGTGGCCTTCACCGACGGCGTGGTCGAGCGCCAGGCGGCGAGCGGCAAGCTGTTCGGCGATCGCCGCCTGCGCAGCATCTTCGCCGGCAAGCAGATCTCCGTCGATCCGACGGCGCTGACCGAGCTGCGCGAAGAGGTTCGCACCACCATCGCCACGTTCGCAGGAGGCACCGACTTGCAGGACGACATCACCTTCGTGCTGTGCCAGTACGATCCTCCGGCGGCCGAGATCCGACCGCGCGCAGAGGCAGGATGATCCGCCGCGGTCGCGGCGTCGCCGTCGCCCTGGCTGGCCTGACGGCGCTCGTGCCGGCGCCGGCATCGGCGCAGCCAGACGACATTCCCCGGGTCGAGGTGGACGATCTGCCGCCCTTGCCAGACGAGGACGACAGCGGCGCCGACACCAACATCGCCGCCGTGGCCGCGGCTGCTGCCGAGGAAGACGTGGTGGTCGGTGCGGCCAAGCGCGAGCAGTCCCTGGGCAACGTGGCATCGGCGGTGACGGTCGTCTCCGGCGATCGCCTGCGACGCATGGGGTATCGCACCGTCGCCGAGGCGCTGCGCGGTGTCGCCGGCGTGTTCATCGTCGACGACCACATGACCGAACGGGTCGGCGTGCGCGGCTTGCAGGTGCTGGGCGATTTCAACACGCGCATCCTGGTCCTGGTCGACGGCGCCACCGTCAACGAGCCCTGGGGACACTTCGCCGGTGTTGGCTGGGACGCGGCCTTCTCGGTCGACGAGATCGCGCGCATCGAGGTCATCCGTGGTCCGGTCTCGTCGGTGTACGGCACCAACGCGTTCTTCGGCATCATCAACATCGTCACCCGCAGCGCCGGCGAGTCGCCGCGCACGTGGGGCCGGCTGTCGGGCAGCCAGTACCAGGCCGGGTCGGCGGCGGCGGGCTTCGCGCTCGGCTCGGTCGACCGCCAGGTGCGCGGCTCGGTGGCGGCGCTGACCCGCACCGGCGAGACCCTGAGCGTGCCGGAGCTGGGCATGCCGGTTGACGCCGACGGTGTCGACGCCATCGCCGGCGGTCTGGTCGGCCGCTACCAGGGTGCGTTCGGGCAGGTCCGCTTCTATCGCCGCAAGCGGGAGTTGCCGTACTCGCCCTACGACACCGAGGTCGACAACCCCGACAACCGCAACATCGACACCCAGTTCATGGCCGAGGGCGGCTACACCCGCGACCTCAGCGATCGCGTCACCGCCACCGGCCGCGCCTACGTCAACCGTTACCGCTTCCGTGACTTCCTGGTGCTCGCCGACGGTAGCGGCACCTTCACCGACATCGGCGACGCCTTCTGGTACGGCGCCGAGGCCCGCGCCCGCGTGGCGCTGGTCGGCGAGGACACCCTGGGCGTCACCGCCGGCGCCGAGGCCACCATCATCGACACCTCGAGCGAATCGTTCTACGTCGAGGATCGCGACAACACGCTCACCGACGTCGACACGCCGCTCAACACCCAGGGCGTGTACGCCGAGCTCGACGGCCAGCCCCTCTCGTGGTTTGCCTTCACCGGCGGCATCCGCTTCGATCGTAACTCGCTGCTCGAGGACCGGATCTCGCCGCGGGCGGCCTTGTTCGCCAGCAAGAAGGATCAGTACGGCGCCAAGCTGCTCTACTCGGAGGGCTTCCGCAACCCCAGCGCCTTCGAGGGCTTCTTCGACGACAACACCGACTTTTCGGCCAACCCCGACATCGGCGCCGAGGTCATTCGCAGCTACGAGGCGGTGCTGTGGGGCCGGCCCATCAGCGGCCTGACCGTGCGCGTCTCGGGTTTCTTGTGGGACGCCAGCGGTATCGTCGAGCAGGAGGAGATCGATCTCGATCCCGATCCCAACGTCGAGGATCTGCGGCTGCAGTTCCAGAACGTGCGCGACCTGCGCTCGACCGGGGTCGAGATCGAGGGCAGCTACCGCTCGAGCGAAGGCTGGCTGGCCTTCGGCGGTGGCGCCTACACCAAGGTCGAGAGCTTCATCGACGACGGCAGCGGCACCGACCCCATGGCCGAGGCGGTGCCGGGGGCGCCCGAACTGTCGGCGGTGCTGGGCGTGTCGTCGCCGCTCCTCGCCGACAAGTTCCACCTCTCCGGCGAGGGCCACTTCGTCGGCCCGCGCCTGACCCGGGACGACGTCGACTTCACCGAGACCGATCCGTACCTGGGCCTGTCGCTGGCCGCCTACGCGCCCGATCTGGGCGGCTTCGATCTCACCGTCGGGGTGCGCAACCTGATCGGCAAGCGCGAGCAGGTGCCGGCGCCCGAGGACTTCGATCGCGAGGGCGGGAGCCTGTTCATCCTGCCCGGAGAAGGGAGAGAGGTCTATGCGCGCCTCGGCTATCGTCATTAGCGCGGTGTTCGCGCTCGGCGCGCTGGCGCCGGCGGCCTGGGCTCAGCGTCCCAATCAAGGCGAGGACGAAAGCGCCGAGCTCGTCGACGAGGGCCGCCGCGCGCTGCGCGCCGGTGACCTGGGCGGCGCGGCCAAGGCGCTCGATCAGGCGCTGGCGCTCAACCCGCGCCGCCTCGAGGCCTACGCGCTGCGCGCCGCCGTCCATGCCGGCCAGGGCGAGAACGCGCGCGGCGTGGCGCTCATGCGCAAGGCGCGCGAGCTGGCCCCCGACAACGTCGACGTGCTCGAGGCGCTCGGCACCCAGCTCTTGCTCGCCGGCGAGGCCGGTGAAGGGGTGCCGCTGCTCGAGCAGGTGGTGAAGCAGTCGCCGGCGCAGTACGGCGCGCAGGTGCTGCTCGGCAAGCACTACGCCGGCAAGCAGCAGTGGGTCGAGGCGGCGACCGCGCTCGACGCGTACTTCAAGGCCCGGCCCAAGGAGCTGGCCAAGGACGACGATCGTCACCGGCTCGGTCAGGCCGAGGCCTACCTGCGCACCTACCGGGCCGGCGACGCCCGTGCGCTGTACGCGGGCATCGTCGAGCGCCATGGCGATTGGCTGAGCGCGCGCATGGGCCTGGCCTGGTCGCTGGCGGCCATCGACTGCCGCCAGGCCAAGCCGATGCTGGCCGAGCTGTCGCGCCGCGCCGATGCGCCCATCGAGGTGCTGCTGGTGCGTGGCCAGTGCGCGCTCGAGCTCGGTGATCCCGGCGAGGCGCTGCGCATGGCGCGGGCCTACCTCGAGGACTCCGAGGTGGCGTCGGCGGCCGGCCACGCGCTGCTCGGCGAGGCCGAGGCGGCGCGCGGGAATCTGAGTGCGGCCCGGGCGTCTCTGGAGAAGGCGCGCACGCTCGAGCCGGGGCGGCGGCGCTTCGCGGTGCGGCTGGCCCGCGTGCTGCGCCTGGGCAAGGATCCGGCGGCGGCCCTGTCCGAGCTCGACGGCATCGGCGCGCCCTCGCCGGCCAGCGCCGATCGGACGTACTGGATCGAGCTGGGCGAGGCGTTGCTCGACGCCGGCAAGGCCGCCGACGTGGCCACGCGGCTGGCACCGGCGGTGGCGGCGTTCCCCCAGCACGCGGAGCTGGCCACGGTCGTCGGCGACGCCGCGCTGCGCACCGGCGACGCAGCCGGGGCCGTCACGTCGCTCGAGATCGCGATGAAGTCGCCGACGCCGCGTTCGCGGCGCTTGCTGTCGCAGGCGCTGTCAGCGGTGGCGGTAGGCAAGCTCGACGCCGGCGACGTGAGCGGCGCGGCCGCGGCGCTGACTCGGGCCGACGAGGCCGAGGGCACGCCAGCGGTGTGGCGCAACCTCGGCCTGTGTCACTACCTGCTCGGCGATCTCGACAAGGCGCACGCGCTCCTGGCTCGCGCGGCGGCAGCCCAGCCCGACTCACCGACCCTGATCCTGCTCGGGCGCGTCCTCGCGACTCGCGGTGACACCGGTGCCCGCGAGCCGCTGGTCAAGGCCGTGCAGGCCGGCAAGGGTGAGCCGATCACCGTCGACGCGGCGATCGAGCTCGCGGCGGTGGACGTGGCAGCGGGACGTGGTGGCGACGCGGTCGAGGCGCTGACCGGCGTGGCGGCGGCGGCCAAGAAGGCCGGCGGCGATCACGCGGCCCGCCACGCCGCGGCCCTGATCACCGCCCGCCACGCCGCGGGACTGGCGGCGCTGCGCGCGGGTCAGGCCGGACGCGCGGTCGGCTTCCTCGAGGACGCGGTGGGCGGGGCGAGCGGCGACGCGCTGATCGCGATCCGCTGCGATCTGGCACTGGCCACCGTCGCCGCCAACGATCGCGAGAAGGCGGTGACGCGGCTCAAGGCCGTGGCCAAGGTGTCGTGTCCGTTCCCGGCGCCGGCCGACACCACAGCGGTGCCGGTGCTGCTCGCGTTCGTCGAGGGACTGCAACCACGGCGCGCTGCCAAGGCGCTCGATCGGCTGGCGGCACTCGATCGCGGCGCGACCGGCGCGACGCGCGCCCTCTTGAACACCGCGACGCGGGTGGTGGCGCTCAACGCGGCCGAGGACTCGTACCGGGGCGGCAAGCTCGCGCCGGCGCGCAAGTACCTGGCCCAGGCCCGCAAGGCCGAGTCCCGGGCCGGGCTCGAAGAGCTGACCCACAACCAGGCGGTGATCGACGTGGCCGACGGACGGCTCGACGCGGCCATCGCGGCGCTCGATCGGCTGGCGCCGCGCATCCCGGAGTCGCTGGTCAACCTGGGTGTGGCCTACGACAAGAAGAACGACGGCGCCAAGGCGCTCGAGCTGTGGCGGCGAGCGCGCAAGGAGAACGTGCGCTTCGGCTTGCTCGACGACTGGATCGCGGCCAAGGAGCGGATCTGGGGAGGTGAGAAGTGAAGCCGGCGATCCTCGCGCTGCTCGCGTTGCTCCTGGTGCCGGTGCTCGCCGTCGGATCGGCCGCGGCCGATCCGCTGCGTGTCGGGCTGTTCGCGCCGTCGACGCCGTTCGACGGCACCGGCGCGCGCCTGGAGTTTGCCACCAAGCTGGCCAAACACATCGGCGGCGACGACGCGGTCGGGCGGGTCTACGGCAAGGCCAGCGACTTCGCGTCGGCGCTGCGCAAGGGCGACATCGATCTGGCCGTGGTCGACGCGACCTACCTGGCCGCGAGCGGCGGGTCGTACGCGGTGCTCGCGGTCGCGGTACGCGGCGGCGACACCCGTGGCGGATGGGACCTGGTGGCGCGCGGAACCGTCGACAGCGTGCTGGCGCTCAAGGGCAAGACCGTGCTCGTGCCCTCGGTCGGCGGCCGCGAGGCGGCGTTCGTCGGCGAGGCCATGCTGGGCGGCGAACTGCCGGCCGACTTCTTCAAGGTGGAGGCTTCGCCCGACGTGCTGAGCGCGATCGCCGCGCTCGGCCTCGGCAAGGGTGAAGCGGCGGTGGTCCCGTCGGGGCTGACCTTGCCGGCCGGCACCAACCGGGTTGTGTCGTTGCCGGCGGTGAGCTGGCCAATCCTGATCGCATCGCCGAAGGCGTCGGCTGACGTGCAGGCTCGGGCCGCCGAGCGGGCGCCGAGCTTCGGCGGCTCGGGCGCCATCAGCGGCTTCCGCTCAGGCACCGCCGATGCCTACAAGTCGCTGCTCCGGCGCTTCGGTCGCCCACAGCGGCGTGGCCCCATGGTGCTCCCGAACCTGCGCATCGCCGTTGGCGATCTGATCGAGAGCCGCGCCTTCAAGATCGATCCCGGCGACGCCAAGAAGTACGTCGCGCGGTAACTCGCGCGGTGCGGCTCAGCGGTAGGGACCGCCGCTCGGCGCGAGCGCGGCCAGCGTCGCCCCCAGGCTGTCGGCCAGCGCGCGCACGCGGCTGGCGTCGGCGAAGGGTCGGGTGCCGTCGGTGAGCAGGAGCAACGCGCTGGCCACCCCGTCGTGGACACGTAGCTCGACGACATCCCGGGGCCACGCGACAAGCTGCTCGACCAGTGGCTCGGCGGCGGGTTGCGACAGGGCGTCGGCCGACGGCGTGGCGAGGGTGAACGAGATCGCGCGCAGGTCGGTGCCGGCGCGCTGGGGATCGCCGACCGAGACGCGGAACCCGCGCGGATTGCCGTCGTGCCACTCGAGCCCGAGGGACACCGGCGAACCGGCGAGGGTCCCGTCGATCGAGAGATCTCCCAGGCCGAGGCGTCCGTCGAGCCCGCGGGCGAGCTCCTGCCAGGCCGACAGGTCCAGGGTCACGCCCCGCGGCGGCTCGATGGCGCTGGCGGCGACGGCGAGGGCGGCGGCAGTGAAGGCGAGGGTGTCGGCGATCGGCGCCAGCTCGGTCGGGTCGAGGCCGGCGATCGCGCGCTCGAAGACGATGGCGTCGTCGTTCCATCGCACCATCGTGCCCAGCGCCGACGCCTGCTGGAGCGCCGGCACCGCGAGTCGCAGCATCGAGACCGCCTGCTCGGCGCTGCGGGCGACCACGTGGTGGCGGCGATCCCATTCGGCGACGTCGACTTCGATGTCCTCGAAGAACATGTGGCGGATCGGCGAGCTGGGCGTGACCGCGAGCTCGAGGCCGAGCGAGGAAAACTCGACGGTGCTGGTCAGAAACGTTCCCGTCTCGCCGCGATACGAGTGCGTGATGCGCAGGAGCGCGTCGCCGGCGACGCGCTCGATCGCCGCGTCGCCCACGCGTTGCCATCCGTGGGCAGCGGCGAAGGCATCGAGGACCTCGCCGATGCGCTTGTCGGCGAGCCGCGGCGCCGCCGCCGGCTGCGGTGCCGCCTCGGCGGCGGCGGCGTCGACGATCTCGACCGGGACGGCGAGCTCGACCTTGCCGCCGAAGAACGAGCCCGAGCGCGCCACCAGCACCCAGCGCAGGCGATGGGTCAGGGTCTGGAAGCCGGGCGCGATCGTGGGCGGCAGCGTGAAGCCGAAGGGGAGGTCGGTGCCGGCGCTCCCGGCGGGGAGCGTGAAGGTCACGGCGAAGCCGTCGGCATCGCGCTCGCGAGTGCGCCGGCCCAGGAGGTCCAGGCGCGGCACCAGGATGAGCTCGACCTCTCGCGGCTTGCGATCGTCGAGATGGTAGACGGCGAGCGACCCGGTCACGCGCTCACCGGCGATGAAGGTGCGTGAGGCCAGGCTCAGCTCGAGCCGCCGGGCGTCGGGCGCCGCGTCGGCGGGCGTGCTGCGTACGATGCAGGGGCGGTGCTCCACTGGCGGTGGCGGGAGCCGCACCGGCACCGCGAAGCGGTACCGACCGTCGGGCCACCACGGGATCGCGACGCGCACCGAGAGCACGAGCCTCGCCCACGCCGGGCTCAACTCGTGGCTAGGTGGCGTGCCCGGCGGCAGGAGGAAGGTGGCCGAGCGCTCGGTGACCCCGGCCGACAGCGTGCCCGCCTCCATGATGCGCGTGACCAGCGACGGAAAGGTCGCCTGCTCGCTCACCCGCGACTTGCCGGCGCCGATCGCCCAGCCCTGTTCGCCGTCGACGCGGGCCTCGATGTACTCGACCTCGAGGTCGTCCCTGGCGTCGATGACGACATCGACGACGCAGCGTCGACCGACGTACACGGCCCGGGGGGCGCGGATCGTGACCTCGGGCGCGCGTTTCAGGATTCCCATGGTTCTCCGCGATGTTAGCGAAAACCGTGCGCCGGTCGAGCGGCACCTGCGTTCCGGGATCGAACCAACCAGGAGACTCCGATCATGAAGAACATCGCCAGGACCGTTGCGCTCGTCGTCGCCCTCGCCACCGGAGGCGGCGCCGTCGCTGCCCGGGACGCCGAGGCGTGTGGTGGATACGTGACGATCACCGAGGGGGAGCGCGTGCAGTGGGCGCTGCAGGCGTTCCTCGGCGAGCTGGGGACGCGGGTCAGCTACGGCGCCGCCAGCGTCAAGGAAGGCAAGACGGCCCAGGTCGTGATCCAGATGGACGCCGCGGCCGGGAAGCGGCGCGCGAAGGCGCAGCAGACGTTCTTCCTGGAGAAGCGCGACGGCGAGTGGAAGGTCGTTGACTGGAGCTTCCCGGTAGCAGCGCCGGTGCCGGCCAAGGTCGCGAGAACGTAGGCGGCGGCGAGGAGCCGGAGAGCGACGTGTCAGCCCTTGGCGGCGGCGCTGTCGAGCAGACGGCGCACGCTCGCGTCGAGGCGGCTGCCGATCAGCTCCATGATGCTGTCGAGCTCGTCGGCGGACACCGACAGCGTGGCGCGAAGGCGCGCGCGGGTGCCGCCGAGCAGGCGCTTGCGCACGTCGGCCAGCCAGCGCACGGCGGTGGCGCGGTGCACGCCGTACATGGCGGCGAGCTGATCGAGCGTGACGCCGCCGAGGTGGTGCAAGCGCAGGAGATTACGGTCGCGGGCGTCGAGGTCAGCCGCGGTGGCGGTGAACGCGGTCTTGAAGGCGTCGCGGTAGTGGGCCTTGAGGAAGGCCAGCTCGGGATCGTCGCCGGCGGCGGCCAGCGCGGCCACGCCGTCGTCGGGCGCGAGCTTCTTGCCGCCGCGGATGCGAGTCAGCGCGGCGCGCGCGGCCATGACCTGACACAGGCCGCGCAGCTTGCCCTGACCGGCGTACTCGAGGATGCGGGGGGCGCCGCCCGACTCGGCGACGAGCAGCTTGGTCCTCACGTCCTGGATCACGTCGTCGATGAGCGACCGGTCGAGTTTCATGTGAGCCAGGCCGGCGGGCACGTCGGCGAGGTACGCCTTCTCGAACGCGGTCAGCGCCGCCCGCTCGCCGCGGGCGCAGGCCAGGGCCAGCGCGACCTCGACGGCGGCGGCGTGATCGAGGTCGCTCCCGTTCGCCCGCCGGGCCAGGAACGCCACCAGCTCGTCGCGATCGACGGTCACGCCCGGCCAGGCTCGTTCGGCCACGGCGCAAGCCTCGGTCAGGGTGCCTTCGAGCGCCGCAGCGTCGGCGAGTATGGTGTCGCCGGCGCCTGCGGCGGTGCGCGCTTCGAGGTAGATGGCCGCGAGCGGAGTCGCCATGTCCGACGACAGTAACGTTGACACGTGGCTGACGCCACCGCGCGCTATCCTCGGGGAGATGGCCGGGTGTCTGGACGATGCGGCGCTGCTCGAGCTGATCCACGGACAGCTCGCGCCGCCGGCGCTGGCCGACGTCGACGCTCACCTCGACGCCTGCGACGCCTGCCGCGAGCTGGTCGCGCTGGCGGCCCGCGGCAGCGACGGTCGGCACGCGCCGGCTGCCGACGAGCTGCGCGCCGGGGACGCGGTCGATCGTTACCTCGTGCTCGGGCGGCTCGGTGGCGGGGCCATGGGCGTGGTCTACGCCGCCCACGACCAGGAGCTCGATCGCAAGGTCGCGCTCAAGCTGCTGCGGCCTGAGCTGGCCGGCGGAAGCGGGGACGCGCTCGATGGCATGGCGCCGACGATGGCGGCGGGCTCGGGCGGGCATCGCGAGCGCGTGCTGCGCGAGGCCCAGGCCATGGCCCGGCTCCAGCATCCCAACGTGGTCACCGTCCACGACGTCGGCACCGCCGGCGACCGCGTCTTCGTCGCCATGGAGCTGGTGGCCGGGCCGACCCTGCGCGGCTGGGCCCACGATCGCCCGTGGCGCGAGCGGCTGGCCTGCCTGTGTGCGGTCGGTCGCGGCCTCGCCGCCGCCCATGTCGCCGGCATCGTCCACCGCGACGTCAAGCCCGACAACGTGAGCGTCGACGAGCACGGCCGCCCGCGCATCGGCGACTTCGGGCTGGCGCGCGCCGACGAGGCCGATCCCGGCGCGCCCTCGACGTCATCGCTAGTCTCGACGCTGACCCAGACCGGGACGGTGATCGGCACGCCGCTCTACATGGCGCCCGAGCAGCTGCGGGGCGACGCCGCGACGGTGCGTAGCGACCAGTTCGGCTTCGCCGTCACGGCCTGGGAGATCCTGTTCGGCGCGCGACCGTTCGTGGGCAAGGATCTGGGCGAGCTGGGGCGGGCCATCGAGCGTGGACCGGCGGCGCCCGATCGCCGCGGTGTGCCGGCCGCCATCGAGCGAGGCCTGCGCCGCGCCCTCGATCCCGATCCGGTTCGCCGCTGGGACAGCGTCGGTGAGCTGATCGACGCCATCGAGTGGCAGCCGCGGCGGCGCTGGCTGTGGCTGGCGCCGGTGGCCGCGGCCGGTGCCGCGGCGACGACCTTGCTGGTGGTCCGGCCTGCGGCGGCGCCCGCCGATCCGTGTCGGACCGCGGCGGCGGCGCTCGACCAGAGCTGGAGCCCCATCGTCGCCAGCGAGCTGCGCGACAAGCTCGCGCTGGCCTACGATCGCTCGTCGGTGGCGCGGCTCGACGCGTGGGCCGGGCGCTGGCGCGACGCGCGGCTCGAGGTGTGTCGGGCTGGCCGCGTCCGTGGCGCCGAGAGCGAGGCGCTGCTCGACGTGCGCGGCGCGTGCCTCGATCGCGGCCGGGCCGAGCTCGCCGCG
>SXGT01410037.1_pt1 | contig 18307 bp, 4 predicted proteins | sample 3176221 | NCBI WGS metagenome assembly SXGT01 (sample SAMN11356862, study PRJNA531348) | freshwater metagenome | isolation source: freshwater sample F1-120 | place: China: Fuxian Lake, Yuxi | collected 2017-12-25
GGCGGTGCCCACGGGGCGTGCGCCGCGGAGGTCAGCGCCGATCTCGACGACCCAAAGCCACGCCGCGAGGCCAAGGGCCAGCCCAAGGGCGGCGCGCTGCCACCACCCGCCGGCCTTTCGCCGCCGCCGCCGCTGCCCGAGGACTGGACCAGGTCGATACAAAGTGGTGCAACTCCGAGACAAATGACCATTTATGCGGTGGCCGCAGGGCCGGCTTATTGACGCATCGTCGGGGCGGAGATCGGGTCGGTCAACCCATGATCGGGAAGTGATCGGAATCGCTAGATCGTGACACGCAACCGCCGCGACGGGGTCCGGGGACGGGCCCGCAACCGATCGCCAGTACATCGGAATCAGCGATCGCCCGCGATCACGCCGCGCCGACCGCCCGGCTCGGCTTGGCTTGGCCCCTGCTCCGCGGCGCAGCCCAAGACGTCGGCCCGAGGGGCGCGGCGGAGGAATGAACCGCGGCAGGCTCTGGTTTGATCGGGCGGCGCCGGCGGGCAGACTTGCGCGCTCACGGTTGCCACCCTAGACTGTCGTGCGTTTTTTGGCGGTGCGCCTCATCAGTGCGATGGCGGCGCCGGGAGGAACAGGACCCATGACGTCGCAGACCAGCGCCAATCAGTCTAATTCCGGCGGCTTGCCGAGCTCTCCAGCCCTCCTCTATGCCATGCTGGCCGTCCTGGCTGTCGGTCTTGGCGTCGCGGGCTACCTCATCCGGCTCAAGCTGCACCTCGAGACCGGGCTGGCCGACGCGGCCGCCTGCAACTTCGGCGGCAAGGTCAACTGTGATCCGGTGATCACCTCGGAATACGGGAGCCTGTTCGGCCAGCCGATCTCCCTGTTTGCGCTGCCGGCCTACGGCATGATGGCGTTCTTGGCTTGGCAAGCGCTCGGCGCGGTCGGCAGCGCAGACGCGGCGCAGCGACACAAGGGTGCGCTCGCCCTGCAAGGCGTGGCCACGCTCGGCGCCTTGACGGTGGTACACTCGATGTTCCTCGCCTACATCAGCTCGGCGGTCCTCGGGCACTTCTGCCCGTACTGCATGGGCCTGTACGCGGTGAACCTCGCGGTCACGGTGCTCGCCATCGCGGCGGGTCCGAAGTCGATCGGCAACGCGATCTCGGGCGCGGTCGACGGCATCAAGGCGATGGCGCCGCCGGTAGGGCAGGCCGTCGCCGTCGCCGCCGTGATCGGCTTGGTCGGCTGGGTTGCGACCGATCACTTCAAGGGCGTCTGGGAGAAGGACGGCGTCCTGTTGCAGATCTGCCGCACCGACGCCGCCTGCGCGCCGCACGTCGACGCCTGCGTCCGTGACCCGCACTGCGCCTGGGCCAAGTCCGGCAAGCCCGAGCCCGCAGTCGACGCCACCGCCCTGGCCGTGGCCCCGGCGCCGACCGCCGCCCCAGCCGCTGGCGCCGCGACGCCTGCCGCCGCTGCGGCACCTGTCGCCGCTGGCGCCTGTGGCGACGGCCCCCAATACAACGTGGCGGACGCCCGCATCGCGGGCCAAGAGACCAAGGAGGACGGCTGGACAGAGGTCCACTACCCGATCGACGAGAACTGCGACTTTTTCTACGGAAACCCCAAGGCCAAGGTCACCTTCGTCAAGGTCGCTGACTTCCAGTGCCCCTACTGTCGCTACCTCGCGATGACCCTCGACCCGATCATGAAGGAGTACAAGGACCGGGTCCGCTTCGTGATGCGCCACTTCCCGATGAACGCGCGCTGCAACCCGCGCATGTCGGGCTACGACAAGCACCCGAACGCCTGCGAGGCGAGCTGGGCCGCCCATTGCGGCGGGCTCCAGGGCAAGTTCTGGGAGATGCACGACCACCTGTACGCCAACCAACAGTCGCTCGACGAGTTCAACCTCGACAAGCATGCCCAGGCGCTCGGCCTGGACATGACCAAGTTCCGGCTCTGCATGAAGGACTCGAAGACCGACGCCCACATCAAGCGCGACATCGAGATCGCCTACAAGGGCGCCATCTATGGCACGCCGAAGGCCTACATCAACGGGCGCCTCGTCACGGGCTCGGGCAGCAAGGCGATCTTCAAGTACCACCTGGATCTCGCGCTGAAAGAAGCCGAGGGCGGCGGCGCGGCGCCTGCTGAGGGCGGCGCAGTGGCGATGGCGGCGAAGGGCGACGGCACTCAGATGGTGGAGGCCAAGACCGCCGCGACGACCTTCTACATCGACCCGTTCGAGGCTTCGATTGGCAAGGACGGCCGGGCCTATAGCAAGCCCGGTGTCAAGCCAGCGCGCGTCTCGTGGGCGACCGCCAAAGACGCCTGCGAAAAGGCCGGCAAGCGCCTGTGCTCCGAGGAGGAGTGGGTCTCGGCCTGCAGCGGGACGGCGGCGGTGGACAACAACAACAACGCACAGTTCGCCGACGACGACGTCGAGGGCCGCATGTACCCCTACGGCGCCTTCTACCAGGCCAACGCCTGCGCCGACCAAGGCGACAAGTACCAGGGCAACCCGGTCGCGACCGGCGGCCTCGAGCAGTGCCGCACCCCCTCGGGCGTGTATGACCTGGCCGGCAACATCGCCGAATGGGTCGGCGCCACCAAGGAGAGCGCGACCTTGCTCGGCGGCCACTCCGCCAGCGGCGAGGGTGCGCGCTGCAACGACCGCGCCTTCGATCCCGGCATCGGGCGCCGCAACCAGACCACCGGCTTTCGCTGCTGCGCCGACAAGAACGTGCAGACCTCGGCGGTCGATCCGGCGGCGTTGCAGCCCGTCATCGAGAGCTACAAGGGCCTGCCAGTGCCGGACTTCGAGGCGCAAGACAGCGAAGGCAAGCCGGTGCGCAGCCGCGACTTCAAGGGCAAGGTCACGTTGCTCAACTTCTTTGCCAGTTGGTGCGGCCCTTGCAAGAAGGAGTTCCCGTACCTGGTCAAATACGACGCCGAGCTCAAGGCCAAGGGCCTGCAGATCGTCGGCGTCGGCGTCGACAACGAGGCCACCGCCAGCCTCGACTTCGTCAAGCAGTACGGCGCCGCATTCCGCGTCATCACCGACCCGGACTCGACCCTGATGGGCTTGATGATGGTCTACTCGATGCCGGCGACGTTCGTGATCGACAAGTCCGGGACCATCGTCTACACGCACACTGGCTTCAAGCCGGAAGAGGACGAGGCGCCGTTGCGCGCGACCATCGAGAAGCTGCTGTAGCGTCGATGGGGCCAGCGCTGCGACGGCGTCACGCCGGGTTCAGGTGGCGACGGCCCGGCTGGCTGGCCCTGCACGGCCTGCTCTGCCAGCTCGGCTGCGCGCGCGACGCGGCGCCGGCGCCGGCGGCCTTCGTCGACCTCGGCGGAGGCATCGAGTACGCGACGCTTCGGGTTGCAGCCAGCGACGGCGCAGAGGGAAGCGACGTCCACCTGCTGCGCCTCGACCCGGCGCGCGCTGAGCTTATCGTGGTCGTCGACGACCACCTGAGTGATGCCGCGGGCTTTCGTAGGGCGGCTGGCGCGGTGGCCGCGATCAACGGCATCTACTTCGACCCCCAGTTCAAGCCGCTCGGCCTGCTCGTCAGCCAGGGAAGACGCCTCGGCAAGCTGCGGCGGGTCGACCATGGCGTGTTCACGGTCGCTGGCGGCAAGCCGGCGCTTCAGCATGCCCGGGCGTACACGCCGCCGGAGGCGCTGGAATTCGCGGTCGAGTGCGGGCCGCGGCTGCTGACCGCCGGCGCTCCCCTGCCGGTCAAGGCGGGTCTAGCGCGGCGCACCGTCATCGGCAGCGATCGCGCTGGCCGCGTGTTGCTCGCCGCCAGTGTCGGCGTGCTGCAGCTGCGCGACCTGACTCAAAGCTTGGCCCAGCCGCCATCGGTGGGCGGCGCCGGCGCCTTTCACCTGCTCAACCTGGATGGCGGGAGCTCGACGATGTTCGACCTGCAGGCCGGGAGGCTGCGGGCGACGATTCGATCGCCGGTGCGCGTGCCTGTCGGGATCGCTGTGCGCGCCCGCCGCGCCGTCGGGAGCCAGGGTGGGGCGGGCACGGCCCCGTCGCTTGAGGATTCGCCAACGCGTTGACTTGCTGCTATCCTCGCGCGCCCCAGCACCGCAGCGCCGTCAATGCGCGCGCAGCGGTCGGGCGGAGGAGAGGCTTCGTCGCCGCGCGACGGGCCAGCACTGCCAGGAGGAAGGCGTGGACTTCTTGGACCATTTCTGCGCGCGCGCCGCAGCGAGGCCGCATACCGGGGCGCTGCGTCGGCTGTGGCGGGTGAGCATGGGCGCCGCGTTGGCGTGGATGTTGGCTTCGTTGGTGCTGCCGCCGTCATTGTCGTGGCAGCTCGGCGTGGCGCACGCCCAGACGGCCGGCAAGTCTGGGATGGCGCTCATCCCCGTGGCCCGTCGAGACGGCGTCAGCCCGCTGACCGCCGCCCGCGTCGAGGAGTATCTGCGGGCGATGATCGAGGCTGGCGGGATGGTCAACCTCGTGGCCGCCGAGGACGTCGAGACCGGTCGCGCTCGCCGCACTGCGCGCAAGTCTGCGTCGCCGCTGGTGATCGAGGCGCAGAAGAACCTGGACAAGGCCGACGAGGCGCTCATCGCGGGACGCGACGGTCTGCTCGCGGGCGACGACGTCGAGACGGCATACGCGCTGCTCAGCGCCGCGATCGCCCGCTACGAGAAGTACTTCGTCGAGCTCAACGACTTCACCAAGCTGGTCGACGCCTACGCCCGCGCTGCCGACGCGGCGCTACGTCTCGGCAAACAGGCCGAGGCAAAGGCCAATATCACGAAAGCGTTGACGATTCAGCCGACCTTGGTCCTCGACCGCAAGGCGGGAGATGAGCTGCGGGCGCTGGTCAAGGACACCCGCGAGCAGCTGGCGAGCCGCAAGCCCGGCAGCATCCAAGTCGCAGCCAACATCGAGGGCGCCAAGGTCTTTATCGACGGCGTCGCGATCGGCGATGCACCGTGCGAGGCCAAAGACCTCTACCCGGGTACCCACTACGTGCAGGTGCGCAAGGAAGGCGCCGAGACCTACGGCAAGTCGGTGATCGTCCGCGCCGGGGCGCAGAAGGTGTCCGCCAAGCTCGAGATCGACGAGGACGAGGGCACCGAGATCACGATCGCCGTGCGCTTCGAGGACATCAAGCCGATCGCAGAGAAGGGCAACTATCACGAGAAGGTCGCGAGGAACTTCTCGTTCATGTTCACGAAGCAGCTGCGCGCCCGCTACCTGCTCTACAGCGTGCTGGCCAAGTCGATGCGCGGCGTCGAGCTGCACATGTTTCTGTTCGACGCCACGGTCCGCAAAGTCGCCGCCCTGGATCCGGTGGAGTTCGCCACCAACCTCTCGAACATGCAGATGAAGATCCTGGAGGCTGAGGGCCTCGTCCGCGCCGCGATCGGCAGCTTCCCAGAGGCCAAAGAGGTCATCGCCGAGCCGAGCGTCTACTCGCGGGCACCTGCCGCCAGCCCGGCCGCGACGCCGGCGCCGCCTGTGGTGACGCCACGGCCGACGCCCGACCCAGAGCCGACGCCCGACCCAACGCCTGACCCGGAGCCGACGCCCGACCCCAAGCCCGATCCTGAGCCAGATCCCGAGCCTCGACCGGCGCCGGTGGTCGATCCGCCCAAGCCCAAGCCGAAGCCCAAGCCCGTGGTGCCGACCAAGGACCCGTACGCTGACTTGGTGAAAGATGGTGAGGACGAGAGCATCGCCAAGAAGTGGTGGTTTTGGACCGCCATCGGCGTCGTCGCCGCGGGTGGCGCGACCGCGGCGGTGCTGCTGCTGAACCAGAAGCCGGCAGCTAACAACAACTTCCGAGTCGATGTGCTGGTCCAGCCTTGAGCTGCGGCCGGTGGCGCAGTCGAGCGCGCCGCCCATCGCTCCACCCAATTAGACGCTGGAGGCAGAGATGAACCGACACAGACGCACCCTCCGCAGTCGCGCCAGCTTGGCGCAGGCTGCCGGCGTGGCCCTAGTCGCGCTGGGCGTCCTCGCCGCCGGCTGCAGCCAGGAGATCGATCCGCCGGCGCAGGGCCTCGCCGTCATGGTGCGCGGTCCGCTGGTCGACAGCCCTTTTCAGGACCCGAACGCGGCCTACTTGGCGCTCATCGGCGAGGGACCCGACCTGCCCGCGACCGGCGGGCCGTTCACCATTGTGCCCTACACCAAGGGGCAGATGCAGTTGCAGATCCCCGAGTTGCCATACGGGCCGCAGCGGCAGATCTTGGTCGAGCTCTACCCGGCAGACGCCAACGGCAAGGCGACTTACCCCGCCATCGGGCGTGGCCGGACGCCGCCGCGCGACATCGAGAGTCGGACCGATACCTTCGCGGTCCGGGCCTATGTGACCCGCACCAACAACTGGTCGACGCCGGTCGCCGACAACGGCCAAGAGACGCTGATCGACGCCAGAATCGGCGTCGGCGCCGCGATGCTAGCCGATGGCAACGTGCTGCTCGCTGGCGGCGGTGCCTTCAAGGCCGGGGCGACCAAGCCCTTCGACATCCAATCATACGGTTCGCTGACCGACACCGTGTTCCGCTATGACGTCGATCGCCGCGTCCTTGAGGTGCTCAGCGCCGCCGGCACCAAGCTGGCCGTGCCGCGCACCCAGATGGCGACCGCGACGGGCCCGGACGGCCAGGTCGTCTTCGCTGGCGGCGTCGTCATCGGCGACCTCGGGCCGCAGGCGACGGGCCTTGTGGAGTATCTCAACGCCAAGGAGATCGAGGTTCGGCAGTCGAAAGGCGCCGTGCCGCACCTCAAATTCGCCCGCACGAGCCACACGATCACCCGGCTGTTCGACACCCAGCAGTACTACCTCATCGCCGGCGGCGTCGGCCCGGATCTCTACCCGCAGACGACGGTATCGATTGCCAGCAACACCTGGGAGATCTGGGATCCGGTCAGCGGCCGCATCGCTGAGGGCAGCTTGGCCAAGAGCCGCTGGAATCACGCCACGGTGCGCCTCCCCTCCAAGGACGGTGGGTACATCGTGCTCATCGGCGGCGAGAACTACGACGGCCCCATCGCCGACTTCGAGGTGATTCGCTACGACAACAAGGGCAACATCGCCTTCCAGGGCAACACCAAGGTCACCTGCTACTGCGGCAACGAGTCGATCACTGGCGAAGACAGCAACGCCAAGTGCGCGGCGCTGGCGACGCAGCCCAATTGCAGCACCTACCAGTGGGTGCCGCTGCTGCGCTCCTTCGAGCCGGCAATTGGCCGCACACTGCCCGGCGCCGTGTTCGTCTCCAGCGGCAACAGCCACCACATCTGGATCGCCGGCGGGTTCGCCGACGCCGCCAAGAAGCAGCCATTGTCTCGAGTCGATGTCTTCGACATGAATTCAGGCACTTGGCTGCCGGCTGTGCCGGCATTGGAGGCTGCGCGTGGCGCCCCCATCATCGCCGCCACGCTGGCCGGCAAGGAGAAGGGTCGCGTCGTTGTGACCGGCGGCATCGATGGGAGCGGCGCCACCGTCGGACTCGCCGAGGTGCTGCAGTACCAGGTCAGCGTCACGGTCTCGGCCGTGCAGCGCGAGAACGCCAGCGGCACCGCGCCAGGTGGCGGCCGCGTCCTCGGCCACGCGATCGGCCTCCGCACGGGCCACGTGCTGCTGGTCGGAGGCGCGACTGGCGACGGCAAGGGATTTGCTGCGGCGTCGCCGATGGGGCTGTATAATCCGCGCTGACACGTCAGCCGACTCCGCCAACGGAGTGGGCGCGAAGTTGGAGCGAGCCGAGCGCGGGCCGGTCTGGACGCCATGGCCGACACCCGCACAAGCTCGAGAGGGACGCAGGCTGGGGGAGGGCGACGCTTGCTAGCTGCAGAGCGCCGACAGCGGAGCCGACGCCGCCATGCCTTTGGCTTGGCTGTGGCCGCGCTCGGTAGCTTGACCCTGCTGGCGACCGCCGCCTCCGCCGTCGTCGTCGGCACCTACCCGTCACAGCCCAAGGCCTTCAAGGTCTACGGCAAGGCGATCCAGCTCGGCGCCAGCCTCGTCACCAACTTCACCGACTACCGGTACAACGACAAGCTGCTGCCGCAGTCTTCGGATACGGTGCAGTCCTTCGAGAAGCTGCCGCAAGACGCGGTCATCGTCGCCGCTTATGTCTTTTGGGCGGGCTCCGCGCCGGGCACCAGCGCCAACCCGGAGGTCGACACCTCGGCCACCTTGACCCTGGCAGACGGCTTCAACGCGGCCCTGGTCGCCGACAGCTGTGACACCCGCACCATCGCCGCCGGCGGCGGACAGGACCCGGGCGCACACTTCTACTGCCGCAAGGACATCACGTCGCTGCTGGCCGCCCACCCGGGCGTGGACGCCTACAACGGCACCTACAGCGTCGGCGGAGTCACCGCGCGAATCGCCAACATCACGAGCGAGTGCGGCGGGCTAAGCAAGCCGAATCCGACCTGCAACCAGCCCGAGACGGTGTGCTGCACCCCGCAAGACCCGTTTTGCCAGGCTCGCCACGCCAGCTGGTCGATGGTGGTCATCTACGACACCAAATTCTCTGAGGCGACGCAGCGCGACATTTTCCTCTACGACGGCTTCGTGCTGCTCGACGAGCAACTGACCTCCACCGGGCAGATCCAGTTTCCGATCGCAGGGTTCTTCGTTGGCGATCCTCCGCAGGCCAACCTCGCCTTCTACGCGATGGAGGGCGACAAGCAGCTCGGCAACCCCTACCAAGATCCCCCCGGCGGCTGCGATAGCTCTCCCTGCTCGACCTGCTTCGACTTCGCGTCTTTCAACGGCAGCAAGCTCACGGGCGGCGCCGGCAACAACGAGCCCAACAACCTCTTCAACAGCACCCCGGAGACCAGCGTCGATCTCGATGCCTTCGACGTCTCTGCCCTGCTCAAACCCGAAGCGACGAGCGCCACGCTGCTCGTCAGCTCCGGCGATGGCAGCACCGCCAACAACGCGCCCAACGACTTCTCCGGCTACGGCGAGTTGGTGCTCTACGGCTATACGCTCTTGCAGATCAATCGCTTGGCGCCGAGCTTCAAGAACCCGATCACGAAGTACACCGTCAACGCCGCCGAAGCGACGCCGGGCGAGGAGCTGACTTATACGGTCGACCTGCTCAACACCGGCCAACTCGACGCCAACCCAACGGTCCTCAAGCTGGACGTCTTTCCGCCGCCCGGCAGCGAGTACGTACCCTCCAGCACCGTGGTCGACGGCCAGTCGGTGGCAGATCTCGGCGGCAAGTCACCGCTGCAGACCGGCCTCAACCTCGGCAACCTCACCAACCCGGCTGGCGGCAAGCCGTCGCGCAAGATCAGCTTCAAGGTCAAGGTGGTGCAGAACCCGCCGGTCGCCGACATCGTCAGCACGGCGGTCGTCGACTACACCTACAAGGGCACAGTGCTCACCTTCACCGACCAGGTGCAGACCAACGCGACGACCGTCAAGGTCGTGGCGCCACAGCTCGCCACGCCGACGCTGGTCGTGGCGCCAGCCAGCGCCAACCCTGGCCAAGTGGTGAGCTGGACGCTCAGCCTGCAGAACCCGTCGCCGAACCCGGTGACGGTGAACGCGCTGCAGCTCGACATCCCGGCCGAGGCCGTATTCGGCAGCGCCAAGGGTAGCGGCAAGGACGTCAGCGACCCAAAGGGCGGCAAGAACGGCACCGGCCTCGTGCGCTTCGAGGACATCGTGCTGGCGCCGGGGCAGACCGCGACCTTCACCATCACCGGTGCGGTGCGCAGCCTGAGCGAGCTGCAGGCCCTCGGCATCGCCAAGCTCGACGGCCACCCGATCGCCGTCCAGGCCAAGGTCACGGTCGGCAGCAAGACCGTGCCCTCCGACGACCCCAACGTCGGCGGCCAGAGCGATCCGACCGTATTTACGCTGTCGGTCAAGGCGAACCTGGCGGGCTCAAGCAAGGAGGGCAAGGACCTCTCGGGCACGACCCCGTTGGTGGCCGGCGACGTCATGCAGTTCGCGATCTTCATCGTCAACAGCGGCCCAGGAGACGCCACGGTCAACCTGTCGGATCCGCTGCCCTCGGCGCTTGAGTTCGTCGCCACCAGCGAGCCGCAGCTGCAACACCAGGCCGGGGTCATCACCGCCAAAGACCTGTTGATCAAGAGCGGGCAGACCGTCGACCTCATCTTCACCGCCCGGGTCCGCCCGGACACGCCGTCCGGCTCAAAGTTCAGCAATGTCGCAACATTGTCGCCAAGCGACGGCAGCGCGCCGACCCTGGTCCAGACCGGTGTCTTCACCGTCACCGGCGGCGCCGACCTGTCGACGTCGCTCAAGACGGTTCAGGACCTCAACGGCGGCCAGGTCGAGCCCGGCGACACGCTGCGCTACAGCATCGTGCTCACCAATTCCGGCAAGCTCGCGACCGGCGCCATCCAGCTCAGCGACCCGCTGTCGGCCGGCCTCGAGCAGGTCACCGACGTGATCGGCGGCGGCACCTTCGACGCCGGGACCGGCCAGGTGCTGTGGTCGCTGCCGCCGCTGTCGGGCAACGGCGGCAAGGTCGTCGTCGGCTTTGACGCCAAGGTCGCCGCCACCGTCGCCAACGGCCAGACGATCCAGAACGTCGCAGTCGCCACCGCCGCCGAGCTGCCGCAGCCGATTCAGCTGACGGTCTCGCTGCAGGTCAACGCGCAGCCCGAAGTCAGCACGTTCGAGCTCTCGGTCGTCGCCAAGGACGGCAAGTTCGTCCCCGGCAACGAGGTGACCTATACCCTGGCGCTGCAGAACACAGGCAAGGGCGCCGTGCTCGATCCGACGCTGACGCTGCCGATCGATGGTGTGCTCGCCATTCAGAGCGTCGCCGGCGGTGGCGTGACGTTCGCGGGCCAGACAGTGACCTGGAAGCCCGGAAACCTGTTGGTGAACCTCCCGCCCCAGGTCGCGGTGATCAAAGCGACCCTGGCCAAGGTCGTCGACCAGGGCAAGGTCGTCAGCGCCCAGGCGACCCTGCAAGGTGGCGGCCTGCCAGCTCCCCTAGCCAGCGACGATCCTAGCAAGCCAGGCAAGCAGGAGCCGACCACCTTCGCCGTCGTCTCGGCGCCGCTGCTGGTGATGACCAAGAAGGTCGAGGACAAGAACGGCGGCGTCGTCCAGGGCGGCGACGCCATCCGCTACACCATCGAGGTGCGCAACGACGGCGACGCTCCGGCCTCCAACCTTTTGATCTCAGACACGTTGAACGGGGCGCTGGTGGGCGTGGAGGTGAGTGGCGGCGCATTCGACGCGGCGAGCGGCGTCGCTAGCTGGAAGCCAGCGCAGCCGTTGCTCCCTGGGGCGCCGCCGCTGGCGCTGACGGTGGACGCCACGGTCTCCAAGACCACGCCCAGCAAGGTGAAGGTCGACAACTTCGCAAAGGCGTCCTTCACCGAGACGCCGACCACCGCGCAGTCCAACACCGTCAGCTTCACGGTCGAGAACCTGCCCGACTTCGGTCGCACGACCAAGGCCGCCTCGGCCGCCAGCATCGCCGCCGGCGAGCTCGTCGTCTGGACCATCGCCGTCGAGAATTCGGGCAACCTCGCGGGTAGCAACGTCATCGTCACCGACGTGGTGCCCCCTGGGGTGCAAGAGGTGGTGGCCGAGGGCGGCAGCTTCAACGCCGCGAACTCCACCGCCACCTGGACCCTCGGCGCCGTCGCCGCCGGCGGCAAAGCCTCGCTGACGCTGCGAGGCCGCCTCGTCAAGCCGCTGTCCAATGGGGCCCAGATCTGCAACCAGGCGGTGGTCACCGCAGCCGAAAACCCAACGCCTTCGAAGAGCTCGCCGCCTGGAGGGGTCTTCGACGGTGCAAAGACCTGCTTCACGGTGCAGGCGGCGCCTGTCCTCACCTTCGAGAAGCGCGTCTTGGCCGATCCGGCGGGCACCGTGCTCAACGGCGGCGTCGTCAAGCCGGGCACGGCGCTGCGCTACGAGCTGCGCGTCCGCAACACCGGCAACGGCCTCGCCGAGGCGCTGCAGCTCACCGACAAGGTCGCCGAGCCCCTGGTCGATATCGTCGCCGAGTCTGGCGGCACCTACGAAGCGACGAGCCGGACCATCACCTGGCCGGCTGTGGCCCAACTCGGCGTCGGTCCGGCCGACGTGGTGGTGCGGACTTTCCGCGCCAAGGTAGCGCCAGCGCTCGACAACGGCGTGCCGATCGCCAACCAGGCGCAGCTGCTCCACAAAGACGGCGGCGCTGTGCCCCAGCTCTCGGACGATCCGCAGACCGCCGCCGCCGCCGACCCGACCAAGCTGACCGTGGCCTCCACCATCGACTTCAGCAAAGCGACCAAGACCTTCGTCGACGAGAATGGCGGCGACGCGAGGCCCGGCGATCTGCTGACATTCTCGATCTCCCTGCGCAACGACGGCGACGCCATGGGCAAGCAGGTCGTGGTCACCGATCCGGTTGACGCGCGCCTGACCGACGTGCAGCCGCTCGACAGCGGCACCTTCGGCGGCGGCGTGGTGCAGTGGGCCATCGGCGACGTCGCGCCCGGCCAGGAGCGCACCGTCCGCTTCCAGGCCGCGCTGAAGAAGCCCCTGGCCGATGCGACGATCGTCCCCAACCAAGCGCAGATCAGCGCCCAGGGCTTCGTGACGCCGATCACCACCGACGCCAACCTGGGCACGCCCGAGCGCGAGCCGACGCAAGTGGTCGTCAAGGCGACGGTGGACCTGCAGGGCAGCGCGTGGACGGTGCTCGACGAGGATGGCGGCACGGTCGAGCCCGGCGACACCCTGACCTTCACGCTCACGCTGAAAAACAAGGGCGACGCGCTGGCGCTGGATCTGCCAGTCAAGGCGTTGTGGGGCGTCGGCCAGCTGACAGATGTGCAGGCGTTCGATGGCGGCGTGCTCGGCAGCGACCAGGCCGACTGGCTGGTGCCTTTGGTGTCGCTGACGCCGGGCGGCGATGTGCAGCTGCGCCTGCGGGCCAAGGTGCAAAAGGGCCTCGCAGACGGCAGCAAGCTGACGGTCGTGGCGCAGATCCCTGGGTTGCTTCCGGCCCCGGAGATCGCGGTCGTGGTCGACGCCCAGCCCGACCTGCAGAGCTCGCTGCTGACGGTCGACGACGAGAGCGGCTGGTTGGTCAAGGTCGGCCAGGTCGGCCCCGGCCACGTGCTGCGCTACGAGCTGGAGCTGCGCAATACCGGCACCGCGGCAGCCACCGGCGTCGCCGTCTCGCTGCCCCTCGGCGCCGCCTTCGCCAAGATCGAGCTGTTGTCGCCGGGCACCGCCGACGGCAACACCGCGAGCTGGAGCGTCGCCAGCCTATCGCCCGGCGCCAGCCAGAAGCTGCTGGTACGCGCCACGTTGCGCCTGGACGTCGCCGACGCCACCGCCGTGCAGCCGCTGGCGACTTTGGTCAGCGCCGACCTCGCGGCGCCGGTCCAGATCTCGGCGCCCGGCGTCTTGGTGCTGTCGCGGCCGATCCTGAAGCTGACCAAGGTGCTCGAGGACGTCACTGGTGAGGACCTCTTCCCCGGCGATCAGGTGCGGGTGCTGCTGACGGCGGCCAATCTCGGCACCGCGCCGGCGCTGCCCTTGACCCTGCGCGACGACCTCAACGGCAAGGCCCTCACCGACATCGCCCCGGGTGCCGGCGGCGTCATGCAGGCCGGCGTCGCGACCTGGACCGTGCCTTCGCTGCTGCCCGGCCAGACCGTGACCGTCGCCATGACCGCAAAGGTCCAGAAGGGCACGCCGAGCGGCGGCGAGCTGCTCAACGTCGCCGAAGCCACGGCGCCAAAGGCTGACCTCACCCTCTCCAACCAGGCCAAGCTGCCCATCATCTTCCCGACCTTGCAGGTGCTGGCGGGCTATGTGCCAAAGGTCGCCGGGGCGACGCCGGCCGAGCCGGGCGACGAGCTCAGCCTGCAGATCGAGATCAAGGCCGACGGCGCGCGTCCCGCACGGCAAGTGCAGGTGGTGGCGCCAATCGACAGCAGCATTTTCGAGGTGTTGCCGGCCAAAGGCGTCACCTACGACGCCAGCGCCAAGGTCGTGGTGCTGCAGCCGGCAGACAACCCGGCGCTGCAGAACATCACCGTCGGCAAGACCGCGACCGTCACGGTGCCGCTGCGGGTCAAGGCTACGGCCCTCGACGGCGCCATCGCCAGCAGCGTCGCCACCGCCCGTGAAGGCCAGACCTCCCTGCCGTGGACCAGCCCGCCCGCGACCTTGACCATCCGCAGCCAGCCGGAGCTGGCGATCGACAAGCGCGTCGTCGACCTCAACGGCGGCAAGGTCGCGCCGCTCGACGTGCTGCGCTACACGCTGCAGGTGCGCGTCATCGGCCAAGCGGCGGCGCGCGAGGTTGTGATCCGCGACCCGCTGCCCGGTGGGCTCGAGATCGTCGCAATCGGCCAGGGCGGTGCAGCGGAGAAGGCGCCTGATGGCGGCATCACCGTGGTCTGGACGCCGGCGCAGGTCGCGGCGCTCGGGGTCATCGCGCCGCCAGCGCTGAGCGGCGGACGCGGCGGGCGTGCCGGCGAAGGCGATGTCGTTGAGCTGCAGGTGGACGTGCGGCTGGCGCCAAACCTCGCCGACGGCCAGGTCATCGCCAACCAGGCGCTCGGCGAGGCGCAAGCGTTGCCGGTGCCGGCGCGCTCGGACGATCCGACTACGCCGACGGCCCAAGACGCCACCGCGGTCACGGTCCGTGTCGCAAGCGCGCTCGGCGCCTCTTTCAAGAGCGTGCAGGATCTGAATGGCCCGCCGCTGCTGCCGGGCGACTCCCTACGCTTCACGGTCGCCCTGGTCGCCACCGCCAACGCGCCGCTGCAGGGCGTCAAGGTTTTCGACCCCATGCCATCGGGCACGGTCTACCTGCCTGGCACCACCCGCTTGAACGGCGTGGTGGTCGCCGATCTACCGGGCGGCCAGGCCCCCACCGCAGGCGGGCTGACTGTGCAGAGTCAAGGCGCCGACCAGGGGGTCCTGGAGCCCGGCCTGGAGCGCGCGGCGACGGTGCAATTCGATGTGCGCCTGCTGCCACAGGTCGCTGCCGGCGGGCGGGTGGACAACGTCGCGACAGGCGTCGCCAACGGCGTGCCGCCGACGCCGAGTGGGCCCGCTGGTCTGCCGATCGGCAGCGGCCCCTCGCTAGCCCAATTCCACAAGGTGGCCGAGCTGCTCGACGCCGACGGCGACGGCGTCGCCGACCCGGGCGAAGAGGTCCGCTACGTCCTGCAGCTCCGCAACGACGGCCTCGCCAGCGCGGAGGACGTCGTGCTCAGCGATCCGCTGCCTGCCGGCGCCGAGCTGCTGCCGGGCACGCTGGTCCTCGACGGCAAGAGCCGCACCGACGCCGCCGACGCCGACTCCGCTGAGGTGCTGACCAGCAGCGGCGGCGCGGCGACGGGCGTGCGCTTCCGCCTCGGCGTCGTGGTCGCCGGCGCCATCCGCGAAGCCAGCTTCCGGGTCCGCGTCGGTCAAGGCGCCACCGGCCTCGCCAACCAGGCGATCGCCAGCGCCAAGGCCATCGGTGAGGAGCCCTCAGACGCCGATCAAGACGACAGCAACGGCGATCAGCCGACGCTGGTGCAGGTCGCTGGCCAAGCGCCGGCCCTCAACCACGCCAAGTCCGTCGCCGACGAGAACGGCGGCAGCGTCGAGCCCGGCGACCGGCTGCGCTACAAGCTGCAGCTGCGCAACGCCGGCGGCCAACCCCTCGGCCAGCTCAGCGTCGTGGACGACTTGCCCCTCGGCCTCGATCCCGAGGTCGGCGACGTCTTGGTGCCGCCGGGCGCCGTCGTCAGCGTGGAGCCGGCCACCGCCAGCCGCAGCGGTCGCCTCGTCGTCAGCGGCCTCGCCATCGGTGACGGCGAGGAGATCGCGATCACGCTCCGGGTCCGGGTCGGCGCCAAGGCCGCGCTGGGCGACGCCATCTGCAACGCCGCCATGGCGCTGGTCGCTCGCCCCGGCGCTGACGGCGCCTTGCCGCCGTGGCAGGTGCCGTCAAACGCCGCCTGCGTCAGCGTCGGCGCCGTCGCCGGCAGCGCGACCGTGCGCGGCCACGTCTTTGAAGATCGCGATCTGCAAGACTCCGCCTATCAGCCGACCGACCTGCCCTTCGCCAGCTGGCAGGTCCTCATCTCGCCGCCGGTGGGCCAGTCGGGCAGCGAGGTCAGCGCCATCACGGGCGCCGACGGGCGCTACGCCATGGCCGGGGTTCCGACCGGCAAGCGCCGCCTGCGCGTGGTGTCGCCGACGGGTGTGACCTTCCACGAGGCCGAGATCGACGTCGCGGCCGGCACCACCCTCGATCTACCGCTGCCGCTGCGTCCGACGGGCCGCGTCTACGACGCGCGCAGCGGCAGCCCCGCCGAGGGCGTGCGGGCGTTCCTGTTCTATGCCGAGGCCGACCCCGTGGCGCCAGGCGCCCTGGTCGCCGCCGAGCTGCTGCCGACCGGGCAGCAGGGCCAGCGCGTCGACGCCACCGGCGCCTACCGCTTCCAGCCTCCCAAAGGTCGCATTTACCGCATCGACTTGGCGCCGGCTGGCCGACCCTATGCCTTCCCCTCCAGCGTGCGCGCCAGCGAGGACGGCATCGCCCGCGTGACCGGCCAGGGCTTCGTCGGCGAGGACGCCCTGCCGCATGCCGGCGCAAAGGGTGCGTTCTGGCTGCGCTTTACGCTGCAAGGCGCCACCGGCAAGACCGACGAGACCGGCGAGCCCGTGGTGCCACGGCGCAATCACCTGCCGGTGGACGCCCTCAGCGACGCCATCCGCATCACGCTGCACCTGTCGCGGCAAGCGGCGGCGACAGGCGAGCTGGTGCACGCCACCGCGACCATCGAGAACCAGAGCAACTTTGGCATCGTCGCCGGCTCGCTCGATGGCCTGGGCGGCGCGGAGCTGCGGGCCGCGCTGCCACGGGGCCTCGGCCTCGTCAGCGGCTCGCTGGCCGGCAGCCTGCTGCCGAAGGGCGAGACCAAGGGCAAGCGCTTGGCGCTCGGCCCAGCGACAGGGCCGCTGCTGCAGGTGCGTCGGGTCGGCGCCGACGGTGCGCCGCGGGGCCTCGACCTGCCGGCCGGCAGCAAGCTGGTGGTCCGCTTCGCCGTCGTGGTTGGCCCCGACGCCGAGCTCGGCGACCGCGTCCCGACCCGGGCCCAGCTCTTCAGCGTCGCCGGCTCGGCCCTGACCACCGAGGCGAGCGCCGCGCTGCAGATCGACGCCGACCCGCTCTTTGACCGCGGCACGGTGCTGGCGCGGGTGTTCTGCGACGACGACGGCGACGGCTGGCAGTCCAAGGGCGAGGTCGGGCTGCTCGGCGCCCGCGTCTACGCCGACAATGGCCACTACGCCGACACCGACGCCGAGGGCCGCGCCCACCTCGTCGACCTGGAGCCGGGCAACCACCTCTTCAAGGTCGACGCCGACACGCTGCCGCCGGGCAGCACGTTGACCACCGACGACAAGCGCGTGTTGTGGATCTCGCGCGGCGTCGGCCTGTCGCTGCGCTTTGGCGTGCGCTGCGCCCTCGAGACGGTCCGGCCGTCCACGGTGAAGCTGGCTGAGCGCGCAACGCAGAGCGCCCTCTCGGCCCGCAAGCCCGGCCCAGGCGTCGTCGAGGTGGCGGGCGCCCTCGCCGGGCTCGAGATCTGGATCGACGGCCGCAAGCTGCCCCCGATGCGGATCAGCGCCGGCATCGCCAGCCCAGGCGTCGATGCGCCGGCGACGCTGCCAGAGACGCCGTCGCCAGTTGCGGTCGATGCCAGCCTGCCCCTGAACCTGCACACCCGCGTTGACGGCGCCTTCGACGACCACGAGGTCGAGGTGCGCCTGCTCGACGCCGGCCATGGGCTGGGCGGCCACATCCATCAGGAGCGCGTGCGCGGCGCCCCGCCGAACCGCGTCACCGTCCGCTTGCCGCCCAAGAGCATTGTCGTCGGGTCTCGTTACGCCGTCCAGGTGCGGGCGACGACCCGTTATGGCGCGGGCGCCAGCAGCGCCTGGCTACCCTTCACGGCTATCGAGCCTGCGGCGCCGATCGGCCCCCTCCCGGCCATTGAGCCCTTCACCATCGCGCTGCCGCTGGCGCGGGCCCACGTGCAGGGCGTCGATCAGGCGCTAGTGGGCGGCACGTTCCGCGCTCGCGTCGAACGTCCCGCCGATGGCAGGCTGCTCGTGGGCCTCCGCACCGCATCGGGCCAGGCCTGCGACGCCTACATGACGCTCGCCGCCGAGCTGCGGCCCGACCGCGTCCCAGAGCCAGACGCAGGCCCGGCGGTTTCGTCTGCGCCGACGGTGCTGGCCAGCGTGGTGCCCGAGGCGCGGACGCCGGCGGTCCAGCCGGCGCCGCCGCCCGCCCCGACCGCGCAAAAGACAGCCGAGCC
>SXGT01026917.1_pt1 | contig 18305 bp, 17 predicted proteins | sample 3176221 | NCBI WGS metagenome assembly SXGT01 (sample SAMN11356862, study PRJNA531348) | freshwater metagenome | isolation source: freshwater sample F1-120 | place: China: Fuxian Lake, Yuxi | collected 2017-12-25
AGGCGAACTGCCTCAGCCTTGAACTCAGGTGAAAAGGTGCGGCGGGGCCGCTTCTTGACGGTCTTTGATTGCTTGTCCATGGAACACTCCTGGCGAGCATTCTCGCCTAATTAGGTGTCCACGAAAGTCGGGCAAACTCAGGGGGCCGCTCCGAGTTGCGAGGCGAGGCGGTGCGAGAGGTCGCGATATCGCGCGTCCAGATCCGCCATCTGCGCCGGGAGCGCACACGGCCAGCTCGAACTCTCGGCTCGTTCATGGAGCGGAACTCGACGATGCTCCCGTCCGTTTGGGCCACTCCCCGACCGCACCGCGATGTTGTAGTACGCCGCCGCAGGATCGCCGCCACGAGCGAGATCGCGGTGCATCCACACTTCGCTGACGAGCGACTCCATCGGTACTGAAACGTTCACATTGTTCTCTCCGCAGTCGGAGACATGATCCGCTCGAACCACTCCAATGTCGTTGAGGACATAGGCCACGCCGACATCGAGAATGCCCCCACGCGAGCGCTCGGGAGTTCCAAAGAGCACTTCGCCGTTCGAGTTCACTTCGACTTCGGCGCGAGCGAGGTTGGGCGATCCGAGCGCATCGACCACCGGAGAGTGCATGACGCTTCCAAGCGGCGCAGGATTGCAACCGAGGTCTTCGTACGTGCCATCCTTGCCAGTGGTCATTGGGGCCCAGCAGATCGTCACTCGTGGACCGGGGCGCAGTCGTTCGAGTCCTTGAAACAGTTGTCCACCTGCCGCGTGGCAGTGAATTCCGTCTGACGAAGGAACGAGCCACATCGACATGACCAGATTTCGAAGCCGAACTCCCCAGAGATTCGAGGCCGATTCAAAGGCCGCCTTGAGCCCTCGCGCCGCATGCGCGCGCGCGTGGCCAGGTCCCGCGCGCTCCGAGACGAATGCGCGAAGTGTCTCGCGGTCGTGTCCGTCGCGTTCAAGCACTGCATCGAGCCGATCGAGTGCGGTGGAGAGCGCGTCGAACGTCGCGCGAGAGACCCCTGCGGCATCAAGCGTGCGAACCAGTGAGTGGCGCCCGCGTCCTCCTGGAAGTGCTGCGAGCACACTGACTGGGTCAGGTGCGTTGAGAACACGCAGCGCAGAGGCTGCGAGGGTCGTTGTGATGCTCAGCCGCCGTGCGAGCGATCGAAGTCCAAACTCACGGGGACAGGCCTCTGTGATCGCGCTGCGCAGCGCAGTCGCGAACTCGGCCGCGGCACCACATCCAAGCGCGAGGTGCTCTGGCAGTGATGTGTCATCAGGTGAGTCAGCCATCGCGAGTGCGGGATCGTAGTGGGTTGCACCGTCACGCTCGCAATCGCCTCTGATCAGTTGAACCACCCCGCGTGGACTAGTTCGACGACGGTCCCCATCCACTGGTGCAGCCCGTGAAGCTCGGCACTTTCTGATGGTTTGTCGGATCGATGCATGGTCCCTTTCCGTTGCAATTGGAACAGGTGCCATCGCAGTCAGCCTTCTCAATGAACACCGTGCCAGCACCGCAAGAGCACAGACAGCCTTCTTTGTAACCGCCGACTGCTGGACCAATCAGAAGCGATTCGCCGGCGGGAACTGAGAAGGTAAGTCCATCCTCGAGGCGCAAGCACACGAGAGACCCGGTGCCGTTGTTGACGAGCGATCCGTCGGTCACGGTGTCCATGGGGAGCACTTCTTCACCCTGATTCAGCCATGTTGAATTGACGAGAGTCGCGCTCGTGGTCGTGGTGCCTTCGCACGAGACGACCAGCACTTCGCAACTCGCCACAAGATGGACCGCTGCTGGCAGTTTCCGACCGTAGGGAACACCATCGGAGTTGCCACGCACATTGACCCCGGCGTCGGCGATGCATGCGAGCGCGACGGTGGTCACCGTGACACCCCACAAAGATGAGAGTCGTTGATCCATCTGAGGTCCTCCAAGTTTTTCACTTCCACCCGAACTCGATCGCTCGGCGACCGCCGAACTCGCACAAATGGTAGCCGGCGCTCCCTTTGAAATCAACGGCGCGAGGGAGGCGGGGTGCGTGCGATTATGCGCTCATTCTCGGGAACGAACGATCTCTCTGACGCACCGTTTCTTCCCCAGAACGCACGTTGCGCGATCGAGCCGAGCGTAGCGAAGTCGGACGTCAGCATGGCGACTCGCTCAGTGCTCGAGCATGGCAGCGTTCGGCGCGTCTCCCAACTGCGGGGGACAATCTGGGGAGATCGGCTCAGCTCCAACTTCGGTGTCCAGCAGAGTCCCGAGTACGGGTTCAACTGCAGCGCGCGCTGCCCTTGCGATCGCGATGCCGATGTTTCCGCGCTGCGCGGCAGCCGCTCGGTCGATGTCAGCGAGCAGCGCAAGTGACTGCTGCTCCGCCTGCACGGCGATCATTCGCGTCTCCAGCGAATACCTAGCTCGGTCTGGATGGAAAGGCGTGGCCCCAAACACGATGTTCGCGCGCCAGCCCTTCCGCGCACTCACTCGCATCTCCTGGGTCAACGACCGGAGAGCAACTTCGGAAGGCTCGATAAGTGCCTTAATCGCTGGATCGGAGTAGGTTGCCAGTAGTCGCTTCACTCCAAGCCACGCGTCGATGACCTCTTTGGCGTGTGGATTTCGACGCACCAAGACTCCTCGTAGCCAGTGGAACGCCGGATCAATCAGGTAGCCCCCCACCGCATCGAGTGCGCGCGTATCTATGTCATCCATCCGATCGACCATCGCGGCGACAAGGCGGAGCACGCGCGGCGTGTCGTTCGGGCTCGTGAATGCTCTTGCTTGCGCGTTGATCATGTCGCGAAGCGCCGCGTCCCACTCAGCCTCATACGCGCGGATGGCGGCTTCCATCCCAACACAATTGGATTCCGCCACGGGCACATCGACAATCTCATCTCGCACCGACATGGAGACGATCGGACGTGTGGGAATTGGCGCAGGATCACTGAGGAAGTGTGTGGCGCGAGTCCGCCACAGGAGTTTCGATGCCTGTTCGCCAACATGCGGATCGATTTCGGCGCCGTTCGCCTTCGCGATCGCCCCGGCGAACGCGATGGACTCGGCATCGAAATCCGCAAGCGACGCACAGACGCAATCACGACTGTACTCGCTCGCCAGCACGATGGTCCCATCGTCATCTCCGCCTCCGTGCGCTTCATTGACGGCCATGAGCGCGTTGATCCGGTCGTACTGGGGCTGCCAGTCGCGCTGGCGGCGCTTGGTCAGCGCTGAACGGAATGCTTCGGCGGATGCTTGAAGCGATGCGAACTGGTCACTCGCTGGATCGAGACGAAGCTGTGTGGTCTTCCGTGCGACCGCGATCCAGGTATCGGGCGTCGGCAGGTTGCTCAGGGGAGCATCGAGCTGTCCCACGCCCACCACTCCCGCGAGACCATTCCGAAAGACGACTTTGCTGGCGGCCTGGAAGTAGAGATTCTCGACCGCCCTCGACGTCTCAGCCAGCGGCGAAGACCAGCCGGGTGCGCCAGACCCGCCAAGATAGATAGTCACGTCGCCATCCGGCGCGGGCATCCACGGGCACGTCTGCCCAATGATTGGGCACCAGATCGTCTTGAACGCGTCGGTCGCGCAGCACGACTCACCCTCGCCCAACGTATTGCAGTTTGGCTGTGGATCGGATTGAGCGAGGCCCATGGATCCCCTCAGAGTCGTCAGTGTCAGGACGATGCACGCGGTTGTTATCGAATTCTTCATGGCAAACTCTCTGGGTCGAGTCATCGGTCGGTGTGACTTGGTCGAACTCGGCCAAGCGCAGGGTATGGACTCACGCGTTCCATCACACCCCTATCACCGTCCGCCGCGGCGGAATGTGACCGAACCATCCTCCAGATTTCCAAGTTTTCTCGGAACGAGCCGGCGCGCGTGAAGCGAAGCTCATGGGCTCGTTCTCGGGAAGGCTCAGCGCGTCAGGCGCACCATTTCTTCCCGAGAACACGTTTTGTGCGACCGAGCCGGATGACCTTGAAGACCAGGTTCCCGGCGAACTCGCTGCGGAAAAGCACCGCGAGCATCCAAGACACCAGAAGTCCTTCTCGATGAACACCGCTGACACGCTGCGGCGCGCTGCTGCCCTTTCGATGTAGATCCGTCGCTCCGACTCCGGAAGCCTGAGGAAGGCAACTTTCACCTACCAGCTCCCGCCAGTTCGCGGAAGATCTGGTGCATCCATGCCGGCGCGAAGCGCAGATCCTTGATGGGCGTCCGCCGCTGGGCAGCCGGGATCGAGCGCTTGAGGTGCGCGATCCGCTGGGGCGTGAAGTGCCGGGACCGGAGCCGACCACGGGGCGCCGCGTAAGCGGATGTGATGACTTGTCGGTCATCGCACATCGGGACCGACGGGCGGTCACAGGGATCCACCGACCGCCGTCGCGTCCAATAAAACGCGCAGCATGCGAGGTTCAGGAATCAGAGGACACACCATTTCGGGTCTCAGTCACTTCATGCCCTGCCAAACAGACATGACTTTCTGTTTGCACGGCGGGATTGGAATCGGCATGAAGGTCGTGGACGTCAACACAAGGTAGTGCCACGAGCCTTTCAGCATCTCGACCGGTTCAGATTGAAACGAGTGCGTGATCGGTCAGCGGCATCTCTCGACGACCGCATCCAACTTCGCTCGGGCAGCCTCGATAGACTCCGTCATCGCGGGATCGCCGCCCCGGATCCACAGAAATCCATCGCGTTCGGCCGTCATGTCGAGGTCCTCGATGACACGCCGAACGGCGGCGAGCAACACCTCGCGCGGCACGCCCGCATCGGCACCGGGAGCGTCCTTCGAAATGCGCCCTCCGCCATGTTGAAGCAGCCCTTCGATCTCTTCGACGCGGCGCCATGCGTTGCTGCGAACGGCATCCTCGGTGCCGAGCGCCCACCACTCGGCCTGGTAGCGCGCGAGGAGCAGCGAAGTCCACGATGCCTCGAAGGCCGAGAGCAGATCATCAACGGCATTCCGCTGGGAAGGGGCGACGTCGAACCAGCGCGGAGGTCTTCTGAGGATGGACGAGTCGGTGTTCCGGAGCCTCACCCGCTGCACGAGTGGTTCCAGGTGCTTCGCGGGCCCGACCTGCAGGGGGTCGTCGGGTGTTTCTGGAGTTTCGTGTGCCTCGGGAGCACTGGGCGGCAGCGACGCGAGTCTCGCGCCGGCGCAGTCCGCGAGCACCGCGAGGAACCGGACCTCAGCCGGAGCGCGTTCCGACTGGATGCGCACGACGTTCCGCCATCACAAACGCGAACGCGCGAAATGCCCTCCACGACGCCCCACGCGGCCCATTCGGCCACGCCTTCAGTCCACGAAAAAGACCGCCTCGACTTCGTGGCGGGCCTTGAACTCCGTATGCGTCACATGCGAGTTAATACCAGCGGTCCACTGCACGGCGCGTGCCGTGAGCCTGTCTGAGCGACTTCAACGCGTCTCAGCGACTGCGTCCACTACCGTCAGAGGGAGCTATCGATCGGAGATCGCAGCACTCTGGGGCGGGTTCGCGCCGCCATTCCCACCGTCATTGCCGCAATGACGCTGAATCGCGGAGATCAGGGCCGTGAGCTCAGGGAGGTCCTTCGCCTGAGGAATCGCCTTGCAAGCCTCCACAGCACGGGCCGCGGACTCACACCGCTCCCATTGGAGGAGAACGATGCTCTTTTCCAGCCTTTCTCTCAGCCCTCGAACGACCATGCCGCTGGATTCCGAGATCGCGACGGCGACAACTTCCGACTCGGCCGTCGGTTCCATCGACGCAAGCTGGGCGATCTCGCGGACGAGCGTCTGCCTCACGGCCTGCGACTCACCTTCGGAGTCCGAAGCTCCCAACGCCTCTACCGCTCGGGTGAGGGGTCTCAGATCGACAGGGTTGGGATACAGCGAGGGATGTGTCGCCTCCCGTACGGCATTTCGCCATCGTTCGGCATCGTCTGGCGACATCATCTCCGCAAACGCATCGGCCCAGCGCCGATTGGCAGCGATGATCGAACGCTCGACAGCGATCTGACGGCGATTCCGTCTAGTGCGATACTCGACCTGCGCATCGGGATCGTAGTTCGAGTCCCGGAAGTGCTTGAGATCCTCGACGGCCATATCGAGGTCTAGCCGAATCCGCCGCTCAAGAAGCGTCGCCAACTCTGAGTTGTAGCTGAGACGCGCCGCCCGCCACGCATCTCTGTCAATGATCGCAGGTTGAGAGTCCTTGTTGAGTTTCATCTCAATCGCGCAAAGGTCGACACTCGCCATCGGCAACTTCGGTGGCGCAGAACGGTAGCGGCTTCGCTTGCGCAGCTGCCGAATCACATCGGCGACCGCCTCAGGGGCGTCTGACGACACGGCGCTCCCCACATGCGCGAAGAGCTCCTCCTCGATCGCATTGAACCGACTCACAGCCCGATCCCGGAGTCGCACCAACTCAAGATAGGCCTCGGGAGCATCCGGCAGCTGCATGATTTGAAATCCGGCGCGACGTGCGAGTTCCGTCGCCGCTCGATCGACGGGCTCGATCACTTTGAGTATCTCAGGAGTCCGCGAATCGTAAAAGTCATCCACTGCCGCACGAAGAGTTGCGGCGGCTTCGGGCTCCAGTTCGAGCACTGCGATCCAGCACTCGATATCGACTGTCGTGAGCGCATCGGGGACGGCGACAGATATCCTGGCCCCGGGTTCGGGTTCAAAGCCGAATCGACGGAACGACGGGCGCTCTTGGGCGACGAGAGGTAACGAAGCTGCCGAAACGAGCAGCGCGACCACAACGGAGAGGATCGGCATGTTCGTGAGCGTCATGGGCAGTCGCCGATACTGGAGTTTGGATTGGCCAGATTCGGACAAACGACCGTCGTGCCGACTGGGGGGTAGAGGCAGACGCAGTCCAAACCCGCGACGTCGCACGCGCAGCCGTTGGGCACAAACACCTCAATGCTGCCCGGACTCGGAAAGTTGCTGGCAAGGGAATGCCAGCCCCACGCTTGACGCTTGTACCCGTTCACTTTCATATCACCCTTGACGATTACGAGGCAAGTAAATTGTCCGCCTGTACAGTCTAGGTGGAGGGGGATTCCGCCATTGATCTCCTCCCAAAGCCAGCTCGAGCACATCTGCGGGGCTTGAACCTTGCAGCTTTGGGCCCACGCGCAGCTCGCCGAGGCGACGGCGATTCCTACGACGGCCAGCATTGCGGCCGCGATGTGACGAGCAACTCCCATGCTCGGCATCCAGATGCCGCGGGTGATCCAGTGAGACTTGCAAGGCGACGCGAACTCAGCGACGCACGGAATGGACCCGAGTGACGCACCTCGGCGCAGCCGGGCGCGAACAGAAGACAGGGTTGCGGGGAAGAGCAAGGAAAATGGCATAGAAGATCTCCGTTCGAAGAGGCTGATGCGGCGCCGGTAGACGAGGTCGCGCATGAATTGTAGGCGCGCGGCGATGCGCCGAGAGCAAGCAAATGCAAAGCCACTGAAAGTAGATGTACCTCGTACACGGAACTCTGCAAGTGAGGGTTGGGCGGCGAGGCTCTCTTCGCACGGCTGCCGCACAGCGTGGGGATCCATCGAGTGCTTCGCATTGCGTCACCTGCGACATCACTTCGCAGTGCCGAGGACGGCTCAGCAGTTCGTGGATATACGATCCGCATCTCCTCCATCACCGTCCGACCCGCCTCGATGTGACCGGCCCGCCCGACAGACTTCCGACTTTTCTCCCAACTTCCCCGATCCGCGATCACAAACGCGAGAGCGCGAAACCCAGCCACGATGCCAGTCAACGAAGAGGTCTGCCTCGACTTCGAGGCGGGCCTTGAGCTCCCCCACCCTGGGACTCGACGACGAAGCGCCGCGCAGCGGCGCGAGGCGCCGAGTCAGTCGCGGGGTGCGTGCATGAGGCGAGGTGCATGCGCTCGGGCATGCGACCGAGCCGAGTGCGCGCACAACGCAGCGCGTGAGGACGCGTAGCGGCCTCACGCGCAGGGGGAGCAGTGCGAAAGGACCGGGTCTTGAGCAAGTTCCTCCGACTGGTGGACTCGACGACGAAGCGCCGCGCAGGGGCGTGAGGCGCCGAGTCAGTCGCGGGGTGCGCGCATGAGGCGAGGTGCCTGCGCTCGGGCATGCGACCGAGCCGAGTGCGCGCACAACGCAGCGCGCTGCCCTCGCGATCACGATGCCGATGTTCCCGCGCTGCAGGCCAACCGCTCGGTCGATGTCAGCGACTAGCGCAAGTGCCTGCTGCTGCGCCTGCACGGCGATCATTCGCGTCTCGAGCGAACATCTGGCTCGGTCTGGATGGGAAGGCGTGACCCCAAACACGATGTTCGCGCGCCAGCCTTTCCGCGCGCTCATTCGCATCTCCTGGATCAGCACCGGACTGCAACTTCGACGACGATGCCGGTCGTCGGACTGAATTCTCAGGGGAGATTCAGCGTCCTGCTAACCAGATCGCGCGGCGGCGTTCGGGGCGAGGGCATGCGCATCGCTTCGCATATGTCGCGTGGCAGAGTTCGCTTTCACCAGCTCGGCGTCGTGCAGAGATCAACCTCTTAGGCGAACGCACCGCCCATCCAAAGCGCAAAGAGCAACGCGGAGTACGCAGCACACCCTGCCGAACCGAGAAGGAGCAAGACGCCGGGAAGCAGTATCCAATGTCCCCGCGGAGATGACCCTCGAACGGGAGCCTCAGTGTGGCGAAGCGCGCTGGGCGCACCGCGTCCACGCAGGTCATGTCCACCGCCGACACATTCCAATCTGGGATGCCTTGCGATGCACGCGCGAATCCACGCAACCCCGCTTGTGCCCACGACACCGGCACCGATGGCAGCCCACGTCATGTAGACCGGAACCCTCGATCCATAACTGGATGACGGCGAGATTCCATGGAGATGCCAGCAGATCACGAACGACGCCATCACCCCCACCACAAGCGGACCCCAAACCATCCGTCGCTTGATGCAATTCGACACTGTGGAAATCTCTGGTAATCGTGGAGTGGCTTGCATGTGCCTGCAATCTATGGACACTGGGGCGGCTGACCGCAGTGCGGATGCTCCGGCGGATTGCATGCACACCCATTTCCATTGTTTGGGGGACGGTGATGCAAGTAGCACTCCAAGAGGCCAGCCAACTTGCAATAGTTGAAGGGTTGGATGTCTTCTTCCCAGTGCGTCCATGCGTCCCACCAACCATCTGGAGCGACAATGTCTGGAGTTCCTGCGCTGCCTCCGACGGTGATCAATGTGCCCGAAGCGTCGTAGCAACATTGCTGGCCTGGGCCGCCGTTGACTGCTGGAACCGATCGAATGCAGGTGGTACTGCCTGGGTGGTAGGTCTGGGATCCGGACTCGGGGTCGTACCAATGCTCTGGATCTGGGTTCGCCGGATGCCCCCTCGCGTCAACCAAGAGCTGGCAAGGACAGTTTGGCAGCGCCGCCAACCATGTCGACGGCTGTGGTTGCGACGCCGCCCAACACGTGCAAAAGCAGCGCACATCTATGCACATCGTTGCCCGTGCCAATGTTGGGCTGATGACCGGCAGGAACCGCGTGCAGCGGTTCTTGCAGCCGCTGAATGTGTTGACCACGGCGGCAAGCGATCCTCCTGGCAGGTTGACTTGGACGCCGTTGCCCAACTGAAGGAGGGCGGGCGCCGAACCGATGTTGTGGAGCAGACCATCAATCATGACTTGTCCTGGCCAGATCTCGGTGCGCGCGGAAACAACCGTGTACTCGCTCCCAGATTGGAAGCGTCCCTCAGCGAGCAGTGTTCCCTGGTCCCCTGAGGTCACTACGAGCACTTGCCCGAACGAGCGCAGCACCGGAACGCAAGTTTCACACGGGCAAGGTTCAGCGACGGTGTTGTGGAACGAGGGAAGTTCCTCGGCGCTGATTCCTCCTGGCTGTGCCGCAATCTGGCCGGCCGATTCGACGGCTGCTGTCCAAGAGTCAAGAACCGTTCCATCCGTGCAAGGCTGGTCCCAAATGTCAATCCATGCAGCTCGCCAACCCGCTGCTTCAAGAAAGGTGACGAGCTCCCTTGGATTCGCGACGGAATCAACGATTGTCAGCAACGAATCGGACTCCAGCAGTCCCTTGCGATTGGGCTCGGGTGCTGAGGCGGCGCCGCCAGGAGCCACCGGCCAACGGACGTCGGTTGAGTCCGAAAGCTGAAGTGCTGCCTTAATGGCCGAAAGAGCCCCGGGTTGATTGGGTTCGCGCCAAGCCCACGATTGCCAGGTCCCATCAGGGAGGCGCGTGATCCAAATGGCGGTGATGTTGTCCCCCAAGGAACTCGACGAGCGCAGACCAACGAATGAGGTCACGGCGCCGGTGTGTGTCGTCGGGATCCAAGTCCAACCCGCTGAACTGAACTGAAGCGCTGAGACATTGCTTTGTGCGGCGAGCGATTGTGCAAGGCAGCCCACGACGAGGGGCAACAGGACTGCTTGCAAGACTTTGGACCAGCGGCGATCCGGTCGCGTGCAGCTCACGTGGGTTGCTTCGGCCTGGGTGGAACGGAGGAATTGGTCTCGCATGAAGATTCTCCGGTGCGTCGATGTCGCGCCGAGCGTGGGTCACCCGGCGTGGGCTCACAGCATCCACAAGTGCAGAGCATATCTCGTTGGCGTTGTTTCCTTCACGTCCATCGCCCGACCGTAGTCCTGTAGTCACGTGGTCACCGTCGCGTTCCTACTGACTCGCCTTCGCCGAGTCAGTCGCGGGGTGCGCGCGTGAGGCGAGGTGCATGCGCTTTGGCATGCGACCGAGCCGAGTGCGCGCACAACGCAGCGTGTGAGGCCGCTTGGCGGCCTCACACGCGGGGGGAGCGATGCGAAAAGACCGAGGTCTTGAGCAAGCTGCCTCACCCCACCCTGGACTCGACGACGAAGTGCCGCGCAGCGGCACGAGGCGCCGAGTCAGTCGCGGGGTGCGCGCGTGAGGCGAGGTGCATGCGCTTTGGCATGCGACCGAGCCGAATGCGCGCACAACGCAGCGTGTGAGGCCGCTTGGCGGCCTCACACGCGGGGGGAGCGATGCGAAAAGACCGCGGGCGCAGCAGCGCCAACGCGGTCTTGAGCAAGCTCCCCCGACTGGACTCGAACCAGTAACCTGGCGGTTAACAGCCGCCCGCTCTACCATTGAGCTACGAGGGAATGAGGGCTGAAAGATAACACCGCGCCGCGATCCGTCAACTTTCGCGCTGTTTGCGCGCAGCACGTCCCCTCCCCTTGCACACATGCGATTTCTGCGTACACTTCGCGACTCGATCTGGAGCCAACAATGAAGCCTGATATCCATCCAAAGTACTACCCCGAGTGCAAAGTGAACTTCCGCGGACAGGTCGTCATGACCGTTGGTGCGACGGTTCCAGAACTCAATGTTGAAGTCTGGTCGGGATCGCATCCCTTCTACACCGGCCAGAAGACGTTCGTTGACACCGCGGGTCGCGTCGAACGATTCCAGCGCAAGTTTGCAGGCGGATACTTTGCCAAGGGCAAGGACGCCGCTGCAACGAAGAAGTAGCACCAATCAGACTCAGTCAATTCTGCACCGTGACTTTTCAGTCACGGTGTTTTCTTTGTATGGTCGCTTGCCGTGTCGAACCCTCCTGACAACCTCATCAGAAAACTCGTCGAAATCGAGAACGAGTTCGGGTCGCTCACAGCCTCAATGGAAGATCCAGCGGTCCTCGCCGACCATCGGCGCCTACGCACGATCGTGATTCGCCGGGCGTCGCTCGAGGGAATGGTGACCCGCTGGAAGCGTTGGCAGTCCACCACTGCCGAACTCGCTGCATCGGTTGAACTTTCGAGCGATCGTGATCCATCGATCGCCGCTCTTGCGCGCCAGGAGTGCACCGCACTGGAAGCAGAGCGCGCGCAGATCATCGAGTCGCTCGTGCGCGACCTCGTCACGGCCGATGATCGCGCAGTCGGCGAGATCATCCTTGAAGTTCGAAGCGGAGTGGGCGGCGATGAGGCGAGCCTGTGGGCGGGTGACCTCGTCTCGATGTACCAGCGGTACTGCCAGAGTCGCGGTTGGAGCTGGGAAGAACTCGAACTCAAGCCAGGCGATGTCGGTGGCATCAGTCACGGAGTCTTTGAGATCACAGGCGTTGGCGTTTGGAGCGCGCTTGGATACGAAGGTGGCACCCATCAAGTCAAGCGCGTCCCAGCGACTGAAGCGCAGGGAAGAGTCCACACCTCGACCGCGACCGTTGCGGTGCTTGCTGAGCCAGAAGAAGTTGCTGATGCGGTTGATCCCGCCGAGGTCAAGGAGATCATGACGACCGCACAGGGCCCTGGCGGTCAGAATGTCAACAAAGTCGCCACAGCCGTGCAACTCATCCATCTTCCAACTGGAATCGAAGTTCGCATGCAAGAGACCCGCAGTCAATTGCAAAACCGCGACAAGGCATGGCGGTTGCTTCGCGCGCGCGTCTACGAACTTCGACGTGCCGAGGCTGCTGCGCGGCGGGCAGATGAGCGCAGTGCGATGATTGGTTCAGGTAGCCGCGCTGAGAAGATTCGCACCTATCGATCGAAAGAGAACATCGCAGTCGACCACCGGATCGACGCGAGTTTCAACCTCAACGAAATGCTTGCGGGACGCCTTCAGCCAATGATCGACGCGCTCGCGCTGAAGGACATCGCCGATCGCGTTGCGCGACTTTGATTCTGTGCAATCACACGGCGGCTGTCACCGCTTCGAGCCACTGCGCAAGAAACTTGTCCGTGAAGACTTCAACTGCCCGCGCAGTTGTCGCGGCGTTGACTCCACGCAGTGAAACGCGCGGATCGCTGCCGATGCGATCGAACTGAATCTCGAACTCACCATCGACGACAAACGCTTGGGGCAGGCGCGACGCGAGATGCGCGACTGCAGCGTTGGTCGTTGCTGTCCCGAGTGCGATCGTTGGCCCTGAGGAGAGCGAAGCATCGTTCAGAAACCAGAGATCGCTGAGCACCTGCACCTGCGGGAGCGATTCGCCCGTGTCGTGTAGGGCTGCAAGCATCGCCTCGAGATGAGCTGCAAGCGCGTAGGCGCGCTGGCGATCATCTCGTTCTGCATGGGGATGAGCCCCCACGACAATCGTGATCACGAGGGGTGGCGGAGCATGATGACTCATGGACGGACGCTCGCGATCACTTCGAGGTCGGCACTGTGGGTTGCACTCTTGAGCACGATTGGAAGGGTGAGTATGCCGGTGAAACCTGTCGAAGGCGTGACCGTGATGGTGACGGCAAGCGCGCCATCCTTGCCTGGCTCGGTGCGCGAGAGCGCTACCGCAGCGTCCGAACTCGTCGTTGATACTGAGTCCACGACCACCTTTCCATTCGAAATCGTAAAGCGAGCGTCTTTCGAACTGCCTGGACGAACTGTGCCGAGATTGCACCGGGTGTCGGCGAACTGGATCAGTGGCTTTTTCGGAGCCCGTTCACTTCGTACTCGGACATCGACGACTCCCGCACCGACAGCATCGGTCTCGATGAGTAGGTGTGATGGAAGGTCGGTGGCGCAGCCGGTGAGGTCATACGACACGACGTAGGAGTTGCGCGGGGCGTCGGCAGCGGTATCGAAGCCTTGGATCGAGAAGCCCGCCCCCCCCTTCTCGCTGAGAATCTTGAAGGGTTGTCGGTCGATCGATTCGACGATTAGGCGTCCTTGCAAGTTCTTCTGCTCAATCGCGTTGATGTACGGCGGAACGATGCGCACGGGCAGGCTGACCTCGCCTTTCACGGCGATATCGAGAGCGCGCGCGAATCCTTCTGCGGTGACCTTGACCGACGATCGGCGCACCCCCATCGCTGGAGCGCCGTCGAGTTTGATCGTGATCGTCTCGGAGCCGCCAGGCGAAATCTGCTTCCCGACGATGTCATTGATTGTGGTGCACTTGCACGAGGCGACGATGGCGCTGATTGTGAGCGGCGCGTCACCAGTGTTTCGAAGCACCACCGTTCCCTCACCCGGGGTGTTCGGGGCGAGAAACCCCAAGTCGAGTGAGGCGGGTTCGGCCACGAGGGGTGGCGCAGTTGCGATTGACCCCCGAGCGGGTGCAGTTGCAGGAGGCTTGGGCCTCGGTGGCGCCACAGACGGGGTGCTCTGACCGACCGCACTCATCGAAACACACAAAGCAAAACCACCTATAAAAACCGCACAAAGTGGCTTCGCAATTCGTCCGTCCCGACGCAGTTGTGTGTTCCGATAACTCGCTTTCTTGAGGATCATCATTCGTACCTCGGAGCATAGCTGCACGTGGTCGGCGTGCGTCAATGTTCAGGCGACTCGCTGATCATATTGGCACGACGAAGGGAAATTCTGATTTCTTTGCAACCAAATTTTACAAACCAAGATTCGGGGCTATGGTGGAAGTGCGGATGAGAGTCCGCGTTAGAGAATCGAGAGGCTGGAGAAAAACCCTCCAGTCAATTGATTGTCTGACCAACCATGCCCTTTTCCCTCCCTCCGCCCCCGAGCCTTGTGCTCGGGGGTTTTTTTATCGCGCTATGATCGCCCCCCCTCTCGATCAAGGACTCCAAGGACCCACATGAATTCAAACGACTTACGACCAGGCGTGGCAATCAAGCTCGACGGACGCTTCTATGTTGTCACGCAGTTCACCCATGTGACCCCTGGAAATCTTCGCGCATTCATCCAGATCAAGATTAAGGACATCGACAAAGGCACGCTGCTCGAAAAGCGCCTGCGTTCAGGCGAAACCGTTGAGCAAGTCGAACTTGACCGCCGTCCAATGGAGTACCTCTACCTCGACGGTAAGAAGTATGTCTTTATGGATACCGCCAACTACGAGCAGGTCGAACTCGATGACACGGTTGTCGGCGACATGCCGCTCTATGCGAAGCCCAACACCGAGCTGGTCGTTCTCTGGTGCGATGGCAAGCCGATCTCGATCGAACTTCCCAATGTCGTCGAACTCAAGGTGACCGACACGGCCCCTGGAATCAAGGGGGCAACCGCGACGAATCAACTCAAGGAGGCGGTCTGCGAAACAGGCCTCAAGACTCGAGTGCCACCATTCATCGTCATCGGCGAGATGATTCGCGTCAACACGGCAGATGGCTCGTACGCAAGCCGCGCATGAGCGCGCGTTGGTGCGCCGCCCGAACATATAGTGCCGTCGCATGAAGAACTTCGCTGTAATTGGAGTTGGTGGGTTCATTGCACCCCGCCACTTGAAGGCGATCAAAGACACAGGCAACACGCTCGTCGCTGCGCTAGACCCCAACGACTCGGTGGGCGTCATGGACAGCTACTTCCCTGACGCTGATTTTTTTACTGAGTTCGAACGGTTTGATCGCCACACCGACAAGTTGCGCCGCGCTAGCACGGGGCGTCAGATTGAGTATGTCTCGATCTGCTCTCCAAACTATCTGCACGACTCGCACATTCGATTCGCCCTGCGTTCAGGCGCGAATGCCCTCTGCGAAAAGCCGATTGTGCTCAATGCTCGCAATATTGACGGCTTGCTCGAGATCGAACGTGAGTCCGGCAAGCGCATCTACACAGTGCTGCAACTTCGGCTGCATCCCGCGATCGTGGCACTCAAGGAACGTGTCGCGCAGGCCCCGCGCGGCAAGACATTCGATCTCGACCTGACATACATCACGAGCCGTGGTCGGTGGTATTTCCAGTCGTGGAAAGGCGACACGACGAAATCGGGCGGCGTTGCGACCAACATCGGCGTGCACTTCTACGACATGTTGCACTTCGTCTTCGGCAAGGTCGTCGCAAACAAGGTGCACCACCGCACCCCGACCTGCGCCGCTGGATACCTCGAGTACGAACGGGCGCGCGTGCGCTGGTTCTTGTCGGTCGACGCGAATGACCTTCCTGCAGATTCGCGCGCGAAGGGACAGCGCACCTATCGGTCGATTCTGATGGGTGACGAGTCGATCGAATTCTCAGATGGATTCACCGACCTGCACACGCGCGTCTACGAAGACATGTTGGCTGGAGGTGGATTTGGCCTCGAAGCAAACCGCGTGGCGATCGAAACGGTCGGCGAGATTCGAACCGCGACTCCAATTGGGAAACAAGGCGATTACCACCCGTTTCTTCGCACGATGGGTGGCGCATGACCTACACCAAGCACGAGACCGCACTCGTCGATGATGGAGCAATCATCGGCGCTGACACGCGCATTTGGCACTGGGTTCATGTCAGCAAAGGCGCCCGAATCGGTGAACGCTGCTCGCTCGGTCAGAATGTCTATGTCGGCAACCGCGTCGTGATTGGCAACAACGTCAAGATTCAGAACAATGTCAGTGTGTATGACAATGTCACGCTCGAAGACGATGTCTTTTGCGGACCGAGCATGGTGTTTACGAATGTGTACAACCCACGAAGCGCCATCACCCGCAAGGATGAGTACCGCGATACTGTCGTGCAACGGGGAGCGACACTCGGAGCCAACTGCACCATTGTCTGTGGCGTCACCATCGGCAAGTATGCCTTCGTCGGTGCGGGTGCGGTGGTGAACAAAGATGTCAAACCCTACGCGCTGATGGTGGGCGTTCCCGCGAAGCAGATTGGATGGATGAGCGAGTTCGGCGAACAACTCAAGTTGCCGCTGACTGGGAGTGCAAGCGCTCGGTGCGCCAACACCGGATGTGAGTACGCGCTGCGCGACGGGTCGCTCTGCCGCGTCGATGACGCGACGGGTTGATCACTCCGCGAGATCGAGGCGCGGCTCCGGGGTCGTCCACCGCTGCCAGAGGTTGATGAAGGCGGGGCCTGTTCCTTTGGCGATTGGAATCATGAGCATCCCTTGTGGACCGAGCAAGAACGCCTGATAGTTCGTGCGAGTGCTTGGGGTCATCGCTCGCACAATCAACACCGAATCTTCGACCGTCCACCGCCTCTTGGGGGTGTGGGAGTCAATCCATCCTGGCCCTGCTTTGACGATGCCCTTCGTCGACTTAAGGGCGACGACCTTCTCGCCGAGCACTGAGGTGCACCACACGACCGCAGAAAGGCCGAGTACCCCTAGGCTGACTGCCAAGAGCAGATCGAGCCACCCCCAGGGAACGCCATGAAGTCGGCGTGAGACGAACGAATTGCCGACGAGGAGCAACGGAAACACCATGGCACACCCTTGCGCCCATGAGAAACTGTGGCCGATTGGTTCGGGCTCTAGGAGGCCAGGTGGAGCCTTATGAGATTCGAGTTGTTTCGCGAGCTTCGATGGGATGAACGCGATCGATCCGTTGTGTGACGTGCGAAGCGCCTTCACGACTGCGCAACTCATCTTGTTCCATGTCGCCTGTCGCCTGCCGAATCCCCACCTGTTCACTCTCATGAGACTCTCGAGTTGCACTGCGTGCTCACCCCCACCCTGGCCGGTGACAAAGTCGTCCCACTGCCTTCGGCGCACCTTGCTGAGTCGGCGGCAATTGAAGACGTAGAACACGATCAATGTCGCACCCATGCCCAAGGCAAAGAGCACAAATGGCGTGAAGGGCGAGCTGACCCCCGCACCCGAGTTTGCGCGGGCAGCGGATCCGAGTGCGAACGTGAACGCGATGGTTCCCGCCGGAACCACAAAGAAGAGCACCACCAGAATCGGCCAAAGCAATCGTACCGACGTGAGCGGCGAGCTCGGCGGAAGGTCAAACGTCACGATGCGCTGGTCACCGTCCATCAATGCGGAAGTGGAAAGAAGTGACACAGAGCACGAATCTCATCGCGCACGCGCGCACAGGTCGTTGGTTCACCCTTCGATCCCATCACCGCATCGAGCCACGCGGCGACCTGACGCATCTGCGTCTCACGAAATCCGCGCGTCGTGAGTGCTGGGGTTCCGAGTCGAAGTCCGCTGGTCACCACAGGCGAACGCGGGTCGTTTGGGATCCCATTCTTGTTGCAGATGATTCCGGCGCTTTCGAGCCACTTCTCAGCGTCTGCCCCAGTCAACTCGGCATCACGGGTGCGCAGATCGACGAGCATCAGGTGGTTGTCGGTGCCTCCTGAACAGAGGCGGTACTTGCGCAATTGAAGTTCGTGCGCCAGCGTCTGCGCATTCTTCACTACCTGCTGGCAGTACACCTTGAATGAGGGCTGAAGTGCTTCGCCGAACGCGAGCGCCTTCGCGGCGATGATGTGCATGAGCGGTCCACCTTGCACTCCAGGAAACACCTTTCGATCGACTTGCGTGGCGAGTTTCTCATCGTTGGTGAGAATCATGCCGCCGCGGGGTCCTCGAAGTGTCTTGTGTGTCGTCGTTGTGACGATGTGTGCGTGCGGGAAGGGGCTCGCGTGAACTCCAGTTGCACAGAGTCCTGCGATGTGCGCAATGTCGGCCATGAGCAACGC
>SXGT01487866.1_pt1 | contig 18303 bp, 16 predicted proteins | sample 3176221 | NCBI WGS metagenome assembly SXGT01 (sample SAMN11356862, study PRJNA531348) | freshwater metagenome | isolation source: freshwater sample F1-120 | place: China: Fuxian Lake, Yuxi | collected 2017-12-25
CTGTGTCCAGCCGCTGAGCGAGGGTGGGGCTGTTAGCGCGTACTAAACGCGACGAAAGCACCTGGGAAAAGGTTGTAACAATAATAGTTACAAACGTGAGAATCTGGATTTGAAATACGAGGGGCAGGTCTGCTACCGGCGGCAGATATGAGTCGAGGACGATTTGATTGCCGATGACTGCGAACACGGAGGCCGTCGTGAGGAAGAGACGGTCGCCAAGCTGGTCCGGCCGGATTAGAAAAGCGGCCATTGCGAGCGAAAAACCAATGAACGCGCCAATCAGGGATTTTATAAATGTTAGCCACGGTGCTTTGCGCTCGAGATTGACAATGGCGCTCACGCGCGGGTAGCTGCTGGTGCCCGTGAGGTCGGGGTCGCCGTAGGTGGTGGGATATACGTGGTCCTCGGCTTCAAGGTAGAAGTCTTTGATGTTCCATTGTTCCAGCGTGACGGCAGCGATGGAGCTCGTGCGCGTGGTGCGCGAGAAGACGGGCGACCCGGTGAACCCCACCGCCGCCGACTTCGACGTGCTGGTCGGGGAGTGGCAGAGCCTCGCGGCCCGACTCGAGCGCCGCGCGGCGCAGTCGCAGGCCGCCGGCAACCTCGTGAGCGCGCGGCAGCAGTACCTGCGGGCATCGAGCTACCGGGCGCAGGCCCTCTTCTTCGTCCTCGGCACCTCGCACCCGTCGCGCGAGGCCACCGTCTTCGGCGCGTGCGAGCAGGACTGGCGGAATGGCATCGCCCTGTGGGATGTCCCGGTCGTGCAGGCATCCATCCCCTGGCAGGGCCTGTCGATGCCCGCCTACCTGTTCCGGCCGGCTGACGACGGGCGCAGGCGCCCCACGGTGATCGTGTGCAACGGCAGCGACGGCCAGAACGTGGACCTGCTCTGCGAAGGCATCACCGCCGTCCTTGATCGCGGCTGGAACGCCGTCACCTTCGAGGCCCCCGGGCAGATGTCGCTGGTCTTCCAGCAGAAGCAGCCGATGCAGGCGGACTGGGCCACGATCATCGATGCCGTCATCGGCTGGCTCGGGGGGCGCCCCGACGTGGACCCGTCGCGCATCGTGGCGGTGGGCATCAGCCTGCTGGGAATGGTCATCGCCAGCGCGGGCGCGGGCTCGCGCGGCCTGGCCGCCATGGTCATGGAGCCCGGCGCCTACTCCCTCGCCGAGGTGTGGGGCGACCAGAGGTCGGTGAAGGCCGTCCGCGAGGTGCAGGGGGCACCGGCCGCGGTGAGGCGCGCGGTGGCCGCCGACGTGAATGCCGGCATGGCCGGCGACTGGAAGTACATGACCCACCTCGAACGGTTCACCGTGTCCAAGCGCAGTGAGATCTACACCGCGAACGCCCTCGCCTGCGCGCGTCGCGGGGTCCCGCCCAGCGACTACTTCGGCCTGGTCGAGGCCATCCTGGCCTTCCAGTACCAGTCCGTGCTGCCCGGGGTGCGCATCCCGACGCTCGTCTGCCTCAACCAGATGGACGAGTTCTTCGGGCCACAGGGGCGCAAGGTTCCCGCGATGCTCACCGGTCTGGGCCCCAACCAGAAGTTCTTGCGCACGCTCACCTTCTCCACCGGCACCCAGTTCCACGACCAGCCGCTCGGACCGCAGGCGTCGCAGGAGTTCATCTGCGACTGGATCGCCGCCACTCTGGGCATCTGACCCGCATGCGAACGGCCGCCCGGTCGGGATGAGCGGGCGGGGTGCCACCGCGCCCCCGGGGTCGTCGCCGCGGTGGGGGTCCGCCGGGCGGCGTCCGCACCGAGGCCCTAGTGTGGGTCCGCTATCGGACGACGGTCGCCCCTCGGGGCGCTAAGTGGGAAGCCGGTGAGAATCCGGCGCGGTCCCGCCACTGTCACCCGGGAGCGAGTGGATCAGGCTCAGACCCGCCACTGGGGCGAACGCCCCGGGAAGGTGATCCAACTCGCGTCTGACCGGGAAGCCAGGAGACCAGCCGCCGCTCCGTCACGGACAAATCACCTCCGAGGAAAGAGGGATCAGTGACTTCCACCACACGCATCGCGTGCGCGGCTGCATGCGCGGCCCTGTTCGCCATTCCGGCCACCGGCCTTGCCGCCGAGGCCACCATCCGCATCGAGGGCACCACGGCCACCGTGCTGCGCGAGACGCCCTACGTCCTGCCCGGCTCCGGGACGAGCCTGAGCATCCGGGACACCGCGGACGGCGGGACGATGTCCGTGGGCGGGCGCACCGCCGCCGCCCAGCTGGGCAACGCGTCGCGTCTGTACGGCGTGGGGTTCGGCTTCACCGACTGGGGGCAGTATGGCTTCGGCCTCGACTCCATCGGCGGTGACCCGAGCGACTGGAACACGGGCCCCGCATGGTTCCTCAAGCACAACCACCGGCTCGCCGCGGTGGGAGCCGGATCGCTGGAACTGGCCGACGGCGACGAGGTGCTCTGGGCGCTGTCGCCGTTCGACGGCGTCTACGAGATGGCCCTCGCCGAACTGGCGATCACGGCCGCCGCCCAGCCGGTGGTGAGCGGCGCGGCATTCCCGGTGCGCATCGACTCCTATGACAAGGCGGGCGTGCGCACGGCCGCCGCCGGTGCCACCGTGGCCTACCGCGGCAGCACCGTCATTGCGGGTGCCGATGGAACGGCCACGCTCACCGCCGGCGGGTCCGGGCCCGCCGATGTGGTCGTCAGCCGCACGGGGGCCGTGCGCGACGTCGCACGTGTGTGTGCGTACCCGGCCGACGACCCCACGGTGTGCGACCTTCCCCCGCTCCCCAGGGCCTCGATGCCCGACGCCCCGGAAACACTCACCACCATCCGGGTGCCGCTGACCATCGGCGCAGGAGGTACGGAGGTGACCGTCACGGCCCAGGTGCCCCTGCCCGTACCGGGCGGTCCGCCCGTGGCGGTGCGCCGGCAGGTGATCCGCGGCGCCGACCTCAGCCCCGCCGAGATGCGCCGCGCCATGGGAACCGTGGCCTCGGCCGCAGCCGCCGATCTCAACGCGCGCGCGGAGCGCGGCGACACGTCTCTGGCGCTCCCCCCGGGGGTGTCCTGGCAGGCGTCGTGGCTGTCGGGCACCCCCTACGTCGTCCCGCTCCGCCATGACGAGGCACTCATGGGGGCACGCGCCGGGGGCCCGCGCAACACTCGTGCCATGCACGACCGCGCCGCCGCCTTCCGCCGCCACCTCGACCGCTGCGGCCTCGGGGGCACCACGCAGATGACGCGCCGCCATGGCTACGCCATGACCACGCTCCGACCCGCGACCGTGCGCCACGAGCTGGTGGCGTGCGTGAGGGATCACCGGTGGCCAGCGCGCTGAGGTCCGTGCCGGGTGCCGTCGGCGTCGTGATCCTGGGTGCCGCGCTCGCGGCGCCTGCGGGCCTCGGCGCCACGACCGCCGACCAGGTGGCCGCCCAGCGGGCGGCCACCTGGCTCGGTGGTGAGCAGCCGTCCTCCATGCCCGCCGGCCCGCAGGCCGACATCATGGTGGCCCTGCGCCTTACCGGCACGCGTGCCGCCACCCTCGCGCCGCGCCTGCAGGCGCTCGCCGATGCCGCGCCTGCGTATGCCGACACCGCCGGAGCGACGGCGAAGGTTGTTCTGGGAACACTCGCCGCCGACGGGAACCCCTCGCGCCTCGGCGGCGTGAACTACCTCGCGCGCCTGCGCTCCGATTCAACCCCGGCGGGACGCTACGGCCGGACCGCGTTCGACCACGGCCTCGCGATGATCGCGCTCCGGGCGGCCACGGGATCGGTGCCCCCGCGGGCGGCCACCGTGCTGGCGGGCCTTCGCTCGGGCCCCGGGTGGAACCTGGGCCTCACGCGGGGCGGCGTGCCCGACGTGGACAGCACGGCCTTGTCCGTGGTGGCCCTGCGGGCGGCCGGAAGGCCATGTTCCTCGGCCGCGATCCGCCAGGCCCGGGCGTGGCTCGCATCCCAGCGGACCGCCGGGGGCTGGACGGCCTACCCCGGGTCGCCGCCCAGCGCCAACTCCACGGCCCTCGTCGCCCGCGCCGAGATCGCGTGCGGCGCGTCGGCGGCGCCGGCCCTGTCCGTGATCCGCGCCCTCCAGCAGCGCTCAGGGGCCATCCGGTTCACGCGCACAGAACCCGAGAGCCGTCTGCTCGCCACTACCGAATCGGTGCCGCCCCTCGTGGGTGTGTCACTGGCAGGGGGCCTGCGCCCCGGCTGATGCGGCGGCGGCACGGCGTTCCCGGACGTGCACCCCACGCCGGGGTCACTGTCTGCCGTGAGCCGCGGACCCCTGCTGGGAACCGGGGGGCGGGGCGGCCGCCAGTTCAGGAGATCTCACCCAACCCCTGTGGATTGCAGGAGCAGACCACCGGCACGCCGCACGGCTGAGCGCGGCGTCGGGGGTGGCCTCAGGCCGGACGTGCCCGGTGCCGACCGCCGCAACCGGTGCGGCACAGGCCCGGGGTCCGCTCAGGGCCCGGGCTACTTGACGCGCACGGCCTTCACCGCCTGTGCCACCACGGCGCCGCCCGGGCTGAGTGCCCGGGTGGTGAGGGTCCAGGTGCCCGCGGTCAGGCGGATGGTGCAGCCGTAGGTGCGCTTTGCCTCCCTGCCCTTGCCCGTGGTCCGGATGGCGCACCGGCCTCTGGCGGTCCTCCCCCTGGGGACTGCGAGCAGATGGACGGATGAGGCTGCTGCTGTGCCGCCGATGGCCGACTGGGTGATGCGCGCCGCAGCGGTGGGAACGGGGCCGACGGTGATGCACCGGCCCTTGCTGCACCCGGTGCGTGCCCTGAGGGCTGCGATGGGATCAGGGTCCGGCGTCGACGGGGTGAGCACCCCGCTCGTCATCACCGGGATGCCATGGGCGGCGGTCCCGGACACTGCGACAAAGAGACCCCTCGCGTAGGTGACAGAGTTCCACGCGCTCGGCGCAGGGGTGCTGCGGTCGGTCCAGTTGATGCCGTCGGGGCTGGTTATCACCCCCTCGCGGCCCTCGTCCGCGTTCACGGCGACGAATAGGCCACTCCCGTAGGTGACCGAGGTCCACTGGCCACCCCCAACCGAGGAGCTGGGGGTCCAGGTGATGCCGTCGGGGCTTGTCATCACGTGCGCACCCCTGCTGCGGAGGGCCACGGCGACGAACTGGCCACCCCCGTAGGTGACCGAGAGCCACTCGGTGTCCCCAGGGGAGGTGCGGATGGTCCAGGTGATGCCGTTGGGGCTTCTCATCACCCGGTTGCCGGATGCGGCCACGGCGACGAAGACACCACCCCCGTGAGTGACCGAGTACCAGACGTTGTTCCCCGCGGAGGCGCGGCTGGTCCAGGTGATGCCGTCGGGGCTTGTCATCACCTGGTTGCCGTTACCGTTCGAGGACACGGCGACGAACAGGCCTTCCCCGTAGGTGACCGAGAACCAGTTGTTATCCGCAGCGGAGGCGCGACCGGTCCAGGTGATGCCGTCGGGGCTTGTCATCACCCGGTTGCCGACGCCGTCGGAGGACACGGCGACGAACAGGCCACCTCCGTACGTGACCGAGGTCCACCTGTGATCCAAAACGGAGGCGCGACCGGTCCAGTCGATTCCCGCAGCACCGAGCAATGTCGCAGGGGTGATGAGCACCAGTGCGGCCATGCCGAGGAGCACCGCGAGTACCCTGACGTCCCCGCGGACCGTCCCGCCACGCCGTGCGGCGGGCGGGGTGCCGGACGGGTGGGTGGGTGTGAGGAGGCGTGTCGACACCGGGCGAGGCCTTTCAGGTGGGACCCCAGCGGACGGATGGCCCGAGTGGGGCAATCCCACTGCGCGGACCGGACCGCAGGAACCGTGTCATTTCTCAACGCTACCAATGCTTACCCGCCGATGCCTGACCGGGTCCGCGGACACCGGCGCGTATCCCCATCGTCGCGAACGGCTGCACAGTGCAGGAGATCGGGTGCACCGGGGGCGTGGGGCGTGCGCCGGGGTGGAGCGGACGACGGGATGACGACGAAATGTGGCCTTCAGGATCAGGGGCATAGCGGGGGCTGGTGACCGCCCCCCGACGGTCACCGGTTGCGAACCCGGCGGGCGCTACGGCTTGCGCGCGATGGCGTAGAGCTTGTTGAAGTCGTAGGTCCAGCCGCGGGGGCCGGAGCGCTCGATCATGCGCGCCTCGACCTTCGCGAGCCACGCGGCCACGTCGGGCTCGGATGGGTCACCGATGATGTGGCCCGCAACCACGCGCATGCGCTCCATGTACTGCTCCACCGGCACGTGGCGCACGCGACGCTCCATCCAGATGTCCACCGGCTCGAGGCCGGCGCCCACGAGGTAGCCCTCCATCTCCGGGATGTCGCGCAGGTTGCCGTCGAAGGCACCGAGCCACTGGTAGTTGATGGGCTCGACATCGGCGATGACATCGCGGTAGGCCTGTTCGCCCCCCTTGCCCGAGCACAGGATCGCGATGACGCCGCCGGGGCGCATGGCGCGGGCCATTGCCTCCGCCGCCTCCCACCGGTGCTGGAACCAGTGGTAGGCCATCGAGCACACGACGAGATCGAACGCATCCGACTCGACCGGCATGTCCTCGACCCCCGCCTGAACCAGGGACACCTCGACACCCCCGATGGCGCCGAGCTTCGCCGCGAACTGCTCGAGCATGCCCTCCGAGGGGTCCACCCCGGTCACATGTGCGGGTTGGAACCGGTCAATCACGGCCTGAGTGGCCCAGCCGCTCCCGCACCCGACATCGAGCACGTCGTCGTAGCACCCCGGGGGGATCGAGAGGACCAGGCGCTGGGCGCCCTCGAGGTTGTAGCGCACCGCCCCGTCGTAATCGGATGCGGTCTCGCTGAACCCCCCTGCGATGGTGTCACGGCGTTCTGTCGGCATGGGGGGATTCTCCCGGACGCCACCAGGCACCGCCCGGGGTGCCGGCGTCCTGGCGCCTACCCGTCGGTGCGGCGGGGCACTCCGATCAGGAACATCTCCACCAGCCGGCGCGGCGCGTTGGTGAGCATCGGGAACAGGAACGCCCGGGCGGGCATACGCACGGTGCGCCTGCCCTTCTCGACGGCGTGCACGGTCTTCCGCGCGACCGCATGCACGTCGGCGTCGGCGAGCAACCCGAGCCGGTGGAAGCGGCGGAACGACGCCTTGGTGGGCGGGTACGAGAGCACCGAGTCGGCCATGTCGGTGGGCGTGATGAGCCCCGTCTCCACCACGGTGAGCCCGATGGGCAGGCCCTTGACCTCCAGTCGCACGCCCGCGGTCATGTGCGTGACGAATGCCTTCGTGCCGCCGTACACCGAGATGCCCGGGAAGGTCCCGGTGCCGGCGAGCGAGGACACCTGCACGACGTGCCCCCCGCCCCGTTCCACCATCCCCGGCAGCACCTGGCGCGTGAGGTCGGCCAACGTGATCGCATTCAACTGGACCATGCGCTCGATGTCCGTCATCGGCATGTCCATGAACGCACCGGTCAGGTCAATGCCCGCGTTGTTCACGAGCACGTCCACGGGGCCGTGCGCCGCCTCGATGCGCCCGATCAGCCCGTCCACCTGCTCGCGGTCGGCCAGATCGGCCGGCATGGCACTGCCGCCCGTGCGCTGCGCCACGGCGGCGAGGGCATCCACGCTGCGGGCGACCAGCGTGAGCCGCGCCCCCTTGGCGGCGAACTCGTCCGCCAGTGCAGCGCCCACGCCGCGCGACGCGCCGGTGATCACCACGTGTGCGCCGCTCAGGTTCATCGCTCAGTTCCTCCCCGGGGATTCCGTGCGCACGCTACCCCCGCGCACGCCCGCCGACGTTCTCCGACGGCTCTTACGCACCTCTTCAGCACGGGTGCTGCAATCGGGGCGACACGAACGGAGGTGCGTCACATGGACCACGGGATGCGTGATCAGGTACTCGGAGGACCCGGCGGCGGCGGATGGGGCGGCATGGAGCACGGCCTGTCCGGCGGCGCCGGCTGGTGGTTCGCCCTCATTCTCACGTTCATCACGCTCTCCCTCATCACGCTCGCGGTCGTCGCCGTGATGGTCTGGCTGAGGGGGCGCAGCGCAGGCGGGGCGTCGCCCGGGGGCGACCCCGAGGCCAGGGCCCGGCTCGACCAGCGGCTGGCCGCCGGGGAGATCGGTCCGGACGACTACACGCGGCGCCTTGCCAGGCTGCGTGCCGGCGGCCAGCCGCCCGCGGGGGGGGTGAGGCGTCCGGGTGGGAGGCTCGTCGCCGACGGGCCCCTGTCGGGCGCGGGCGCGGTCGGCGCCCCTCGGCGCCCGGGTCCCGCCCGGAGGGTCACCAGCCGGGCTGGACCCGGGCCCCCGGGATCGCCGGGTCCGCCCGGGTCACGTGCACGCGCGCATGCGCCACGGCATCCGCCAGTGACGGGAAGTCCCGGCGGCCGAGGGCCGGGTCACCCAGCACCCCCACGGCCGACAGCGCCACCCGATGGGGCTCCTGCACACCGCACAGGAGCACTGTGATGTGACGTCGCTCCAGTGATGCGATCACCTCCGCCAGCGCCTGCGCCCCCGTGGCATCGAGCACGGCCAGGAACCTCAGACGCAGAATGACCACCCGGACGTCGCTGACCTCGGTGAGTTCGTCGAGGAACCTCTGGGCGGCACCGAAGAAGAGGCCGCCGTCGAGGCGGTACACGGCGATGTGGTCGGCCAGCAGCCCGGCCTCGTCATCGGCATCGATCTCGGGGTGCGCGACGATGTCCTCGCGTGCCGGCCGGCTCGACCGGATGAGCGACCGCAGGGCAACGACGATGGCCAGACCCACGCCGATCTCCACCGCGAGGATGAGGTCGAAGGCCACCGTGACGACGGCTGTGACCGTGAAGACCAGCGCGTCGGCCCGCGTGGAGCGCAGGATCGCCCGGGCATTCGAATAGTCCACCATCCGCGCGGCGGTCACGATGAGCACGGCCGCGAGCACCGCCAGCGGGATGCGCGCCACCAGCGCGGCCCCCACCAGAACCACCGTGGCGAGGAAGAGCGCATGGGTAATCGCCGATACCCGCGTACGGGCCCCGGCGCGCACATTCACGGCCGTCCGGGCGATTGCCCCGGTGGCCGGCATCCCGCCGAACAGCCCCGACGCCATGCTGGCGAGCCCCTGCCCCACCAGTTCACGATCGGGATCGGTGCCCGGGGTATCGGCCATGCCGTCGGCGACCCGGGCCGACCGCAGCGACTCGATGCCGGCCAGCGCCGCAACCGCCAGTGCGCTGCCGGCCAGTGCGCTGATGGCATCCATGTCGAGGTCGGGCATGGACGGCATCGGCAACGACGCCGGGATCGCGCCGATGGCCGGGACGTCGAGCCCCAGCAGCACCGCGATCACCGTGCCGATGACGACGGCGATCAGCGATGCCGGCAGCGATCGCCGTATGTAGTGCAGGCCCACCATCACGGCGACCGAGACCCCGACCAGCGCCAGCGACCAGGCGGTGGCCTGACCGCCCGCCGCCCGGATGGAGTCGATGGCGATCATCACAGCGCGGTCGCCGTCGGGTGGGGGTACGCCGAGAATGTAGGGCACCTGCTGGAGGGCGATGATCACCGCGATACCCAGGGTGAAGCCCTCGATGACCGGCCACGGCACGAACGTGATCGCGCGGCCCAGGCCGAGCAACCCGAAGCCCACCACGAGCAGCCCGGCCAGCACCGCCACGGCCGCCACCGCGCCCGCGCCATGGGCCGCGACGATGGGGAGCAGCACAACGGCCATGGCGCCCGTGGGCCCGGACACCTGCAGGGACGACCCACCGAACACGGCTGCCACCAGCCCCGCGATGATCGCCGTCACGATGCCTGCGGTGGCCCCCACTCCCGATGTGACGCCGAAGGCCAGAGCCAGCGGCAGGGCAACCACGCCCACGGTGAGCCCCGCGAGCAGGTCGCCGCGCAGCGTTGTGCGGAGCCCCGTGTAGTCGCTGCGACGGGGCAGGAAACGAGTAAGGTCGAACATGGGGAACGCGCCACCATAACCCCCTGTCGCGCAGGCCGGGTCTGACATCCGTCCCCGATGGGCGGTCCCGTCGGTGCCTACCCCCGCGGTAGCACGATGCACACGCGCAGGCCGGGCCCGCCGTCACGGTCGTGCAGCGTCACCGAGCCCCCGGCGCGCTCGACGAGGCGTTGGACGATCGGCAATCCCAATCCGGTCCCCGCCCCGGGGCGTGACGCCGCGGCGCGCCAGAACCGGTCGAACGCGTGCCCCCGGTCCTCATCGCTCATCCCCGGTCCGTCATCGATGACCTCGATGTGCACCTCGCCGGACAGGGCCACGGCCCGCACCTCCACATGTCCCGCCGCGCGACAGGCCTCCACCGCGTTGTCCAGCAGGTTGTCCACCACCTGGTCAAGCACCCCGTCGGGCATCCGCACCGTGAGGCCATGCTCGATGCCGGTGGTGAGCACCACCCCCGACTCCGCCGCGAGGTCGGACCACGAGGCAACCCGGCCGCGCAGCGACGCCGACACATCCACGGACACGATCGGGGCGTCCCCGCGCTCGGCGCGGGCCAGGGCGAGCAGGCTGTCAACCATCAGGGTGAGCCGGTCGACCTCGTGCAGGGCCGCCTGGGCATCGGCCTCCCCGGCACCCCCCTGCGATGCGCTCAGGTTCTCGATGCGCAGGCGCAAAGCGGTGAGCGGCGTGCGCATCTGATGGGAGGCGTCGGCAACGAAGGCCTCCTGGGCCCCCACCACCTCCTCCAGCTGCGCGACGGTGAGGTTGAACCGCCGCGCGAGGGCCCGTACCTCCGGGGGGCCCTCGTCCTCGGGCACGCGGGTGGCCAGATCCCCGGCTCCCACGGCGGCGGCGCCCTGCTCGAGGCGCGCGAGCGGCCGCGACACCCAGCGCGCAATGAGCCATCCGATCAGCGCCACCGCAACAAGCGTGATGACGCCGACGCCGGCGAGCAGGAGCCAGTAGCCACGCGCGTGCTCGTCCACCTCGGAGGCGGGATAGGTGATGCGCACCGACCCGTATACCCGGCCGGATGCCGCGACCGGGACGGCGACATACAGGAGGTCGGTGCCCAGCGTCTGCGAGTAGCGGCTTCCCGTCGCGACGGTTCCGGCGAGGGCCGCGGTCACCTCGGGGCGCGTTCGCAGGGTGCGGTCCCCGGGGGCCGGCGGATCGGTGTCGGCGATCACCGATCCCGTCGGCCCCGTCACCGCCACCCGGGCACCCGTGGTCGCCGCATACCGGGCGATCGCCGCCCCGATCTGGGCCTCGGGCACCGATCCGGGCGAGCGCAGGTCGCCCTCGACGAGTGATGCCACCACGCCCGCATCCCGCTCCATCCGCAGCAGCAGGTCCTGCTCGAGGCCATGCCGGCGCGTGATCCCGAGCGGCACCATCAGCACCACCAGGACCACGATCGTGAGGGCGAGGTACCCCGCGACCAGGCGTCGCGTCATCCGCCGGGGGCCCCGAGCCGGAAGCCCACCCCGCGCACCGTCTCGACCCAGGCAGGGTCACCGAGCTTGCGGCGAAGGGATGACACGTGCACGTCAATGGCCTTGGTCTGCACCGCCCACGTGGTACCCCACAGCCGGCGCAGGAGGTCGTCCCGGCCCACCACGGCGCCGGGATCCGCGATGAGCATGGCGAGGATGTCGAACTCCCGGGGGGTCAGGTGCACCTCCTTTCCGCTGATCGTCACCCGATGGGTGCGCATGCTCACGACGAGGGGTCCGGCACGGTGCTCGTCGGGCGCATCGTCGGGCGCGCCATCGCCCACGCGCCGGAGCACGGCGTTGATGCGTGCGACGAGCTCGCGCAGACCGAAGGGCTTCACCACATAGTCGTCTGCGCCGATCTCGAGCCCCACCACGCGGTCCACCTCCTCGCCACGTGCAGTGACCATGATGATCGGCACCCGGCTGCGTGCGCGCAGCTTCCGTGCCACCGCGTACCCATCCATGTCGGGCAGGCGCAGGTCGAGCAGTACGAGATCGGGCTCAGGGGCAGCGAGGGCCGCCGCGCCCGTGGCCACCCGCTCCACCTCGAAGCCCGCGCGCCGCAATCCATCGGCGAGCGGGGTGGCAATGGAGTCCTCGTCCTCAACCACGAGTAAGCGCATAGGGGCAGTATCGCGCCCATGCAGGGCACGCGGTCGGCCTTGGACGAATCCTTACCGAACGCTGGGACGACCCCGGAGCGGTCCTCACCCGCGCCCCACATGGACGCCATAGCCTCCGATGCGTCACCACCACCGAGGGAGGAAGGGCGCCATGACCAAGCGAGGCATCGTCATCGTCAGTGTGATGTTCGGGCTGTTCGCAGTCTCGTTCAGCGTGCTCGGGATCCGGTCGCTGACCCTGGGCCCCGATGCGGCGACGCCGTCGGCCACCGCCCTCACGGCGCGCCAGAACGCGGCCGACGCGCTGGAGCAGCGCATCCGGACGACGCGGGCGGATGCCCCGCCGGCCCTCCCGCCGGTGCCCGCGCGCGTGGTGGCGGTCGCCGCCGCGCGGCCGACCAATCCGGCACCCCCGGCGGGAGCGACCCCACGGGCGTCCTACGTCAACGACGACGGCGATGCGGACAGCGGCGGCATGGAGGGCCGTGACCGCGTCGAGCCGGGGGACGACGAGGGCATCGACGGCGGTGAGGGCGTCGAGCGGGGGAACGACGAGGGCAACCACCAGGAGGGGGACGGCGATGACGACTGACCGCAGCCGGCGCCGGGTGCGCTGGACGGCGATCAGTGCAACTGCGCTCGCGGGGATGGGAACGGCGGTGGCGATCGCATCCGACCCGTTCCCCACGAGCCCGCACCCGCCGAACGCGGACGTCGTCGCGCTGGAGACGCGCGAGAAGGCCCTCGTCGCCGAGGCCAGGCGTGTGAGTGCCATGAACGCCGAGCGGTGGGCCACCTATCGCACGGGTCTCGCGGCCCGGCGCCTGGAGATCGCACGGGTGAGCGCCGCGGCGGCGGGAACCGGCGGCGGCGCGGGTGCCTCGTATTCCCGCCCGGCGTCCCAGGCGACCTACGTGTCGAGCCCACCGGTGGCCTCGTCGGGTTCCTCATGATGGTGCGCCGCGACTTCCGCGCGATGGGAACCGAGGTGCAGGTGGTGCTCGATCCCGCCGGCGACGACCCGGGGGCGATCGCGGCCCTCGACCGGGCACGGGACGAGATCGCGCGGATCGAGCGGCTCGCCAGCCGGTTCACCGACGACTCCGAGCTGTCGCGCCTCAACGCGTGCGGTGGCATGGAGGTCTCCACCGACCTGATGCGGCTGATCACGGTGGCGCTGGCGATGCGTGATGCCACATCGGGGGGGTTCGACCCCACCGTGCACGACGCGGTCGCCGCCGCGGGGTACGACCGGCCGCTCGACCGGTTGCCTCTGGATGGCCCCGCCCCCGGACCGGCCATGCCGGCGGGCGGCGACGTGACGGTGGACCTGCGCACCGGGCGGGTGACGCTGGGGCCGGGTGCGCGGATCGATCTGGGCGGTATCGCGAAGGGATGGACGGCCGATCGGGTGGCGGACATGCTCGGTACGCACGGGCCGTGCCTGGTGAGCATCGGCGGGGACATCGCGGTCCGGGGCCTGCACGATGGGCGGCCATGGCCGATCGCGGTGGCGCACGGCGCCACCCCCCGGGTGATCGGCCTGCGCCGGGGGGGGCTCGCCACGTCGGGAACCGACCGCCGGCGCTGGCGCCGGGCCGGGCGTGAGATGCATCACGTGATCGACCCGGCCACCGGCCGGCCGGCGCAGACCGACCTCGTGCGCGTCACCGCCATCGCCGACGACGCCGCGGGCGCCGAGGCGTGGGCCACGGCCCTGCTGCTGCTCGGACGGGAGCGCGCCAGGCGCGAGGCCGTCGCGCGGGGAATCACCGTGGTTCTGGTGGGCACCGATGGACGAACGACGACCACGGGAGGGCTGGCATGGGCCTCGTGAGCGCAATCGCCAATGTGCCGTTCTGGTGGCTGCTCTCGCGGGCGTCAGGGATCGTCGGCTACCTGCTCATCACCGCGAGCATGGTGTCGGGCGTGGTGCTGCGCACCCGCCTGATGCAGCGCCTTGCATCACCGGTGGCCCGCATGGAATGGCACAGCGTGCTCGCGTTGCTCGGGCTCGCGATGGTCGCCGTGCACGGCATCGCACTCGTGATGGACACCTACATGACGATCACCTGGCTCGATCTCGTGGTGCCCGGCGGCACGGAGTACCGGCCCCTGTGGGTATCGGTCGGCGTGCTCTCGGTGTGGCTGATGGTGTTCGTGTCGGTCACGGCGACCTGGCGCCGCCACATGGGCCCCCGCGTCTGGAAGGCGGTGCACCTGGCGAGTTACGGTGTGTTCGTCACGGCCACGGCCCACGGGCTGATGGCGGGAACCGACAGCGGGAAGCCCTGGATGCTCGGTATCTACATCGCCTCGATGGCCCTGGTTGCGGGAGTCGGCGCCCGTCGGCTGATCGCCGGGCCCAACGCGCCCATCAAGAAGCGGCGGCGGGTGGCAGGGGCCGCATCGTGAGGATCCCGGCATGGGCGCGCTGGCTGCTCGCGGCCATCCTCATCGCCGGCATCGCGACGGCGGGTGTGGCCGCCAACCTCGCGGTGCTCGGGAGCGAGGGCGACGACGTCCGTCTGGGCACCCTCAGCGCCCTGTCGGTGACGTCGGGGTCCACGCGGGTCCCCCGCCCCGGCGCGGATGACCCGGGCGGGTACGCCGAGGGCCACACCGGCGGCGGGGACGACGACGAGCACGACGACGACTGACGGTGGTGCCCCGACGACGACCGCTCCCGCACAGCGCGCAGGCCCCGGCACCCGCGACGATTGCGCTGCGGCCTACGCGGGGACCCGGAGCGGCGGGCACGCGGCGGGCCGGCGGGGCCCCCGCCGGACGTCAGACGGCCGTCGCCTCCACGAACAGCTCCCAGGCCATGATGTCGGGGTCGGTGCCCAGCCCGTAGTAGTCGCGTGCCTGCTGCGCGAGGGCGGGCGAGTCGAGGAAGACCACCTCCATGCGGTCAAGCCGGAACCCGGCCCCGGCCAGCACCATGCGCAGGCGCAGCGGCGTGTAGAAGATCTGGGTGACGCCCTGGAGGCGCTCGGTGAACCGGCACTCCTCGAGGTTCACCTGGGCGAGGATCGCCCGGTCGTCCTGGAGGTACCCCATCTCCAGAGGTGCGTGCACCGTCGCGAACACGCCCGCGAGCGCTCCTCCCGCCGGGAGCGCCTCGCGAAAGCGCCGCAGCAGCGCGCGGTTCTCCTCATCACGATCGGAGAGCACCGAGTTGATGGTGAGCACCAGATCCCCCTGCTCACCGCACCCGTCGGTGCTGATGTCGGCCCCGACCCAGTCCACCTTCGGGCCGCTCAGCCGGGCCGCCGCGACGTCCACGACCCCCGGGAAGTCCACGCCCACGACGCGCTCGAGCGCGGGCACGCGGTCCACCAGGGCCCGCTGGATGCTCACGTCCGACCCGCAGCCGGCGATCAGCACGCGCCGGGCACCGCGCCGCCGCACCACCTCCACGCACCGGGAGATCACCACCTCATCCTGCGAGATGGTGAACACATCCGCATAGCCGTGGTCCCGGTGCTCGCTCTCCCAGTAGGCCCGGCGGGCCTGCTGGTCCATGCCATCACCGCCGGCGATGGGCCACTTGCGCATCAGGCGGCGGCCGGGGGCCTGCCCATCTGCTTCAGCCAGCGCGCATGCGATCGCAGCGCCAGGAGCAACGTGGCGTTCGCGTTGTAGCGCACACCGTGCTCGGCGCAGAGCCGCTCGAGCACCGGCGAGATGCTGCGGTAGTGCACATGGCACACGCCGGGCAGGAGGTGGTGCTCCACCTGGAAGTTCAGGCCGCCCAGATACCAGTTGAGGAATCGGCTGCCCCGGGCGAAGTCCACGGTGTGCTCGACCTGGTGGCGGGCCCACTCACGTGGGCCATCCGCCGCGGCCTCGGAGGTGAGGCGCGCCTCCGAGGTGAAGTCGGCCTCCTCCACGCAGTGGGCCAGCTGGAACACGATGGCCAGCACGATACCGAGGATCCACAGGATGAAGAACCCGGCGAGCAGCACGGCCCACCACGGCTGGAAGATCATCGGCACGACCAGGGCGATCGTGAGGAACATCACCTTGGTGACGACGATGACGGCCAGATCCCCGCCGCGCGGGCGCTTGATCGGCACATGCGCCTCCTCGCCGCGCACCAGCATGCTGATGTCGCCCATCAGCACCTGACGCGGAGCATAGAAGCCGTACAGCACGAACATGTAGATGTGCTGGAACCGGTGCCATGGGCTCCAGGGCTGGTCGGGCGCAAAGCGCGCGAGCGGCAGCTGCTCGATGTCGCCGTCCTTGTCCACCACGTTGGTGTAGGTGTGGTGGGCGTGGTTGTGCCGCTCGCGCCACAGGTACGACGAGGTGCCCAGGAGGATGTCCATGGAGAGGCCGAGTGGCCGCCAGCGGCGCCCCAGCGCGTTGTGATTCGCGTCATGCTGGATCGAGAAGGCCACGCCGCCCAGGGCGAATGCCATCGAGACCGACCCTGCGAGCCCCGTCCACCAGCCATCCGCGACGACGAGCAGGAAGGCGTATGACGCCGCCGTCCACAGCAGCATGAAGGCGGCCTTCGCGAAGAAGCGGATGCGGCCGTTGCGCCGGACCCCGGGGGTGAGGAGGGCATCGACCTCGGCCTTGAAGTCATTCTGGAAGGAACCGCCCCCCCGGAACAGCCGCTGCGGCGCAACGCCCGACTCCGGGCGTGCCCCGCGAAGGGTTGCCAAGTAGATCGTCTCCGAACGGGCGGGCGTGTATCGCCCAAGCCGTTACGCCACGGTATCGCACGGGTACGGACGAGGACGCCGGAACCGACCCCCGGGGCGGAACCCGGGACGGATGTCCGCAACCGGCCTAGTGTGCGGCCTCGACCACGACGGAGATGAACACCATCAACAAGACCACCTTCGGTGACCTCGGCCTCGGGGAGGCCATCACCGCAACGCTCGCGGGCCTCGGCTACGAGGAGCCCACACCCATCCAGGAGGCGGCCATCCCGCCGCTCCTCGGTGGCCGCGACCTGCTCGGCAACGCCGCCACGGGCACCGGCAAGACCGCCGCCTTCGCGCTGCCGCTGCTCCAGGCCGTGCCCGGCATCGGGGAGGGGGGTGCACCCGGCGTGCTCGTGCTCGTGCCCACGCGGGAGCTGGCCATGCAGGTCTCGGAGGCCATGCACACGTACGGGCGCGCCTTGGGCGCGCGGGTCATCCCGATCTACGGCGGACAGCCCATCTACCGGCAGATCAAGGGCCTCGAGCGCGGAATCGACGTGGTGGTCGCGACCCCGGGCCGGGCGCGCGACCACATCGCCCGGGGCACCCTCGACCTCACCGGCGTGCGCGCCGTGGTGCTGGACGAGGCCGACGAGATGCTCGACATGGGATTCGCCGACGACATCGCGGAGATCCTCGAGGCGGTGCCCGCAGAGCACCAGACCGTCCTGTTCTCGGCCACCATGCCCCCGCGCATCCGCGCGATCGCCGACCGTCACCTCACCGACCCGGTGAGGGTGCAGATCGACTCCACCCCGGCGCCGGGCGACGCGCCCCGCGTGCGCCAGGTGGCCTACGTGGTGCAACGCGCCTACAAGACGGCCGCCCTCGTACGGGTGCTCGACGCCGAGTCACCCGGCGCCGCCATCGTCTTCTGCCGCACCCGCGTGGAGGTGGAGCAGCTGGTCGAGACCCTCAACGGGCGCGGCCACGGCGCCGAGGGCCTGCACGGCGGGATGACCCAGGAACAGCGCGACCGCGTGATGAACCGCCTGCGCTCGGGCACGGCCGACCTGCTCGTCGCCACCGACGTCGCCGCACGCGGGCTCGACGTGGACCAGCTCACGCACGTCATCAACTTCGACGTCCCCTCGGCCGCGGACGCCTACGTACACCGCATCGGCCGCGTGGGCCGCGCCGGCCGCGAGGGCGTGGCCATCACCCTGGCCGAGCCGCGCGAGCACCGCATGCTCCGGAACATCGAGCGGGTCACCGGACAGCCCGTTCCCCAGCAGTCGCTTCCCACCGTGGCCGACCTGCGCGCGCGCCAGATGGAGGTGACCACCGCGACCCTGCGCGAGGAGATCATCGGGGGCGACCTCGAGCACATGCGCGTGGTCGTCGAGCAACTGGCCGACGAGTTCGACGTGCTCGACATCGCAGCGGCCGCCGTCAAGGCCGTGCACCGGGCATCGCGCGGCGGACAGGATGACGAGGAGGAGATCCCCGAGGCGCGCGTGCGCGACGAGCGCCGCCCACCCCGCGAGCGCACCACGGCCGCCCCGGGCACCCGCCGCGGCCCGGGCGGGCC
>SXGT01857758.1_pt1 | contig 18297 bp, 15 predicted proteins | sample 3176221 | NCBI WGS metagenome assembly SXGT01 (sample SAMN11356862, study PRJNA531348) | freshwater metagenome | isolation source: freshwater sample F1-120 | place: China: Fuxian Lake, Yuxi | collected 2017-12-25
GCCGACCTGCGCGCCGATCCCCGTTCGCTGCGCGATCTCGAGGGCCTTCGCCTCCAGCTCGACGTCCCGGAACCCGCGCCCGAGCAGGTTCCCGTCCCGGGGCAAGGCGTCGAGGTAGCGCGCGCTCGCGAGCTTCGCGACCTTGAGCGCGTACTCCGCGCTCGTCCCGCCCACGACGACGGCGAGGTGGTACGGCGGGCACGCGGCGGTGCCCAGCGTCTTCATCTTCTCCTCGAGGAAGGCGTGGAGGCTCTTCGGGTTCAGGAGGGCCTTCGTCTCCTGGTACAGGTAGCTCTTGTTGGCCGACCCGCCCCCCTTGGTCATGAACAGGAACTTGTAGGCCGCCCCGTCCACGGCGGCGATCTCGATCTGCGCCGGGAGGTTCGTGCCGGTGTTCTTCTCCGTGTACATGTCGAGCGGGGCGAGCTGCGAGTACCGCAGGTTCGACCGCTGGTACGTGTCGAAGATCCCGCGCGCGAGGGCCTCCTCGTCGCCGCCGCCGGTGACGACGTACTGGCCCTTCTTGCCCATCACGATCGCCGTGCCCGTGTCCTGACACCCCGGCAGGACGAAGCCCGCCGCGATGTTCGCGTTCTTCAAGAGGTCCGTCGCGACGAAGCGGTCGTTGGGCGACGCGTCGGGATCCTGGAGGATGCTCGCGAGCTGGCGGAGGTGTCCGGGCCGGAGGAGGTGCGACACGTCCCGCACGGCCTCGGCCGCGAGCAAGGTCAGCGCCTCCTTCTCGACGGCGAGGAAGCGCTGGCCGCGCGCCTCGAAGGTGCTCACGTGGTCCTTCGTGAGCAGGCGGTACGGCGTGTCGTCGGGCCCGACGGGGAGGATCTCCTGGTACGCGAAGTCGGTCATGGACCGTTTTCTAGCACCGTCACCCCTGGAAGTTCATCCACCCCTTCCCGAAGCTCTCGGGCACCTCGTAGTAGGTGTGGGCGTGGAAGTGCTTCTTCGTCTTGTGCCGCGCGCAGAAGAGCTCCGCGCCCGCCGAGTCGCGCTGCACGGTGAGGCAGTCGGGGCAGGCGGGCTCGATCTCGGGGATGTCCTGCGAGTGGTAGTCGACGGGGCGCACGACGTGCACGGGGCACGGGGCCTTCTTCACCACCTCGGCGGCCACCGAGCCGAGGAAGAATCGCTTCACCGCGCCGAGATCCCGCGTGCCGATGACGATGAGGTCCGCGCGGAGCTGCGTCGCCACCTTCACGATCTCGATCCACGGCGTGCCGACAGAGAGGTGGCCGCGGACCTTCCCTCCGAAGGGCGTCGCCTTGATGACGTCGTCGAGGAGCTGCTTCTTCTCCTCGAGCAGCTCGGTCGCCGACGGCTGGGCCGAGATCCCCGTCGGCGGCAGCCACTCGAGCACCGTCACGTAGTGAATCTCCGCGCCGGGGTAGCCGCGCGCGAGGCGCGGCGTCGTGTGGGTGATGTCGTGTCTGCGGGAGTCTTCCACGACCGCGGCCAGGATGACGTGGCGTTCCTTCGATTCCATGATCCACCTCTCCGATGAGGACCGAGCACGCTTCGTACCAGGTCCAGGGTCAGGGCTTCGGGCGCACCACCAGCACCGACCGGTCGGCGTGGTTCACGACCTTCGCGGCGGTCGTCCCCAGGATGCGGTCGAGCGCGCCGTAGCCATGGGAGCCGACCACGATGAGATCGGCGTTCGTCTCCTTCGCTGCCCGGCAGATACCGTCCCACGGCGTCGCGATGTGCACGATGCAGTCCCGCACGGCGCCCGCGGGCAGCACGTCCGCGCGGTCCTTGAGATCCGCGGTCGCGCTCGCGATGAGGATCTCCGTGACGCTCCGGTCGCTGTTCAGGACCTCGCTCGGGAGCTCCGGGGGGATGCCCACGGACCGGTACAAGATCATCTTCGCTCCCGCGAGCGAGGCGAGCTTGTGCGCGACCGCGAGGACGTGGACCGCACGGGGCGAGCTGTCGAGGCAAACGAGGAAGGTCTCCATGTCCGGTCTCCTTACGATTTGTGCTTTTCGCGCCCGGCGAGCCCGTACTCGTGCAGCCGGTACTGGATGGTGCGCACGCTGATGTCGAGGATCTCGGCCGCGCGCGACGTCGACCCGTCGACGGCCTCGAGCGTCTTGAGGATCGCGAACTTCTCGATCTCGTCCATGGTCGATCCCGGCACGCGCAGGTTGCCGAACGCCTCCGGCGCAGCCTCGAAGGGCAGATCCGCCTCGTCGATGAGCGGCCCCTCCGCGAGGACGACCGCGCGCTCGATCGCGTTCTCGAGCGCACGCACGTTGCCGGGCCAGCGGTAGGTGACCAGCTTCGTGCGCGCCTTGTCGGTGAAGCCGTCGACCCGCTTGTGGTTCTCGAGCGCGAACTTCTGCAAGAAGTGCGTCGCGAGCACGATCACGTCGCCCCCGCGGAGGCGCAGCGCGGGCATGTCGATGTGCACCACGTTGAGCCGGTAGAAGAGATCCTCCCGGAACTTGCCGGCCCGCACGTCGGCGACGAGATCGCGGTTGGTCGCCGCGATGACGCGCACGTCGGTGTGGACAGGCTCGTTCCCGCCCACCCGCTCGAACGTGCGGTTCTGCAGGACCTGGAGCAGCTTCACCTGCGTGGCCGGCGGGATCTCCCCGATCTCGTCGAGGAACAAGGTCCCGCCGTTGGCCTGCTCGAAGACGCCGGCGCGCGTCTGGACCGCCCCGGTGAAGGCGCCCCGCACGTGACCGAAGAGCTCGCTCTCGGCCAGATCGGGCGGCACCGCCGAGCAATCGAAGATGACGAACGGCTTCTCGCTGCGCGCCGAGTGCTGATAGACCGCCTCGGCAACCAGCTCCTTGCCCGTCCCCGACTCGCCCTCGATCAGGACCGGCACGTTCGCGCGCGCGACCTTGGGAATGAGCGCGAAGATCTCGCGCATCTGCGGCGACTTGCCGATGAGGCGCCCGAGCCGCTCGGCGCGCGCCAGCTCGACGTGGACCCGGTCCTCCTCGAGCGCGAAGAACACCTCGGCCAGCCCGAGCTGCACCTTCGAGGTCGCGCCGAGGAAGGCCTCCTTGACGCGCACGCCGTCGACCCAGGTGCCGTTCTTCGAGCCCAGATCCGAGAGGAGATACCCCGCCCCGTCGTATTCCAGGCGGGCGTGGACGCGCGACACCGTCGGGTGCTCGACCGTGAAGTCGTTGTCGGGCGACGCGCCGAGGAAGACGCAGCGACGATCGAACGCCAGCGACGGCCCGCTCGGCGAGCGCAGGCGATAGCGTTGGAACTCGAGCGCCTCGATCGTGTCGGGGCTCACCTGGGTGTCGTGTCGCTTCATATAATAGGTGGTACCATGGCTCCCGGAGGCTCGTCATGTCGCACGAAAAAACTGCCCGTCCCCCCCGTGTCCTCATCCCGCTCGCGCCCGGCTTCGAAGAGCTCGAGGCGATCGCCCCGCTCGACTACTTGAGGCGCGCCGGCGCCCACGTCGTCACCGCCAGCGTCGGCGGCAAGAACCCGATCAAGAGCCGCGGCAACGCGCGCCTGATGGCCGACATCGACCTCGACGAGGCGCTCGCCGAGTGGGGCGACGACTGGGACGCCGTGGTCCTGCCGGGCGGTCCGGGGGTCGCGGTCCTCGCCGAATGCGCGCCGCTCATGGCGCTCGTCGGTCGCCGCCTCGCCGCGGCGAAATTGGTCGGCGCTATCTGCGCCGCGCCCGCGCTCCTTCCGCCCGCCGGTCTCGCCAAGACGACGCGCGTCACGAGCTGGCCCGGCAAGCAGGAAGAGCTGTCGCAGCTCGCGGTGTACGTCGAGGCCCCGGTCGTCGTCGACGGCGCCGTCATCACCAGTCGCGGTCCCGGCACCTCGGTGGCGTTTGCCCTCTCCCTGGTCGCGGCGCTCTTCGGCCAGGACGCGGCCGACGCGCTCGCCGCCGAGACCCAGGCGGGGTGACACCGGCGGGCGGCCACGCGCTCGTCACACGGCGCGTGGGGTCGGGTCGACGCATTTTTTTCGGAGCCGGATCCGAGAGACGTCGCCATCGAATTACGTCGATTCCCGGCTTTTTTTTCCGTTCGACTCGGGTGATACTCCGTTCATGGCCCGTCGCCTTCGTGTCGATTTTCCGGGTGCGTGGCACCACGTCGCTCATCGCGGCGTGGGGCGCACTCCGATCTTCGCCAGCGACGATCACTGCGTCCTGTTCCTCGACGAGCTGGGCGCCGTGGCCGCCCGCTTCGGCCTCGAGATCCACGGGTACGCACTTCTTCCCGATCGCGAGCACCTGCTCGTGCGCTCGGTCCACGGCAACCTCTCGGACGCCATGCGCCACCTGAGCGGCGCCTACACGCAACGCCTCAATCGCCTGCACGGCTGGGAGGGCCCGGTCTTCCAGGGGCGCTTCGCGAGCCAGCTCGTGATGGACGACGAGGCGCAGCGCGCGCTCGTCGGGTGGCTGCACCTGGCCCCGGTCGAGGCCGAGCTGGTCAAGCGCCCCGATGATCGCGCGTGGACCAGCCACCGTGCCCAGGCCGGCCTCGATCCTGCCTCACCCTGGCTCACGACTGATCACGTGCGCGGTCTCTTCGGCGGACCCAAGCGCCTCGCCGACGCGGTGCAACGCCTGCGCAGCGGCAAGGACGCCTGGCCCGAGGACTTCGCGCGCGCGAGCGGGCGCTTTCGGATGGATAGAGTCGGCGCCGGACTCCCGCGACCCCGGCGCGCGCGCGGCGCCGCCAAGGCCAAGGGATCGGACGCGAAGGCCGTCATTGCGGAGGTCGCCAAGCTCACGCACGTCTCCATCCGCGAGCTGAAGACCGCGCGCCGCGGGCGCGGCGCCAACCCTGCGCGACGCTTCGCCGTGCTCGTCCTCGGCGACGACCCGACCCTCAACCACCGCGACATCGCCGAGGCGCTCGCGATGTCCGTGCGCCAGGTCGGGAGCCTGCTCCAGCGGGCGCGCCAACACGGGACCAGCGACGACCTGGCCGCCTGGCGCGAGGCCTGGGCGAAAACGCGCTGACAGCACACGGCCTCACAGCGCCATCGCGCGCCATCGCGGCCGAACCTGGCCACGCGCGAGCCACTCTGATAGATGCGCCCTCTCTTCGCGACAGGAGCCCGCCATGCACCGGACGTCTTTGGCCCTCGCTCTCGGCATCGCCATCTCGCTCGTCGCCGCCTGCGCTGACGAAGGCGCGCCGGCCGAAGAAGTCTCGGTCGCGGTCGAGCCCGGCAAGGCCGACAACTACCTCTCGCCGACCTCGCGCGAGTACTTCCTCTCGGGCACCGGCAACGAGACGCTAGACGCCGCGACCGCGCCCGGCGACGACGCCGGCAAGGAAGCCGCCGTGCGCGAGCTCCTCCAGTTCCGCTTCAAGGCCTACGCCCACTTCATCAACGCGTACGTCACGAACAAGGGTCACGACGACGCCAACAAGGACTATGGCGGCTTCGGGGGCCTCGTGCGCGGCTCGACGCTCGACTTCGGCGTGACACCGACCTCCGAGGACAAGCTCGCCTGGCGCTTCACCTGGCAGTTCGAGATGGGCGGCCCGTCCGACATGCTCGACGATCTGCCACTCGAGACCGGCGCGAACGGCGAGCGCTTCTTCAACGTCCAGCTCCCCACGCTCGACGCCGCAGCGCTACGCAGCGAGAGCTACCCGAAGAGCTTCGACCCCGCGACCTATGTAGGCGCGCTGGAGACCTTGCGTGTGACCGTCCGCGTCGAGGATCGCTCGATCGACAGCTTTCCGCTCTACGAGGCGCTCGCGGACGACGCCAAGATCCAGGTCCTGCTCGTCGTCGGCGGCGACTACAACGCCGATCGCTACGACCTGAAGTCGGCCGCCACCCACGTCGCCTGGCTCAAGAGCGCCGGCTTCGCGCACGCCGCCAAGGCCTACACCGACGTCAAGCTCGACTCGGCGCCCTTCACCAAGACCATCGACATGAACGGCACCAAGGTCCTCGTCGAGGTCACGTTCCTCTACCCCGACATCGTCCCGGTCGACCGGCTCGCAGAGCTGCGCGCGGCCATCGTCGCGGGTTTCGGGACCGCCGACGTGGTGATCTACGACGGCCACGCCGGCCTCGATCCCGACTACTCGGGCATCGTCTATCACTACAACCCGCGCTTCGCGATCTCGGCGACCGAGCTCTCGAAACTGGCGCTGCCCGCGAAGTACCAGATCTACTGGTTCAACGGCTGCAAGACCTACGGCGCCTATCCGGAGGCCGTCTACAAGAACGAGCAGAAGAACTTCGAGAACCTCGATGTGGTCTCGACCGTGAGCTTCTCGTGGCTCAGTCAGCAGACCTTCACGACCTCGGGCTTCTTGACCGAGCTGCTGTCGATCGGCCAGAAGACGCACGACCCGCGCACCTGGAGCGAGATCCTGACGCGCGTCAATCAGCGCAGCAACTACAACGTCTACTACGGCGTCCACGGCATCGACGACAACCCGCACGTCAACCCGTACGCCGACCTCGCGACGCTGTGCAGCCCGTGCGCGACGAAGTCCGAGTGCCCCGGCGCCGGCAACCTCTGCCTCAAGGTCGGCACTGACACCGCGAAGTTCTGCGCGGTCGAGTGCACCGACGACGGCGGCTGCCCCGACGGCTACAAGTGCGGCGACATCGCGACGAGCGGCCAGATCTCGGGCCGCCAGTGCGTCCCGGCGGACCACACCTGCCCCTGAAGATCCGGCCTCGCCTCGACGCGACGCGACGCGACGTCAACCCGAGGTGTTGAGCTTCTCGAGCTCGTCCGCTCCCGGCAGCTGCGACAGATCCGGCACGACGATGATCTCGATGCGCCGGTTCTGCGAGCGGAGCTCGTCGGTGTCGTTCGCGACGCGCGGCTTGAACTCGCCGTGCGACGCGGCCGAGATGCGCATGGACGGCAGGCCGGCCTCGATCATCTCGAGCAAGACCGAGTGCGCGCGGTCGAAGGCGAGGTCCCAGTTCGAGCGGTAACGGGCCGTACGGATGGGGATATTGTCCGTGTGGCCTTCGATCTGGAAGCCGCGCTCGGGGATGGTCGCGAGAATCTTGGCGACCTCGGTGACGGCCGCCTTGCCCTCGGCCGAGAGCACCGCCGAGCCCGACGGGAACAGCACGTCCGTCGCCAGCTCGACCGTCATGCGCCCGTTGACGATGCGCACCTTCAGCTTGCCCGCGTCGATGAGGCTCTTGAAGCGCGCGAGTAGCCCGCGGAACTCGGCAATGCGCGCCTCGGCCTGGGCCTTGCGCGCCTGCACGTCTTTGAGGGCCGCCATCAGCTCTTTCTCGGTCGCGAGCATGCGCGTCCGGTCCGTCGCGAGCAGGATCTTCTCCGCGTTGAGCCCGTCGATCTGCGCCCGCAGCTGCGCCTCTTGCGCGGTCAGGCGCGCGACCTTGGCCTCGAGATCGGCGATGACCTCGCGGCTCTTCTGATCGCGGACCTCGGCGTCCCGCCGGTAGTCGTCGTACTCGCGCTTGAGCTCGTTGAACTTGCCCTTGGTGACACAGCCCGTGCCCGCCGCGCTCGCACCAAACAGACCCACCAACGATAGTATGTACACCAACTTTCTCACGGCCCGGCTCCTCTCGTCATCGCGATGCTCTGGTCGATTCTAGGGTGGGGTGGGCGGTGTCGGCTCTTGCGCCGTCTCGAGTACGACGCGCAGCCGCTCCCACGCCGCGCACGCGTCGCGGTCACCCGCCTGACACGCACGGCGGTAGAGGCGCGCCGCCGCCGGCCGATCGGGCGGCTGCACCGCCTCGAGCACGCGCGCCCAACCGACGCAGCCCTCGACGATCGCCGCATCACAAGCGCGCCGGAAGAGGGTCCGCGCGTTCACCAAGTCGACCGGTCCGGCGAGGCCACTCTCGAACGCGACGCCCAGGTTGCTGCAGCTCGCCAGATCGCCCGAGTCGCACGCGACCCGCCACAGCTCGACCGCGCGCGCCGCATCTTTCTCGCCGCCGCGCCCGCCCGCCATCATCGTCGCGAGGTTCGCACACGCCCGGATGATGCCCTGGCGACACGCGCCCTCGTCGAGCTCGCGCGCGCGCGGCTCGTTACGCGTCGTGCCGATGCCGTATTGATAAAGGTAGGCGAGGCTCGCGCAGCCGCCCGGATCGCCCCCCTCGCACGCGCGCTCGTAGAGCTCGATCGCCTTGACCTCGTTCTTGGGGACGACGTCGCCGAGCTGATGCACGAGCCCGAGGTTCGCGCACGCCGCCGGGCTACCCCTGGCGCACCCGTCCTCGAAGTAACGGTAGGCGCGCGTCTGGTCCGCCGGACCCGCTTTGCCGCGCGCCGCGATCGAGCCCGCCGCGTTGCAACCGGCGCCGTCCCCGAGCGTGCAACCCTTGTCGAACCATGCAAGCGCCGAGGCCGGATCCGGCTGCTCGGTCGCCGAACCCTTCTCCGCGATGCGGCCGCGCATCGTGCACGCGCCCGGGATCCGACCCTCGCACGCGAGCGCGCAGGTCGCCGCGTCGCGCCGCTCGAGGCATCCGAGGGCACGCGCGTCGTCGGCCCGCCGCAGCGTGATCTCACCCTTGGCGCCACACGCACTCGCGCCCACCACGAGCGCCATCAACGGGACGAAGACCCAGTTCATCGACACGCAACCTAGCACCAGGGATCGCGTCCGCCAACGTCAGCGTTGCGCCGCCGCGTGCCCCGTCGGAGGCGCTCGATGCGCGCCGCCGGTTGCGCGCGGGGCGGTGGCCGGCTACCCTCGGGCCTCGCGCGAACTCCCGAGGCAGCGCCCGAGGCGCTCGTCGCGAGACCATGACCGAGTATCACGTGGGGGCGACCATGCGTCCGATGTTCTTCGCTGTGGTTCTGACGATGCTCGCCATCGGCGGCGCGCCTGTCTATGCCGACAACAGCGAGACCTGTAAGAAGGCGACCGCGATCGTCGGGAAGAAGAACGCCAAGGCGTTCTCGAAGGCCGAGTGCCAGCAGGCGCTCGACAGCATCGAAGAGGAGCAGTGGCAGCTGTGGCTCGACATGGCGGCGGCTGACGAGCAAGCGTCGAACCCCGAGAAGGCCATCGCGACGCTCGCGCGCTTTGTCGACGCGGCCGACCTTCGCGAGGACAAGCTGGCCGCGAACTGGGCGCAGGTGCGCGATGAGGCGCGGACGACCCTGGCGCGGCTCGATGGCGAGCTGCTCAAGCGGAAGGCGCGCGTCACGTTCAAGGTCGTCCCCGAGACCGCGAGCGTCACGTTTCCGAGAGGGGTGCAGGGTACGCCGGAAAAAGCGCCTATCATCAAGTACTTCGCGCCGGGGGAGCACGTCGCGCGCGTCTTCGACGATGGGTCGCTGAAGGCGCGCGAGGTGAGGTTCACGGTCGAAAAGGGCCAGCGCTTGGTGCTCAAGGTCGACCTCTTGACGGACGCGCCGTCGGGCGCGGGCGTGCTGGAGTCCGAAGGGCCGGCGGTCGTCGGGCAGAACGGCAAATTCGGCACGGAGCCCGGCACGGGCGATCCCGGCACGGGCGACCCCGGGGCGACGGGGCCCGGCGCGGGTGGGCCCGACGGGGGGCCGAACACGATCCTCGAGAAGGATCTCGACCGCGAGGCGCCGCCGATCGCGCCCGCCCCGAACGTGTGGGACCGCATCGGCGCGGCCTCGTTCGGACTCGGGATCGCGGGGCTCACCGCCGGCGCGGTCTATCTCGCCGAGGGCCTTCGGCTCGACGACAACGCGGCGTGCAGCGGCGACGCGTGCCTCTTCGATCAGGCGCAGCGCAATCGAATCAAGGGTGACGCCCAGGTCGCCAAAGACCGCAGCATCGCCGGCTTCATCATCGGCGCGGTGTTCGTCGCCGGCGGCATCACGGCGCTGCTCTTGCCGGAGGACGACGCGCCGACGGACACAGGGCCCCAGCCGCGCCGCAAGGACGAACGGGACGCGCCGGGCGGCAAGGAGAAGACGGGCGACAAGGCCAGCCTTCGCGGGGTCACTCCGTGGATTGGGGCCGACGGCGGCGGGGTCGGCGCGGCGTTCGTCTTCTGAGGATCCGTGACACTGCGGATCCTGCTTCACGAGACGATGGACCCCGATGGGGCGCTGGCGGGTTGGTGCTCGCCGGAGCTCGCGGCGCGTGGGTTCAGCGTGCGCGTCTTTCCGGTTCAGGAGGCGATCCACGCGCTCGGGCCCGATGGGGTGCGGGCCGCGTTCATGGCGGTCGCGCGTGAGTTCGGGCCCGACGTGGTGCTGGTCCATCCGCCGTATGATTTCTTGGACCGCAAGACGATCGCGCGGCTGCAGACCGAGCTCGGGGCGAAGGTCGTCGCGTTCGCGTTCGACGAGCCGCTGTTCGCGGTGGCGCGCGGTCCGCTCGCGAGGGGTGCACCGCGCTCGCCCGCGACGGGTTCGTTGGTGTACAAATCATTTTGCGAGACGGCGCGCGCGTTCGATCGCTACGCGACGACCGACCGCGCGAGCGCGGAGCGGCTGGCCGCGGACGGGGTGCGGGCGGCGTGGGTGCCGCTGGCGGCAAGCCCGATTCCGCTCGCGACGCGCGCCGACGTGGCGGCGCCCGCGGGCCACGCAGTGCTGGTGGGGCGGGCGTATCCGCGGCGGGTGGCACTCGTCGAGGCGGTGCGAGCGGCGGGGATCCCCGTCGCCGTATTTGGCGCCGGCTGGCCCGGGCACGGGGCGCTGCGGGGGCCGGCGATGCATGCGATGCTGGCGAGCGCCGATGCGGTCGTGACGACGGCGGATTGGGAGGATGTCGCGGTGCCGATGGTCAAGGCGCGCCTCCTCGAGGCGGCGTTTCTGGGCGCGCGCCAGGTCGTGCAGGCGGCGCCGGATCTAGCGGCGTACCTGACGACTCCGGAGGAATGCTTGGTGTGGGAGGATACGGCGGGGCTCGTGGCGGCGCTGCGGGAGACGCTCGCGGATCCGGCCGCGGCCCGCCAGCGCGCGGAAAAAGCGCGGGCGCGGGCCCTCGCCGAACATCGCTGGGGCACGCGCTGGGACCAGCTGACGGAGGGACTCGTGCTGGACGCGGGGAGCACGGGCGGTGCGTCGCGCGCTGGCAACGACGCCTGGTGCCAACTGGTGGCCGCTCTCGCGCACGCCGCCGAACGCGACGGCCGAGCGCGCCTTGCGGCCGCCTTTTTTCGCGCCTGGTACGACACGGCGCCGAACGCGACGGCCGCCGCCGGCCTCGAGCGCGTGGGGGGGGCCGACGCAGGCGCCGACGCAGGCGTCGCCGCCACGCCAACGGACGCCGGCACGGCCGATGGCCTCTATGCGCGGGTCGGAGCGGCCCACGGTGCTCCGCGCGGACTCGGCGCCGCGGGCTACCTCGACCCCGCACCCGAGCGCGCCGCGTGGGCGTTCGCGGCGACCCCCGATCTGACGCGGCTCTCCGCGTGCGACGACGACTTCATCGTGGCGATGGCCGCGCTCGTGACCGCCCCCGAGGAGCCGCTTTCAGCGCCGGCCCGACGCGCGTGGAGCGCGCTCTTTCGGCGCGCGCTGGCCGCCGCCCCGAGGCAAGAGCACCTCGCGCGCCCGCACCGCGCGCGCTGGCAAGCAGCCTTGGAAACACTCGAAACGCGGCCCGAGGAGCCCGGACTCAGCCGTTCGTGATGACGTTGGCCGAGGCGGTCACCAGCTTGCCGGTGTTGCCGCAGTGCTTCTGCGCATCGTCCTTACGATGGGCGCCCTTCTTATTGATGATGACGTCCGGCGAGACCGCGGTAGCCGTCCACATATTGGGACCGCAGCACGCGACGTGAATGCCGACGTCGTCCTTGCGCAAGGCCGGCAAGCCGTTGACGAGCACGTCCGGCGAGCCGAGGATGGCCGGGCCTTTGGCCGGGTGAGGGCACGCGGGGCACCCGTGTGCATCGCCGGGGGCGTCGACTTCTCCGATATCCGTAAGGCGGCCTTGGCCGGGCATGATGCTCTCCTCGCGAGGTTCCGCCCCCCCAGGCGTTCGCGCGACGGAGTATGGGCTCGCAGACCCGCGCGTGTCAACGCTCTGCCCCCTGTGTTGGCTCGGGGCGGACCCGCGCGGGCCGGTGAAGATGCGCGTCGCGCGCGAACCTGCTATGGACGACCCGTCCGGTTCCCCGTCAGGAGAGACAGTCATGCACGAGCCGATGTCGACCGAAGAGATGGTGCGCCTGTGCAAGGCCCACACGCTGTACACGTGGACCAAGCAGAGCGCCGTGCATCCCATCCCCATCGCCCGCGCCGAGGGGATCTACTTCTGGACCCCGGACGGCAAGCGCTACACGGACTTCAACAGCCAGCTCATGAGCGTCAACATCGGCCATCACCACCCCAAGGTGCGTGAGGCGATGAAGGCGCAGATCGACGAGCTCGTCTTCGCGCATCCGCAGTCGGCGACCCAGGTCCGCGCGCGCGTCGGCAAGATGTTCGCCGACCTCACGCCCGGCCCGATCAACACGTTCTTCTTCACGCTCGGCGGCGCCGAGGCGAACGAGAACGCCATCCGCGCGGCCAAGCTCTACACGGGCCGCGAGAAGATCGTCGTCCGCCACCGCGCCTATCACGGCGCGACGGCCCTCACGATCAACATGACCGGCGACCCGCGCCGCTGGGCCAACGAGCCGGGCCCGCCGGGGATCATCCGCGTGCTCGACCCGCGCCCCTACAACTACAGTTTCGGGGACGACGACGCGACTATCGCGAAGCAGAACCTCCTCTATCTCGAGGAGATCCTGATGTACGAAAACCCGAAGTCGATCGCCGCGATCGTCATGGAGACGGTCACCGGCACGAACGGGATCTTGCCGCCGCCCGCCGGGTACATGCAGGGGATCCGCAAGATCTGCGACGAGCACGGCATCGTCATGATCCTCGACGAGGTCATGGCGGGGTACGGCCGCACGGGCAAGCTCTACGCGTTCGAGCACTACGACGTCATCCCCGACATCGTGACGCTCGCCAAGGGGCTGACGAGCTCCTATCTGCCGCTTGGCGCGGTGGGCCTGACGGACAAGATCGCCGACCACTTCCGCGACAACGTCTTCTACGGCGGCCTCACGTACAACTCGCACCCGATGCTGCTCGCGTGCGCCGAGGCGAACGTGAAGGTCATGATCGAAGAGGGCATGATCGAGAACGCCGCGCGGCTGGAAGGCGTCATGAAGAAGGAGATGGCGCGCCTCAAGGACCGCCATCCATCGTTCAAGGAAGGACGCGCCATCGGTCTCTTCGGCATCGTCGAGCTGCAGAAGAGCCGAAAGGGCGACCCGATGGCGCCCTACAACGGCACCAGCCCCGCCATGACCGAACTCGCCAAGGCCTTCGACGACGCGGGGATCTTCACGTTCTTCCGCTGGAACGCGTTCATGTGCAACCCGCCGCTGTGCATCACCGAGGCGCAGCTGCTGGAGACATTTGCAGCGATCGACAAGTGTATGGACGTGGCCGATCGGTACGTCGAGGCCTGAGCGATCACTCGACCAGCGCGAAGTGCATGAGGACCAGGTGCCAGGTGTCGTGCTCGGGCGCGGCGTCCTCGTCGGCCTCGGAGTGGTCGGCCAGCAGCGCGAACATCACCCGATACGTCAGCGGCGGGGTCTTCGCGACCCCGTCGCCCGACGATGCGCGCACGTTGGCGACAGCCCACGCGAGCTGCGCGTGGCTACTCGGGACGTAGCCCCAGCGGATCCCGCCGTCGAGGGCTAGGTCGAGCTTCCAAGCGGCGAACGTCTTGCGCGCCTTGGCGCCCACGTAGAGCTCCCCGGGGGCGCTGCCTGCGAGGACGACGTCCGGCCGCGCGGACCAGAACGCGGCCATCGTGGCGCGATCACCGATGGCCGCGCGCAGGGCGGCGACTGGGTCGCCGGGGCCGTCGTCGTCCATCGTCGCGGGCTTGGTCGAGGTGCCGGCCTTCGCGGCCGCCGCGGTCTCGGCGTTACCGAGCGGTCGCGCGATGAGGGTCACGCCGTCCGCGAGGCGGTCACTGCCGTGACCCGTCATCTCGCCCACGCTCGACACCATCAAGGGTACGACCTTCTTGCCGACTGCGAGCGCGCCCTCGGCGACGCACCACCCGCCGCGCACCGTCGACGCGCTGAGCCGGCGCTTGATCTTCGCGACCGGGGCGTTGCCCGCGGTGTACGCATCGTTGAACGCTGCGAGTTCCTGGTCGGACAGGATCCCGTTCGCGCTCGGCAGCGCGACGAACGTGCGTCCCACGTCCGCCTCGTCGCCGCAGAAGACGCCGGCAAAGGGCAGGCGCGGGTCGGCCGCTTGCGCACCGCGGGCGAGCGCCAGAAGGGAGACCGAGAGCACCACCCAAGGAACGATCGCCTTCGTCATCACGGACCTCTGCGCGATCCACCAAGCACGGACGCGCGAACGGATACTATGGGCGCGCCTCGGCTGCGTCGAGCGCACGATCGGGGAGTCGGTCGAGGACGGCTGGCGAAGCGCGTGCACGCGCCGACGCTTGCATCGAGTTGCCAGTCGCGGGGCAGCCCCGTATGGTCGCCGCCGATGCTCGACCCTCACCCCGACACCCCCGCGCCCGCCGGCCTCCGCCGCGTGCTCGGGCCCGTCACGGGGGCGGCCATCGTCGCCGGCACCGTCATCGGCACGGGCGTCTTCATCAAGCCTGCCGCGATGGCGCAAGCGGTCGGTGACAGCGGGCTCGTCCTCCTCGCCTGGATCGTCGCGGGCGTCCTGTCGCTCGCCGGCGCCCTCACCTACGCCGAGCTCGGCGCGCGCCTCCCGCACGCGGGCGGCGAATACGTCTACCTGCGCGAGGCCTACGGCCGCCCGGCCGCATTCCTCTTCGGCTGGATGCGTTTCTGGGTCGCCTCGCCCGGGTCCGTGGCGGTCTTCGCCGTGGCCGCCGCGAAGTTCACCGCGACGACCGGCCCGCTCGCCGAGCTCCCCGGCGGCCAGGCCGCGCTCGCCCTCTTCTTCATCGCGCTCTTCACGGCCACCAACTGCATGGCGGTCGCGCTGGGCGCGCGCCTGCAGACGCTGCTGACAGCCTTGAAGGTGGTCATCATCGTCGGCCTCGGCGTCGCGCTCTTTGTGCTCGCCGGCAGCGCCGGCGCGCCCCCTCCGTCGGCCCCCGTCGCCCCGCGCGCCTTCGATCTCTCGACCTTCGGCACCGCCGTCATCGCGGCTCTCTGGGCCTTCGACGGCTGGAACAACCTCGCGATGGTGGGCGGCGAGATCCGCGACCCGCGCCGCAACATCCCGCGCGCGCTCATCCTCGGGATGGCCGTCGTGGCGGCGCTCTACCTGTTCGCGAACTTCGCCTACTTCCACGTGCTCGGCGTCGACGACGTCGCCGCGTCCTACTCGTCGGCCAACCAATATGCCCTCCCGGTCGCGACCAAAGCGCTGCTCACGGCCATGGGCCCGAGCTCGAGCTGGGCCACCAGCGCGGTCGCCATCGTCTCGGTTCTGCTGGTCGTGTCGGCACTCGGCGCCATGAACGGCTCGATCATGACCGGCGCGCGCGTGCCCTACGCGATGGCGCGCGACCGCCTCGTGCCCGCCGCGCTCGGCCGCGTCTCGCGCCACGGCGGGTCGCCCGTCGCCGCCGTCGTGGCGCAGGGCGTCGTGGCCGCCATCCTGGCGGTCTCGGGCACGTTCGATCAGCTCACCGACGCGGTCGTCTTTGCCTCCTGGGTCTTCTACGCGATGTGTACGAGCGCCGTATTTCGCCTGCGCCGCCGCTTCCCGACCGCGCCGGGTACGTTCCTCACGCCGCTCTATCCGATCCTCCCGATCGTCTTCATCGCGGTCGCCGCGCTGCTGCTCGTCAACACCATCGTGACGTCGCCCGCTCTGAGCGCGCTCGGGCTGGGGGTCGTCGCCCTCGGGGTACCGACCTACCTGGTCATCCGACGCCATGTGCCGGCCGCGCCCGCGTCCGAAACGCCGCCGTTTTCGGACACGTGAGCACCGCAGCACGTCGCGTTGCCAGCCGGCGCCGCCTCGACTAGCCTCGCCGCATGCGAACCTTGCGAACTCTGCGAACCTCTTCAGGCCATTCGAACGGCGCGCTCGCGGTGCTCGTCACCTCGTTTGTCGCGGGCGCGGCGTGCGGCAAACCGCCGGCTCCCTCCCCCGCGACCGCGACGACCACGCTGCAAGCCCCGACCGTGGCCGCGCCCGCGACGACCGCACCGACTGCGTCCCCCACACCGGACGTCGACGCCGCGATCGCCCCGCCCGACGCAGCACCGCCCGCACCCGACGGCGCCGCGCCTCAGGACGACGCAGGTCCCGCGGCGCCCGACGTCGCCGCCGCCCCCGCGTTCCCGGCCGGCCTCATCCCGGCTGAGCTGGGCGAGAGCCTGGTCGTCGTGGACCCGCCGGACCGCATCGCGCACACGCTCGCCATGGCCGCCGGCTGCGCGGCCGCGAAGGGTCCGCCGCCCGATTCGGACGCGCCCGATCCGTGCGCGATCCCGTGGCTGCTCGGCGCCGTCGCCTTCGACGCCGAGGGCGCGCGCGCCGCCTTCCTTTCGGTCAAGGACGCCGGCGGATGCGCCGGCGGAGGCCAGATCGCAGCCGAAGGGTTCTTCGCCAAGACGCGGGAGCTTGCGCCCGAAAAGGCCAAGCGCTTCCCGCGCACGCCGGACGCCGACGAGGACGACGTCAAGCTGCGCCAGGCCATCTGGCGCTGGCTCGCTGACCTCGGCAAGGCTGGCTACGCGACCCCGGCGCCGGATCTGATCGTGGCGACCGCGGGCGTCGAATCGGGGATCCGCGGGGCCACCCCGCTCGTGCGCCTCGGGCCGCCGCTCGGCGGGATGTACCTCTACGCCGTCTCGGGCGAGGGCGGCGCGAAGGTCCAGCTCGTCGCGGCCGACAACAAGACGACGTTTGCGCTCGGCACGATCGCGGACGTGTCCGCGAAGTGCCCGAAGTCGGCGCGCGACGACGGCCTCTGCGCCGACGGCACCGCGCCGTCGTTCGTGCGGGTCGCGCTCACTCCCGACCGCAAGACCCTGCTTGTCACGACCACGATGGGCGACGGGATGCACTGCGGCTCGGACTACGTCGCGCACCACGCCTGGGCCGTTCCCGAGGCACTCTGGCCGAAGTGAACGCGATTCACACAGCGCGCGATCGCGGCCGCTCTACTGCGGATCCGCGCAGCAGCGGAAGCCGGTCGAGTAATCCCAGTGCGAGACGTCATGGGCGGTCGTGCGATAGAGACAGCCGCTGCCGTTGATGGTCGTATCGACGTAGAACCCGCCGCGGAAGGTGCCGGCTGCGTCGTCGACCCACTCGTGCAGGTTGCCCATGAGATCGTAGACGCCCTCGGGTGTCGTGCAGCCGTCGTTCTCGCCGGACATGTCCAGGCTGTCGGGCAGCTGCGAGAGACAGGGGTTATCGATCTCCGAGTAGATCCAGCTCGCCGAGGTCCCGAAGTACTCGATCGCCGGGTGCATGCGGCGCCCGTCGTTGCAGACGCGCGGATCGCGCACGGTCCCGTAGGGGTACGTCCAACCCGCGTCGCCCTGACACGCGCGCAGCCACTCGGTCGAGGTGCAGAGGCGCTTGCCCGCGCGCGTGCACGCGGCCTTGGCGCCGACCTCGTTGATGTAGCCCTGCGGCACCGCCCAGCGGATCGAGACCGCCCGCACCGCGGTCGCGCCGGGGTTGAAGTAGGGCGACCAGGAGGCCTCGGAGCCGTCGTCCAGCACCAACGAGGCCTCGAATTGATCGATACAAAAGGCGCCACTCGCCGCGTCGATGAGGACCGTACCGTCGGGGCAGCGCGGGTCGTCCGAGGGCTCCTCGATGAGCCAGTCGTTCGGGGTCGGGCGGGCTGCTTCGTCACAGGTGGCGGCGGCGCCGGTGCGCGTGCAGCATTGGATCGAGGCGGCACCGGGACAGAGCCCCGCCGTGTGGGTCCAGCCTGCGGCGGGGCAGTCCGCGATGTCGAGGCAAGCGCCCGCGACGCCCTTGGCGCTGCAGCGCTCGATCGCCGGCACGCAGCAGCGGATGTGCGTACCGCCCGCGCAGTAGTCGGGGATGGCGACGTAGGCGTCGTCGCTCATGCTGCAGTCGTCGACGAAGGTGCAGTCGCCGAGCGCAGCGCCCACCGCGCACGGGTCGCCGAGCTCGGGCAGCGGGCCTGAATCGGGCGGAGGGATGGTGTCGGCGACGGTGTCGGCGACGGTGTCCGTCGTCGTGTGAGTGTCGGCGACGGTCTCGACCTCGACCTCGACCTCGACCTCGACCTCGACCTCGACCTCGGACTCGACCTCGACCTCGACCTCGACCTCGACCTCGACCTCGAACTCGAACTCGGACTCGGACTCGGACTCGGACGCGGACTCGGCCTCGGCCTCGGCCTCGAC
>SXGT01910407.1_pt1 | contig 18295 bp, 15 predicted proteins | sample 3176221 | NCBI WGS metagenome assembly SXGT01 (sample SAMN11356862, study PRJNA531348) | freshwater metagenome | isolation source: freshwater sample F1-120 | place: China: Fuxian Lake, Yuxi | collected 2017-12-25
CACCGCCGACCAGGCCGGGGCCCAGGCCGCGATCGACGACGCGCGCGGCGTGCCGGATTTCATCGAGCCGGGCCCGGCCTTCGACGCGTCGTCGGCGCGCGGCAAGCGCATCGCGCTCGTGCCGGACTACCCCTCGCTGCCGTTCATCCAGGAGATCAACGTCGGGCTCAAGGAGGCCGCCGAGGAGGCCGGGCTGGTCGTGGACGACTGCGCCAACGACGGCACGGTCGGCGGCTGGGTCCGCTGCTTCGACCAGGCCATCGCGTCCAGGCCGGACCTCATCGTCCTCAACGGCTCGCCCAGCCCGTCGCAGCTCCAGCCGCAGATCAAGGCCGCCAACGACGCCGACATCCCGGTCATCGCCAACCACGTGCCGCTCGACGAGGAGTTCCCCGAGGGCACCCTGCCCGAGACCAACGTGACCGGCCTGACCGCGGTCCAGCCCGGTCCGTTCCCGCTGGGTGCCAAGCTCATGGCCGACTACGTCGTGGCCGAGGACGGCGCCGACGCCAAGGCGCTCATCGTCACCGCGAACGAGGCGCCGGCGAGCCGCGGGCTCGTGCAGATGATCCAGGACGAGATGGGCGACAAGTGCCCCTCGTGCGAGACCGAGGTGCTCAACGTCCCGATCGTCGACTGGGCCACGAAGCTGCAGGGCGAGGTCCGCACGGCGCTGCTGCGCGACCCCGAGATCAACTGGATCATCACGATCTACGACGGCGCCATGACGGCGGTCGTCCCGGCCATCCAGGCCGCCGGCCGCAAGGGCGACGTCAAGCTCACCGGCTTCAACGGCCAGGGCTTCGCGCTGACCGGGATCGCCGAGGGCACCGTCACCTCGACGATGGGCGAGAACCTGGAGTGGACCGGCTGGGCCACGATCGACCGGGCGCTGCGGGTGCTCGTCAACGGCAACGCCGACGACGCGACGACGCCCGACACCCCGGTGCGGGTGTGGGACGCCTCGAACATCGACGAGGCCGGCGACCCGCCGGTGCCCACGCAGGGCTACGGCGACGCGTTCAAGGACGGCTACCTGTCGCTGTGGGGGCTGAAGTAGCCATGACGGTGTCGTCGACGACCCCGGGTGCCACTGCTCCCTTCCTCGAGCTGACCGGGCTCACCAAGCGCTTCTCCGGCGTGCTCGCCCTCGACGCGGTCGACCTGTCGGTCGCGCCGGGGGAGGTGCACGGCCTGCTCGGCGAGAACGGCTCGGGCAAGTCGACGCTCATCAAGGTGCTCGCCGGTTTCCACGGGGTCGACGGCGGGCACCTGCGGGTCGGCGGTCAGGACGTGGCCCTGCCGCTGACCGCCGACGCGCCCCGTCGCCTCGGGCTGGAGTTCGTCCACCAGGACCTCGGGCTCATCGAGTCGCTGACCGTCGTGGAGAACCTCGTCGTGGCCGACATGGCCACGCGGCGGTGGCGCATCTCCTGGGCCGAGGAGCGGCGCAAGGCGCGGGCGGTCTTCGAGCGCTACGGCATCGACCTCGACCCGGCCCGGACGGTGGCCGACGTCCGTCCGGTGCAGCGCGCCCAGCTCGCCATCGCGCGGGCGATGGAGGGCATGCGGACCGCGCAGGAGCGCTCGGGGGAGCGCACCGGCGGCCTGCTCGTGCTCGACGAGCCGACCGTGTTCCTGCCGCGCGAGGAGGTCGACCAGCTGTTCTCGCTCATGCGGGGCGTGGCCGCGTCCGGGGCCTCGGTCCTGTTCGTCTCGCACGACATCGACGAGGTGCTCCGGGTGACCGACCGCGCCACGGTGCTCCGCGACGGCCGTCTCGTCGACGCGGTCGTCACCAGCACGACGACCCACGACGACCTCATCGAGCGGATCATCGGACGCCGGCTGGAGGCGCACGCGCCGGCCGACGGCTCGGGCGCCCGGCCGGACGCGGAGGTGCTCGCGAGCGTCCGGGGGCTGACGAGCGACCCGCTCGTCGACGTCGACCTGGACGTGCACGCCGGCGAGGTGCTCGGGGTGACGGGCCTGCTCGGCTCGGGCTTCGAGCAGCTGCCCTACGTGCTGTGCGGCGCGGTGCGGCCCGACGCCGGGACGCTCGTCCTCGACGGCCAGGAGCACGACCTCACCCGGCTGACCGCCTGGCAGGCGACGCCCGCCGGCATCGCGCTCATCCCCGCGGACCGCAAGAACGACGGCGCCGTCCAGACGCTGTCGGTGGCCGACAACGTCACGATGCCGGTCCTCGACGGCTTCCGGCGACGGCTGCTGCTGGATCGCCGGGCGATGACGTCGTCGACGGCGGACCTCATGGACGAGTACGACGTGCGGCCGCGCGACCCGTCGCTGCCGATCTCGTCGCTGTCCGGCGGCAACCAGCAGAAGTCGCTCATCGCGAAGTGGCTGCAGACCGCACCGCGTCTGCTCCTGCTGCACGAGCCGACCCAGGGCGTCGACGTCGGCGCGCGCGGGCAGATCTGGGACGTCGTCCGGGCGAGCGCCCAGGCCGGCCGCTCGGTGGTCTGCGCGAGCGCCGACCACGAGCAGCTCGCGGCCCTGTGCGACCGCGTCCTCGTCGTCGCCCGCGGCCGGGTCGTCGCCGAGCTGACCGGCGACGCCGTCACGAAGGACCGCATCACCGAGCGCTGCCTCAGCAGCGTGAGCCTGGCCGACGCGGCCGAGTCCGCCGCCTGATCCCGACCCTCCTCCCGAAGGACCGCACCTGATGTCCACCACCGCACCCGACGCCCCGACCCGCAGCCGCGCCGCGGCCGGCCGGCTGCCCTCGGGCCTGCCGAGCCGCCTGGCGCTGCCCGCGGCCTGGCTCGCGATCATCGTCGTCTTCAGCATCCTGCGGCCCGACACGTTCGCCACGTCGGCGAACTGGGCGTCGATGCTGTCGACCCAGTCGGTGTTCCTCATCCTGACCCTGGGCCTGATCGTGCCGCTGACCACGGGCGACATCGACCTCTCGCTGGCCTACACGCTGACACTGTCGAGCGTCGTCGTGGCCGTGCTGAACGTGCAGCAGGGCTGGCCGATCGTGCCGTCGATCATCGCGGCCGTCCTGGTGGGCTCGACGATGGGCCTGGTCAACGGGCTGCTGGCCACGGTGTGCCGGATCGACCCGATCATCGTGACCCTGGGCACCGGCACCTTCGCCTACGGACTGACGCTCATGATCTCCGAGCAGACGACGGTCTCGGGGGTGGCGTCGAGCCTCAGCGACTGGACCGTCAACAACTCCGTGCTCGGGATCCCCGTGCAGTTCTACTACGCGCTCGCCACGGTCGTGCTCCTCTGGTACGTCCTGGAGTACACCTCGCTCGGCCGCCGGATGCTCATCGTCGGCCGCGGCCGGGCGGTCGCGCGGCTCAGCGGGCTGCGGGTCGACCGCGTCCGCATCGGCGCGCTCGTGGTCGGCGGCACGCTCGCCGGACTCGCGGGGGTGCTCTACACCGGGACGTCCGGCTCGGCCGACCCGACGTCGGGCCCGAGCTTCCTGCTGCCGGTGTTCGCGGGCGCCTTCCTCGGCGCCACGACGATACTGCCCGGCCGCTTCAACGCCTGGGGCACGCTGATCGCCACCTACTTCCTCGCCACCGGCATCACCGGCCTGCAGTTCCTCGGGGCGGAGAACTACGTGCAGCAGCTCTTCTACGGCGGCGCGCTCGTGGTGGCGGTCGGCCTCTCGCAGCTCGTGACCCGCGGCTCGGCCCCGGTGTCGGGGTCGGCGACGTGACGGCGTCGTCCCCGCGCGTCGTCACGGTGGCGGCCGCGCACGCCGCGCCCGTCCCGCTCGACCTCGACGCGACCGTCGAGAAGGCGTGCGGGCTCGTCCGCGAGGCGGGCGAGCAGGGCATCGACCTGCTCGTCTTCCCCGAGGTCTTCCTGCCCGGGTTCCCGTACTGGATCAACCTCTACCCGCCGGCGCAGCAGTTCGGCCTGTTCGGGCGCTACCGCGACGCGTCCGTCGAGGTGCCCGGACCCGTCCTCGCCCGGGTGCAGGACGCGGCCCGCGCGGCGCGCGTCAACGTCGTGATGGGTCTGTCCGAGCGCGACGGCGGCACGCTCTACAACACGCAGGTGCACATCGACGAGGACGGCGTCCTGCTCGGGAAGCACCGCAAGCTTCAGCCCACGTACGCCGAGCGGTACGTCTGGGGGCAGGGCGACGCGTCGACGCTGTCGGTCTTCGACACCCGCCTCGGCCGGGTCGGGGGGCTGGCCTGCTGGGAGCACGTCATGAACCTGGCGCGGCAGGCGCTCATCGTGCAGGGCGAGCAGATCCACGCCGCCGCCTGGCCGGGGCTGCAGACGCAGCGCGGCATGGAGGAGAGCTTCGACCTGCAGGTCGAGGCGATGTCGCGCACCCACGCCCTGAGCGGCCAGTGCTTCGTGGTCGTGGCGCAGAACCCGCTGACCCAGGACATGGTCGACCTGATGGAGGCCGAGCTCGGCCCCCAGGACATCCAGCCCGCCGGCGGCGGGTGGTCGGCGATCTTCAACCCCGACGGCACGACCGCGGCCGGCCCGCACATCGGCCCCGAGGAGCGTCTCGTCAGCGCCGAGATCGACCTGTCCCGCATCGACGCGATCCAGGCGCTCGTCGACGCACGCGGGCACTTCGCCCGGCGTGACGTCCTGCGGCTGTGGGTCGACGACGAGCCCAAGACCACCCTGGCGCCCCGCGCCCCCCACCCCGACCAGCCCCACCCCGACCCCGACTTCCCCCGAGGACCCCGATGAACGCCGCACAGCCCTACGGAGCGATCGACATCGTCGTCGCCCCCCACACGCCTCGGGAGGTCGCCGAGAACCAGGTCGGCGTCGACGAGACCTTCATGGACAAGGTCCGGATGCCCGAGGCGCTGCGTCGCGGGATCGAGATGGAGGACTACGTCGCGGCGATGGACCGCGCCGGGGTCGAGCGCTCGCTGCTCATCGCCACCCGCGCCGGCGACCTGCGGGTCCGGCACTCCTACGAGATCCCGTACCAGCGCGTCGCCGACTACTGCGCCGCGTTCCCGGGGCGCTTCAGCGGGCTCGCGGGCATCGACCCGACCCGCGGCATCTCCGGGCTGCGCGAGCTCGACACCGCCGTGCACGAGCTCGGCTTCGTCGGCGCGCACCTGTACCCGCACTGGTTCGGGCTCGCTCCCGACCACGCGCGCTACTACCCGTACTACGCGCGCTGCGCCGAGCTCGGCATCCCGGTGATGATGCAGGTCGGGCACTGCCTCGACTACCGGCGCGACCGGATCCTGGAGAGCGTCGGACGTCCGATCGCGCTCGAGCGCGTGGCGATCGACTTCCCCGAGCTGACGATCATCGGCATCCACCTGGGCTGGCCGTGGACCGAGGAGATGATCGCGATGTGCTTCAAGCACGCGAACGTCTACGTCGCCGCCGACGCGTACGCGCCGAAGCACTGGCCCGCCGAGTACGTCCGCTACGTCGACTCGTGGGGCTCGGACAAGGTGCTGTTCGGCACCGACTGGCCGGTCATCGGGCCGGAGCGCGCGATCGAGGAGATCGACGGGCTCGGGCTGCGGCCGGAGTCGCGCCGCAAGCTCCTGCGCGACAACGCCGTCCGGGTGTTCGGGCTGTGAGGTCGGCGATCCCGGCCACCTTCGTCCCGCTGACGGTCGCCGACGGCATCCGGGTGTCGGCGGGCCGCACGCCGCACAAGGTCGCGGTCCGCGAGGGGGACCGGACCCTGACCTACGCGGGCCTGCGCGAGCGGGTCCACCGCGTCGGCAACGCCGCGCTCGGCGGGCTCGGGCTGACGCCCGGCGACCACGTCGCGATCGTGTCGGGGAACCGGCTGGAGTTCGTCGAGCTCGTGGTCGGCCTCGCCGGCGCCGGCCTCGCGGTGGCGACGATCTCGCCGGCCTCGTCGCCCGCGGAGATGGCGCACATCGTCTCCGACAGCAAGGCGCGGGCGCTGTTCGTCGACCCCGCCCGCGCGGACGTCGCGCGCGCCGTCGCCGACCAGTTCGGCATCCCGGTCGTGCTGATCGGCGAGGGCTACGAGACGTGGCTCGCCGGAGCACGCGACACGCACCCGGGCGTCGTGCCGGACGAGTGGGACCCGATGGTCATCCACTACACGTCGGGCACGACGGGCGAGCCGAAGGGCGTCCTCTGCCCGCACCGCTCGCGCACGCTCAACTACCTCGCGATGGCGGCCGAGTACGGCTGCTACGGCCCGCGCGACCACGGCCTCACGATCGCCCCGATGTACCACGGGGCCGGTCTGTCGTTCACGCTCGCGAACCTCTTCCTCGGCGGCAGCGCGACGATCCTGCCGAAGTTCGACCCCGAGGCGGTGCTCGCCGCGTTCGCCGCCGAGCCGATCACGAACGCCTTCATGGTGCCGACGCACTTCCACGGCCTGTTCGGGCTCGGCGACGCGCGCGTGGCCGAGGTCGGGAAGGGCGCGCTGCGCACGATCGTCAGCAACGCGGCCCCGCTGTCGCAGGCGATGAAGGAGCGCATCGTCGCCGTCCTGGGCGAGGACCTGCTGTTCGAGTGCTACGGCTCGACGGAGGCCGGGGTCGTCTCGAACCTGCCGCCCGCCGACCAGCTGCGCAAGGAGCGCTCCGTCGGGCTGCCGTTCCCCGCGACCGAGGTGCGGCTGCTCGACGACGAGGGCCAGGAGGTGGCCGCCGGCGAGGTCGGCGAGCTGTTCAGCCGCTCGCCGTACCTGTTCGTCGGCTACCAGGGTCGGCCCGAGGCGACCGCCGCCGCGCTGCGCGACGGATGGTTCTCCGCGGGGGACCTCGCGGTCCGTGACGAGGAGGGCTACCTCTACCTCGTCGACCGCAAGGGCGACAAGATCATCACCGGCGGGCTCAACGTCGTCCCGCGCGAGGTCGAGGAGGTGCTGTCGCGCCACCCGGCCGTCGCGGAGGCGTCGGTGTACGGGGTCCAGGACGAGCGCGGGGGCGAGGCGATCCACGCCTCCGTCACGCTCGACCGGACGAGCGCCGTGCCGTTCGACTCCGACGAGGTCGTCGCCTTCTGCCGCGAGGCGCTCGCGTCGTACAAGGTGCCGAAGCGCGTCGAGGTGATCGACGAGCTGCCGCGCAACGCCGGCGGCAAGGTCCTGCGACGGGTGCTGCGGGACCGGGCGGAGTCGGCTGGGTGAGCACGACGAGCATGGCGATCGTCTTCCACAGCGCCTACCGCGGCTCGACCCGCGCGCTGGCGGAGGCGATCGCCCGGGGTGCCCGCAGCGTGGACGGGACGACGGTCCACCTCGTGCCGGTCGAGGAGGTCGAGGACCGCTGGGAGGTGCTGCACCGCGCCGATGCGATCGTGCTCGGCAGCCCGACGTACATCGGCTCGGCGAGCGCGGACTTCAAGGCGTTCGTCGAGCGGCTGGCGGGCGACGTCTGGCTCGAGCGGATGTGGCTGAACAAGGTGGCGGGCGGCTTCACGGTCAGCTCCGGGCCGTCGGGCGACAAGCTGAACACGCTGCAGGACCTCGCGATCTTCGCCGCCCAGCTCGGCATGATCTGGGTGCCGGTGCGCCAGATCGGCGGGCACTACGCCACCAGCACGTCGATGGACACGGCGCTCAACCGGACGGGCTCCTACCTCGGCGTCGCGGCGCAGGCGAACATCGACGAGGCCCCGCCGCACGCCCCGCCGGCCAGCGACCTGCGCACCGCCGAGCTCCACGGCGAGCACCTCGCCACCGTCGCCCGCCAGCTCGCGCTGGGCCGCGAGCGCCACCCGTCCCCCTACCCCGACCGCTGCTGGCGGCCGGGGACGCCCGCGACGCTCTGGGAGCGGCCGCTCGCTGAGTAGCATGGGCGGGTGGGCCCGACGAGTCGCGACATCGCTCGTGAGGCCGGCGTCTCCCAGTCGACCGTGTCGCGCGCGCTGCGCCGCGACCCCCGGGTCACGGAGGAGACGCAGGAGCGGGTGCGGGAGGTCGCGCAGCGGCTCGGCTACGTCACGAACCATGCCGCGCGCAGCCTGAAGAACCGGCGCAGCCAGACGATCGGCGTCGTCGTGGCGGACCTGCGGAACCCGTACTTCCTCGAGGTCGTCGACGGCCTGCACGACGAGCTCTACCTCGCCGACTACCGCACCTTCCTGGTCGCCGACCGCCCCGGCGACGACGGGCGCGACCTCGTCGGGCTGCTGCGCGGCTCGGTCGACGGCGTCGTGTTCGCGTCGGCCCGCAACGTCGACGAGGCGCCGACGGGTCTCGCCGACCTGCGGCTCCCCGTCGTCCTCATCAACCGCGAGGTCGACGGCTACCCGCTCGACCGCGTGCTGTCCGACTACGCCGCGGGCGGTGCGCTCGCCGCGCAGCACCTCGTCGAGCTCGGCCACCGTCGGATCGGGCTGGTCACCGGGCCCAGCTCGATGGCCGTCTTCCAGGACCGCGAGGACGCGTTCCGGCGCACCCTCGCCGACCTCGGCGCCCCGTTCGACGAGAGCCTGCGCCGGGAGGGACCGTTCTCCTACGAGGTCGGCGAGCAGCTCGCCACCGACCTGCTGGACCGCCCCGACCCGCCCACCGCGATCTTCTGCGCCGACGACATGGTCGCGTTCGGTGCGCTCGACGCCGCGCGCCGGCTCGGGCTGCGCGTGCCCGAGGACGTCTCGGTCGTCGGGTACGACGACCTGACCATGGCGGGCTGGGACAGCCACGACCTCACGACCGTGCGCCAGCCGATCGCGGAGATGGCGCGCGAGGCGGCCCGGCTCGTGGTGCAGCGCATCGAGCGCCCGGACGAGCTCGCCGAACCCCAGCGGCGCGTCCACCCGGTCACCCTCGTCCGCCGGGGCAGCACGGGGCCCGCCTCCGCCTAGCCCACGTCCGGGCAGTGGTCGGGGTGTTGACACCGCAAGAACGACCGCAGAGGATGCATACGTATGCACTACTCGTTCGGGAGGAGCGTGACGGTGGACGTCCAGATCGACGCACGGCGCACCGCGCTGCTCCTCGTCGACCTGCAGCACGCCTTCTGCGACCGGGCCGGCAGCGTCGCGGCCAGCGGTCTGGACCACCGCGCCGCCGCGGCCGTCGTCCCCGTGGCCGCCCGACTCCTGGCCGGCGCGCGCCGGGCGGGCGTCGCGGTCGTGCACACGCGCTACGCGCTGCGTCCGGACCACGCGGACGCCGGCCTGCTGTTCGACGTCGCGCCCGCGCGGCTGCGACCCGGCTGCCTCGTCGACGGGGAGTGGGACGCCGAGATCGTCGACGCCGTCGCGCCGCTGCCGGGGGAGACGGTCGTCGCGAAGACCCGCTACAGCGCGTTCTTCGGCACGTCCCTCGCCGCCGACCTGGCGGCCGCGGGCATCGACACCGTGGTCCTGGCCGGCGTGACCACCAACGTCTGCGTCGAGGGGACCGCCCGCGACGCCTTCGCCCACGACCTGCGCGTCGTCGTCTGCGAGGACGCGACCGCCGCCGTGAGCGACGACCTGCACCAGGCCTCGATCCGCTGCATGGCGTACGGGGTCGGCACCATCTCGACCGTGGCGGACGTCCTCGCCGCCCTCACAGAACAGGTAGCCCATGAGCAGTCCTGACGCCCTCGACCGTCCGTTCGTCGCCGACGCGGTCTGCCACCCGTACAACTTCGCGCCGGAGAACCAGCGCGGGTCCTACGGGAAGGCGTTCACCGACGTCATGTGGAGCTCGCACCCGATCATCAACCCGCCGGAGCACCAGCTGACGCGCGAGCAGTGGGAGCGCGACTGGGACATCGACCAGTTCCTCGACACGATGTTCCTGGAGAGCGCCACCGACCTCGCGTGCGTGCACTCGCTGCCGATCTACGACGCGTACCGCGACGGGCTGTCGGCGATCGAGAAGGGCGCGGAGATGAAGCGCCGCCACCCGGACCGCGTCCTCTGGTACGCCACGGCCGACCTGTTCCGCGGCGAGGAGGCGCTGGAGTCGATCGAGCACCAGGTCCGCGACCTCGGGGCCGACGGCATCAAGCTGTACCCGGCGCAGTACCTGCGCGGTCGCACCCGCTACTGGGAGATGTCGGACGACACCTTCGCCTACCCGGTCTTCGAGCTCGCGCAGGAGCTCGGCATCCGGAACATCGCCGTCCACAAGGCGCTGCCGCTGGGTCCGGTCTCGACCGACGCCATGCGGGTCGACGACATCGGCCGGGCCGCCGCGCGGTTCCCCGACATCAACTTCCAGATCGTGCACGCGGGGTTCATGTTCATCGACGAGACGCGCATGCTGCTGATGAACCACCCGAACGTGTACGTGACGCTCGAGGCCTCGTTCGTCAGCGTGCTGCTCGACCCGGCGGCGTTCGGTCGCATCCTCGGCGCGTTCCTGAGCGAGGGCGGTCCGGACCGCATCCTGTACTCCTCGGCCGCGACGAACCCGCACCCGCGGTACCTGCTCGACGCCTTCGAGAAGTTCGAGCTCGACGAGAGCATCCCGCACACGCTCGACGCGCGGACCCGCGAGCTCATCCTCGGCGGCAACCTCGCCCGCCTGCACGGCATCGACCCGGTCGCCCAGCGCGCCGCGACGGCCGGCGACCGGTTCAGCACCGCGCTCGCGCGCGACGGCTACCGCGACCCGTGGAGCATCGTCCGCGCGGCCGACGAGGCGCTGGCATGAGCGCCGAGCAGGCGGCGACGCTGCCGCTGACGAGCGGCGCGGTGGCCGACGCCGTCGCCGTCGCGCTGCAGGAGGTGCCGGACCCGTGCATGGTCGCGGCCGGCGCCCCCACGTCCGTCATCGACCTCGGGCTCGTCGACGAGGTCGAGGTCGTCGACGGCAAGGCCCGGGTGGTCCTGACCCTCACAGAGCCCGGCTGCCCCTTCACCCACCACATCGTCTCCGAGGTCACCGAGGCCGCCCTCGCGATCGACGGCGTCGACGAGGTCGAGGTCGCCCCCCGCTGGGCACCGCTGTGGACCGAGGCGCGCGTGACCCCCGAGGGCCGCCGCACCCTCGACCTCGCGCGGGAGCGGAGCGGTTCAGCGCGCCTCTGACCTTGCCCTGGCGGCGCCTCTTTCCGCGCGAGACTTGCGCCGACCGGCTACGCCAGGGCGCTCACGGTCGGTAGTCCTGCCGCTTCTGAGGCGGCGCGTCTGGCGGATCGACGGGGTTGGCCCTGCCGGCGAGCGCGTTGATCGTTCCGAAGAACACCTTCAACGCTGCCGCGCCTGCACGAACGACTCGCTCCAGCTTTCCGTCTGCACCCATGTCCGCCACCGGCCTCTCGACTCGGACGACCGTACCCACGTCGTCGTGGCCTGCGCAGTATCCGGCGAGAGAGCTGGACGGGCGACCCGTGTGCGCACGACGAACCCTGTCGAGAGGCCCTCGGAACGGGCGGCAGTGCTCCCGACCGTGGGACGATGACGAACACGAGTGCGAGCGCCGCCCACGCATCAGCCTTCTACCGTGAGGCCCTTCTCGAGGGCTTCGTGTGGACGGTGCGCGACGCGGGCGGCTACCCCGCCCCGCTGAACGCCTCAGGAGAGCGCGCCCACCCGTTCTGGTCCCTTCGGAGCCGTGCCGAGCGGGTCGTCGCAGAGGTGCCCGCCTTCGACGGCTTCGCCGTCGAGGAGCTGCCCCTCGGGGTCTTCCGTGAGCGGTGGCTGCCGGGCATGACCAAGGACGGTATCCGGGTCGGGCTCAACTGGTCGGGCCCCCGTGCGACCGGCTACGACCTGACCGCCCCCGAGGTCGAGCAGAACCTGAGCGTGGTCGAGCAAGGACTCGCGAACCCGTGACGCAGGCAGCTTCGTTCGGATGGGTGGAGCCATCAGGAGATCGCAGATCGGTTCGGGGTGAGCAGGTCGGCGGTGTCACTGTGGCTTAAGCGTGAGCAATGACGTCGTGGCGGCGCGACCACAGGCCTCTCTACATCATTCAGTTCACCTGGTGATCAATACGACGGCGACACGCGGACCTAACTCGATGTAGCAGTTCTTTCACTTGATGGTCTAGGCTCGGATCGTCACCGGCCGTGAGCAAGGAGCAACAGATGGCGATCTACACCCCGAAGACCCGCGAGGACCTCGCGATTCTGTTGTCTCCGATGCGCCTCGCGGCGCACGTGTTCGAACGGGCGGTGGAGGTTGGTGCCGCAGAGAGCCGCAGCTTCTCGCAGGGTGCGCCGAAGTCCGCTCCAAACATGACGCGCTGGTACCGCACCGTTGAGGTCATGCACGAGCAGCTCATGCTGCTGCAGCTCGACTGGAAGCGGTCCGACCCGCAGAACTTGCCGTACTTCGCGCAGCCTGACCTCAATCTTGGCCTGATCACCAGCAGCGGCGACGTGTTCACCGGAGTGCCCTGGGGCACCCCGAGTACGAAGAACCCGAAGGGGTCGGCCTTCGCGAAGCGTGTTGACGAGAATGGCACGGAGGACCTCTTTGGGCAGGTGCTTGAGGGCGGCGGGGAGATCGGCGTCAAGTTCCTCTGGATCCTGCTCTTCCACGAGCGAGACGGCATGGTGCACGTCGAGCTCTCCCGGCCACGTTCGATGGCCGGGAAGCAGATCGACAGCTGGCACGACCGGGTCATCCTCCCGCCGTTCGATCTCGCGCGCGGAGCGCTCTCCTTCGAGGACGAAGAGGGTGACGACGACGAGGGCTTCGGCTTCACTATCGCGCGCCGCTGACGGGTCAGGTCTCTTCCGGTGAGCCACACCTTCATTCCAAAGCGCCTAGAGATGGCACGTGCCATCCGTCAGATGACGGCGACCGATCTGGCGGCCGCTTCAGGCACCACGCCCTCCTGGGTGTCTCAAGCTGAGAACCTCAAAAAGACGCCCAGCTCTGACCTGATCCGCGAGTTCGCGCGGGTCCTGAACTTCCCGGTGGAGTTCTTCTACCGGCCAGTCGTCGACCTACCGCCGTCCGACGCCTTCCATTTTCGAGCATCGTCACGACTCGCAAAGAAGGCCGAGGCGACCGCACGCAGTCTGTCGACACTAGCCATCGAGCTGTCAAATTGGATGGAGGCGACCTACCGCTCGCCGGCGCCAGCTGTCCCGGAGCTTCAAGACCTGATCGACTCGGATGATGAGCTCGGGCCCGAACAGGCAGCGGAAGCACTTCGCGGAGCGTGGGGGCTCGGTGTCGCACCGATCAAGAATCTGCTGCAACTCCTCGAGTCGAAGGGCGCGAGGGTTTACTCAGCAGGGGGGCCGCTCCAAGCCATCGATGCGTTTTCGTTCCGACATGGCGCAACGCCCGTCATCTTTCTGAATGTCCACAAGTCGGCGGAACGGCTGCGTTTTGATCTGGCGCACGAACTTGGCCACCTCGTGATGCACGGCGGGTCTCTGCACGTCGAGCCCGGCAAAGAGAAAGAGCAAGCAGCGAACGAATTCGCGAGTGCGTTCCTCATGCCCCGCGCCGATGTGATTGGCGCGATCCGTGGCAACAATCTCCTGCTCGAGGACGTACTGATGCTCAAGCGACGGTGGCGAGTTAGTGCCATGGCGCTCAACCTCCGCGCGCATCGGCTCGGCGTCATTTCCGACTGGACCTACAGCGCCCTCGCCAAGCAGCTTTCGATGGCTGGTTTTCGACGAGGAGAGCCGGGTTCAGATCTGCGCGCCGAGACTTCAAGTTTGCTCACTCAGGTCCTGGGCGATATGCGAAGCCGCGGCCAGGGCTTTGCGGAGATTGCGAGGCAGCTCAGTGTTCGCTCCCAGGATGTTCAAGACCTCATGTTGGGCATCGTCACCTTCGCGATGCAGGATGACGGTGAGCGCTTCGCCACCGAGGGCCAGCGGGCGTCCCTTGCTCCCGTTGCCGACCTCAACTCGCGGCGGTCGCCACGTGTGTCGCGGTAGGCGTCCCTACGTGAGCAGATGAGAAATCGGCCTGCCGACGAAAGCGCTGCGGTCAACATCGCCAACGCCCAAAGCCGTACTTCGCCACCGCCCGAGGGCGGGCGAAGGCAAATGATGTGACCTATTGAGTCCGATGGCCCTCATCGCGTCGGGCCGCCACGTTAGGGTCCAGGCCATGACTGACGCGAACGACGGTGACGCTTCACTCGCTTTGGCCTTCTCGCTGTACTCAAACCCGGGGGCTTACGCGCTGTTGCTGGGTGCGGGCGTCTCTGCGCCGACAGTTAAGACGGCGTGGGGTGTTCTGGTCGACTTGTGCGACCAGTTGGCAGTGCTCGAGGGTGACGACTCCGGTGACGATGCTTCCTCGTGGTACGAGGCGAAGTACGGATCTCCGCCGGCCTACGGCGCGCTATTGCAGAGGCTGGCCTCGACCGGAGAAGAGCGTCAGCGTCTGCTAGCGAGCTACTTCGAGCCGAATGCAGCCGAGCGTGATGAGGGACTGAAGGTTCCCACGCCGGCCCATCACGCCATAGCTCGGCTCGTTGCTGACGGGTGGGTTCGGATCATCGTAACTCTCAACTTTGACCGACTCATCGAGACCGCGCTGCGTGATGCAGGCGTGGAGCCGACCGTCGTGGCGACTCCTGCGGATGCTGAGGGCCTTGCGCCTCTCCACACCTTGAAGGCTTGTGTCATCCACCTTCACGGCGACTACCTGACACCGGCCGCCATGTTGAACACGGAAGCGGAACTGTCTAGGTATCCCAAGCAAACTCGAATCCTGATGGAATCTATTCTGCGCGAGTACGGGCTCGTCATCGCCGGATGGTCGGCTACGTACGACACGAAACTCCGCTCCATGGTGTCTGCGAAGTACCCAGACCGGTACTCCCTCACGTGGATTGAGCCGGGCACGCAGTCGACACTGGCGCGGAACCTACTTGTTCGCAAACGCGGACGACTCATTCCGGAATACGCCGACGAAGCGCTGGGGAAGCTCGCGGATGCTATCTCCGCGCTCGCGTCCAGGCGCGCTCGGCATCCGTTAACTGTGCCGGTCGCGATCGAGACGGCGAAACGTGAACTGTCGGGTCGCCACGTCGCCATCAACCTTCACGACCGACTCGCTTCAGCGTTCACGTACCTGCACCAATTGCCCGACTTGAATCTGGCGAACTACGACGAGCAGGCCAACTACCCCGACATGGTGGGACGGATTGAGGAAGCTGTCCGGCTTCCCGCTGCTCTTATCGCGACGCTCGCATATTGGGGCGACCCGTCGACCGATGACTGGTGGATTCACGAGCTAGAAAGGTTCACTCTTCGCCTCGACCGGGCCGGGCTGGTCAGCTTCCTCGACATTCGGTCGGTTGCGGGAACGTGGCTGGCCTACGCGGCTGGGGTCGGAGCAACTGCTGGCCGGCGCCACGGTTTGCTGCGCCGCCTGTTCGATGCCACCGCTCCCGAACCGCTCGGTCGATCTGGCCGGGTCCACCTGTACTGCCGTCTCAACCCGGTTCAGGCATTCGCCACTGAGGAACTGACTATCGGTTTCTATGCCCGAGTCGGCCCCCTGCTCGAAGACGCGCTGTCGCTCGGCCCAACGCCGCTAGAGGAAGCATGGCAACAGTTCGAGGTGCTTCGGCTGGCCAATCTTGCGATGTCGAACAGCAGCTTTGGGCCCTTGCGTGCCGAGTACATCCCGAAACAGGAAGCAGCCGAGCTGATCGAGAAGCAATTCATCGAGTCTGGACAGAACCCTTCGTTGCAGCAGCAGCGTTTCGAGGCTTCACGAGAAAGTGGTCGCGCCTTCGGGAAACTGATGCGCCTCACAGACCCGCGAGGACTGCATCTCCTGTCGGCCGAGGTCGAACTTGATGAGTACCGGAGCCCGACTGCGGAACGCCTCTTAGCCGAGGTGAGCGCTCAGGGCGAGACCCACACCCTTGTCGCTTCCGGCACACTGCCCAACCGGCTCCTGTCCATCACCGCGCTCCAAGCGATAAGTCACCAAATCGGTGCCGTCGGTAAAGACTGTGCCTGGTCGCGCGGGAATGGGCACGGCATGGTTGAGATCCCCTCCGGTGTCTGGCTTGACACCGGCCAGTCCGCTGCCGAGCTCGGCAACTCCGCACCATAACTTCCGCTGAAGCCAGGCGCGCAGCGTTCGCCCAGTTCTCGACAAGGCGCTACTCCTCGATCGCTTGAGCCACCCATACCGAGATTGCAGCGAGATCTCTCGGCAGGTCGAACTGCGTACTATCGAAACTGGGCTGGCGAAGCTCGCCACGATTCTCCACAACGGAATCTACGACTGAGCGCACCGGTGAGTCCTCCCAGGTCCGGAATCCCTGTCGGCCCACATCGGCACGACTCTCTGGCCGCTGCTGGGTTGAATCCGCGGAGCGGATCAAGAGTCCGGTCACCATGTCGCCGACCCACAAGGCGAGGTCCCCGAGTGTGTCTGGGATCGGGGCATCTGGTGGCCAGCGGATGTGATGAAGGCGAAGGTTCGGCGGGCAGACGGCGCAGCAGGACCATGGAAGACTCAAGGCCCCAACATCGCTCAGGGCCATGGTGTTCAGGCTGCGGCGAGCATCAGAGAAGTCACGGAACCCTTGGGCACGATTGCCACCGTCTTGACGCTCTGAACATCCCTTGGCTCGAGTTCTCCCATGTGGTTGGAACAAGAGCGATGTGGCGGAGGATAGGGGATTCGAACCCCTGAGAGCTTTCACTCAACCCGCTTTCCAAGCGAGCGCACTAGGCCACTATGCGAATCCTCCGTGGGGGAGATTACCTGCCGGTGCCGGGTGGGGGCGCACCGGGGCGCCTGCGTATGCTGGGGGCAGCCCCTCGCGTGGCGCTATCTCACCCAACTCCCCCAGGGCAGGAATGCAGCAAGGGTCAGTGGGCTCTGGCGGGTACGCGAGGGGTCTCTACGTCTTCGAGGGCTCGGCCACGCGCGGTGGCAGCCTCAGGTGCCAGCCCGCGTAGGTCGCCGCAGCGCAGGTCGCGACGGCCACGCCGACGGCGAGGACCAGCGCGCCCGCCTCACCGGAGTCGCGGGCCAGTGGCCAGGCGTGCACGACGAGCGCCCCACTGGCCAGGGCGGCCGCGACCGAGACAGCCATCACCCACCAGGCGAACCACGGCCGACGCCACGTCTCCGTGGGGGTCGTGTCGTCCTCGGCGACGCGCCCGATGACCAGCGTCAGGTAGGTGAACCAGATGCTGCCGGCGACGAACAGCAGTCCGGCGACGGCGTGGCCGGCGGGATAGGTGTCGGCCGTCCACGGCCAGGCGATCCCGCCCACGATGAAGGCGAGCCACGTCAGGACGCCGGCGGCACGGCGCCAGGAGGTCTGTTCCAGTGGCCGGTGGCTCAGCGGAACGCCTCCGTCACGCCGGTACGCGAGATGGAACAGCGACTGCACAGTGAACAGGACGGCGCCGCCGATCGCCAGGAGCTCCGGGCCCTCCACGAGGAATCGCCATCGCTCGAGCCGCCCTTGCACGTGTGGATCTTCGCACGATCACGGTCCCGCGCCGCTGGAATGCGAAGACCCACGGCAGCCCGTGCCGTGGGTCCTCGCGTCCACCTCGACCCGAGGTCGTGGACCTCGGGTCGGTGTCGATCAGCCGATCGGGTCGACCACCCCGTGGTCGCCGACGGTGGTGGCGAGGGCGCGCAGGTGCTCGGTGCCGTCGCCGAGGGTGTGCTCGATGGCGGTGAGCCGGCTCGTGTAGTGGCCGACCGAGTACTCCGCCGTCATGCCGATGCCGCCGTGCAGCTGGATCGCCTCCTGGCCGACGTGACGGGCGGCGCGCGAGACCTGCAGCTTGGCGCGCGACGCGGCCTCGACGGCCCGCTCCGGCTCGTCCTGCAGGACGAGCGTGGCCCAGGTGACGGTGCTGCGCACGAGCTCGGCCGAGACGTACATGTCGGCCGCGCGGAACGTGAGCGCCTGGAAGGTGCTCAGCGGGACGCCGAACTGCTTGCGCGTCTTCAGGTACTCCGTCGTGGTGCGCAGCGCGACGTCGATCGCGCCCAGGGCCTCGTGGCTCAGCGCGACCTGGCCGCGGGCGAGCGCCAGGGCGACGGACGGGGTCGCGTCGACCGACGGGTCGCCGAGCGGCGCTGCCTGCGCGCCGTCGAGCGCGACGCGGGCCGCGCGTCCGCCGTCGTGGGTGCGGTAGCCGACGCGGTCGACGCCCGAGGTCGACGGGTCGACGAGGACGACGCCGACCCCGGCGTCGGTGCGGGCGGTGACGACGAGCAGGTCGGCACGGGCGCCGTGCAGGACGGGCTCCTTGACGCCCGTCAGCGTCCAGGAGTCGCCCGAGCCGGACGCCACGACCGCGTCGCCGACGTCGTGGTGCGCGAACGCCAGGACGAGCGCGCCCTCGGCGACCCGTCCGACCACGTCGGCGCGCCGCTCGGCGGAGCCGAGGTCGGCGACGAGGCCGGCGGCGAGCAGCGTCTCGAGGTAGGGCTCGGGGGCGAGGAC
>SXGT01405900.1_pt1 | contig 18293 bp, 14 predicted proteins | sample 3176221 | NCBI WGS metagenome assembly SXGT01 (sample SAMN11356862, study PRJNA531348) | freshwater metagenome | isolation source: freshwater sample F1-120 | place: China: Fuxian Lake, Yuxi | collected 2017-12-25
GCACGAGGTAGACGCGCGAGGTAGACGGAAGATGACGGTCGACAGACGGGAATCCTTGCTGGCGTTCGGCGCCCTCGTGACCGGTTCCGCGGCGGCAGGGGTGGGACAACCCTCAGGCGGCCCGGAGACGGACATCGTGACGCCGCTGCTGGAACTGGTGAACGCCACCGAGTTCGAGTCGATGGCCCGGCTCGTGCTGCCGCCGGCGCGCTATCAGACGATCAGCGGCGGTCACCGGCGCTCGTTCGACAAGATGACCATTCGCCAGCGGCTCATGGTCTATGCCATGGACCTGGATCTGACGACGGTGCTGTTCGGCTACGAGATGTTCGCGCCGATCATTGTCGGGCCGGTGGCGAACCAAGGTCACCTGCACCCCGACGGCGAGCTGGCCACAGCGCGCGGCGCGGCGGCGGCCAAGGCGGTCATGGTCGCCACCAGTGAGTCGAGCCATCCCATCGATCAGATTGTCGCCCTAAGCAGTGCACCCGTGTGGTCGCAGGTGTATGCCGACTCCCCCCGGGCCCAGGATGACGCCGCGCGGGCCGTCGCAGCCGGCTGCACAGCGCTCTGCGTCACGGTCGGAGTCTCGTCCGATGGCGGACCGATCGCGACCAATTGGGACACGGTCAGAGAGCTGGCCCACGCGGTGGACGTGCCGGTTGTCGTCAAAGGGATCATGAGTGTCGACGACGCCCGCACGGCACTCCAACGGGGCGCCGATGGGCTGGTCGTCTCGAACCACGGCGGCGTGGTGGGTGACCAGAGCGCGCTGCCGATCGACGTACTGCCGGCGGTGGCCGACGCCGTCGGTGGTCAGGTCCCGATTCTGGTAGATGGCAGTTTCCGACGTGGTACTGACGTGCTCAAGGGCCTGGCCCTGGGCGCCACCGCAGTCATGGTCGCGCGACCGCCCATGTGGGGGCTGGCCGCCTACGGCGCGGAGGGCGTACAAACGGTGGTCGAGATCCTGCAGACCGAGCTGGCCAGAAACATGGCCATGTCAGGACGCCCGACCATCAGCATGATCGATCGCGAACTTGTCCGCTTCGACAAGTGGTAGAAGAAGGCGCGCATGCACACACTGACACGGCTGACGGCGGTCACCATCCTGCTGGCCATTGCCGCCCCGCCTCTGGCGGCTCAGGACCGGTCCCGCGAGATGGTCGAATGGCGATACGTGGGCGCGACCCAGGACGCCTCGAAATACTCGCCAGTGGACGACATCAACCGGTCCAACATCGAACAGCTGGAGATCGCCTGGACCTGGGAACCAAACGAACTGCCGAACCAGGAGTTCAACACCCGGCCGGGGAGCTTCGAAGGCACGCCGCTGATGATTGACAACGTCATCTACGTGGCGACCATGTATACGCGCATCGTGGCGCTCGACGCGGAAACGGGACAGGAACTGTGGGCGTTCGACCCGCAGGCCTACCGGACCGGACCACGCGGTGCCGGTCCCGGCGGCTTCAAGCATCGGGGCGCTTCCGTCTGGGGCACCGGCGATGAGATGCGCATCTTCATCAACAGCCGCGACCGCATCTACGCGGTCAATGCCAAGACCGGCGAGCCAATCCGTTCGTTCGGCGAGAACGGCCACGTCGTCATCACGAAAGACTTCCCCAACACCGTCACCAGCGACGAGTTCGACCAAACCTCGCCGGCCGTCATCTACGACGACCTCATCATCGTTGGGAGCCGGGTGCCAGACCGCGTCCAGCATCGGTTCGACACGCCAGGTGCCGTGCAGGCGTTCGATGTCCACACCGGCGAGCGACGATGGGTGTTCTACACGGTGCCCCAATCCAATGACGCCTTCGGGGCTGACACGTGGCAAGACGGATCGTGGCGCTACACCGGTCATGCCAATGTGTGGGGCCTGATGTCACTCGACGAGGAGCGGGGGTTGCTCTACGTGCCGACCAGTACTCCGAGCAGTGACTTCTGGGGCGGTCAGCGGCTGGGCGCCAACCTGTTCGCCGAGTCGCTGGTGGTGCTCGACGCACGCACCGGCGAACGCGAGTGGCACTTTCAGACGGTGCACCACGGGCTGTGGGACTACGACCTGACGTCGGCCCCGAACCTGATGACGCTCGAGGTCGACGGCCGCCGCATCGACGCCGTGGCCGAGGTCTCCAAGCAGGGCTTCACCTACGTATTCGACCGGGTCACCGGCGAGCCGGTCTGGCCGATCGAGGAGCGACCGGTGGACACCGACACCGACGTCCCTGGCGAGGTGCCCTATCCGACGCAGCCGTTCCCAACCAAGCCTCCGCCGTTCTCCGGCCAGGGTGTCACGCTCGATGACGCGAACGACCTCACGCCGGAAATACACCGGATCGCAGTCGAGGAAATGCGCACGTTCCGCCTGGGTCCGCTCTTCACGCCGCCCAGTCTGAGAGGCACCCTGCAGAGGCCACGCGTCGACGGTGGCGCCAACTGGGGTGGCGCGGCACTCGATCCGGAGACCAACTGGCTTTACGTTCGGACATCGGAAGGCGACACGCCAAACCAGATTTGCGCCATGGATCCGAACGTGCCAGATGTGGACGTGCCATGGACGAACAACTGTCCGCGCGGTGCCTCGCCAGGCATTTTTGAAGGGCTGCAAGGCTTCGTGCCGATCGAACGCAGCCGCCTGGGCCCGATTCCGCGCATCAAGCCGCCGTATGCGCGGCTGGTCGCGACCGATCTGAATGAGGGTGACATCGCCTGGAGCGTGCCGTTCGGAGAAGGCAGCCAGGTCATGCGGAATCATCCGCTGCTGCGCGGCGTCGACCTGCCGGATCGCCTCGGCACGCCGGGCGCGAACGGCCCGATGGTAACCGCGGGCGGATTGGTCTTTCTGGGCGGCGGCGACCCGTATCTCTACGCGTTCGACGCCGAGACCGGCGCCGAGCTGTATCGCGTGCGCACGGACTCGCGCACCAGCGGCAACCCGATGAGCTATCGATCCCGCGCCGGTAAACAGTTCATTTTGATCGCGACCGGTGCGGGCCCCGACGCTTCACTCGTCGCGTTTAGTCTGCCGGACGCGCCGTAATGCCGCCGCCCGCGGGGCCTGGCGGTCGTCGAGCGGGCCTGCCGGCCCGCACTTACTGGGAAGGGGAACGCGTGTCAGTCCGCATTGTCATCGCCGCATTCATCGTGACGCTTGGACCGGTCTGGGTGGTCACCGCACACGCGGCACAGGAGGAACACCCCGGTGCCGCCCCCTATGCGCAAGTGTGTGGCATGTGCCACGGCGAGCGGGGCACCGGCGACCAGGGGCCACCGCTGGTCCCCGGCACGTTCGACCCCGAGTACGTGCTGGCTGTGGTCAGGGAGGGGTTCGGGCAGATGCCGCCGATTTCGCGACGCGAGCTGACCGACGATCAGATACGCCAGATCGTGGCGTATCTGGCCACCCTCGACGAACCAGCGCCCGACCCTGCCGCGCACGGACCGGAGCGCTGACAGCGATCGGTCTCTCCACCGAGTTGGCAGCACGGGTGCCTGGCTGGCTGGGGCACTCAGAGCGGCACGGTGCGCGATAGCGCGAGGCGCCGTCACTGGACAGGCGCACTGGTTGTGCCAGGACGGCTAACGAAGGCGCCAGCCGACATACACACCGAGGGCCTGGATGTCGGGGTTACGCCAGCGGCCCGCGAAACCGCTGTTCGACAGGTGCATCCAGCGTGCGCCGGCCAACATGTCGACACGGGGGGTCAATGGACGTGACAGGCCGGTGCCCAGATTCGTCACGACATTGAGCTGCGTCCCATTGCCCGGCACACGGGTCGTCGCATACGCCGGCCCGGCCCCTCCTTCGACGAACACCGACGTCTCCCCGATCTGCAGCCCGCGCCACCGCACCATGGCGACCATCGCGGGCAGCATGCCGTGCTTCACCGGATCTTGGTCCACATACGTCAGGTGTCCCTCGACACCGATGGTCCATCGTGGGCTGAGCTGTCGGTACACGCTCACCGCGGCACCGCCGAGGCGCTCCCGAAACAGATTCATGTCCCAGGATTCCACAAAGAAGGCACCCGTCACTTCGACCATCCAGAGCGGATCCGTGTCCGAATCCACCGCACGCGGCTGGCTCGCGGCTGTTGATGCATCTGTCGAGCCAGCCGCGGCCCCATGGGGCACGCCGAAGAACACAAGGCCGACGCTCATGGCCAGGACGAACCGACGTGCGTGTGCTGCCATGCGATACACTCCTCGTCACGCTCAAGCTCAAGGCGTTCCCGCAGGTCCCACCCAACGGCGCGATGCGCGTTTCCTGGTGCAAGCTTGTACACCCGATTGGCCAGCAGCTCAAGCCACGTCGCACGCCCAGGGGGGCCAACCCGTGCTCACCCGCGTGGTGCTGAAAGACGTCACACCGCGGCGCCGGTCCGCGAAGGCTCACGCACGGACGCTGCTTCGGTCTATAGTCTCTGGAGACAGTTGTCACAATACAGGCGATCCGTTCGCCGCGGTCGGCGGCGGCGGAGTCAAGGGAGGGTTTTCATGGAGACACGGCACCACGCACCCGGCCTGTCCTGGGCAGCGCTGGCATGCGCACTGGTAGTGGCGAGCACCCCGGCCTTCGGGCAGACGACTGCCCACGGACAGCCGGACATTCAGGGGGTCTGGACCAACTTCGATCCGACACCGTTCGAGACACCAGACGATATCGATCTGGAGCGGCTGGCTCCGCTGGCCGCCTGGTTTCCCGGAAGCAACCAGGCAGAGCGAGCGCCGGCCGCGCCCGATCCCAACGCTCGCGCCGCGCGCTCGGCGGACCCCTGGGGCGATGGCCCAGGCGATGCGCTGCGGAACGAACGGCGCCAATCGATGGTGGTCGACCCACCGAACGGACGCGTGCCCCTTCGACCGGAAGCTATCGCGAACCGTAACAGCAACCTCATCAACCTGACGGACGGGTGGTTGACCCACACGCCCTGGGAACGGTGCATCACACGCGGCATCCCGGGCGGGATGTTTCCAGGCGGCTACGGCGCCGGTTACCAGATTTTGCAGGTACCCGGCTACGTGATCGTCTTCTACGAGATGATTCACGAAGCGCGGGTCATTCCCATCGACGACCGTCCCCCGTTGTCCGAAAACATTCGCCTCTGGAACGGCGACGCACGCGGACGCTGGGAGGGCGACACGCTCATCGTCGAGACCGGCAACTACAACGACCAAGGCACCATTGGCACGAACATCGCCAGCCGTGGCGTGAGGGGCATCGAGCAGAGCGAGGCGTTGAAGATTGTCGAACGATTCACGCGCGTCGATGACGAGACGATCAGCTACTCGGTCACCATCGACGACCCCAAGCCGTTCACCGCACCGTGGACCGTCGCCATGCCACTCAACCGCGACAACACCTATCAGATTTACGAGTACGCGTGTCACGAGGGCAACTACGGGCTGGAAAACAGTCTCCGGGCCGGGCGCGCCGAGGACGGGACCACCGAACAGCCCTGAGCGGGGCCGATCGCGCAACACCGGCAGAGGCGGGGCACGCGGCCCCGCCTTCGCCCCCGTATCCGGTTGTTCTGACTCCTGTTGATCTGACTCCTGCCGCGGAGGCTCCCCAGCCCTCCTATGTCGACGCGTCGCTTCCTGGCCCGGCGTCTGTGGCATGATCCGAGCTTCGTCGCGATTGCCTCCCTCACGCTCGCGATCGGCATCGGCGCGAACCTTGCGATTTTCACCGTCGTCAACACGATCCTGCTACGACCGTTGCCGGTCACAGCGCCTGAACGGCTGGTCGTCGTGGCGCACGTCGCCCCTGGGCTTCCACAGCTCAGCAATCTACCCATGTCGCCCGCGCTCTACTTTCTCTACGCGAAGGAAAGCCGGACCCTGAGCGGCATATCGCTACTGTCCGACGAACAGATCAATCTGACTGGCCACGAGAACCCGCAGCGCGTACAGGCCGCCAGGGTTACCGCCTCCTTCTTCGATGTCATCCGGACGCCGCCGCTCGTCGGTCGAACGTTCCAGGTCGACGACGACCGACCGGACGCGCCGCCGGTCGTGGTCCTGTCCGACGGCTTGTGGCGGGAGCGGTTCGGCGGCACCCCGGACGTGATCGGTCAGGTCGTCGAGATTGAGCGTGATCGTGCGGAAGTCGTCGGGGTGATGCCCGCTGGGTTCGGGTTTCCAGACTCGGACACGAGACTGTGGATCCCCATGCGACTCGACCCTGCGGCCGCGCCGTTGGGCCAGTTCGGCGCCATGGGAGTGGCTCGTGTCGCGGAGGAGCATTCGCTCGATCAGGTGCAGGCCGAACTCGCGGCCATGACGGCCAACCTCGTGGACCTGTTCCCGGACGACGTCGCGGCACGGGTGCTGGTCAACGCCCAGTTGGCGCCGGACGTCCAACCGGCCCGCGAGGTCCTGGTCGGCGACATCCGCACCACACTGTGGATGTTGCTCGGCGCGGTAGGCTTCCTGCTCCTGATCGCGTGCGCCAACGTCGCCAACCTGTTTCTGGCACGCGCCGAAGCGCGGCACCGCGAACTGGCCATTCGCGTCGCGCTGGGAGAGAGCCGCGGCCGGCTCATCAGGTCGGCGCTGAGTGAAAGCGTGTTGCTGGGCATGGTCGGCGGGCTGGTCGCGGCGCCGGTGGCCTGGGTGGCCGTACGACTCCTGGTGCGTTTCGGGCCGCAAGACCTGCCTCGTCTCGGCGAGACCTCGATCGATGCCACGGTCATCGCCTTCGGTCTGGCCTTATCGGTCGGCGCGGGCCTCCTGTTCGGTCTGCTTCCGGCCTGGCGCGCGGCGGGTATCCCGGCGTCCGCGAGCCTCGGGGCAGGCGCGCGCGGGGCCACCGGGACCCGCGACCGACATCTCGCCCGACGCGGGCTCGTCGTGGCTCAAATCGCGCTGGCGCTGACGCTCCTGGTCGGTTCGGGTCTCGCGGCCCGGTCGTTCCAGCGGCTCGCCGCGGTCGATCCCGGCTTTGATCCATCCGACCTGGTCAGTCTGCGACTCTCGTTACCAGAGCGGCAATACGAGTCGGGAGAGTCACGTCTGCACTTCCACGAACAGGTGCTGGCCCGACTCTCTGCCCTCCCCGGGGCGGAGAGCGTCGCGGCGGTATCCCACCTCCCGCTGGGCGGGTCGCTCGGCGCTTCGGGACACGTGCTCGAGGACCAATCACTGCCCGATGGCCAGATACCGCCCATCTTCATGATGAAGAACGTGTCGCCCGGCTACTTCGACACGATGGGCATCCAACTGATCGAGGGACGGGCCTTCGACTCGCTGGATGGCGTGCGCGACGCGCCGGTGGTCATTGTCTCCCGCGGGCTGGCCCGGGCGCACTGGCCGAACGACAGCGCACTCGGTAAAGGGATCCATGCCGGAGGGCGGCCGGAGAACGCCGAGGAGTGGTTCCGGATTGTCGGTGTCGTCGACGACGTCCATGAACAGTCGCTGCACGACCCGCCACCCGAGACTGCGTACTACCCGGTCGGGTATCGGCTGGGGGAGGCCCTGCTGGCACCGCTGGCCATGAGCTACGTCGTGCGGACCCCCAACACCGCCGCCGTCGCCGCCCCCGCCCGAGCCGCCGTCCGCGCGCTCGACCCTGGCCTGCCGGTGTCGGACATCGAGACCCTCGACACGCTGGTCCGTCGCGCGCGTGCGCCGCGCGCCTTCGTGATGACCCTGTTGCTGATCGCGTCGGCCTTCGCCGTCGCGCTGGGAGCGGTCGGCTTGTACGGCGTGATCTCCTACGTCGTCGCCCAACGCCGGCGTGAAATCGCCATCCGGATGGCCGTCGGCGCCCAACTCGCCGACATACGGCGGCAGATCCTCTCGGAGGCTGGCTGGCTGGCGCTGGCCGGTACCGCTATCGGGCTCGGCTCGGCGGTCGTGCTCACACGACGTCTCCAGGCTCTGCTGTTCGAAACCAGCCCGCTGGACCCGGGCGTATTCGCGGCGGTGGCAGCCCTCCTGGCGACGACGTGCCTCATCGCCAGCTGGCTGCCGGCTCGGCGCGCGGCACAGGTCGACCCGGCGACCGCGCTGCGCGGGGAGTAACGCGTCCGTCAGGGCAGCCTGAAGACGAACAGCATATTGCCCCGACCCGGCTGCTGGATCTCCGGGGTGAGTCCGCGAAAGTTGATGCCGCCGCCGGCCGCGATGGCCACATACTGCACGCCCTCATGGGTGTAGGACACGGGGAACCCACCCGCGCTCGAGTTCAGAATCTGTTCCCACAAGATGTCGCCGCTGCGCGCGTCGAACGCACGGAAGCGCCGGGCGTCATCGGTCACGAACACCAGGCCACCGCCGGTGGTGAGCACCGAGCCACCGATACCCGCCCGCTGCCGATACACCCAAAGCGGTTCACCGGTGGCGAGGTCCATCGCGGTGAACTGGCCGATCTGTCCGTCGATGTCCGGGGCCGGCGTCTGCGCGATCAGAGCCGACCCGTGGTGGGCGCCGGGGCGATCGCGGAACTCGTTGAGGGTCAGGTCCATGCAGACGTTGTTGGCCGGCGCATACAGCGCGTTCGTACCGGGGTGATAGCCGGTCGCCTGCCAATTGATGCCGCCCAGCGCGCTCGGGCAGACGAAGACCGGTTTCCCGACCTCCGGGAACTTGAGCGCCGAGTTGAGAATGACCCGCCGGCTCTCGGCGTCGATATCCACGACGACGTTCTGATAGTTGGTCGGCTGGGCCCACAGAAACGCGCCGGTCGCCGCATCCAACGCCCAGACGATGCCTGTCTTGCCGGGGATGCCGGTCACGATCTTGCGGCGTCCTCCCGGGGTGATGGATCTGTTTTTCCACTGGACGTCGCCGGGGGAGACCTCGGTCTCCAGCACCAGCCGCGCGAACGGGTGGTCAAGGTCCCACTCGTCATTAGGAATGTGCTGAAAGTACCAGGCGATCGCGCCGGTGTCGGCATTCAGGGCCAGGGTCGAGTTCGTGTAGAGGACATCGCCGTCCCCCGTGCCGCGTTGGACGGAGCCCCACGGAATCGGTACGCCGACGCCGGTATAGATCAAGTTCAACTCGGGGTCATAGCTGGGTGAGTTCCAGGCCGAGCCGCCACGCCGGTCCTCGTCTGGCACGTCGCCCCAGGAGTCGTAGCCGAACTCACCCTTCCCCGGGATGGTGTAGGTGCGCCACACCTGCGCACCGGTGTCAGCGTCGTGCGCCGAGACCCAGCAGCGCGTATTCAGATGGTAGCAACCGGACATGCCTGCGACCACCCGTCCTTTGATCACCATCGGGCCGCCGGAGTAGTGCTGACCGATCGTCCAATCGCCGACCTCCACGTCCCATTCGACCTCACCGGTCCGGGCATTCAACGCGACGAGGTGCGCGTCGTGGGTGGCGATAAACAGCTTGTCCTGGTAGAGGGCACCATTCCGGTTTGCGCAGGCGAGGCGGGCTGCATGGTCCACGCGTTCCCGGCGGTACTGCCAGATGCGCGACCCGTCCCGCACGTCCAGCGCCTCGACGAAATCGCACGCCTGCACCAGGAACATCATCCCGTCGTGCACGAGGGGCGTCGTCTCTTGCAGGCCCTCGTCCATCGTCCAGGCCCACGCCAGACGCAGGCTACCGACGTTGGACGTGTTGATCTGGTCGAGCGGACTGTGTCCCCAGTGGCCGTAGGTGCGGCGCCACATCGGCCAGTCGCCGGCGGGCGGGTCCACGAGCATCTCCTCCGTGACCGGCGTGTATTGGTCGGCGACGGACTGCGCCGTGGCGTTCGAACCGGCGACCAGCAGGACACACGCAACACCGACCGCCGACCTCAGCACCTTACGCATCTACTCTCCCCCCGCGTGGCCACCGCACGCACTGTTGACGATGTCGTCATTCTACGCCAGTGCACGGCGCGGCGGCGGCTGGCAGGCGCAGCTGCACCGCCATCGGCTGTGATAATCTGCGACCGATCATGTGCAAAACGCCTCCGAGGGACGACAATGCCAATTTTCGAGTACGCCTGCCGTGACTGCCGCCACGAATTCGAGCTGCTGGTGTTGCCGCGAGACACGGCGGCGCCGGCCTGCCCCGCCTGTCAGAGCACCTCGCTCGAGAAGCAGCTCTCAATCTCGTCGGTCAGCTCCGACGGGACCCGTCGGCGCACGTTGGGTCTCGCGCGCCAAGGCGCCAAGAAAATCCAGCGCGACAAGGCCCATGCGGAGCACGAGGCGTATCACCACCATCACCACTGAGCCCCTCGGCGGCACCTTCACGCGCGACCGGCGCTCACATCTACGGCGAAGCCATGACGACACTACCGATCCGTTTCGGGTTCCTGTCCAGCGTCATCCTGTTGAGCGCGACCGTCGTCGCCCAGGAGTCTGAACCCAGGCCGCATGTCGCACCCAGCGGACGGGTAACCACCAGCGTGGCGTTCGACGGTCGCGTGCACCGCAGCGGCGCGTGGTTCCCTGGCACACCGGCCCACTCCGGTCCCTCGCACATCACCATCGACTACGGTCAACCCCACGCGCGGGGTCGGGACATCTTCGGCAGCCTTGTGCCCTACGACCAGGTCTGGCGGGTCGGCGCCAACTGGGCCACGCGCCTGACGCTGGACCTGGACGTACGCATTGGCGATCTGGAGGTGCCACGGGGCGAATACACCCTGTTTCTCGTGCCGCGGGAGTCCGGGGGCGAGTTGATTGTCAGCCTCGAAACACGGCAGTGGGGCACGGACTACGACCCGTCGCGCGATTTCGGGCGGACGTCCATGACTCGTCGGGAACTCGCGGAGGCCAGACCCAGCCTGGCGATCACGCTGGAGCCCAATCTCGTGGGAGAAGACGAGGCCGTGCCTTCAGGCACCCTCCGCGTCACCTGGGGCCTGGCGGAGTACGCAACCGAGTGGCGGTTGCTCTGGCCGTGAGATAGCACCCGCATCGGGGCGCACGGCTTCAGCCGGCGATCGCAGGCCTACAGGCCTGCGCCACCTGACCGTGGTTACACGGAGAGATGCGTGAGCTGGCCGGTGCTGTCGCCCAGTTGATCGGTGGGCACGCCGAGCTTGTCCAGCATGGTGAGCTGCAGGTTGGTCAGCGGCGTGCCTTCCTGCACACGCACGTGCCGACCGCCCTGCAACCGTCCGCAGGCGCCACCGGCCAGCAGCACCGGCAGATTGACGTGCAGGTGTTGGTTGCCGTCGCTGATGCCGCAGCCGTACAGCATCAGCATGTGGTCGAGCAATGTACCGTCGCCGTCGGGGGTTGCCTGCAGCCGCTCGAGGAAATAAGCGAACTGCTGCATATGATGGAGGTTGACCTTCGCCAGTTTCTCCATCTGCACCGGGTTGTTCTGGTGGTGAGAGAGACCGTGATGCGGGTCGGGAATACCCAGCTCTGGGTAGGTCCGGGGGCTGACCTCGCGCGACATCATGAACGTAATGATGCGGGTCATGTCAGTTTGTAGCGCCAGCACCTGCAGATCGAACATCAGACGCGCGTGATCGGCGAACGTATCCGGGATCCCGCCGGTGGGTCGCGCCAGTTCAGGCAGCTCCACCCCGCTCTGCTTTTCGGCCATCTGAATACGGCGCTCGATGTCGCGAATGGCATCGAGATACTGAGTCACCTTGTCCTGGTCGCCAGCACCCAGCGTGCCCCGAAACGTGCCAACCTCCTCGACCAAGGAGTCGAGAATGCTGCGGTCCGCGCGGATACGCGCCAACCGGGCCTCCTGGCTCGTGTCGTCGGTGTCGCCGAAGAGTCGTTCGAAGACCGCGCGCGGCTGATTCTCCATCGGCAGCGGCGTCGTCGGGTTGCGCCATGACAGCGTGTTGGAGTACGCGCAACTCCAGCCGGCCTCGCAGGCACCGATCAACTCGTTGGGGTCGAGGCTGAGCTCCAGCGACGTCAGCTGAGTCTGTTGCCCGAACTTGACCGCGGCAATCTGATCGATCGACGTGCCGCCCTGGATGTCTGGCCCCTCGGTTTTCTTCGGATGCACACCGGTCAGAAACGCCGCGGCCGCGCGCACATGGTCCCCGGTCCCTTCACCGGGGAGAGGGAACATCGGCTCGCTCTGAAGGCCCGTCACCACGGTGAGCTGGTCCTGAAACGGTTTCAGCGGCGCGAGGGTCTGCGGCAGCTCGAAGCCGACTCCTTCGGTCGTGGGGGTCCACTGGTCCATGATCACGCCGTTGGGCACATACCCGACGTAGAGGCGCGATACCGGCCGCGCGGCGGTGGTGCGCATGGCCGACAATGCCGGCACCATGCCATCGAGCAGTGGCAGGGCCAAGGTCGCGCCTACGCCACGCAGGAACGTCCGCCGGGGTAACGCCATCTTGGTGATGATCATGACGCGGGGCCTCTCCTCATTTGAAACGGAACGCTGCGCGCAATGCCTGCGATCAGCGCGGACCAGCGATAGTCGTCGTCCGCCGCTTCGCGAACGATGGTGCGCACTGCCGGTGCATCAAAATACTCTACACCGCGCCCGAGGCCATAGGTCAGCAATTTCTCGGTCACGGTGGTGACAAAACTCTCCGGGCGCTTCAACAACGCCGCCGTCAAGGACGCTGGTCCGCTGACCGGCGTGCCGTCGGCCAGCTCCCCTCCGGCGTCGATCGGGGTACCAGCCTCACTGGTGGTCCGCCATCGCCCGATGGCGTCGAAGTTCTCCAACGCGAAACCCAGCGGATCCATGACCCGGTGGCAACTTGCACACACCGGATTCGCGCGGTGCGCCTCCATCCGTTCTCGCACCGACTGCGGCGCCACATCGCTGTCGTCGTTCTCTGCCAATGCCGGCACATCCGGAGGCGGGGGTGGCGGGGGTGTCCCAAGGATGTTTTCGAGCAGCCACTTGCCACGTACCACCGGAGACGTGCGGTGTGCGTACGAGGTGACGGTCAGCAGACTGCCCGTGCCCAGCAGCCCGCGCCGGGGCTCGAGGTCGCCGTCCAGGATCACGCGGCGGAAGTGATTGCCGTAGACGTTGGGGATCTCGTAGTGCTCGGCCAGCCGCTGGTTCACGAACGTCGTGTCCGATGTCAGCAGCTCCAGCACGCTGTGGTTCTCCCGCATCTGGCTGTCAAGAAACAGCTCCATCTCCTCGCCCATCGCTTCACGCAAGTTCGCGTCGAAATCGCCGAAGGCGTAGGGATCGGGGGCCACGAGCGCCATGTTGCGGAGATACAGCCACTGCCCGCCGAAATTCTCGACCATGGCCCTGGCGCGGCGGTCAGCCAGCATCCGCTCGACCTGCGCTTCGAGCACCCCCGGGCGTCGCAGCTCGCCACGTTCGGCGAGGTCAAGCAGCGCCTCGTCAGGAATGCTGCTCCACAGGAAGAAGGACAGTCTCGCCGCCAGCTCCGTCTCACTGATGACGTACGTCGCGTCAGCCGCCACACCGGCGGGATCACGTTCGCGCCGAAACAAGAAGTCCGGGCTCACGAGCGTGCGCCGCAGCGCCATCTCGATGCCGGCGTCGAAGTCGCCGTCTTCGCGCCCGAGGTGAAAGAACTCGAGCAGCATGTCAAGGTCGGCTGCGGTCACCGGTCGGCGAAACGCGCGCCGTGCGAGACGGGTCAGGATCTCGCGCGCGCACGCGACTTCCTCCGGTCCTCCAGCGAGTGAGCCGTCCGGAGGCCGACAGGTAAACAGCACCCGACGGCTCGGCGTATCGCCGCGCCCCGTCACCGCATACGGTCCACGCAACTCTACGCGACCGAGGCTGGGGTCGAGGGTCTGGTCGCCGGCATACTCATAACTGGTCACGGCGTAGTGTGGTCGCCGCATCCCTTCGAGCACCGCCGCCTGGTCCACAAAACTCACCGCCAGCAGGTGCGGGCCGGCCGGCGCCGTGAACCGCACTTCCTGGCCATCGTCGTCCGAATTCCGGTAGTCGAGGCGTTGCACATTCCCGTCGTCATCGACACTTGTGCCACCGACCGCAATCGTGTCGACCAGCGCGCCGTCCAGCCGCACCTCGATCTCGTGGCGATGCGCCAGCCCGCGCAGCCGTCCGTCGTAGGTGCGCGCCAGATACACCTTCACGACGTACTCGCCGTCCACCGGAAAGTTCTGGCGCACGGCGAGACCGCCACGAGACCCGAACGGCAGGTCGTCGCTGACTCGCTGATCCTGCTTCAAATACTTATCGACGGCGAAAATTTCAGTGGCCGGCGCCATCGACGGGTCACCGACCGCCAGTCGACTGACTTTGTGCGCGGCCGAAAGGTAGCGTTCGGTCAACATCGGCGACACCGACAGCACGTCCGCAATGTTGTCGAACCCATACCCGGAGTCGTCGGTCGGCAGCAGCGACCGCGTATCGATCTCCAGCGCCAGCAGGTCCCGGATGGCGTTGGCGTACTCCGCGCGATTCAGCCGATGCACGGCGGGACGGCGACCAGGGTTGGGCGTCGCCCGCGCCACGGAGTCAATGGCGGTTTCCAGCCGAGCCGCGATGCTCAGGTATTCCGCTTCTGACGGCTTTGGTCGCCCGGGAGGGGGCATCGCGCGCGTGCGGAGCTTGCGGATCACCTTTTCCCACAACTCGAGTTCAGCCGGGTTCTGACCGGCCGTCGTGACGTCGACCCCCTGCAGCGACAGTCCCCCCGCCAACGTGCGGTCGTTGTGACACCCGAGGCAATGACGCTGTAGCAGGTCCTGGTGACCATCGTCCGAAGTCGGCGTCTGTGCCGTGCCGGGGCTGACTCCAACCACCAGCGCGGCGCCTGCGAGCAGGAGGCAGCACCGGGCGCGGCGACTGGTGGGTATCGGGGCCGCGCAGCGCGTGCCTGTCATGGCTGAATCCGTGTGCTGACCCGGCCGAGACGCGTGCGCGGCCAGGAGTTGCATACTGAAGCGGTAACGGTGAATTATGATGAGGACCGCCAAAGTGAGTCAAGGTAGCCGCCCGCCGCGGGCGTTCATCTTGCTGGCCCGCGGCTGATGTACGGCATCTGTGGTCACCGGAACTCCGTCTAGGAACTGGGTCTTCGTCATGTTCATGGCACCTATCGAACGGCGACACTCGCACGCCTTGCACGCGTCCCGGCTTCAACGGCTCTGCCGCCCCGTGCGCCACGTCGCACTGGCGGTCGGGCTTGCCGTGGGCTGCCTCGCGACAGCCCTGGCCCAAAGTCCGGACGGGCTGCTGCTGGTAGCCGCGGCCAGGAACACCGACGCTGACGCGGTCGAGCGCTTACTCTCAGCCGGTACCGACCCCAACAGTCGCTATGGCGACGGCACGACCGCGCTGCACTGGGCCGCGCACCGCGACGCCGGCCCGTTGGTCGCCCTGCTGCTCGAGGCGGGAGCGGACGTGAACGCGGTAGACGACCACGGTACGACCCCCCTCGCGCTGGCGTGCTTGAACGGCAGCCTCCACATTGTCGAGACCCTGCTGGCGGCCGGCGCCGACGCCAACCTGGCGCGCACCAACCGCGAGACTCCGCTGAGGACCGCCGCGCGGGTCGGTAACGTGGATGTGGTCCGACGGCTGGTCGCGGCGGGCGCGGATCCGAACGCCGCCGAAGCGACATTGGGCCAGACCGCGCTCATGCTGGCCATCGCGGAGCACCATACGCAGGTGGCACGGGTGCTGCTGGAGGTGGGGGCGTCCGCATCCGCTCGGTCAACGAATCGTTTCACCCCACTGCTCTTCGCGGTGCAGCAGGGCAATATCGAGGCGGCCGGGCTCCTGCTGTCCGCCGGCGCCGACGCAAATGAGTCGGCTCCAGACGGCATCGGCGGCAACACCAACGCCGCGGCCAGATTCGTCGAAGGCACCGAGGCGGCCGCGCTCCTGGTTGCCATCGACAGCGGGCACGCCGAGATGGCGCGCTTCCTGCTTGAGCAAGGTGCCGATCCGAATCACAACGGCGCCGGTCGCACCGCGCTGCACGCGGCGGTGCAACGGGCTATGCCCGACGTGGTCTCCGCGTTGCTCGAGCGCGGCGCGGACCCGAACGCGCGGATGGAGAAACCGTTACCCTTCGTGTCGCGCCGGATCTTCCAGGCCAACGGCCTCTCACCGTCCGATATCGGGGCGACCCCGTTCTTCCTCGCAGCCAGCTTCGGCGACCTCGAGAGCATGCGACTGCTGCTGGCCGGGGGCGCGGACCCTATAGCGCGGACCAACGATGGCACGACGGCGCTGATGGTGGCGGCGGGAGCGGACTACGTCGAGGGCGCAGACAAGTACGGGCGCCGCTGGTTTGGCGACAACCTGGCCCTCCAGGAGTCAGCCCTGGAGGCGGTGACGTTGCTCCTGGACCTCGGCCTGGATATCAACGCGACCAACGACAACAGACAGACGGCGCTCCATGGCGCGGTCTACCTCGGCGGCACACTGCTGGTGCCGTTTCTCGTGGAGCGCGGCGCCGAGATAGACGTCATCAACGCGCGCGGTCAAACCCCGTGGATGATCGCCGCCCAGGGAGAGTACCGCTCAGGGTCCTTCTATACCCACCAGGAGACCGGCGATGTCCTGGAGCGCCTGGGCGCCGACATGACGCTGGGCGAGGACCTCGGCCCGGATTTCAAGCGGTCGCGGGCGAACAGCGACCAACAGTAGCGGTCGGCGACAGCCGCGGCGACAAGCCGCCCCGAGCTGCCCATGCTACGAGGTTGGTGCCTCGGCTACGCCAGGCTCGCCAGGAGCGCGTCGCGACCGGCTTGGGCCACCACCTCATCCTGGTCCGGCGAACCGGAACTGCAACCGATACCGGCAACGATGTCGTCTCCTACGAACACCGGCAGTCCGCCGGGTACGATCATGAAGCGGCCCTGATTGCTCACGTGAATCCCGAACGCCGGCCCACCCGCCGCACCGGCCACGCTGTAGTCGCGGGTCGACTTCCGCGCCGCCGCGGCCGTGAACGCCTTGCTGATGGCAACATCAATACTGGTGATGCGGCCACGGTCCATGCGGTGGAACATCAGCAAGCTCCCGTTGTCGTCGGTAATCGCGATGTCCATGTCCACGCCGATCTCTTGCGCCTTTGCCTCGGCCGCGGCCATCATCACGCGAGCATCGTCAAGCATCAGTTTCCGTACTGTCCTCATAGTCGGTCGACCTCCAGCGCGGATTATAGAGCCCGGCGGCACCAAGCGGTTTCGTGGGCCTCAGGAGCCGGCGCCACGCCGGGTAGACATCATGGATACAGCCACGGTCCAGTGTCCTTACTGCGGCGAGCCTCTCGATGTGTTCATCGACCGATCCGTCCCAAGGCAGGAATACATCGAGGATTGCCAGGTGTGCTGTCGCCCGATGACGCTCGTCGTCAGTGTCGACCCTGACGACGACGGGGCGGCTTACGTGGACGCCCGGTCTGAGGAGGAATAGGGCGGTTGACGCGGTCTCGACACCTGATCTGAAGGCGCTCGCGTGGTAGGATTCGGCATTATGAGAGAGCCAGGTCGGCAAGCCGCCTTCTGGGCGATTCTGGCGGCGGTGAGCGTGCCGCTGGGATTCCAGACCCACGCCATGCAGCCCCGAACCCCCGTCAACGTCGCATCCCTCGGCCCCCAGGTGGGCGAGTCGGTCCCGGATTTCACGCTACCCGATCAGCATGGACAGGAGCGGACGCTCCAGTCCATTTTGGGCCCGAAGGGAGCGGTGCTGCTGTTTCACCGCTCCGCCGACTGGTGACCGTATTGCAAAGCGCAGCTCGTGGAGCTGCAAGACCGGGCGGAAGAACTGCGAGGACAAGGCCTCGGCGTCGCCGCCATCAGTTACGACTCTACAGAAGTCCTCTCGGATTTCGCCACACGCCGTGGTATCACGATTCCACTGCTCTCGGATGACGACTCGGCGGTCATCACCGAATTCGGCATTCTGAACACCGTGGCAGCGGAAGCAATCGGACCCAACAAGGACGACCCAGCGGTGCAGGCGGAGGCCAGGCGGTATGTCTCGGTTTTCGGGGCGAGCGCGAATATTGTTGGGACGCCGTTTCCGGGCACGTTCATGCTGGATGCGGCAGGGAAGGTCACGTCACGCTTCTTCGAGGAGTTCTACCGGGAGCGGAACACGACCGCCAATATCATGCTGAGACTCGGCGCCGGCCTCTCGCCCATCGAGGCGATGGAAGGGGCGACCGCGCATCTCAACATCACCGCCTATCCGAGCAACCCCAACATCACCGTGGGCACGCGGTTCTCGCTCGCGGTTGAGATCGACCCGAACGAGGGGATTCACCTCTATGCGCCCGGCGCGGATCAACTGGGCTACCGCGTGATCGGCTTGACTCTGAACCCGATCCCGCATATCCGGTTCGAACCGGTGGAGTTCCCCGCCTCGGAGATCTATCACTTCGAGCCGCTCGATGAACGGGTACC
>SXGT01070954.1_pt1 | contig 18292 bp, 14 predicted proteins | sample 3176221 | NCBI WGS metagenome assembly SXGT01 (sample SAMN11356862, study PRJNA531348) | freshwater metagenome | isolation source: freshwater sample F1-120 | place: China: Fuxian Lake, Yuxi | collected 2017-12-25
GCGCAAACCCGCGCATTGACAAGCAAGGCCGGCCTTTACTACTCTACTGCCCCCTCGCCGGGCTGTGTGCCCGGTCCGGTCCGAACGGCCGCAGTGGCCCGCCAGACCTGTGCAATCGTTGGCAGCGTTGTGCCCCGCCGCACAAACCGCAACCCCGTGTTGGTGTTGCGCGGCAGGCCAGGTGCCGGATCTTTCCCCATCGAGCCAGCAAGAAAGTATGGCTGGACCAGGAGCGAACCCAAGATGAAGCGCGTCCTTTCCCTTTCCTTCGCATCTGCGGCCATGACCGCTGTGGTCGCCGCAGGCTGTTCCAGCTCCACCGGGTCCGGCAGCACCGGCGGCGGGACCACCGCTGACACCGCCACCGCAACTGACTCGACTGTCGCCGACACTGGCGCTGGCGGCGTGGGCGCTGGCGACACCACCGCGGCCAAGACTGACGGCACCACAACTGCCGCCGACACCGGTGCCAAAGTGCCGTGCGGCGGCACCTGCAAGGCCGACGAGACCTGCGACGCCGCCACCGACAAGTGCGTGGCCAAGCCCAAGATCGGTTGCGACCCGGCCTGCAAGGCTGGCGAGTACTGCGACATCGCCACCAAGAAGTGCATGGCCCAGACCTGCAAGTTCCCCGAGAAGTGGGGCCCGGACGTGCAGAAGGTGTCGATGCTCAAGCTGCCGCCCGGATCGGAAGGCTGCGACCTCGACGGCGACGGCAAGGTCAATAATGCCCTGTCGACCGCGCTCGTGGCCTTCCTCGGCCAGGCCAACGGCCCGCTGGAGAAGAGCGTCAAGGACGGCACCATCGTGCTGGCGATGGAGACCGCTGGCTTCAAGTCCGACGGCACTGAGTTTGGCATGAACATGCTCATCGGCGACGTCGACGAGTCGAACAAGACCTGCGACCTGGTCAGCGCCACCGCCAACTGCAAGTACACCGTCAGCCCCAACAGCTATGACCCCAAGGCCACCACGCCCGCGTGCCCGGCCGTCATCTCGTTCCCCAACATCAAGGTCAAAGACGGCAAGCTGACCGGTGGCGGCGCCAAGCAGATCTTCCAGTTCACGTTGCCGATCAGCACCTTTGCGCTGACCTTGAAGATCACCCAGGCCCAGCTCAAGGGCGACGTCACGGGCACCACCACGTGGGATTCCAGCAAGAGCGGTCTGATTTGCGGCGCTCTCGCCAAGAAAGACATCGAGGAGGCCATCGCCGCGCTGCCTGACGAGCAGCTGCAGGCGCTCGGCGGCAAGTCCACGGTCGTGGGCCTCATCGGCAGCCTGCTCAAGACCGACATCGACGCCGATGGCGACGGTGTCAAAGAGTCGGCGTCGGTCGCGATCCAGTGGGAGTCGGTCAAGGGCTCGATCACTGGCATCACCCCGCCCAAGAAGTAGCGGCGACGCCGGGGACGACCCGGTAGTCAGCCAGGCACAGTCCAGCGGCGGCCGTCGGATCCCCTTCCGGCGGCCGCCGCTGGCGTTTTTGGCCAGTGGATGCAGGCGCGCCTGCGGCATGTGCGCGGTGGGCAGTGGGCGGAGGGCGGTGGGCTGGGGCGCTGTGCAGACCGTTGCAAGCCCTGTGGACGTGCGCTAGTATCGGAGGCCGCGGATTCCGCTGGGGCAACCACACGCCGCGGCGGCCCCCGATCTCTGCGCCGCCGGCTTGCGGTGCGTCACCGTGCGTGGCGCGGGCTGCCCGCGCGCACCCGCGGTGGATGCCACCCGACGGCGCCACTCCTACCATCACGCGTCTGCCCTTTGTCTTTCGTGGAGCGTTTTCATGAGCTTTTACATCCAGCGCGACGGCCAGCCCAAGGAATTCTCGATTGAGGCGCTCGTCGACATGGTCAAGAACGGCAGCCTGCGCTCCGACGAATTCGTGTTCGACGGCCGCATGCAGAAGTGGGTTGGCGCCACCCAGGTGGCCGAGCTCGCCGATGCGTGGTCGTCGGCCAAGGGCGGTGGCGGCGGTGCACCCAAGGGCGCAGCGCCTGCGGCAACCCCGGCTATGGCGCCGGCTGGCGGGTCGGATAAGAAGCGCTCCAAGAAGTTCAGCGAGACCTCGTGGTTCATGTCGGCCGTGACCTACGAAGAGGGTGGCCTGACGCCCAGCGAGCTCGCACCCATGGAAGCGGGCGACAAGTTCGAGAACCTGCCGCCCGTGCCAGATGAGCTGCGCAAGAAGTTCTCGCTGTCGGTCGCCGACATCGACGACAAGCCGGCCGCCAAGAAGAAGTAGGCCGCCATGCCCGCGCCGCGCACCAACGGACGGTTGTACAAGAAACCGTTGGTGATTCGCGAAATTAGGGCTAGTGAAAAATCTACTCGATTTTCACTGGGCCTATTTGCTTGTTCCGTGGGTCGCAAGCTCGCGTGTTCGCAAGCTGACTCGCCGCTCCGCTGCTTGGCAAGGCGATCGTGTGATTCTTCAGCAGTTGCTCACACCCGTGCCACGCGACGAGCGCCCGCAAATCGGTTCGGACGATCACAGTCAACTGCGATGCTGCGTCTTGCACGCGTCGCGCTGTCTGTTCGCGTGTGAGGTGTCATGACCGCGTTGCGCCCGCTGCCCGGCACTGACCTGCGCCTGACGCCGGTCGGCCTGGGGTGCTGGGCCCTGGGCGGCTTGTGGTGGGGCAGGCCAGTCGACGCCGCCGTCGCGGTGGACACCATCTGCGCCGCCCTGGACCACGGCATCAACTGGGTGGACACCGCGCCGCTGTACGGCCACGGTCGCGCCGACGAACTGCTGGTCCAGGCTTTGGGGCCACGCCTGCGCGAACTGGTGGTGGCGACCAAAGTCGGCGTGCGCTGGGACGGCGACGGTGCGCATGCCCGCAGCGACCTGACCGCGGACCACGTCGTCGCAGACATCGATGCGAGCCTGCGCAGGCTCCGGCTGGAGCGCATCGATCTGCTGCAGGTCCATTGGCCCTGCGAGGCCGCAACTCCAGTGGAGCAAACCGTGGCCGCACTGGTCGCCCAGCAGGCCGCCGGCAAGGTGCGCCACTTTGGCGTTTGCAACTACGATGCTGCGGGCTTGCGCGCCGTCGCCCTGGCCGGACCCGTCGCCGTGCTACAGACGCCGTATTCGCTGCTGCGCCGCGAGTTCGAAGGCGAACTGCTGCCCGCCACCCGCGAGCTGCCGGGCCGCAGCACACCGCTAGGGGTCGTGGTCTATGAGCCGCTGTGCCGCGGGCTGTTGTCTGGTAAGTTCAGCGCGACCGCCCGCTTTGGCGACGACGACCTGCGCGCGCGCGACGACCGCTTTACCGGGCCGCGGTTCCTGCGGGCCCTGACCGTCACCAGTCGCTTGCAACTGGTGGCCAAGCGCGTCGGCGTGCCGGTGGCCGCGCTGGCGATTGCCTGGGCGGCGCGCCGACCCGGCATCACGGCTGCGATCGCCGGCGCCAAGTCGCGCGAGCAAGTGGCGTGCAACGCCCTGGCCATGACCCTGTGCGACCGCGACGACCTGCCGTGGGCCGAGATCGACCGGATCGCCGATAGCTACCGAGGCTGACCCCCGCGACGATCAACTGCCGTCGTGGTCAATCGCCCGCAGCCGCCCGCGGGTTCCAGCCCTGGTGCAGGTTCTCGACCTTGCCGTTGAACGTGGCGTACAGCACGCAGCCGTTGGCGGTGCGCGGCTCGCTCTGCGTACCCGGCGGCAGGTGGATGAAGCCCCCGCGCGCCACCTTCTGGCCGTCCCACAGCACTTCGCCATCGACGACCAGTACGTCCAGGCCATCGTGGGCCGTGTGTCGCGGATAGACCGAGTTGGGTGTCATATGGATGAGCACGGCGCCCTGACCACTTTCCGGGTCAAAGCGCAGGCTTTTGAAGGAGATGCCGGGCGTGGGCGCGCACTGCCACGGCATGTCCTCGCTGTGAGCGGTATAACGTTGTTGTGCGGTGTAGGTGGCCATGCCGCGATGCTAGCCCTGTGTGGCTGAGGTGTCCACGGCCGGTGGCGCTTCAGCTGCGATGGCGGTGAACTGCGCGCGATTGCCGTCGCGCAACACTTGCAGCGTGCCCAGGCCGGGCACCTGCACCCGCAACACCGCGCCGTCCTTGTGCACGCTGCCGTAGCGGCTGGCCAGGAATTCGCGGACACGCCCATCATCGGGCGCCAGATGGTCGATCGTACACTGCGCCACCATCGCACCCTGGTATTCGCGTACGCAGCCGCGGGGCACCCGAAATCCGCCAAGCTCGGCGCTGTCTTCGCACAACAGGCCGCCCTCGCATGGGCGTGGCGCAGCGGAGGCAGTCGGCTGCACACGCAGTCGTTGCGGCGCAGCGACGGGCCTCGCTGGTGGCTCACCGCATCCGGCGAGCGCCCACGCCGCCAGCGCCATCAATCGACCAGCAGGTCCCATCCGGTCACCACCGCGGCCGTGCGCGGCGACGGCAGCTCTTGCGAGACCGTGCCGACGGCCGGTTTGGCGCCGGCCAGCGGCGTCTGGTTGGCGCTCTGCTTGGTGGCGTTGCCCGAGGCGACCGACACCTCGTAGCGCGGCTTGGAACCGCCGATCGCCGGATTGGTGGCGTTGTTGAGCTTGGACACGCAGGCAAAGTCGGTGGGATTGCAGTTGCCGCGGCACGCCGGCACCGCCTGCACGTCGACCGGACTCGGTTTGTCGGTGCCGACCTCGACGTAGTCCAGGTTGGCCGACACTGCCTTGTTGAGCGGATTCTCGAACACGCCCTGCAAGTCCTCCGGGTCGGTGGGGAATTGCGGGCGATCGAAGCGCGCGCCCCACAGCCGCGCCGTGCCCACCTCGCACGAACCGGCCGCAGTGATCTGGAACGTCGCCCAATAGGCGTTGAGCGCGAACACCAGCGGCGGCCCGATGAAGCGCTCCAAAGGACTCAAGCGCTTGAGCCAGTTGCGGGTGGCGATGACCTTGGGGCCGCCGCCCTGGACCTGGAACGTCTCGCTGAGCGAATACACCAGGTGCAGCCGTGTCAGCGACGCCGCCGTGGCGCCAGACCCCGTACCGTAGACCACCACCAGATCGCTGCGCACCGTTGACTTGGCATTGGGTACGCTCGCCGACAGGCTTGGCGGGCTCAAGATCGGCACCCGGTCTGCGCTGTTGATGGTCTTGACCAGCGCCACCGGCACATCGGGGCCGCCATAGGCGTCGTGAAAGAAGCTCAGCTTCCACTTGGTCGGGTCACTGTCCGAGAGATCCAGACGCCACAGCATGCCCTTGGAATCGCCAAGGAAACACCGCGTGGAAATCTGGCCCGCCGTGTTGTTGTGGCAGGCCGGGTCGGTAAAGAAGTAGCCCAGATCGGTCGTTGGCGCGGTGACCGTCACCGGCAGGTTGAACAGGTCGAGGTCGGCGGTCAGGAACTTGCGCACCACGGCGCCGGTCTCCAGCTCGACCACTACCACACCGCGGGCTCCAGCGCCCTCTACGCCCTGGTTGGCCACGCTGGCCATCGCCGGTGGCATGCCGAGCGGCAAGATGACCACTGCGTGCTGCGCCGCCACTTCACCGGTGCGCTTGTAGAACAGCGAGGCGAACGTCGGCTTTGCCACCGAGCGGCCAAAGTCCTGCACAGTGTTGGCGGCGGGCGGCGCGCAGACCGGTCCGGGGACGCCGGCGTAGCTGATGGCCGGCCCCCAGCAGTGGCGATCGGGTGACAGTTCCCACAGCAGGCGCGGGTCTTCCGGGCTGGTGACGTCGAGCGCGAAGTAGCCCGACACTGCCTCGCCGGCGCCGACCACCACCACCGAGCGCCAGCGCTGCGCCGCCTGCGCGTCGCTGTCGGTGCTGAAGCGGTGTAGCTGCACGTGGCCGGTGGTGATCGAGCCGCCCAGGTACGAAGCCTCCGCGGTGCTGATGAGCTTAAGCGAGGCCAGCCGACTCAGCGTAAAGCGCGGCAGCCACGCCCACAGCTCTTCGCCGTTGGTCAGGGTGTCTTTGGTGATGATCTTGGTGTCGCGATCGGTGCGGAACGCGTGCAAGAGCCCGTCGTGGGTCGCGGCAAACAGCATGGTCGGCCGACCAGCCGAACCAGGCGGGTTCAGTGGACTCAGGTTGCCGTTGCTGGGCACCGTCGCCTTGGCAAAGGTCTGAAAGCTTGGCTCACGGACACCCATGCGCTCTGCGGGCTCGAGCACGGCCGGCTGCGACTTGCTGGTCGCACCGAGCGGCACGGTCTCGCGACAAGTTCCCTTGGCGCCACTGAGCAGGTTGAGCACGTCGTCGCGGTAGGTGTTGCGCTGCGCCACCACCGCCATGTCGTACGAGCCCGAGGTCACGCAGTCGCCGATGGCGTTGAGCACCAGCTTGGGCTGCGCGCCGACGGTGCCGATGCCGAGATCGGCTGGCAAGATGTTGCTGCTGTTGATGTCGAGCCGGCCGCCGGTCTTGTGGGTGTACAGTCGCCGCGCTGGGCCGCGCGACAGCAGACGACTGCCGAAATCCACGACGTTGCAGACCTGACCGCGCGTTGGGTCGCCCGGATTCTTGCAGGTCGAATCGCACGAGAAGATGCGCTGCTCCAGCGTGCCACCGCTGCGCAGCGGCTGGCTGATGTTGAAAGCCGACAGCCCCTGGAAGGTGTGCTGCACGTCCGCGATGGCGCCGGTGGACAGCGTCGACAGCGGATAGGTATTGACTTGCGTGTCGACGTTGACCGAGCCAATCGCGCCTGCAAGCGCCTTGACCACCTCGCCGGGCGTCGACTGCACGATGGCCTTGGCGGTGCCACCAGCGGCTGCGAGGTCGTGCAAGAATTGCAGGTCTGCCGCGGCCGGACCGTTGACCCCCGCCGCCGGATGGCCGACCGCCACCACGAAGACCTTGACCTTGGCCGCGAACAGCTTGGCTGCGGTGGTCAGCGCCAACTCCCTGCCAGTCAGCGTACCGTCGTGAAAGTTGGCGCCGCCGTCGCTCAGCACCACCACGATCTTGGAGCGGCACGCGGCGTATGGGTCGCCGTTGACCGGATCCTGCACCAGGGTCTTAAAGTGCGGGTCCATGTACGTCCCCGGCCCGAGGTACTGCAGGACATCTTCCAGCTGGGCGCCGAGCGTCGATGGTCCGTTGGGCACGTAGTTTTGCAGAGCGGCATTGATCGCGTTGTACGTCGACGTGCGCGCAGCCAGCGTCTCGGGCCGGGTAATCGGCACGCTATAGGTGCTGGCGGCAAAAGGGTCCATCATGCCGTGGTTGGCGGTGCCCCAGTACGAGGTGATCGCCGCGCCAAACGAAAAGCCCGCGGCCGCCGTGGTGCCCTGGTTGAGCACGGTGTCGCTCGGCAGCAGCGCGAACTTTGCCGAAGGGCCGAACACGTCGAGCAAACCGTCGCGACCAAACGGGGTGTTGACGAATACGCCCAGGTCGTTGATGCCACTGGCGGTCGCGTGGGTCGCCGGCCCTTCAGACGGGCACTTGCTGCCGTTGGTAATGACCAGCGTCGGTTGCGGCGCGAACAACGATCCATAGAAGTTGAAGTTGCCGGTGTTGGGACTGGACGCCGCGGCGGCCGCGTTGCAACTGGTGGGATAGGTCGCGGCAGCCGGCACCACCGACAGCCACGTGTTGACTTGACCCGCTTTCTTGCGCGCAACCAGCGCCGACAAGCCGGCGGCGTTCAGGCTGAAGGTGACGCCGGTATTGGCCGCGTGCGGCGAGATGGTGACCGGATCGCTGACGACAAGGCGCGACGGACCCGCCGCCAGACACCGGAAGTTGTTGATGCTTGCCGTTGGGTTCTGATCCACCAGCGCCAAGACCACGGTCGGCGCCTTGGCCGGGTTGGTCAGCACCTGACGCACGCGCATGGCGACAGTCACAGCCGGCCAGTCCGGGGCCGGCGTCGGCAGCTGGCTGAACGTCAGCTGTAGCGTCGGAAACTGGAATGCTGCGCCGTTTGCGCCCTCGGCGTAGGTCATCGTGGTGATCTTGGTGGCGCTTGTGACCGTAAACGCGGTGGTCGTGTTGAACGCGGGCGCCGTGAAATTGGTGCCCACAATCATCGGCAGGCCGGTGATGCACTTCTGGCCGCCAACCGGCGGCACCGGCGGCACCAACTCTTCGCTGGTCTTGGGCAGCGTGCTGTTGGCGCACTTGTAGTTCAGGAAGGTGCCGCTGATGATTTCGCGCGCCGCGATCCACCGCGAGCGCTGGTCTGCCGCCGTCCCGCAGGTGGGCGGCGAATTGTCGTACAGCCGATGCTGCATCGACGCCGAGCCGTCGACGACCAGCAGCACCTCGGGCAGTGCCACTGTGGCCGCGCTGGCCGTGTCGGCGCCCACCGCGCACATGCCTGCCAGCACCAAAAGCGTCACAACCGACCACGCCCAAGCGGGCGGGGTCATCGTGGGTGTGGATCGCGTGGGGGTCATCGCGGTCCTCCAGGTAAAGAGTGTCTTAATGGGCACAGGGCACCGGCCCCACCGTCATCGACGATTGCAGTTGGCTCTGGCCCGCGGCCAGCGCCTCCTGCAGGTTCTTGGGCGACGCCGCGCCGAGTTTGGCAGTCGTGACCATCTGGTAGGTTCGAAAGCAGAACCGGCCGGCGTCGTAGCCTGGAATCGAAGCCGCCGCGTCGCTGCCCTGCACGGCGGTGTCAAAGGTCACGGCGCCGACCGCAGCCAGTTCCGACCCGAACGACCCGTCCTTGGCCGCCAGGTTCAACACGCTGTCGCCGACGTCGGTCAGGGACAGGGTCTTATTGGTCTTGGCGTTGACGTAGTCGCCAAAGCCGGCCTGCATTTGCGTCGCCAAGGACAGCACGCTGATGGTGCCGGCCTCGCTCACCCGGTACGACGCGCGCGCCATGCGCTCAGCGCCCCCTTCGCGCAAGTCCATCGCCGTGCGCAACGCCGCCGCGCTGCCCAGCATGGCCAGCATGCCAATCATGAGCAGCGCCATGATGAGCACCATGCCGCGCTTGGCGGCGGGTGCGGATTCGGGGTTGGCAGGGCGCGGGGTCATTGCAATGGCGAGCTCCTACAGATTTCGGGACACCAGCGTCGGAAACGCCACCCGCGACGCGACTGAGATGACGGGGTGGCTGCCGTCGTTCTCGTCCGGCAGTAGCCAGGTCTGCAGCGGCTGCCACACCACCTCGCGCGGCCGGTGCACCAGCTGCTTGCGCGGCCAAGTGGTGCGCACGCTCAGCTTGACGGTTAGAAACCGCAGTGCCTCGGGCATCGCCGTTGCCGTCTGGTTGCCGAGCGCGCCGCCGCCACCGGGCAGGAACACATCGTCCGCCAGCCGCAGCACGCTGAGCTTGACCTTGTCCTGGGTGCGGTCGATGTCGAAGCCGATGTCGTAGATCTGCAGGTCAACGGCGTTTTCGACCAACACCAGTTGGTTGCGCACGGTCGTTGCGTCGGTCTGCATGCGCTCGCGCACGAGCAGGCTCTGCAGGGCCTTGCCGGTCTTGTCGAGCGGAGCGCCCGGCCGCACGTCGCCGACGACGCGATAGCGCACGAAGTTCTGGACATCAACGTTGTAGTTGATGCCAAGGCCGGTGTAGCCGCAGTTGTTGCCGGTCGCGACGCGCGGGATGGTGCCCGAGACCGTCACGGTCTTCGAGCCCTGGTTGCCCGACAAGATCGCAAAGAACATCTGCTGGCCGTCGGCACCGCTGATGCGCACGTAGCGGTCAGTGGCGAACACCTCGTCCCAGGCGGCCTGGGTGGCCGGCAGATTGCCGTCGTCATAGAGCGTGACGACCGAGCCTTCTATGGCAGCCGTGCGATAGCGTGTCTTGATGTCCAGGCTGCCGAACAAGGTCAGCGAGGTCGGCACCACGTTGGGATTGAGTGCGGTCGCAGCGACATAGCCGTCGGTGGTGTTCACGGTCAGCGCTCGCAGCTGCGCGGCCGGCTTGGTGCACACCGTCGGATCGGCGGTGCTGTTCGGCGTGGTGTTGGACCCCAGCGACGTCAGGTCGGTGCGCAGATGGTCTAGACCAAAGCGCGCTTCGCGGTTGAGCACGATGAGCTCGTTCTGCTCTTGCATGAGCTCGTTTTGCCGAACGAATAGCGTGGTGATGGCCATGAACATGATGGTGGCCAGCGCCATCGACATCAGCAGCTCGACCAGGTTGAAGCCTGGCCGGTGGGCAGCCAAGGGCGGCGATGGCTTACTGCGCGTAGACATTGCGCATCACCAAGGCGGGCAGCGTCACCGAACCGACCAAGCCCACATCGCCGGGGTTGGTGATCATCGAGATCGGGCACTGCTTGTAGGCATCAACCGGTGCGCCACCGCGGGCCCAACTGACGCGCACCTCGGCGCGCATCACGTCCGCCGACACCCAAGTCAGCCGGTAGTGCACGCAGAAGCGCTGGCCGCGGTCGTTGGGTACCTCTTGCAGCGCGCCCTGGTCGTAGGTCTGGTCGGCGCCCAACTGGCCGACGCGCCGGTCGGACGACAGCGGCGCGGCCGGACCATTGAGCCACGGTGTGCCCGCGCCCACGGTGGCCGGCGTGCTGATCTTGTTGATGTAGCGCGAGATGCCCGCCGGGGCGACGTCGGTCCACATCACCGCTTCGGCCTGCATGGTGGCGAGCACATGCTCTGCCAGTTGACCAGCAATCTGGGCGTCGCGGCGCTCGCTGTTGCCGCTGGTCGCCCGCACGGCCAGGTTGAGCGTGGCAAACAGCCCGATCATGGCCACTACGCCACCGATCAGCACTTCGACTAGCGTAAAAGCCGCAGCGCTGCGGCGTGGCAAAGTGGGGTAGATCATGGCCCACCACCTTTGCCGCTGCCTTGCAGCAAAGCCGTCGGCCGGTTGAACACCACGCGCGCGGAGCCGTTGTAGCCGATCTGCACCTGCAACGGCGTGCCGATGAGGCTGCTGCCCTCCTGGCGCTGCAATTCCAGCACGATGTCGCCGTTGCCGAGCACGGTACCACCCGGCGCCGAGAACGGCCGGCCATTGTCGGCGCGGATGACGCGGCCGTCTGGTTTGAAGCACGGAAACGCCGCGGTGACCGTGATGTCGCTCGGGGCCAGGCGGGTGATCTGGATGGCCGGGCTGTTGGTGGCGTTGTTGATGCCCATGTCGACGATCCGCACCACCGTGCCGCCGGTGATGGTCGAACACGCGGCGCCCGTGCCCTGCACGACGGTGAACGCAAAACGACCGCCGGCCTTGGGTTCGGTGAACTGAATGCCATACGCCCGGCGATTGGCCATCGCCTGACCGCGCGCGAAGTCGACCGCGTACACCAGCTCGTCGGCAGCGCTGCGCAGGTGGTACGACCGCCAGATGGCGCTGCCGCCAGGCACCGTAGCGGCACCGAGGATCATCAAAATGGCGAGCCCGATCATCAACTCGGTGAGCGTGGTGCCTCGCCTGCGGCCGGTCAGCGCGGCACGCAGCCTCGCCATCGGCGCAGACGCGCAGCCAAGTCCAAGCGCACCCACCGCCCGCGCAGTTCGCGGGGCGGTCAGTTTGGGGCGTCCAGGCTGCAGGTTGTGGGGATCGGGGGCCTGCATGGGATTGTCGTCGTTGCCGGGTGGGCTGCTCCTGGGCGGTTTGGGGCGGCGGCCGTTGGGGGCGGCGCGCCACCTGCTACCACCCCTGCAAGCTTTGTGCCGCCGGGGTGATGGCCGCATCTTGGGGCGCAATGGGCGTTTTGCGCACGCACAGCCCTTGTCACATGCAACGTTTGCGTAGTTTGAGGTCCGCAGGCCGCGGCGCCATGCGCAGTTGCGGTGGGCGACAGCGTCGATCGCCGCGCCGGATCAGCAGTCGCCGGCGGGCGGAGATCAGCCCAGCAACAGCTCGCCGCGCCACAGGTCCTGCACGGTCTCGCGGGTCCGAATCAGCGTGTAGACCTCGCCGTCGGCGAGTACTTCGGCCGCGCGCGGGCGACTGTTGTAGTTCGACGCCATCGAAAAGCCGTAGGCGCCCGCGCCGAAAACGGCCACCAGGTCGCCGGCTTGCAGCGTCGGCAGCTCGCGGTCCTGCGCCAGAAAATCGCCGCTCTCGCACACCGGGCCCACCACATCGACCCGCTGTAGGGCCCGACCGGGCGGCAGGTCCACGGGTTCAATGCGGTGCCAGGCGCCGTACAGCGCCGGCCGCAGCAGGGCGGTCATGGCCGCGTCGACAATCACAAAGTGCTTGTCGCCATTGGTCTTGGTGCCAATGACCCGCGTAAGCAGGACCGCCGCGTTGCCGACCAGCACCCGGCCTGGCTCGATCACCACTTTGAGGTGGTGGCGGCGCGCAATGGCCACCACCGCCTCGCCCAGTTCGTGCGGCAGCGCCGGTTCTTCATCCTGGTACACGATCCCCAGACCGCCGCCGATGTCCAGGTGCTCGATGGCGATGCCTTGACCGCGCAGGCGTTCGGCCAGTTCGATGACGCGGCCCACGGCTTCGGCAAACGGATCCAGTTGCAGGATCTGGCTGCCGATGTGGCAGTCGATGCCCACTACGTGCAGGTGCTGGTTTTTGGCCGCCTGGTGGTACAGGCGCTCCGCCACCGCTGGCGCGACGCCAAACTTGCTCGATTTCAGCCCGGTGGCGATGTACTTGTGGGTCTTGGGGTCCACTTCCGGGTTGACGCGGATGCTGACCGGCGCGCGTACGCCCATGCCGGCCGCCACTTGGGCGATGGTGTGCAATTCGCCTTCGGATTCGACGTTAAAGCAATGAATTTGGGCGCGCAGCGCCTGCGCAATCTCGTCTGGTTGCTTGCCGACGCCGCTGTACACGACCTTGCGCGGATCGCCGCCGGCCCGCAGCACCCGCTGCAGCTCGCCGACCGACACGATGTCAAAGCCGCTGCCCAGTCGGGCCAGCAGCTGCAAAATCGCAATATTGCTGCACGCTTTGACTGCGTAGCACACCATGTGGTCCACGCCGCGCAGCGAGTCGTCAAGCACGCGGTAGTGGCGCTCCAGCGTGGCCCGCGAATAGACGTAGCAAGGCGTGCCGACCTGCTCGGCGATGTCCGTGAGACGAACGCCCTCTGCGCACAGCGGCCGCAGGGGCTCAGAGTCCAATCGTGAAAAATGATGCATGCCGGCGTCGCGCTCAGAACATCAGCACGAGGTGCGACATCAACCGCCAGGCGTTTTCGGGCTGCTTGGACTCCGCCGCATCGTACCAGCCCTCTTTGAGGTCGAACGCGCCGCCGGTGATCGCGTAGGCGAAGGTCAAGTCGAGCAGCGCCTGGCCGCGGCGGCCGACCAGACCGCGCGCTGAGATCTCTGTGCCGATGTTGCGGGTGTTGCCGGGCACGCCGTCCTGCTCCACGGCCACGGCCTGCAACACGCTGACGTCCAGGCCCAAGATGTCGCTGCCATACCAAGGATAGGCGTTGATGCTGACGGTTGGCCGGATGTACATGGCGTTGGTGACGGTGCCAATCAACTCGCGAAACAGCAGACTGTCGACCTGGTAGTTGCGGTTGAAGCGAAAGCCGGTGACCTGGCTGACAGGCTTGCCCTGCAGGTCGCTCAGCAGGCAGTCGCCCTTGCCGAACGTGCCCCAGCAGCCGGTCTTGTTGCCGCTGGCGTAGCCCAGGTCCACAAAGTAGCCCATGCCTTCGTCTTGCAACGCGGCCTTGGCGGTCGCGCCGAACATGTTGATGTCCAAGGTTTTGGCCTGCGAGCCCAAGATGCCGTTGGTGTCGGCCAGTGACCCCTGGATGGTCGCCAATTCGGCTTCGATGACGGTCCGGCGCAGCGGTGACAGGCGCTTTTCGTAGCGCGCCCACACGTCGCCGATAAAGGCCTTGGCGTCGCGGACCATCAGCTTGGTGTCGCTGGCGTCGGTCAGGTTGTAGATGCTGCTCGGCTTCTTCTTGCCGTCGGTGCCCTTCTTCTCCTCGCTGATGTCGCTCTGCTGGGTGCGGTAGACCGCGTACAGGCCCCAGTCGAACACGCCTTTGCGCTCGTCTTCCAGTTCACGCTGACGTGCTGCGGCGTCGTCGTCGGACAGCGGCCGCTTCATCAACACCATGCCGGTCTGGCGCACATCGTCCATCGACGTCAGGTCGCGGGCCTGCACGTCAAAGCGCGCCGGGTCGTAGTCGCTGATGCCGTTGGCCAAGAAGTCGTAGAACAAGCTCAAGTACAGGCCGATCTTGGGGATCTTGGTGATAAAAGCCGCGCGGTCGTTGAAGTTGCCGCCGTCCACCGCGTAGCCGCGGCCTTCCCACGACCGCCGCGGTGCACCGTACCAGATGCTCGGCCGGCCCAAATCCCAGCCGTCGCCGGCGCCGCCGTGCGCAAGCATGCCCAGGCCCCAGTGCGACGACTGGCGGCCGACGCGCAGGACGCCAAGCAGGGTCTTCCATTCGCCGTAGGCCTCTTTGACCGCGATGGCGCCCGGCAGCGTGCTCATCGTAAAGCCCGACAGCGGCACGTCGGGGCGGGCCAGCGCACCGGAGTAATCCGGGCTGCCGCCGAGCACGTAGTTGTCCAGGATGTCCAGCGTCATGGCGATGCGGATGTTCTGCTCAATGCTGATCGTCGGCTGCAAGCGCAGGCGCATCGACGCGCCCGACAACGCCGTCTCGCCGTTGGTCTTGCCGACCTTGGCCGACTGGTTGTTGACGGCCTCATTGTTGTTCTGTGGCCACAGCGACAACGGCGGCGCAACCGAGCTGGTGGTAATCACCTTGTTGCCCAATGCCTTGTCGGTGACCGCCATGCCCAAGTGGCCGTTGCTCAGCAGATCGGGCCGAAATCGGAAGTAGCCGTGCCACTCCATCTGAAACGGGCTCGGCGTCGGCGCCGGCGGCGGCACCGGCGGCAGTGTCCCGTCGTCCAGCTGGTCGAGCAGCGACGGGCCGGTGTCGGCCGGTGGCTTGGCCTCGGTCTTGGGAGCTTCGGCGGGTTTGCCGGCTTCCTTGGCCTCGCCTTCCGGCTTGGCGCTATCCGCCTTGGCACCTTCGGCCGTCGCGGGCGGCTCCTGGGCCAGCGCTTGGCCGGCGACCGTTGCCAGCAGCGCCGCAACCGCGATCGCCAGCCCTGCGGAGCAGCGCCGCACCGCCCGCTCGACTGAATGCTCCAGGTGGTCCATGATCGCTCCGCCGCCGCGTGGGCAGGGGCGACATTTGACCCGCTAGGGCGCCCATCGTCAACCATTGCCGCCCCAATCGTACTGGCCAACCGATGTCGCCCGCCCCGCCCGACTGGAACCACGCGCTGCGCAGCGCCCGGCAACTGGCTGATCTAGCGCTAGATTTCGACTGCGCCGCCACCATGCCGCTCGATCCGGCCGCCCGTTTGGCGATGGCCGAGGCGGCGCTGGTTGGCGTCGGCAATCCGAGTTCAACCCACGGCAAGGGTCAAGCAGGTCGCGCACTGGTCGAGTGGGCGAGGCGGCAGCTCGCTGAGGCCTTGGGCATCGCGCCGCGCGAGCTGGCGCTGACGAGCGGCGCTACCGAAGCCAACGCCCTGGCCTGGCGGGGTGCGTTGGAGCCGATGCTGGCAGCCGGCCGCAGTCCGGCGGTGCTGACCAGCGTAGTCGAGCACGCGTCGGTGCGCGCGTTGACCGCCGAGTACCGCGCTCGCGGCTTGCCGGTGGTCGAGTTGGCGGTCGACGGGCGCGGGTGCTGGTTGACCGATGATCTGGCTGGTCGCTTGGAGGGCTTGGATCTGGGGTTTGCGAGCCTCATCCTGGTCAACAACGAGACCGGCGTCGTGCACCCGGTGGCGCAAGTCGCCCACGCGGCGCGCACTCGCGGCGCCATCGTGCACGCCGACGCCACCCAGGCCCTGGGTCGCCTGGCCGTGGAGCCAGCGACGCTGGGCGTGGATCTCCTGACGCTGTCGGGTCACAAGTTCGGCGCCCCTTGCGGCACCGGCGCGTTGTGGGTGCGGCCTGGGGCCAAGGTCTACGCCATACAGCCGGGTCACCAGGAATTGGGGCTCCGCGGCGGCACCGAAAACGTACTCGGTCTGGTCGGTCTGGGTGCGGCTGCGGTTACGTTAGGGGCGCGGCTGGCCCAGTCGCCGTCTGTGCGCGCGCTGCGCGACCAGCTGCTGGCCGGCCTGCTCGCGCTTGGCGCTGTGCGCAATGCCGACCTGCCAGCCGAGCAGGAAAGCGGGCACATCGCCAACGTATCGCTGCCTGGCCTGGACGCGCCGCGGCTGGTGATGGCGCTAGATCTCGCTGGCGTCGCGGTGTCGGCCGGTTCGGCCTGCGCTTCGGGCACACTTGAGCCTTCGCACGTGGTGCGTTCCATGTTTGGCACGGACACCACCGGTGAGGCGCGCGCCCGCGGGGCGGTGCGCTGGTCGCTTGGCCCGCACCATGACCGCGTTGCCGTTGAGCGGGCGCTGGCTGTCACGGCTGAGGTTGTGGGGCGCCTGCGCCAGGGCAAGGCCACCCGCCACTAGTCGGTCGTTGTTGCCGGTGTTACCATCGGCTTCGCCGAACTCGGCCCTTTTCGGTGTCGGGCGGCGCGGCCGTGCTTGCAATTTCACCAGTTACGGTCGTTCGGCCCTCGCCGGAGGGCCGTTTCGGTCGCGCGGGCTGACGACAACGTCACTCGGATAGGTCAGCGGGTCGGCTGGGGTTTTTGGATTCGACCGGGTGGGATCTGAAGGGTGCCGCGACCGGGTTCGGGCGGCGCCACTTGGGAGTGCGGATTCGGCATGAGCACGTGCAAGCTGGTGCGCATCAGCAGCGGGGCGGGTCAACAGGAGATCATCCTGAGTGACATCACCACCATTGGCCGCCAGCCCACCAACACCTTGCAGATCGTCGACCGCCTGGTCTCCAAAGAGCACGCCGTCATCAGCCGCCGCGCCGGCACCACCATCTTCTTGCTGACTGACTTGGAGTCGCGCAACGGCACCTTCTGCAACGACCGCATGGTCGAGTCGAGCATCGCGCTGCGCCACAACGACGAAGTGCGCATCGGCAGCACCAGCTGGCGGTTCGTCCAAGAAGACCTCGACACCGTCAAGACGGCCCAGGCCGAGCCCGAGCCGCCCGCCGAAGAGCCCGCGTCGGCCAGCATCCACGCCACGATGCAGATCGACCTGGCGAGCGACTTCCAGCGCGTCGACTTCATCTTGGACGACCGCATGTTGCGGGCCGACTACGAGAAGCTGCGTCTGGCCTATGTGCTGAGCCAGGATCTGAACTCGGCGCCCGACATCGACACCGTGCTTGAGCGCTTGCTCAAGCGCGTGTTCGAGTGGCTGCCCATTGACCGCGGCATCGTGCTGTTCGTCGACCACAAGAAAGGCGGCGATCCGGCCGACCACCTGGAGCAGGCAGCCATCCAGCTGCGACCCGGCGCCGGGCTGACGGCCGAGGACAAGGAGATTCGGGTGCCGCGCTCGATCCTGCGGCACGTGATTTCCAAGCGCGAAGCGGTGTTGTCGACCGATGCGCGGCTGGACGCCCGCTTTGGCAATGCAGCGTCGGTCGTCTTGCAGGGCATTCGCTCGTCGATGACGGTGCCGCTGCTGACCACTGACCGGTTGCTCGGGGTGCTGCACGTCGATTCGCTCATCAGCTCTGGTTTGTTTGCCGAAAAGGACCTGTCGGTGCTGGCTTCGGTGTCCAAGCAGGCCTCGATCTCCATCGACAACGTGCTGCTGCAGCGGCGCGTGCTCGAAGAGGCGGCGCTGCGCTCGTCGCTGTCGCGCATGTTGAGTCCGAACCTCGTCGACCGCATCGTGGCCGGCGATCTGGCCATCGAAAAAGGCGGCGCCCAGAAACGCGTGACCGTGATGTTTGCCGACATTCGCGGCTTTACCAGCTTGACCGAGCGCCTGGCGCCAGTCGAGATGGTCAACCTGATGAACGAGTACTTTGAGCGCGTGAGCAACATCATATTTGCCCACGACGGCACGCTCGACAAGTACATCGGCGACTCGGTGATGGCGCTGTGGGGCGCGCCGCTCGGCACCGAAGCGGATGAAATTCAGGCGGTGCGCGCCGGCATGGAAATGCAGGACGCCGTCAATCAGTTCAACGTCGAGTTGGCTGCAGAGGGTCAAGAGACCATCGGCGTCGGCATCGGCATCGCCACCGCCACGGTGATTGCCGGCTACGTCGGCTCGTCGCAGACCATGAGCTACACAGTGTTCGGTCGCGGCGTCAATCTGGCTTCGCGCTTGTGCAGCCAAGCCAAGGCTGGCGAGGTGATGATCTCGCCGGCGACGTTCCAGTCGCTGGCGCACGTGCTGGAAGCGGACGAACTGGACGAGATCCGGCTCAAGGGCATGGCGGATCCGGTGCGGCCGTATCGGGTTCGCAAGATCAACGAGTAGTCTGGATTCGGCGCCAAGACTGCTGTTCGACCTGAGCCTGAGCCTGAGCC
>SXGT01011705.1_pt1 | contig 18288 bp, 20 predicted proteins | sample 3176221 | NCBI WGS metagenome assembly SXGT01 (sample SAMN11356862, study PRJNA531348) | freshwater metagenome | isolation source: freshwater sample F1-120 | place: China: Fuxian Lake, Yuxi | collected 2017-12-25
CGGAGAGCTACCTGTCCATCATCGGCGGCGGCGGCGACGCGGACGGCGATGGCACCCCCGACCTCGTCGCGCGCCAGCTCGCGGCCGGCGACTGGGGCGACCCGCTGGAGCTGATGGTGGTCCCGGTGCCGGAGGCCGGCGTGCACGACGTCGAGACCGCGGCCCGCGGCACGGTGACCACGGCAGCCGGGGACGAGAGCGACGACGCCCTGCTCGACGCCGACTACGACGGCGACGGCTTCGACGACCTCGTGGTGTCCACCTAAGAGGCAGACCGGGTCCCGGCCTACCTCCACGTGTTCCCGGGCCCCGTGACTGGCGCCCTCGATCTGGCCGACGCGACGACCACCCTCGACAACGAGGGCGACGTGGCCGCCGTCCGCGCCACATCGTGGGGCCTCGCCACCCCCGGCGACGTGGATGGCGACGGCCTCGACGACCTCGCCGCCGCGCCGTGCTCGGCGACTTCGACGGCGACGACACCCAGGACCTGGCCGTTTCGTGCAAGGGCTACCAGCGCCTCGACGAGAACGACGACATCGTGCACACCCTTGCCGGCATCTGGATCGTGCCGGGGCTGGCGTCGGGGTTGTAGCGGCGGCCGGCGACCCGGCGCGAGCAACGACGTTCTCGGCCCTTCGAGGTCACGGCGCGCGAACCGCCCCTGGCGGCCCTCCACGCCGCGCAGGTGCTCAGGGAGGGGGCGGACTGGGCTCGGCTGCGGGCGGTGGCACGGGGGTGGCGGGCGGCTCGGCGGCTCCGGCCTCCGCCTTCCGGGCCCGCTCGGCCTTGACGGCCGCGACCGCCTCGGGAAGCGCCGGCTCCAGCAGCAGCATGTAGAGCACCACCTCGCGGCGCGCGTCCTGGAAGTAGGGGCCGGCGAGCTTCTCGGGGTTCTTGGACCACAAGCCGCCGATGTTGAGGTGGTCCTCGTCGGCGGTGTAGGTGGGCTCAGTGAGCGTGCCGAACTCGCCCGCCACGTAGACGCGACCGACCAGCGCCGCGAAGTCGCCGGGGTTCGCGTAGGGGTCGAGCCGGTGTCGCAAGGCGAAGATGGCGTCGGCGAAGTAGGTGTCCTGGCGCGGCGTGAATGTTTGCAGGAAGGGTTGCTCGGCGGCGAGCAAGGTACGGACCGACTGTGCACGCAAGCCAAGCAACTCGTCTTGCCGACGCTGAATCAGGTCGAGCTTCTCGCCGATGATGCCGAGCTCCTCGTCGCTCGCGCCCCGGTCCATGGCCGCCCAGAGCTCGGCGTACACGGCGCGCACCTCCGGCTCGTAGCCGGCCACGATCTCCCCGTGTCGTTTGTTGATCGCCTCGAACTCGCGACGAGCGAAGCTGATCAGCTCGTCGAGCATGCCCAGCTGGTAGCGGTCGAAGTCCATGTAGCGGAGCCAAATCCGAAGCCGCACCTTCTGCTCCTCGAGCTGCACGTCGGGGGCGAACGCGTAGTCGTAGAGCTTCCGGTACAAGGGCGGCGCCGTGGCCCGGTCGAGATCGGCCTCCACCGCGGCCTCGGCCGGCGTGGGGAGCGGTTCTTCGATGCAGGCAGCCAGGAGCGGCGCCAGGAGCCACGCGACCATCGACGGAGCATAAGCCCCTGTCGGCTGCCCCTGCTACGATAGGCCGCGCGTGCGCCTTGGACTTGCCCTCAGCCTTGCCCTCGCGGTGATCGTCACCTGGCCGGTGGCGATCGACCCCGCGGGGGGGCTGCTCGGTCACCCCGGTAACGACGTGTGGAACCACGTCTGGGGCTACTGGTGGGTGGCCGACGAAGTGGGGGCGGGACGCTTTCCCCTCGTCACCGACCTGCTCGGCTTCCCCCAGGTCGGTCGCCTCTTTTTCATCGACACCTTCGGCGCCGTGCTCACCCTTCCCGTGCAGTGGCTCGCTGGCCCGGTGGTCGCCTACAACTGCATGGTGTTCCTCTGCGCCTGGTTCACGGCCTTTGCCGCCTGGCTGCTGTGTCGACACGTAGCGATGTCGCGACTCGGCCATGGTGACGTTCCCGCCGCCTTCGGCGCCGCCGCCTTCGCTTTCTCGCCGCATCTGCTCGCCCAGAGCTACAACGGCATCAGCGAGACGCTGACCGCGGGCAGCGTGCCCTTCGCGACCTACGCGGCGCTGCGTTTCATCGAGCGCCCGGGCTGGCGCACCTCGATGTTGCTCGGACTCGCCGGCGGCGTCGGCATGCTCGCGAACTGGTACTACGGGCTCTTTGCCGCGCTCGGCGCGCTGATCCTCGGCCTCGCGACGGCCACCACCCGCTGGGAACGCGTGCACTGGAAACGCGTGCCGCTCACGGTCGCGACCGCCGCTGTCCTCGCGGTCGGCGTGGTGAGCCCCGGCCTCGTCGCCTTCTCGCGCTCGCTCGAGGGCGACGCGGCGATCGTGAATCGCGACCCCGAGTTCGTGTGGAACTCGCTCGAGTCGCACAACATCACCGACCTCGTGTCGGTCTTCCGGCCCGGCAAGGTGTACAGCCCCGACCTCAAGGCGCTGCACGGCGAGGAGCTACTCATCGTGGTGTACGTGGGCTGGGCGCTTCTCCTCGGCGCCGGTCTTGGGCTCCGGTCGATGCCCCGCTGGCGCGATCGTTTGCCCTGGATCCTGTGGATCGGGTTCTTCGGGCTCCTGATGCTGGGGCCCTACCTCTACGTCAACGGCAGCTACTTCACCTTCCTCGACCGGCGCGTGCCGCTGCCCTTCCTCGCCTTCTTCGACGCCTTCCCGCTCTTCGACCGCATCTCGCACCCCTTCCGCTTCGTCGTGCCGGTGCAGCTGGGGCTGGCCGTCCTCGGCACCCTTGGCGTGGCGCAGCTGTCCCGCGGGTGGCAGGCCGCCCTCGGCACGGCCGTGGCCATCGAGTCGCTGCTCCTGTCGCCCGGGCCCTGGCCCATCGCCCGGTCACAGGCCGACATTCCGTCCTACTGCACCGAGATGCGTGCCGACCCCGTGGAGGGCGCCGTGCTCGACCTGCCGATGGGCATCCCCAACCTCGAGCGCGCCATCTACAACTACTGGCAGACGGTGCACCAGCGGCCTTCTCCCTACTCTCTCAACGAGCCTGAGCCCGAGGTCCTCGCGCGAAGCCACCTCGCCCGCGCCTTGCGCGTGGCCGAGTCGGCCCGCATCGACACGCTCCCCCCGTTGATCGGCGACCTCGACCTCGTCGTGTCGGGTCGCAGTCTCGCCGACCTGGGCGTGCGTTACGTCGTCATGCATGAGCGATTTTATCTCCGAGAACGCGCGGCCATCAACCTCGCGCTCTTGAGGGCCGCCCTGGGGCCCGAGACGCAGACCACCGCCGAGGGTGACCACATCTGGCGCCTGGAGCGGGACCGGTGACGCCGCTTCGTCGCGAGTTGCTCGCCGCCCTGGGGGCCCTGGTCCTCGGCCTCGCCGCCGCCATCGCGCTCACCTGGCCGATGGTTCAGTACATCGACCTCGTGGTGCTCGGCGGCGGCGAACTCGGTGGCTGGCTCTGGCGCTACGACTGGCACTACCAGTCGCTCGACGCGCTGCTCGCCAGCGGGCAGGGGCCGATCGACACCTGGCTCAACTTCGTGTCGCTCGGTCGCTACCCGGAGACCGGCAACATCCTCGACGTGCTCCTGGTGAGCTACCCGCTCGACCGGCTCCTCGGCTTCCCGCTCTCCTACAACGTCAAGATCCTCGCGATCCTCTCCCTCAACGGTCTCTGCGGCTACGCGCTCGCCCGGTACTTCTCCGGCAGCATCAGCGCGGCCCTCGCCGCGTCGACGATCGCGGTGATCAACCCCCTCACGCTCCTCGAGGTGCAGTCCTGCGGGCTTCGACAGGCGGTGTTGTGGTGGGTGCTCTTGTACCCGGCCGTGCTCGACCGCGCGTTGCGTCGCCGCTCCTTCGCCTCGGGCGCGGCCGCCGGAGTCACGCTCGGGCTCGCCGGGGCCTGGTACTGGTTCTACGGTCTTTTCGCGGCCATGTTCACCGCGATCTGGATCGTGAAGTCGGTCGTGGGCGAGCGCCGTCACCTTCGCCTCGTCACCATCCTCCGCACGCTCCTCGGCCTCGGCCTCGGGGCGGCCATCTCCGCCGGCCCCTTCGTGCTCGCGTACCTCGTGGGCGACACCGACAGCGGGCCCACGCCCCAGGGGGGATACGCGGACGCCGGCCGTCCCCTGCTGCCGGAAATGACCTTCTTCCTACCCTTTCCAAGCTACGACACCATCTCCCACTCGCCCCTCCGCCCGCAGACCTACGCCGAGAACGTGCTCGCCTCGATCAATCGCACCATCGGCTCCTCGTGGAGCGGGTCGTTCCCCATCGATCCTCGGCTCAACGAGGCGCTCCCACTCACCGTGGTGGCGCTCGGCGTGGTTCCCGCCCTCAATCGGCGGCGGGCGTGGCCATGGCTGGCCGTGTGGCTGGTCTTCTTCCTCGGCGCCCTCGGGCCCTTCCTCCGCGTGGGTGCCGGCGACAATCGCAACGTGACGCGCATCGCGGAAGACTACGTGGTGCGCATGCCATACACGCTAATGTTCCAGTTTATTCCTGGAATGTCTCGAATGTTCGCCCCATACCGACTCTCGTCGTTCGTGGTGGTGGCGAGCGTGGTGCTGGTGGCGATGGGCGTCGCGAGACTACGATACCGGGCCTGGGTGGCCCCGCTGGTTGTGCTCGCGACGACCCTCCAGCCCATGTACCGGTGGGGCAAGGGCGGCGTGAACGAGGGCGACGTGAACCTCGAGGAGTTCCGCTCCCCCATCAAGGCCAATCGTATCCGCGTGCCCGACTACTACCGCCAGATCGACCCCGATGACCTCTCCGGCATCGTGGAGCTCCCGCTCGACCAGCAACAAGACCTCACCTGCTACTACCAGATCATCCACAAGCAGAAGGTCTTCCGCTCCTGGGCCTCGCCCGGCGCCATCCCCGCCTTCAGCCGCGGCAAGGACGCGGGTGCCGCCCACGGCGAGCGGCTTCGCTACCTCGCTCGGCCGGACGTCGTGTCGGGCGACGTGCCGCGCGCCCTCGCGGACATCTCCAACATCCCCGGCACGGCCGACTTGACGAACTTCACACCGGAGACGGTGGCCCGCTGGGCGAAGTCCGCGAACTACCGGCGTATTATCGTCCACGAGCGAGGGTACTTCCTGGTGGATCCCCAGCGCGGCTCCCGGTTGTACGGGCTGGCCGTCCAGCGCATCGAGGCAGCCCTCCACCTCACGGCGTCGGAATTCCCGGAGCTGCGCAAGGGAGACCCGGCGAACCCGGAGTTCGGCGTGCCGATCGCGGGCGACCTCGTCCCGTGGACCTCGCAGCCTGCCGACCTGCCGCCCGAGCGAAGCCCCGACACCTTCCGCATGGCGGTTTTCGAGCTGCCGTACAATGCCAGCGAGACCGATTAGGTGGCGCCGATGCGTCTAGCCCTCGCCCTGATTCCCCTGGTCCTGTCGGGCTGCGCCGCGCGTTCCGCGTACACGCTGCTCAACGCCGATCGGGCGCTGCAGAAGGCCCGCGAGGCCGGCGCCGAGGAGAAATCGGCGTACGAATATACGCTCGCGTCGGAGTACCTCGCCAAGGCGCGCGAGGAGAACACCTACAGCGAGTACCAGATCTCCGAGCGGCTCGCGAAGACCTCCATGGACTTCGCGCTGCGCGCGCTGGAGAACACCTCCGACGCCGAGCGCGAGTACGACGAGGAGATCGTCCCCGAGGAGCGCATCGAAGTGCCCAAGGAAGAGCAGAAGGAAAACACGCTCGACCAGATCGACCTGGACGAAATCTGATGCGTTCGCTGTTCATTTTTTCCGCTCCTCTCCTCGCCACCCTCGCCGCAGGCTGCGTGCCGGTCGCCACCCTCCAGGTGGAGCACGAGTCGCTCAAGCGCGAGATCACCGACGCCCGCTCGCGGCTGCGCTGCAAGCCGGTCGACCTCGCCCTCGCCGAGGCCAACCTCGCCTTCGCCGACGTGGAGTTCGAAGAGGGCAACGCCCGCCGCGCCCACGAGCACCTCGCCCTCGGACGCGAACACGCCGCCGTGGCCATGCAGTGCCCGGTCGACACGCCTCCCCCGCCCAAGGCGGAGCCCAAGGCGCCCACCAAGGTGGAGCCGAAGGCACCCACCACCACCGATCGCGACGGCGACGGCGTGCCCGACGCCGACGACGTGTGCGTCGACGTGCCGGAAGATCTCGACGCCTTCAAGGACGCCGACGGCTGCCCCGAGCTCGACAACGACAACGACGGTGTCAACGACAGCGCCGACCGCTGCCCCACGCAGGCAGAAGACCGCGACGCCTTCGAAGACACCGACGGCTGCCCCGAGGCCGACAACGACAGGGACGGCGTGGTCGACGTGCAGGACGCCTGCCCCAACGAGGCCGGCTCCTCCCTCGAGGGCGGTTGCCCCAGTCGCGACCGTGATCGCGACGGCGTGCCCGACGGCATCGACCAGTGTCCCGACGCGGCCGAGGTGGTCAACGGCTACCTCGACGTCGACGGCTGCCCCGACAGCAAGCCCTCGCGCGTGGAGATCACCTCCGAGCAGATCGTCATCAAGCAGCGGATCAACTTCGCCACCGGGAAAGACACGATCCTGTCCGACAGCTTCCCCGTCCTCGACGACGTGGCCCAGGTGATGAAGGACTACCCTAAGCTCAAGGTGGAGATCGGCGGGCACACCGACAACGTGGGCGACGACAGCGGCAACCAGAAGCTGTCGAAGAACCGCGCGGACTCGGTGTTCGAGTACCTGCTCGGCAAGGGTGTTCCCGCCGCCCGCATGGTGACGATCGGCTACGGCGAGACCCGCCCGATCGACACCAACCGCACCGACGAGGGCCGTCTGAACAACCGCCGCGTCGAGTTCATCATCATCGGTGGCGCCCTCGAGGGCACCCAGCCCAACGCCCCTGCACCCGCCGAGCCCGCGCCGTCGCCCTGGCAGTAGGGGGCGCGGGCCGCCAGGGCCCGAGCCTCCGGCTCTACTGGACTCCGTCCGTCGTGAGCGACGTGGCCATGGACGAGCCCAAAGACTTCGCGCTCGACTGCATCGCCGTGCCAAGGGCGATCACCACGGCGGCCACCGCGACGCTGATCACCGCGATGGTGAGCATGTATTCGACGGTGGACTGCCCGCGGCGCACCTGCGAATCATAGCTCATCCGCGTCGCTGAGCGCCGCGGCGAGCCCGCCCAGGCTCAGCGCCTCGGGCTCTGCCGACGGGGGTACCGGCACCGGAGATCCGTGGGACAGTGACAACATTCGTCGCAACGACGATACCGCCCGCGGTCGCTGCTCGCGGTCGGGAGACAGGCAGGCCCGGACCGCCGTGGCGTAGGCGGCAGGTGCACCCGGGGCCACCTCCTCCAGCGGCGTGTACTCGCCGCGTGACGACGCGACCACCGCCCCGCGCAGGTCGCGGGGAAACGCAGACTGCCCCGCCGCCATCCGGTACAGGATGCAGCCGAGCGAGAAGATGTCCGCGCGCTGATCCACGCTCTTGGCGTCGATCATCTGCTCCGGCGCGATGTAGCCGGGGGTGCCCAGCGCCTCGAAGGCCTGCGTGAGCGAGTTGGGGCCGAGGGCCGAGTCGAGCGCCTTGACGAGACCAAAGTCGCTCACCTTGGCTACCCGCAAGCCGCTGGTCTCGGCCACGAGCACGTTCGACGGCTTCAGATCGCGGTGGACGAGCCCACGCGCGTGCGCCGCCTCCACGCCGTCGAGCACGTGCGCGAAAAGACGGTCGATCATCAGCCAGTCGAAGGCCTCGCGCGCGAGCAGACGATCGAGGCTCGGGCCCTGCACGCGCTCCATCACCAGGGCCGGGTGCCCGTGCACCTCGACCACGTCGGTGACCGACACAACGTTGGGATGCCGCATCGAAAACAAGACCAGCGCCTCACGACGGAGCCGCTCCACGCCCCGGGGGAGGGCGGCCGACAGCACCTTCAGCGCGTAAACACCGCCACTGTCGCGACGGCGAACGGCCCAAACTGTCGCCGAGGCGCCCCGGCCGAGGAGCGACTCCACGGCGAATGGACCCACGATTTCGCCAGGTGCGAGCATCACCTCGTGCGGGTAACCCACGCGAGCCGTTAGGCGCGGGCAATGCCCGATCTGCCCGAAGCCATCGCGATCGTCGAGACCGGCGATGCCGCGTGGGACGGCGGGCAGCGGCGCGATGCGGTGGCCGCTTGGCGCCGGGCCGGCGCGCTCGCCCAGGGCGACGCGCCGGGCGACCTCGCCGCGCGCGCCATGGTGCATCTCCGCCTGGTGCACGTGGAGGGCAACCTCGCCCCGTTCTGGCACGAGGGGGCGTGGACCCGCGCGCTCCGTGACTGCCCACGGTCCGATTCGCTGTGCGCGCTGGCGCACGCCGACCGGGAGCTCCTCGTCCCCACGTTTGCGGGGGCCGACCCGACCCGTGTCGCGCCCGCGCTCGAGCGCCTCCGCCACGACGGCGAACTCGCCGCAGCGGCAGAGGCGCGCCTGTCCCGGGCCGAGGCCGGCTGGTCGCTGGCGACGGCGCCCACGTGGTCGACGGCGCTCGCGCTGAGCTACGCGCCGCTGGCCGGCACAGGCGTGGGGCTCCGCTTCGTTCACCCCGACCTCGGCTTCCGTGGACACCGCGTCGAGGCCAGCGCCAGCGCCGACGCGAGCGGCAACTTTGGCATCGACCTGCGCGGCCAGCTGCGGGGCCGTCCGAGCGGGTGGGGGCAACTTGGACTCGGGCACGGCCCGGTCTACCGGTGGGAAGGCGACGACCCGGTTGCCTACACCTTCACCACGGGCACCGCCGCCCTCGGGCTCGGCCTCGGCCCACTCTCCGCCGGGCTCGCGGCCCGCGCGGACGCCGCCTCGCTCGGCGACGTGCCGACGGTCTCCACGGTGGCTGGCCCCCGGGCGACGGTATCCACCAGCCCCGCGGGCGCTCGCATCGGGGCGGCGATCGAGCTCCAGGGCGGAGCCTACACACATCTTGGCCTCGGCCTCGACCTGCGCGGCGACGGCCCGTTCGGCCGCGGGAGTCTCGCGTTGCGCGTGGGCGCGAGCGCCTCACCACTCGACGCCGATCCCTGGTGGCGCTGGCCGACCGCCGGGGGCACCGACACCTTGCGGGGGCTACCCCAAGGGCGCGCGCGGGCGCCCCTCCTGGGCCTGGCGCAGCTGGAGTATCGGCACCCCGTCTGGGGGCCACTGTCACTCGCCACCTTCGTGGATTCTGCAACAGCTAAAGATGTTTTCTGGACCGTGGGGGGCGGCGCTCGTCTCGCGGTGCCCCCGGGTCGCGAAAATGTCATACGCGTCGATGTTGCCTACACGAGCGACAACACCGTCGGCGCCGTCGTCGGCTTCGGCGAGGCCTTCTAGGGCCAAAAACGCCCTACGGCCGGGACCGGGGCGAGGGGCCCCCGGTCCCGACCGGCGTCTCGACTGGCCTCCCCAGGTTACAGTCGCGGCGCGGCGGGCGTGCTTTGCGGCTCTAGGCGCCTTCTACGCGGATCTGGCGGGGGCGCGCCGCTTGCACGCGCGGCAGGGTGATGGTCAGGAGGCCGTCCTTGAGGACCGCCTTGATATTGTCGACGTCGATGTCGTCGGGCAGGGTGAAGCTACGCTTCCAAGTCCACTTGGGGGCGGTCGCCACCAGGGAGAGCACGCCCTTCTCGGCGGCGAGCTTCACGCCATCGGTCGGCACACCGGGCACCTCGGCCACCACCGTGTGCGCGTCTTCGCCGGGACTGATGTCCACGCGTGGGATGCGCGCCGGGATCGAAGCGGCCTCGTCGGCATCGAGGTTGGCAAGAGCGGCCTCGAAGGGGAAACGCAGGCGAGCACTGGGAACAAAGGGGGACAGGAACACGTAGACCTCCGATGAGTGTTACAGTTGGGGCGCCCTACCGTAGCGGGTAGGGTCGTCCCGTTCACGACCCAAATGAAAGCACGAGCGGCCCGGGGGTCAAGCGCGTGGCCGTCGCGGGTTGTCACGAGGCGTACCAGGGCGCGGGATAGCCCCCGCCCGTGCGCTGCCCGCATCACCCCGACTGCCCCGGTTGCCCCCTGCTGGGTGTCGACTACGACGCGCAGCTGGGTCGCAAACGTCAGCGGCTGGCGGCGGCGCTCGCCCTCTACCCGCAGCTCGCGCTCAAGGCGCCCGCCGTGACGGGAAGCGTGCACACCGAGGGGTACCGTCACCGGGTGAAACTGCCGGTGGGCCCAGGCGGGCAGGTAGGCCTCTACGACCGCGAGGGCAAGCGCGTGGTCGATACCCCGAGCTGCCCGGTGCTCGAACCGCGGTTGCGGGCGGCTCTCGTCACCCTCCGGCGTTCACTCACGGGTCACCGCGAGGTGCACAGCGTCGACCTGCGCGTCAACGGTGCCGGTGCGCTGCAGCTGGTGCTCGCCTGCCGCGGCGGCGAGCTGCGTGGCGGAGGTAAGGCAGCCGCGGCGATGTTGCGCGAGGTGCCGGGCCTCTCCTCGCTGGCAGTGTCGCGGGCCGACCCAGAGGGCAAGCGGGTGATGGGCGCGGCGCCCCGGCTCCTGGCGGGCTCGGCCTACCTCGACGAGCAGGTGGGCGCGGCCCGCTACCGGCTCCATCCGGGGGCCTTCTTCCAGGTCGACCCGCGGCAGGCGACGCGCCTGCAGGCACTGGTCCGCGAGCGCGTGGGCGCGGCGAGGACGGTGGCGGATTTGTACGCGGGCGTCGGGGCCTACGCGCTGGCGCTCGCCGAGGGGCGGCAACGGGTGGTGGCGGTGGAGGAGGTGCCCGCCGCGGCACGGGCGGCGCGGGAGGTGGCCCCGCGCAACGTGGAGGTGGTCGAGGCGCGCGTGGAGGACTGGGCGCGGCAGGTGCGCGAGCGCTTCGACGTGGCGATCCTCAACCCGGCGCGGCGCGGATCGTCACCGAGCGCGCTGGCGACGGTGGCACGCGTGGCGGAGCGCGTGGTCTACGTGTCCTGCGGTCCCGAGGCCTTGGCCCGCGACCTCGACATCCTCGCGAGCCTCGGTCTCCGCGTGCAGGACATGGCCGCCATCGACCTCTTCCCGCAGACGCCCGAGGTGGAGACGGTCGTGTCGCTCGCTCGCGGCCCCGCGCTCAGCACCTGGCGCGTCGAGCGGGGACAGGCACGTGGACCGTGGCAGGGCGAACCCTCCGGCGCGCTGGGTCGACCCGAGCGGGTACTGGCGCTGGTCGTCGGCGACACGGGCCATCACGGGACAGCCGGGCAGTCGCGCTACAAGCGCCTCGCGACGGTGGCCACGCATTCTTACATCCGTATCGACCTCGCCGGGCCGCTCGAAGGCGCGCTGGCGGCGCTGCAGCGCGCCGGTCACCCCGTGGCGGGTCGCGATCCCCGCACCGAGCGCTTCTTCGCCGAGAAGGCAGGGCTCGTCCGTCCCTTCGTGCACGTGGAAGTGGCCAGCGGCGGGGTGGCCCCGCTCCACGGCGACCTGCGTCATGCGCTAGCCACACTCACGGCAGGACAAAACGAATCCGCGGCCCCGAAGACACCGTCACCACCTGCCCCGCGGGGTGGAAGTCGCCGTCGATCATGATCGGGATCGGCTGCTCCGCGCGGAGCACCATCGTGGTGGGCACGGCGCTGTAGATCTCAGGGTCGTCGATGGGCAACGCCATGCGGATCCGGGGGAGTGACTTCACCAGCGCAACCGGCCCGCAGGCGAAGCCGAGCGCGTGCATCCGCCCAGGGTGACGCAGGCTCTCGTAGAAGGGGCGAAAGCCAAAGCCGATGTCATCGACCGAGCCGGCGGCCACGGTGAGGTAGCTGTTGCCAGGCCACTTCTCGCCGTCGACCTCCACCTCGCAGATGGCGGGGCGGGCGATGCGCTGGATGAGCTGCCCACCCACCAGTGCGCTCAGCACAGCGCGGCCGAGCAGGATCGCCGCGTAGAACGGCGATGGGTCGGGCATCGCGTAGTGTTCTTGCAGGAAGTTCGACAGGATGCCGTTGCCGAACAGGAAGCCGTACTCGGGCTTCTCACCGCCTTCCACCTTGAGGATCGTGCGCTCCGCCAGCGGCAAGGGCTGGTCGGTGTGGTAGCGCAGGAGCAGCGCCGAGAGGATCTCTGGCGGCGACCCAAAGATGCCGATGCCGCGGGCGATGGTGTTCATCGTGCCACCGCGCAGGATGGCGATCGGCGGGATGGGCTCGCCCTCGTAGGCCTCGATGAAGGCCGTGAGAACCACGTGAAGCGTGCCGTCGCCGCCGTTGACCGCCACGATGTCGACGCCGTCGTCGCGAAACTGGCGCGCCTGCTGCACGAGCTCGTCGCGACTGTGCGGCTGGGCGACCTTTCCCTTCTTTCCCAGCATGTAGGACATCTGGCCGCTGAGCGCAGGGTTCCTACGGTTCTGCCGCGAACGAGGATTACTGACGACAGCGATGCCGGGCATGACTGTGCCCGACTATCACCGTTTCGTCACGGGAGGTGCCGATGGACGCGGTCTACTGGCCGTCAGATCCGATCGCCTCGACGGGGCAGTTCTCCATCGCCTCGTTGCACTGGGCAACCTCTTCCTCGCTCTCCGGCTGCTTGAAGCAGATGTCGTGGTCTTCCGCGTCGGACATGCGGAAGTTGTTCGGCGCCGCATCGGAGCACACCGAGCAGAGGATGCATTCCTTATCGACGTAGAAGCCGTGCTTCTTGCCACCAATGGTGGCCGTGCCGCCGATGTTGTCTTCCCACTTGTTGTTCCAATCCGCCACGACGATCTCCGCGATACGGCCGCGCGTGTAGCCCGTCTGGCCGGGCTCGCAAGCCCCATCCCCGGAGCCTAGGTGGCCATCTTACAGGTTGCACGCATGGGAAACCCCGTACTGCGGAAGATCGCCGAGGCGGTAACGCCCGGGCAGATCCAGACCGAGGAGTTCCAGCGCTTCTGCGACGACCTCCTCGAGTCGATGTACGAGCAAGACGGCGCCGGCCTCGCTGCACCCCAGGTGCACGAGTCGGTCCGGGTGGTGGTGTTCGAGCTCGACGAGGAGTCCGGACCCATCTTCCTCGTGAACCCGGTGGTCACGCCCGTCGGCGAGGAAACCGGCTTCGGCTACGAGGGCTGTCTCTCGGTACCCGAGCTGCGCGGGCGGGTGCGTCGCTGGCTCCATGTGCGGGTGGAGGCGCTCCACCGCGATGGCACGCCGATCGAGTTCGAGGCCCACGGCTGGGCGGCCCGGGTAGTGCAGCACGAGTGCGACCACCTCGACGGCGTGCTCTACGTCGACCGCGCCGAGCCCCGCTCCCTGGCCTTCCTCAAGGAGTACCGCCGCTACGGGCCGCCGGTCCTGGGCGACGAGGGCGACGAGGGCGACGACGGGGAGGAGTGAGTCGCTCCCCCGCTGAGGCTCGCTGACAATCGTCGGCGACAACGTGCTAAGCCGGCGGGATGATCGCTACCGACGTTCGCCCCGCCTACGTGCCCGAGGGGGCGCTCGCCGTGCGCGTGGCGAGCTGGCTCAACGACCCCCGCGACGTGCCCTTCGTGTCGCTCATCGCGCAGTGCCTCGCTTGGCAACTGGTGGGCATTGTCCTGTTCTTCCTGGGTCCCACGGCGTGGTGGGTCGCGCCCGTCTACTGGGCCGGCTGGGGTTTCGGCTTCCTCGACCGCTTCATCCTGATGCTGCACTGCACCAGTCACCGGGCGCTGTTCAAAGACCGTCGGTTCAACAACATCATCCCCTGGCTGGTCGGCCCCTTCTACGGTCAAACGCCGGAGAGCTACTTCGCGCACCACATGGGGATGCACCACCCGGAAAACAACCTCCCCACCGACCTCTCCACCACGATGCCCTACCAGCGCGACCGGCTCTCGCACTGGCTGCACTACTTCGGCAGCTTCATCGTGGGCGGCATCCCCTCGGTGGCGCTCTACCACTATCGCAAGGGCAACACGAAGATGCTCCGGCGCTTTATCCTGGGCGAATCCTGCTTCTGGCTCGGCGCCGCCTTGCTGCTCTACGTCAACGTGCACGCGACGCTCATCGTGTTCGTGATCCCCGTCGTGGCCGTGCGGGCCCTGATGATGGCGGGCAACTGGGGACAGCATGCTTTTGTCGACGCGGCCGACCCCGCCAACCCCTACCGCAACAGCATCACCTGCATCAACGTGAGGTACAACCACCGTTGTTTCAACGATGGCTACCACATCCTGCATCACCTCCGGCCGCGCACCCACTACACCGAGTACCCGGTGGAGTTCGAGGCCAACAAGGCCGAGTACGGCAAGCAGGACGCCATTGTCTTTCAGGGCATCGACTTCTTCCAGGTGTGGTTCTTCCTCATGCTCGGGCGGCACGACTGGCTGGCCAGGCGCATGGTGAGGCTCCCGGGCGCACCGGCACGTAGCGACGCGGAGGCGGTCGCCTTCCTGAAACAGCGGCTGGCGGCGATCCCGGGCTGAACGGCGGCGGCCGCGGTAGAATCAACTCATGGCGATGGCCGCACCCAAGTTCACGCCGCTCGACCAGCTACTTGCGGCGGGAGAAGACGCCCGACTCGAGCTCGTGGAGGGCGAGCTGTGCGCAGTGGAGACCACGGGCGAGCACGCGGGCGCCCAGGCTGGCGTACTGGCACCCGTATTCACCGGCTACAATCGACGGCCCGGCGGCAGCGGCGCCCCCGGCGGCTGGTGGATCGTCGTGGAGTGCACCATCCAGTTCACCATCAGCGAGGTGCTGCGGCCCGACCTCGCCGCGTGGCGTCGCGAACATTGCCCCGAGCGGCCCGGCGGTTTCCCGGTGCGCGTCACGCCCGACTGGGTGTGCGAGGTGCTCTCGCCCGGCACCGCGTACCGCGACCTCGGCCACAAGCGGCGGGTGTACCACGCCGCCAAGGTCGGTCATTACTGGCTCGTCGACGCGGAGCGCGAGGAGGTGACCGTGCTGCGGTGGACGCTGGAGGGCTACGTGGTGCACGAGATCGAGGTCATCGACGGCGCCTTCCGCGCGCCCCCCTTCGAGGCCGTGGCCATCGAGTTCGCCTCGCTTTTCGGGAAGGAGTAGGCGCTTAGTCGAGGCCGAACTACCTCAATCCGCCCTACTTCAACCCAACGTGCACGCGGTGGACGTCGTCATTCTCGTCGATCGCGTTGATGAAGGCGATCACCTCGTCCTTCTCGGCGCCGTCGGCCATCTCCACCGGCGTCTTGCAGCGGTAGGCCAGTTCCATCGCGCTCACCACCCAGCCCATGCCGGCGAGCGCTGAGTTGACCGCCGCGAGGTCGGTGGGGTTGGTGTAGAACGTGGTGCTTTCCTCGCCCACTTCGAGGTCTTGCGCACCGGCCTCGATGGCGGCCTCCTCAGGGTCCATCCCCTTCGGGTGGCTGCCCTCGATCATGCCCACGCGGTCGAACATCCAGAGCACGCTCGTGCCGAGCTGGCCCTTGCGAAACAGCACGCGCACATCGCTGGCGGTGCGGTTCTTGTTGTCGGTGAGGCATTCCACGATCACCGGCACCTGGTGGGGGGCGTAGCCCTCGTACACCACGGTGTCGTAGGTGACCGCTTCGAGGAGGCCCGCGCCGCGCTTGATGCAGCGCTCGATGGTGTCGCGCGGCATCGAGTTCTTCTTTGCCGCCTCCACCGCCGCACGTAGCCGCGCGTTGTTCTCGGGAGACGGGTCGCCGTTCTTGGCGGCCACGATGATCTCTTTCGCGAGCTTCGTGAACAAAGCTCCCTTTGCCGCGCCTTGCGCCACGCGGCCGGCGTGTTTCCACTGGGCACCCATTCCGCCCGGCTAGCGCGGCACCCCCGGCGCTGACAAGCGGTGACGCGTCCGACGGTCCCCCACTCGCCCGAGTGCAGGGTCATAGGGAGTGCATGACGATGGCCGCCGCCCTCCCCGCCCGCGCCGAGCTCGACGCCGCCTTGCACGCGGCGATCGTGTCGGAGGCGCCCCGGATGATGGGCCTATGCGCGCGCATGATGGGCAACGAGGCCGACGCCGCCGACGCCCTCCAGGAGGCCTGGGTGCGCGCCTGGCGGGGACGGTCAGCCTACCGCGGCGAGGGCCCACCGGGGGCCTGGCTGCGCGCCATCGTGGTGCGCGAGTGCCTGCGCAGCCTCAGGTGGAAGGCCTGGCGGCGCTGGGTGCCCCTCGAACTCGACGAGGACGCGACCGCCACCGAGGCCCGTCCCGATGGCAAGCTCGACGCCGCGCGCATCCGCGCCGTCGCCGCCCGCTTGCCGACGCAGCAACGTGTGGCGTTCAACCTGCGTCACGAGGAAGGGTGGACCATCCCCGAGATCGCCCTGGCCCTCGAGCTGAGCCCCGAGACCGTGAAAACTCACCTCGAGCGCGCGGTGACGCGGGTGCGCGAGGCGATTGGAGCCCCCCATGGATGAGCAGATCACCGAGGCGCTGCGTGCCTCGCAGGCCAAGACAACGTCGCCGCGCGTGCCCACGATGCGTGAGCTCGACGGCGAGGTGCGGTCGCGACAGCTTCGAACGGCCACCCTGGCCGGACTGGCCGCCACGCTGGTGCTCGCCGTGGCTTGGCCCCGCTCCGAGGATGGGCCCTCGCCCGCCGTCCGCGACGCGGCGGTGGCCGAGGCGCTCGGCGAGGTGATCGACGACCTCGACGCGCTCGCCGAGCCGGTTGACGACGACGACTTCCCCGGCGAGCTCGCGGTGGCGATGCTCGACCCCTACGCGAACGCCGGGGACACCGGCCTGTTTCTCGACCCCCTCACGACCGAAGGAGAACTCTGATGATTGCCCTGCTTCTTGCTCTTGGCACCGCCCTCGCCGAGCCGCCGCCTCCCCCTCCCAGTGACGACGGTGGCCCCGGCCCGGCTTCCGAGGACGACCGCATGATGCGTCACTGGTCGGAGATCGCCGACAAGCTCGCGCTGGACGACAAGCAGCGTGACGACGTGGAGAAGCTCTACTTCGACAACAAGACGGCCCGCATCGACATCGGCGCCCGCGAGGACAAGGCGCGGCTGGAGCTCGAACGCCTGATGCGCGACCCGGCCACCGACGAGAAGGCCATCATGAAGGCCTTCGACGCGCAGGTGGCCGCCGAGAACGACCTGCGCAAGAACCGCCTGATGCTGCACCTGGGCCTGCGCAAGGTGCTCAAGGCCGAGCAGTGGGAGCAGTTGATCTCGATGCGCGAGGAGCGGCGGGGCGGGCGGCAGGGGGGGCGCGGAAGGGAACCGGCGGGGGGGTAGCGCCCTGCTCGGGTAGAGTCACAACGGGGATTGGTCCAGCGCTCTCGTCGGCGAGGTCGCTGTTGGCAGCCAGTCCGATGACGAGGTCGAGGTGGAGGTCGATCTCGTTCTCGTTCTCGTTCTCGTTCTCGTTCTCGTTCTCGTTCTCGTTCTCGTTCTCGAGGTCGAGGTCGAGGTCGAGGTCGAGGTCGAGGTCGAGGTCGAGGTCGAGGTCGAGGGCGAGGTCGAGGTCGAGGTCGTTCTCGTTCTCGTTCTCGTTCTCGTTCTCGTTCTCGTTCTCGATGACGACGTCGATAGCGGTGCCCGTGTCGACCGGGCCATCGACCTCGAGTTCACTGGCACTCGTGGTCGCCTCCTGCGGGCCGCTCGGAGCTGCGCACGGCGCCCCCTCGCAAGCGAGGGCGCCGTGCTCGCTTCCGAGCGGCCCTCCGGAGGCTCCATGGACAACGGTTTTTCCCACGAACGACTCGACTGCTACCGGCTCGCGGTGGGCATCGCGCGATGGACCCTCGCCCAGCGGTTCCCGCCGCGGTGCGGCGAGCTGGCCGACCAGGCGACCCGGGCGGCGACGTCAATCCCGCTGAACATCGCGGAGGCGTGCCGGGGTGGCGCCGCCGGGAAGAACCACTTCCGCATCGCGATGGGCTCGGCCGGGGAGCTCTGCGCGGTGCTCGACCTGGCCGAACTCCCCGAGGGGCCCGCCCGGCAGGCGGAGCTGCGGCGGGTCGGGGCGATGCTGCGGCGGCTGGCCGGGTAGGCGGCGGGGAAGCGCGCCGGGCCCGTACCCCCGGTAGACGTCCACGACGATCTCGGCGGGGCGCATGCACTCAAGGGCGACGGCCAGGCACGGAAAGCAGCCCACCCCCCGGCAGACAGCCGTCGTGCCGTCAGAAGCCATGTTCGCAGAAGAGTCCCCACGATCTGAGCGACGTTGGGACTACGCTTGCTCCGAAGCAGGTGGTGCCGCCGCAGCCTCGAGCAGACGCTCGGCCCGGCGGATGGCCTTCACCGGCCCCTTGGTTTCGCGCAGGCGGTCGAGGGTGGTCGCGAGCAATCCGCGGCCTTCGTCGTGGCGGCCAGGTGTCGCGATGAGGATCGCGGCGCGTTCCAG
>SXGT01483837.1_pt1 | contig 18279 bp, 15 predicted proteins | sample 3176221 | NCBI WGS metagenome assembly SXGT01 (sample SAMN11356862, study PRJNA531348) | freshwater metagenome | isolation source: freshwater sample F1-120 | place: China: Fuxian Lake, Yuxi | collected 2017-12-25
AATCACAACCAACCATCAATACGTCTGACATCTCTCAAGCTCCTTGAAATAATTTGGAAATGGGGTTTGACCTCTCCATCCCAAGTTCACCTTCAAGGAGCCCTTTTTCAAACCTCCCACATAGTGACTGGCGCGTCGTGCGAATTTCGTAACACTCTGCGGCGGATATTCCCCGACCCATGAATCATCCCGGCTATCCGCCATCGGAATGCCAAAAAGACCTTGAGCCTCTAGCCGCCAACAGCGCTAGCACCGGCTCGACCGGAGCACGCATTCGCAAGTTGCTCCAATAGACGAGATGCAGCGCCGCAAAACTGACGAGCAAAAAGACGAGCGGCAACCATGTCATGAACTCATCGCGCCGCAGCCGCCACAAGCCGACGGCCGCCAATGACAACTCCAACAGGAAAAAGACCGCAACACCCCATTGAATCCTCTTCGGCAGAGTGCCGGCATCCGAGCCTCCGGGAAAGAGATTCCAAAATCGCTTCTGACGCAGCCAGCAAGACTCGGCGAACTCGCGCGGGTGCTGCGCGATCCAGTTCCCTGCCAGCATTCCCATCCATTGATCGCGCTCAACTTCATCCTTTCGCGCAATGTCCACTTGCTGAAGTTCGTCTTCCAGTGATTGCTGCCAAGCTCGCGAATCCCACTGGCCGCCGGATGATTGAACAATCTCTTCGCGATACGCCACGTCGTTGTTCCCCAGCAACATCGTGTAACCGCCATGAGTCGTCGTCACGATCAGAGTACCGAAGACGAACCAATTCCGAATCACCCAGGGCGCGATCGTCAAACCGAATGCGACGACGGTCGGAAGCAATCCACGCGAGACTTCGACAATCCGCCTGCGCTTGCCGGTCGCTGTTGTCCCGAAGCAACAGACGGCGATCACACCACTCGCCAAAGTGACGGCTGCCCAAACCGTAGGACGGCACAACACCGCCAGCCCGATCCAAACACCCAGCGGCCAACGACGCTTCGCTGCTCCAATTCCAGCAACGCTCCACAGCACGGCAACCAACAAGACCGCACAAAGCGTTTCCGTCATCGCCAGCGCCGTCGCTTGGATCAACAACGGATTGAGCGCGACGAACGCTGCCGCCAGGAGTGCGTTGGACTTCAAACCGAGTTTGCGAGCGAGTCGCCACGTCAGCCACACCGTCGCGACGCCCAAACCAATTTGTACAACCCCCAGTGTTTTCGGTCCGCCGCCGAGCCACACGATCACGGCCAAAAGCAACGGGTATAACGGTGGACGATATGCGGTCGGATGTCCGAAATCGGGATGGACGAAGCCTTCGCCAGCCGCCAAATGTTGGGCGATGCCCCAATACAGATCGCGGTCCTCGGCCAGCGACTCCGGTTTCCAGCAGATGACTCCCAACCGCAGCAGCGCGGCGAGCACCAGCAGCGCGATCAGGCAGCGACGCTCAAATTGAGTCGGCGGCGCGGCGGCAGTGACTGGAAGAGGTGCGGACATGAACGACTAAAGTAGCCCTCTCGCTCCGCGAGAGGAATTGCCGAACGTCGTTCTGGCTGCCGAATTCAAGATCGTGATCGCGAGGAATCTTTCGGCCGCAATGCGCGCTCGGCTGTCACGTCGCGGAGCGACAGGGCTACTTTCCGCGCAGCCGAGCAATCACTTGGCCGATACGTTTGGCAGCATCGTCCATTTCGGCAAGCGTGTTTTCCAATCCGACGGTGAACCGCACCGATGCTTTGTAGACCTCTGGTGGGGCACCCATTGCGACCAAGGCCGGTGCAGGTTCGGTGGAACCGCTCGCACAGGTGCTGCCCAGCGAACAGGCGATCCCTTCGAGATCCAAATTGACGAGGATCGCCTCGCCGTCGAGTCCCGGAAACGCGATGTTGAGCGTGTTCGGCAAACGATGCTCACGCGAGCCATTCACGACCGCCCACGGACAGCGATCGAGCAATCCCGCTTCCAAGCGATCACGAAGTTCCTTCAGCCGCGCCGTATGTTCGTCTCGCTCACGGTGCCACAAATCGAGTGCCTTTGCCATACCGGCCGCGAGCGCCACCATCTCAGTCCCCGGCCGCCGTCCCGATTCTTGATGACCACCAAACTCAAACGGTGCGAGAGTCACTCCCTTCTTCAGCAACAACCCGCCGATGCCGCGCGGGCCATGAAACTTGTGAGCGCCAAAGGCCAGCGACGTCGCGCCGAGTTCCGCGAACTGGACCTCAATCTTCCCGACGGCTTGAACTGCGTCGATGTGACAAAACACGCCGCGCTCACGACAGATCGCCGACAACGGTCGCACATCTTGAATCACTCCCGTTTCGTTGTGGGCGAGGATGATGGTGGCGAGTTTCACTTGGGCCAGCGGTGAGCCATCGCCCCCTTCCAGGGTGAGCAGTCGCCCTTCGCGATCGACGGGCAGAACCGTCATCTCCCAACCACGCGGCTTCAGTGACCTACAGGATTCCATTGTCGCCGGATGCTCGCCGGCCGTCAGAGCGATCGTGCCGGGATTCATCGACAGCGCCGCACCGAACAGCGCGAGATTCGACGCTTCGGTCCCTCCGCTGGTGAAGATGAGCTCCTCTGGTTGCGCACCAAGAATCGTCGCGATCGTCTCGCGCGAGGACTCCAGCACTTTGCGAGCTTGCCGGCCTTCGGCATGTCGGCTGCCGGGATTCGCGTAGCTGTGCTGCAAGTGATACGTGACGGCCTCAATCACTTCCGGCCACGGCCGAGTCGTTGCATTGTGGTCGAGGTAAATTCGGTGGGGCATCGTCAATCGTCTTTCAACAGTGATTCGAACAGAATCCAACGAATGCCTTCAAAACCTATTTCAATTCGCGAATCAGGATGCTGGCGAACTGAATCGGATCGCCGTGATGCTGCAACGCGATTCGGCCGCGGGCGGGGATTCCGGGAAGCTGCACATTGTCGATGACTGTCTCGCCATTGAGTACGACCGTCGTACGGTCCCCTTTCATCGTGATGTGAAATCGATTCCATTGGCCGATCGGCTGATCGGCGCGCTTCATTGGGATGCAGCCGGTGCGAACTTCGGCGGGCATCGACTTGTCGAGTCGGTAGCCGCGAATCTCGCCGCTGCCAATCGGACGACACCACATGTTGATCTGCGATTTATCGTTGCCGCGCAGATAGATGCCGCTGTCCCCAGCGTCGGTGAACTCTTCTTCTTCAGGGCCTTCGTCGCCGGTCGGTTGAATGACCGGTCGCTTGTTCGGTTTCGGCTTGCAAGTCCATCTCCAGTCGCAGATCAACTCAAAGTCACCAAACTCCTTGATGGTCCAGAGATGTCCGGCATCGGCGGGACCGCTCCCTTTGGCTTCGCTCTTGCCGTCGTAGTTGAGTACCCAATCCTGCGGTTGCCAGTGACCGACGTGGCCCGGATCGTTGACCCAATTCGTGAGATCAAGCCCCGTGTAAAGCGACCGAAAGCCATCGAGCACCGGCTGCACTTCGTCGTCCGGTGGGTTCGATGAGGGCAACTCTTTGATCCGCAGGTTGCGGAAGTGGCACTCCGAGCCTTCCGATTCGAGGCAGATGTAACCCTTGCGCGGTCGGCACTCACTGCCCCCCGACACGACCTTGCCGTTGACCGCCAGCTTGAGGACTCCGTCGCGGCACTCGACCCGATAGTGATTCCATTCCGGTGACGGCTTACTGCGTTTCTCGCTCGGCAGGCAACGCTCGGCACCGCCGGGGTGCGGCCGATCCGGTTTCATTCTCGCTCCGTGAATCGAGAAGACGTCACCGTGACTCGTGTAGTTCACGGTCTCGTGACCATCGAGCACTTGGACTTCGATGCTCTTGGCAAACGGCGTCCCTTGAGCCGTCAGCGGATGACTCCAAACGAAGACGCCGGCGTTCCCTTTCGGCTGCATGTGCCGCCATTCGAGTTCGAGAATGAAGTTCTCGTACTGCTTGGCCGTTCGCATGACGCCGGTGGGCTTGCCCGTACTGACGATGATCCCGTCCTTCGCCGTGAACGTGTTCGGCGCGACGTTGACCGGAACCCAGCCGGATAAGTCTTGACCGTTGAACAGCGGCGTGAAGCCCACTTCGTCTGCGTGGACTGCGGCAGCACTCAACAAAACAGTAATGACTGCGACGCATGGGATTTGAACTCTCATCGTGATCTCCATCAGCTCGAATCGGTTTTCGAATGCGAAACTAACCCGAAGAGCCAGCGAGGGCGAGCGCTTCACCGAACGACGGTTTCGGAACAGAGAGCCCGCGAAGCGTTTGCCCTCGCTGGCGCTTCGGGTTAGTTTTTCGTACCATGTCTACTTCAACAATTCGGCGATCTCATCGCGAGTGAATCGTCGCTGCAAGCGTGCTCCGAGTTGTCCGACAATCCGCGCAGCCGCGTGCGAGGCGAGGTGGCCGGCTTGCTTCCAGCTCAGGCCGTTGGTGATGCCGTACAGAATTCCGGCGGCGTACATGTCTCCGGCTCCGGTCGTATCGACCGCAACCACCGGCACGCCTTCAATGGCGATGACTTCCCCTTGGTGCATCAGCAAACTGCCATTTTTGCCCAGCGTCAGTGCAACGTTTTCGCAATGCTGGTGGATCATCCGAGCACACTCGATCGAGTCCTGCTTGCCGGTCAACGCACGAGCTTCCTCTTCATTGCAGAACAGCAGATCGACGTCCTCTTCGATGAGCTGCCAGAAGCGATCGCGGAACAATCCGATCAAAAACGGGTCGGAGACGGTGAACGCGACTTTCACTCCGTTCGTTTTGGCCAATTCGATCGCTTTGCGCGCGGCGGCTCGCGGGCCTTCATTCGTCCAGAGGTAGCCTTCGATGTAGACGTATTTCGCCTGTCGGACGTCCGCTTCGTTGATGTCGTCGGGGCTGAGCGTCGCCGACACGCCGAGATTCGTCAGCATCGTCCGCTGAGCATCATCGGTGATGAGCACCACGCACGTCCCGGATTGCCCGGCTGTTGGCGGAACTTCGATTCGGACGCCTCGCTGCCGCATGTCGGAGAGAAAGAACTCGCCGATTTCGTCGCGGCCCGTCTTGCCGGCGTAGACCCCCTGCCCTCCGAAATCCACGACGCCCATGATCGTGTTCGCGGCCGAGCCACCCGCGCAGCGATTGGTTGGCTGGTCCGCGAGCACTTCGAGAACGCGCCGTTGAGCCGCCTCATCGACCAGCGTCATGATCCCTTTGGTGAAGCCGATCCGCTCCAAGAACCGGTCATCGACCCGAGCCTGAATATCGACCAACGAATTCCCGACGCCGTAAACGTCGTATGCCATGAGTTCCTCTTTCCCTTCGATCCAACTGGTGAGCCGGGCGGCGTCAGCCCCCGGACGAATCCATCCATCGCCATATTCCGGGGACTGACGCCGCCCGGCTCGCCAAGTCACGCATCCACTTGACGATCTCTGTAAACTTCTCCCGCAATGTCCCAACCCGCAACCATCATCGAACCGTTGATTCCGATTGCCGAGCAACGATTGGCTCGTTTGGCGTTGCGCCGCTTGCTGAAACCGTCCGCCGCTGGCAAAGGCCGGTTGTTGTACCTCGTCGGCCCAGCCGGATGCGGAAAGTCGGCGTTGCTGGCGGAGTCTTTCCGCGAGCTGCCTTCCTCGCAAGTCCCGCCGCTGCAAGTCACGGCGGCTGGGTTTGCCGCTCAACTGGCCGACGCCTCGGCCAATCAGCAGCTTCCCGACTTTCAAGAGCGCTTCCGATCTGTATCGGTGCTGGTTTGCGAGGACATCCAAGCCATCGAACGCCGGCCGGAAACTCTGCGACAACTGTTGGCCGTGATCGACGAGTTGCTCGCTTATGGCAGCGATGTCATCGTGACCAGCACGAAATTGCCGGGCCAGTTGGAGTCGTTCCCCGCCAAGTTGGTCAGCCGTTTCCGAGGCGGCACCGTGATCGGCATCAAACCGCCCGGGCCTGATAGCCGAGCCGAACTTCTCCGACTTTTCTGCCGCCAACGCCGCCTGTCGATCTCACGGGACGCCCTCGCTTTACTCGCGGAATCCGTGAAAATCTCTCCGCGAGAACTGATTGGGATCATCACTCAGCTTTCCGAGAGGCGTCGTTCGCTCAAGAGAGCCGACATCGAAGAGTTCCTGAATCGCGAACTCCCCACCCAGTCAATCACCCCTCTGAAGGTCAGCCGCGCGGTCGCCAAAGACTTTGGGATCACACTGTCCGCGCTCCGTTCCAGCCGACGTTCACAGGCACTCGTCTTGCCTCGGCAATGCGCGATGTGGCTGTGTCGGAAACTGTGCCACGTCTCTTACCCCGAGCTTGGTGCGTTCTTCGAGCGGCAGCATTCTTCGGTCATTCATGCCGTCCGAAAAATGGAGACTCGCCTCGACAATGAGCCGACTTTGCGGCAACGGATCGCTCGGCTGGAAAGTGCCTGTCGATAAGCCGTTGGCCGGCTGTTGATCACCGTTGAAGTCTCAACGATGACCGGGACTGAACGGTCAACCTGTTGATTCCAGGGTCTGAATTGACCTCTCGTTGACTCGATGAAACGGGCACTCCACACGTTGTCGACAGCCACTTTGGCTCGTTGTGAGAACGTAAGTTTTTCGCTACCTTACCGCTCCGTTTTCGACTGCGATTCCACTGACAAAAAAGGTCGTCCCTGATACGACAACTGCTCTCTAAATATCTTTTAGAAGAAGCTTAACAAGCCAAACTCCAGCTTCCTTCCCATGCGAGCAAACCATGAAGTTACATTGCCATCGACCGACTCTCGCAACCGCATTTCAAATCGTCAGCGGCGTTGTACCGTCACGAACTCCAAAAGACATTTTGCGGAATGTGAAGCTGCAAGTCGGTGGTGGCAAGGCGACGCTGGTGGGCACCGATCAAGAGGTCGGCATTCGGTACGACATTCCAGGTGTCGAGACCGATTCGGACGGTGAAGTGCTACTGCCAAAGGATCGGCTGATCGCCATCCTTCGCGAGTTGACAGACGATGGAGTCGATCTGGAAGTCACCGAGAAAGCGTTGTGGGTTCGGTCAGGACACAGCGAATTCAAACTCTCGGCAGAAGACCCAGCTGAGTTCCCACCGGTGCAGGCGTTCGACGCCACCAGTTATCACGTCGTACCGGCCGCGTCGTTCAAAGAGATGATTAAGCGAACCGTCTTTGCGACGGATGTCGAGAGTACGCGATATGCACTTGGAGGAGTGCTCATGGAATTTGCGGCCGACAAACTGACGATGGCTGCCACAGACAGCCGTCGATTGGCAGTCGTCAGCACAGCCAGTAGCACGATTGGAACGATCGAGCCACGAGCGACTCAACCAGTTGTCCCCGCGAAAGCCTTGAGCTTGATCGAACGCAGCATCACCGATAACGATCAAGATGTTTATTTGGCGGTGTATCCCAACAGTGTTCTGGTGAAGGTCGGCAGCAGCACGATCTACAGCCGTTTGGTCGAAGGGCGTTTTCCGAGGTACGCAGATGTCATCCCCTCGGCTGATGGTTCATTGATCGACATGGTGGTCTCACCGTTCTACTCGGCCGTGCGACAAGCTCAGATCGTCACCAACGAAGAAAGCCGTGGTGTCGATTTCACTTTCGACAACGGCGTCTTGCGTCTGACGAGCGTTGCCGCGGATATCGGACAATCTAAAATTGAAATGCCAATCAGCTACGACGGCACGGCAATCACGATCACGTTTGACCCGCGATACATCGCCGATTTTCTGCGCATCCTGGATGCTTCAACGTCCGTCAAGTTGCAACTCACCGATGGAGAGAGTGCGGCAGTTCTCCGCACGGATGACGGCTACACCTATGTCATCATGCCACTCGCACGAGATCGGTAGAAGCCGGGAAGGCAAGTCTCCCGCCGAGCCATGTCGATGCAAACGACCTCTGTGAGAGTCTCGCCCTCCGAAATCACTCTTTGTTTGAGAAGATGCCGCACGACCCGTATCGCAATCTCCGAGGATTCGCCGCTGCCGCCGAAAAAACGGCCGAGCCACAGCATGTCCGCAAAGTGCTTTCGGAATTGATCGCCTTGAAAGGACTTGCACGAGTCCACGGCATCGAACAGTTGCAACAAGCTTGGCAAACGGTTGCCGGAGAAGAAGTCGGACGCAAATCGAGAGTGATCGAATTGAGTCGCGGAGTTTTGAATGTTGGTGTCAGCAACTCAGCGGTACTCAATGAGCTAGCTGGATTTCACAAGCAAGTGTTGTTGGAACAGCTCCAACAACAGTTTGCTCACCTGAAGATTCGAGACATCAAGTTTCGGCTGAAGACGGAGCTGAAGTAATCGGTAGGACGGTTTTCCAAACCGTCACTCACAATTCGACCGGTTTGGAAATCGGTCCACGGAATCAAGAAGCATGAGCGATCCAATCATCGAACCAACCTCAGCAACGGATACCTACGACGAAACGCAGATCCAAGCCCTCGAAGGGATCGAGGGCATCCGCCATCGGCCGGCCATGTACATCGGCGACACAACCGCTCGTGGCCTGCATCACTTGGTCTACGAGGTCGTCGATAACAGCATCGACGAAGCGGTCAACAAGTTCGCGACGACGGTCTCGGTGAAGATCAATGCCGACGGCAGTGTTACCGTCATCGACGACGGCCGAGGCATCCCGACCGGACGCATGGCCGAACAAGGTGGCAAGTCCGCGCTCGAGATCGTCTTCACGAAGATTCACGCCGGAGGAAAATTCAATCGAGTCGGCGGCTACAAAACCGGAACGGGTGGTCTGCACGGAGTCGGCATTACCGCCGTCAACGCACTCAGTGAGTGGTTGGAAGTCGAAGTCCGTCGCGAGGGACATGTTTGGACGATGGAGTTCGCTCGCGGCGATGTCATTCACGACGTGCAGAAGATCGGCAAGAGCGACTCGACCGGCACGAAGGTCACGTTCTCGCCCGATCCGCAAATCTTCCCGGAGACCAAGTTCGTCTACGACACACTTCACAAGCGGCTTCAAGAGTTGGCGTTCCTCAACGCGGGCGTCGTGATCCGCATCCTTGACGAACGGACCAATCAGACCGACGAGTTCTGTTACAAGGACGGCCTGCTGGAGTTCGTCAAATTCCTCAACCGCACCGATAATCCGCTGCACGCGGAAGTGATTCACGTCAAAGGTGAGCACGAGCATGTCACGGCCGACGGCGTCAAACAAATTCTCGGCATCGAGATCGCGCTGCAATACAACGACAGCTCATCCGACATCGTCCGCTGCTATGCCAACAACATCTACAACCCGGACGGCGGCACGCACCTCACCGGATTCAAGACCGGCCTAACGCGCGCGCTCAACAACTACGGCAAGAAGAACAACATCTTCAAAGACTTCACCCCCAGCGGCGACGACTTCCGTGAGGGTCTGACCGCCGTCGTTGCGGTGCTCGTTCCTGATCCACAGTTCGAGGCGCAAACGAAGGTCAAACTCGGCAACAGCGAAGTCGAAGGTGCTGTCTCGTCGATGATCGGCGACGGACTCAGCCGCTTCCTCGAAGAGAATCCGCAGACGGCGAAGACCATCCTGATGAAGGGCATGATCGCCGCCGAAGCTCGCGAAGCTGCGCGCAAAGCGCGTGAACTCGTCCGCAACAAGAAGGGTGGACTCACGACCGGCGGTCTGCCCGACAAGCTCCGCGACTGCCGCAGCCGAGACCTCAACCTCAGTGAGCTGTACCTCGTCGAAGGTGATTCGGCCGGCGGCTCCGCCGACACAGGCCGTGATTCCAACACGCAAGCAATTCTCCCGCTGCGCGGCAAAATTCTGAACGTCGAAAAAGCGGTCCTCACGAAGGTGCTCGACAACGCCGAGATCGCGAACATCTTCAAAGCCGTCGGCGTGCCCCCCGGTGCCGAACTCGAAGATGTCGAGAAGCGTCGCTATGGCAAGCTCATTCTGATGACCGATGCCGACGTCGACGGCAGCCACATTCGCACGCTGCTGCTGACGTTCATTTTCCGCCACCTCCGCAAGCTGGTCGAGAACGGCTGCATCTACATCGCTCAACCGCCGCTCTTCAAAGTCGAGCAGCGCAGCAAAATCCGCTACGTCCAATCCAACGAACAGATGATGGGTGAGCTGATCGACATCGGCCTCAACGAGAGCGTCGTCGTTCTCGAAGACGGCACTCGCATCGAAGCCGAGAGTCTGCACAAGCTGGTCGCGCTGATCCGTCGCCTGGCCGACCCGCTCGAAACGATGGAACGGCGCGGCATCGACCTGCGTCACGTCGCCACGCATCACTTGTCCTCGGACGGCAGCCTGCCCCGCTTCCGAGTCTTCGTCGGCAAGGACCAACATTGGTTCTTCGTCAAAGAAGACCTCGACAAATTCCTCGCCTCCGAAGAGCAGCGGCGCGGTGAAGAGTTCACCATCGCCGCCGCCGAGACCGTGGGGCAGGCTTCTAGCCTGCCAACTCCCGCCGACACCGATGGCCAGCACAACTTGAAGGCGATCAAAGATGGCCTCCTGCAAATCGTCGATCTCCACGAAGTCCGCTCCATCAACGAGACGTTGAAAGAACTGAAGACGTTCAACCTCGCGATGCGCGACCTGCTCCCCGCTGGCAACCGCAACGGCGAGCCGTACTACCCGTTCCACATCGACAATCCCGCCGGCGGCATCAAGCTCACTAGCATCCGCGAGTTGATTCACTCGCTCCGCAAGCTCGGAGAGAAGGGCAAGAAGATCACCCGCTTCAAGGGCCTCGGCGAAATGGACGCCGAAGAACTGTGGGCCACGACGATGAACATCGAGACGCGCACGCTTCTGAAAGTCACGATGGAAGACGCCGCCGCCGCCGATGAAATGTTCCGCGTCCTCATGGGCGACGCCGTCGAACCCCGCCGCGAATTCATCGAGAAACACGCGCTCGACGTCAAAGACTTGGACGTGTGAAAAGTCATGGTTGGTTTGGAACAAAGTTGTTGTCATTTGGGACATAGTTCCTGTCCCAGTGGGACAAAGTTGTTGTCCCAAAAATTATGTGGCGCGCTCTTCACCCAGATGATTTTGGACAGGGAAGCACGAACATTACGTGTCGCCCCGCTGGTCGTAGTGAACAAGTATTTGCATAATTAGCGGCGTCTTGATTTCTCACTGACAGGAGTGCCGTGCATGTCCGACGTCCGCACGACTCGATCCTTCGGCGCGTCAAACTGCCGAAGTCTTCTGGAGAATCGGAAGTTTTAGCCCCGAAATTGGCGGTTAAGCGGTCGGGTATTGGGAGGGAAAAGCTTGGCCTGAGCCGCGTGACGAGATTTTCAAGCTCAATCAGCGATACCCGCTTTTCTGAGGCGGACGCGATCGAAGCCGAAATACACCAATAGCCGTCGCAGGCGCGGGCAACTTCAACAACCGGCCAAAACACGAATAGATTTCAATTGGCTCGCTCGGTTCGCATAAGGAGATTGACGAGATGGGTGTTCCGGTAGCCGCGTCAGGATTGGTTGAACTTAATGAACTCGTATCGGTCACACGCGAGAAGTACGCCCAGTGCATTGATGTTGTAGATCACTCTGAGACGATCGACGGAATCGACGTTACAACTCGAATGCACCATCTCAAGTTCGATGGAAACGGCACTCCGATGATCGAATCGCTCGCAGAGTGTCTTTACTTGCAGATCATCCATTACTGCTTGGCAGCGCGCAACCGCCCCGAATCACTTACGCCAGAAGACGCAACGAGACTGACAAAAGAGGCACGAAAGCTCTTCATCCATCCACCTGCCACGCCCGATGATCCAGATCAGACCGGGGAGGCGGGTGAGATCTTGCTGTACTTCTTAATTGAGGCCGTGTTGGGAGCGCCGCAAGTCGTCTGCAAAATGGATCTCAAGACAAATCGAAGAGATGAAGTCAAAGGGTCGGACGGAATTCACATGCAGTGGTGCGACGATGATGAATGTGTTGACGTCTATTTCGGAGAAGCGAAGCTGTTTCAGGATGTCGGATCAGCGATGACAAAAGCGATTGAAAGCATCGACAGTTTTTACGCGAATGACATGCGGCGGCATGAATTCAAGATGGTCACGAAGCATTTCAAGTACTCAGGCGCAGATGTTCGTGAGGCTGTAACGCACCTCTTAGCGAATGGAGTTCCGAACGAACGCACGCGGGTCAAGCATGCTTGTTTGATTGGATACAACTGGAACGAATTTGGTTCTCTCCCCAAACTTTCCGCAGCGCAACTGACAGCGGAATTCAAACGACGTTATCAATCTGATGCGCCTCGTCTTCATGGACTGCTTCAGAAGCGGTTCGACGGATTTGGACGTAATGAGCTCATCTTTGAACTGTTCTTTTTGCCGTTCCCCAAAGTTCAGGATTTGCGCGACGCCTTCAACAAGGCGCTTGACTAAGGGAACCGAATCGCATGGTGCTCTCGCCGCTCACTCGTATTCCCGAACCTGAATGGTTCCGTCCGCTGTTTGTGAAGCTGCTCAAGGCGGATCTTGAAGCTCAACTCCCTGGGCCAATACCGAGCGAACCAACAGTCGTCACCGGCGATGACGAACGCAGGCTCGTCGGACATGCTTCGATGTTGGCGATGTCGCCAATTTCAGACGACCATGCCACTGCGTACGAAATTGGAACAAGACTTATCGAGTTACGGGGTGAGAGCAACCGGCCCCTCGTCGGCGTCGTTGATGTCTTGCTATCGCGACTTGGAAACTTTCCCGGACGGCATCTGCTGCGAAAGCGATATGCCGGATCGACGGCGCAGGAACCATTCGCACCAGCAATGTTGGCACTCGAACGAATTGCCCGTGAGACCGAAAATAGCGTGGTCACACCTGGCGGAATCGAGCGTCAGCTCACCGACTTTCAACGCGACTTCTTTGAAAGACTTGGAATTCACAAATCAGTGAGCGTTTCGGGGCCGACATCCGCTGGCAAGTCCTTCGTAATGGGGCTTGATCTGATTCGAAGGCTCAAATCGCAGTTGCCAGCGTGTGTTGTCTACGTCGTGCCGACACGCGCGTTGATTCGGGAGGTCAGCCAGAAACTTCGGGAAATGCTTCGGCTAGCCGAGATGGTGAATGTTCCAGTTCGCACCGTGCCATTCCCAATTGATCGCGAGAAAGCTCCAAACGGTGCGGTATTCGTTCTTACTCAAGAACGATTGATGAGCCTCCTCCATTCAACTCAAGGTATCGCTTGGGTGACAACGCTTATCGTTGACGAGGCTCAAGGCATTGAAGACGGCTCTCGTGGGATCATTTTACAAAGTGCTGTGGAAGCAGTCGTTCGCAAATTTCCAAATGCAGAGATCCACTTTGCTAGTCCGCTTGCGAAGAATCCGGATTATTTGCTGCGTCTTTTCGGACGGGAGGACAGCGGGAGAGCATGGGTCGAAGAACGGTCGCCGGTGTCGCAGAATTTGATTCTCGTCTCAGAGGTGCGCAACAAGAAGACGCAGGCAAAATTCGAGCTTCAGTCCGACGACGGTTCGATCGAACTAGGCATTCGAGAACTGGGATTCTCGTGGCGAGTGCAAACCGGGGTATCTACCCAACGTGCAAAACTCGCGGTCGCGATCACGCGGGCCGACGATTCTACGATCATTTTCGGCAATACACCGTCAGATACTGAGGAGTTGGCTCTCGCGTTGATCAATCCGACTGCTGAACCGGAAGTGACGGATCCGGACATCAGAGAATTCATGGACTTCTTGCGGCAAGAAGTTCATGCCGAATATCCGCTGATCAAGACGTTACCCCACTCAGTTGCATTCCACTACGGCGCTATGCCATCCATCGTTCGAGCTCGCGTCGAGGATTTGTTCAAGCAAGGTAAACTGCGTTTCGTTTGTTGCACGAGCACCCTGTTACAAGGAGTAAATCTGCCCGCGCGGCATATTGTGATTGAGAATCCAAAGCGAGGCGATCCGATGTCCCGACGCGATTTCTTGAATTTGGCTGGTCGGGCTGGACGGCTACTTGCCGAGTTCCACGGAAATGTTTGGTGTCTACGCCCAAGCAAATGGGAAGAAAAATCGTTTCAAGGCGACCGACTGCAAGACATCACGGCTGCGATGGAAGACGTCATGGCTGACGGCGGGAGTATTATTCAGCGATTGCTCGCCGATGAGGCCAGGTCGGATGAAGTCGATCTCGCCGAGACGACCCTCGGAAAAGTTGTCTGCGATTTCGTTAAGACCGGACAAAGTATTTCGGAGTCGTCGTTCAGGACTGCAGAAAATGAAGCTGTGCTGCGCGAGACGGAATCGCAATGTCAGGCTCTGCAAGTGACCCTTCCGCGAGAGCTTCTGGACATAAATCGCGCCGTTCGACCGGATCGCCTCCAACAGTTGTATGATTACCTTCGTGGCCAACCGAGTCTCGCGTTGTTGGTTCCGCTCAGACCAGGAACCGCCCAGTCCAATGATCGTATGGCGCAGATCATCCAGATCATTCAAGAGAAATTGGCTGGTGTCTCAAATCAGAGCTACATGTTCTATAAATGGCTGGCTATCCAGTGGATCTATAACTCGCCGCTTAGCAAGATCATCAAAGATCGCGAACGGTATCTGCGAGAGCAGAGAGGTGACGAGCGATCGACATCGGTAATGATTCGCGAGTTACTCAGTACCCTCGAAGACGTGATCCGCTTCCGCCTTGTGAAGTACTTCCTCGCCTATACGTCGATTCTGTCGCATGTGCTGACTGAACGCGGCGAGGCTGACGCCGCTGCTGCTATAGAGCCTTTTCACATCTATCTTGAATGTGGGGCATCGGACAGGACCGCTCTGAATCTGATAGCTCTCGGCCTGTCTCGCGTGACGGCTCTCGCGCTTCTCGGAAAGGTACGATTCAAAGAAGATTCAACTCCAGAGGATTGCCTTGGCCAATTGGCAAACACCAACATTGAAACTCTCGCAATTCCAAAGCTATGTCAGAGAGAGATTAACGAACTGCTTGGTCGTCGACAGCGATAGGAGAACGGCCGATGCCTGGCCGACTTTGGGATGTTTATGGATTCCATCCCGACGAGACTCGCTCATTCCTCGCCACCCTCGCGGAAAGCAGTGGCGTCCAAATTCTGGCTCTCGACGAAGTGGCTGTGGTGGTCTGGTGCGATGTGACCTCGCTCACGTTCGAGGCCTGTGCCACGTCGGCCGGATAGGCATGCGACGCGGTGACCAAAACTCCGTCGCCCCCTGCAAAGCTTGGAATAGCTAAAAAAAGCCCCGAGCGCCCGGGACGAACCCGGGCACCAGAGGCATTCGATTTGTGGAGACAGATTTCGTCAGCGGCGACGTCGCCGGCAACGGCAACCAGCATGGAAGCCACGGACGCTGCCAAGCCTCTTGCCGTGTTTGAAGAACCAATAGGCAAGAAACGTCAGCAGTCCAAGGGTGATCAGACTTTCCAAAGAAACCTCCTTGTGAAGAGGCTGAGCGAGAATTCGTCGTCGTGACCGTTGGTCACACGAGAGCGGAGGAATCGGAGAGCATTGGCGGCACCAGCCAGTGATCGTGAAGCCAAGCGACCTCGGCGCTGAGCGCGTCGCTCCGACGAGGGAACGGCCCCAAGTGGGGGCCACCGACGGGAAACATGTCGGCGAACCACTGGCCGACGAAATCAGGTTCCACATGCGAACCGCGCTGGATGTGGACCGATCCCAGCGAACTCAGATCGAGCGATTCCTCGGAGAGGCAGCGCACGTCGCCAACCGGCGTGATGACGAGTTGCATCAGGCGGCCTCCTGGACCGGGATTGAACTCGCCGGGCGGAGAATGTTCCGCCGTGGCCGATCGACGAGAAGGCCATCGAAGGCCGGTTGCAGTTGATTCAGTTCCGTCGTGATGGCTTGGCGCAGGACTTGATTGTCGCGAAGCGATTGCGGCTGGACGCCGTTCACCAAGTCTTCGACTTGCGACACGAGTGTTGTCGAGCTGTTCGTTCGATCGCACGTTCAGCCGGCGAAATCGTTCAAAGAATTCAGTCAGGTTGGTAACGACGGTGTCTCGGAAGACCTTGGGCTTGCCATCGTCGGAGCCGCTAAGTCGCTCGGTCAGATGCGCGACGAGTTGCGACAACTCCGCGACGAATGCCTGTTCGGACAGTTGCAATGCTTCATCAAAGCGAGCGGCGACGCGACGGCATTCCTGCTCGTAGAGTTCCGGATTGAGTTCTCGCAAATAGTCCGGGGGCTCGATCGACGGGAAGTCCCATTCTACGGCAAACAATCCGGTCAGCGACGCCGGGTAATCTGAGAGATTGAACAACCTGCCGAGGCGCTGATGTGCAGCGGTTCGCAGTTCGGCGTATCGACGGTCGAGTTGTTCGACCGCATTGGTCAGCTCACCGCGTAACGACGTCAATTCGGAATCGAGTCGTTCGATGTCATCGCGTCGAATCAATCGGATGGCGGGTTCGGGGTACGGCAGCGAGAGTCCCTTCCACACGGATTGGATGCGACCGCGAACGCTGCTGACAGCACCGTAGGCCGGATACCGCGTGTCCAGCAATTTTTTGCCGGCGCGCAGGAACTCGCCAGCGGCCCCAAACGCTTCGGCGGCTTCGGCTTTTTGTTTGGGGCTGAGTGTTTTGCGAACGCCGAACCATCGCAGACTCAAACGCACGGCCGCCGTGCTGGTTTGCAGTCGTTCGGCGGGAGAAGTCCGACGCGAGGTCGGAGTCGATTGGCTCATGAGATGAAGACCTCCGTTGGAGTCAAAAGATGAAGGTGTTCAATTGAGAGACGGATCGCGCACGACTTTGCGCGTGGAGCGCGACGAAGTCGCTGACGATTTCTGATAGATGCCAGCGCGAGTGGCATCGAGACAGCGACCGGACGCCCAAGATCGCAAGCGATCAACCGATTCGCTGGCGGTGACGGCCACCGGAACGATATTTCGCGCGGCCTCGGTTAGTGGCAGATCGAGCAGCGCAGCAAGCCGACAGCACGAGCGAATCTCCGCACCGGTCCATGATTCGTCGCTGGGCAACTTCTGGTCGCGGTCCAGGTCGAAGGTTTCTAGGTATGGATTCCAGATCGCTCGCCGTTCTTCACGGTTCGGCAGATCAAGAAAGAACACACCATCGAAGCACTCCGCGCGCGAAAACTCTGGCGGCAACTTCGAGGCATCATTCGATGTGGCGACGACGAAAACGTCAGTGGTTCGGTCATTCAACCACGACAAGAATGTTCCGAAGAGCCTGGCACTCACGCCGCTATCCGTTTGACCGGAACTGGCGACTCCACTGAGCGCCTTCTCGACCTCATCAAGGAACAGAACCGCCGGAGCCATCGCATCGACGATACGCAGGGCTTGGCGGATGTTCCGCTCCGATTCGCCCACGAGGCTGCCCATGAGTGAGCCGACATCGAGCGTTAATGTCGGCCGACCGGTTTCATTTCCGAGGGCTTTGGCGAAGGCGCTCTTTCCAGTGCCGGGAACACCCAGCAACAAAACACCGCGAGGGCGCACACCCGCGCGACGGACATCCGAGAATATCGCCGCGAAGAACGCCGCGACCGCTACGCTCGAAAAACCGCCCGCCGAGCCGAACGCCGAACCGCCGCAACCGGCCCAGATTAAGGACTGGTCCTGGTGGGCGCTCACGGAATTGGGGAAAGAATGATTTCACGCAGAGGCGCAAAGCTCGCAGAGTTTTAGGAACCCCTCTCCCCCCTCTGCGAGCCCCGCGCCTCTGCGTGAGACCTGCCTCCGCATTGTTCGTTGGAATCGAGGATGGAAAGATCTCACGCAGAGGCGCAAAGCTCGCAGAGTTTCAAAACTCCCTCTCCCCTCTGCGAGCCCTGCGCCTCTGCGTGAGACCCACCCCCGCACTCACAGGCCAAGGAACCCCGGATCGCGGGCACCGCAACTCGAAGCTGCCAGCGAAAGTCGCCGAAGACCTCGCTGCCGGAGTACACGTCGTCTGCGTGGTCGAATCCAAGGAGGAATGCGTGCTGGTCGACACTCCCGACGCTGCGCCGCGACAACTCTCCGGCGACGACCTCCTCAAACTGCCGGACGTGCGTGAGCGCCCACCAGGACCAGTCCTTAATCTGGGCCGGTTGCGGCGGTTCGGCGTTCGGCTCGGCGGGCGGTTTTTCGAGCGTAGCGGTCGCGGCGATATTCTCGGATGGCTTCGGGGTGCGCGGCGGCCCAGCGGTCGGGACGCAGAGCCGCGTAGTCCGTTGAGCCGGAAAGCAACGCGTCCAGAACAGCCTTGAGGTACAGGTCGACGTCCAGGTCGTTGCGCAGCGCGCTGCTCACCAGCGTCAGGAAGTTTGCGGCGCGTTCGCCGGCCGACACACTGCCGATGA
>SXGT01426693.1_pt1 | contig 18278 bp, 12 predicted proteins | sample 3176221 | NCBI WGS metagenome assembly SXGT01 (sample SAMN11356862, study PRJNA531348) | freshwater metagenome | isolation source: freshwater sample F1-120 | place: China: Fuxian Lake, Yuxi | collected 2017-12-25
CCCTGGAAGAAGTGATCGACAATCTCAGCAAGCGCGGCATCGAAGTCTGGCTGTGCGAAGCCAATGCACGCGTGCTGGGCAAGTTGCGCAAATCGCATGTCGTGGGGGATACGGCCCCTAGCCGATACACGGAACGATTGGTCGATGCCTTGTCTTTCCCGCCCGTCAAGAGCCCAGCGCTGGACCAGCCGGGCTGAATGCATCGCGACCGATCGAACCAGATGTTGCAAGCCGGGCGGTGGCCAGACTGTAGCGAAAGTCGGCGCTGGCGGAACGGCGCAGGCCAGGGCGTGTTCTCAACCTGGCGCCCCTCCGTCGTTTGGCGTCGCGATTACCGGATCAGGATCGGCATGCCGAACAGCGGCCACAGCGTCACCAGCGCCAGCCCCAGCACCACCATCAGGATCGCGCTCATTGCCAGGCCGTGCCAGAAGAACTCACCGGGCGTGAACTGCTTCGATTCGTAGGCGATGGCATTCGGCGCGGCGCCGATCAGCAGCACGAAGGGCATGCCGGCGGTGACCAGCGAGGCGTAGAAGATCACGTCGGGTGCGACGCCCAGATACTTGGCGATCACCAGCGACACCGGCAGCGCGATGGCAATGGCGGCGACGTTCATGATGAAGTTGGTCATCACCAGCACGAAGGCCGCAATGCCCATGACGAACACCCACCAGTGCGCGTCCTTGAGCAGGCCCAGCCAGGACACGGCCATCCACTCGGCGGCGCCGGTCTTCCACAGGCAGAAGCCGATACTCATGGCGCCCGAGAACAACAGGATGATGTTCCACGGCAGTTCCTCGAGGTCCTGCACCTTGAGCACGCCGAAAATGAAGAACAGCAGCGTCGACACCAGCATCAGCGCGGCGCGGTCGATGGTCCTGAGGGCCGGCACCGCCGACTGCAGCGCCATGAGCAGGACCACTAGGGCAACACAGGCGAGCACGAAGACCTCGTTGCGGCTCATCGGGCCGAGCGTGGCGGAGAGCTTGGCGACTTTCTGGCGCAGGCCGGGAATCGTCGCCTTGGACGGCTTGAAGACGATCGACAGGTAGACCCAGATCAGGAACACCATGCCCCAGCCGATCAGGCCGAGGAACAGCGGCAGATCGAAGAAGCTGACGTCCCGCCCGGTGAATTCCTTGAACATGCTGGCCGCCGCCGGGGCGCGCGCCGAACCGAGGAAGGAGACAACGCTGGCGGCTCCGGCGGCCCAGGCCATGCCCATGAACAGGCCCTTGCCGAAACGCGACGGGCCCTCGCCTTCCTTGTAGAGGGCGAGGATGGCCAGAAGTATCGGGAACATCGTCGCAGCGACCGCGGTGTGCGCCATCAGATGCGTCAGTGCCGCGGTGACCACGAGGCAGCCGAGCAGGATGCTGCGCGTATTCTCGCCGACGATTTCCAGCATCTTGTAGGCCAGGCGCTTGGTCAGCCCGGTCTTGGTGAAGGCCATGCCGATCATCATCGAGCCGAAGATGAACATCACCGAGGGATCCATGAAGTCGCGGAAGGCTTCCCTGGCGGGGCGGATCAGGAACAGCGCCTGGAACACGCCGATGGCGATCGCCGTGACGCCGATCGGGATGACTTCGAACACCCACCAGATGCCGGCCATGAGGAACAGGCCGATGGCCGCCTTGCCCTCGGGCGAAAGCGCGAAATGCTTGCCCGACGGGTCGATTGCATCGGCCCAGGGCGGGGCGAGATAGACCAGCAGGAAAAGCCCCAGGCCGCCCAGCAGCGGGACCCATTTGCGCCAGTCGAAGCGCGGGCCGGCGGCCTCCGCAGTGACGGTCTGCGTGCTCATTTGCCTTCTTCCGCGAGTACGGCCTCGGCCACTGCGGCCATCACGTCCACCCGGCGCAGCACGCCGACGACGCGTTCGCCTTCGACGACGGGCAGGATGTTCGCATTCAGCGTGGCGAACAGGTAGATCGCCTTGACCAGCGGGTCGCTACCGGCCACCGTCGCCCTGGCGTCGACTACATGGGCGCCCACTGGCATGGCGGCCGCCTTGAGGCACTGGGCGGCGCAGTCCTCCTGCCACAGCGGCGCCAGCGACTCAAGGTCGCCACGGCCGCCTTCGTAGTTCGCCGGCTCATGCGGCTTGAGGTAGTCCGGCAGCAGCGCGTGCAGCAATTCGCGGAAACCCAGCACGCCGACCAGGCGATCCTGCGCATCGAGCACCAGCACGCTGCGGAACTGCTCCGCCGAGTCATAGTGATGCTTGAGCGTGGCATAGACCTCGCGCAGCGTGACGTCGTCGCGCACGTGCGGATAGCCGGCGAGGGGGGTGACGTGGTCATTGACGATGCCGCTGACGGACATGGTGTTCTCCTTTAACGGTGCGGGGGAGCGGCGTTCATCGTCGCGACGCGCGGCGGCGGTTTCAGCGGATCGTCTTCGCCGGCATATTCGGGGCGCGAATAGATGCGCTCCAGCGCCTGATCGGCGGTGGAGAAAAAGCGCTTCTCGCCGATCAGGTCGTAAAGGCCGGTGGCGCGCATGACGTCCAGCACCTGCTTCTTGAGGCCGGAAAAGATCACCACGATGCCGTTTTCGCTAAGCCGCTCGACGAGGTGATGGAGCACCTCTTCGCCGGAAGCATCGATGTCATTTATGCCGTTACCAACGACCAGCACATAGGGCGCGTCGGGATTTTCCGCCACGGCATTCAGCACCGCGTCCTCGAAGAAGGAGACGTTGGCGAAGTAGAGTCGGCCGTCAAAGCGAACTGCGGTGACCACATTCGACGCCGGCAACTGGTTCACGGCGGCATCGTGCAGGCTGCCGTCGGGCATGCGGCCGAGGATGGCGACGCGCGGCTTCATGGTGCTGTAGAGGTGCAGCAGGATGGCAAGCACGGCGCCGATCATGATGCCCTTGTCGAGATGCGGCGCGGCAACGAGGGTGGCGACGAAAGTGATCAGCGCGACGATGCCGTCGGCGCGGCTGGCTTTCCAGGTGTGCTTGAGGGCGTCGGGTGTGATCAGGCTGGTCACGGCGAGCAGAATGATCACCGCCAGCACGGCTTTCGGCAGGTGATAGAGGTAGGGAGTCAGGAACAGCAGCGTGACGGCGACAAACAGGCCGTTGAACACCATGGCGAAGCCGGTTTTTGCCCCCGCCTGCAGGTTGATCGCCGAGCCGGTGAAGGAGCCGCAGGCCGGGTAGGACTGGAAGAAGGCGCCGCCCATGTTTGCCAATCCCTGGCCAATGAGTTCCTGGTTCGGGTCGATCTTGTCCTTGGTCTTGGCGGCCATCGCCTTGGCCATCGAGATCGATTCCATGAAAGCCACCAGCGCGACGATCAGCGCGGCGGACAGCAGCGACAGGATGACATCGAGGCCCAGCGTCGGCAGTTTGAAGGACGGCAGGCCGCCGGGGATGTTGCCGACCACGTCGCCGCCGCCCATCAGCGCCATCGTGCCCTTCTCTATCTTCTTGATGTGCCACTGGCGACCATCGGTCTCGACGCCGGCCGGTACCTGACCGGCGACATAGAGCGGCGCGGGCTCATTTTCCGGCGCCATGGCGCGCTCGAAATTAACGCGGCGTAACTGCTTCATGCGTTCGCCGTTCTGCTTCTCGGCGCCGGCCAGCTCGATTTTCATCAAGTCGATCTGGTGGTCAAGGTTGACCGACGACTGTTGGGCGTGCGCCTTCTCGGCCTGGCGCAGCTTCACGGAGATCGCCGTGATGCCCTTGTTCAGAGTCGCGATCTGGATGTCGGTCTGGACGTAGCCGGCGACCAGCGCCTGCATGCCGGGGTCGGCGATCTCCTCGGGCGTGCCCTTGGTCTTGTGCTCGAAGCCGACCGCAAAGCTCACCAGGGTAGTGATCACCACGGCGATCAATACGCTCGGCTTGGACAGCGCCTGGACCTTCTTCAGGCCGAGCATCAGCGCCAGCGCGAATACCGACATCGCCAGAGTCGGCAGGTGGGTGAGGGGGAGATAGGTCATCATCTCCCAGATGTCCTTGAGGAAGGAGTCGCTGCGCCCTTTTGGGATGCCCAGCAGCATGTCGAGTTGCGACAGGGCGATGATGATCGCCGCGGCGTTCATGAAGCCGAGGATCACCGGGTGGGAAACGAAGTTGATGATGGTGCCGAGCTTGAGCACGCCCAGCGCGAACTGGATGACGCCGACCATCAGCGCCAGCAGCAGGGCGAGGCCGACGAATTCCTCGCTGAAGGGCACCGCCAGCGGGGCGATGGCGGCGGCCGTCATCAGCGAAACGATGGCGACCGGGCCGGTGGCCAACTGGCGCGACGAGCCCCACAGCGCGCCGAGCACGGCGGGCACCAACGCCACGTAAAGGCCGTAATACACCGGCAGGCCGGAGAGCTGGGCGTAGGCCATCGCCTTGGGCACCAGCACCAGGGCGCCGGTGATGCCGGCGATCAGGTCGCCGCGCAGGATGATGGAATTGACCGGGAACCAGGCAATAAACGGGAACAGGCGCAGCAGCAACTTGTTGGCGAACATCGGAATCCTCGGGCCGGCACTGGCAACGCCCGAACGGGCCGCTGCCTTACGTATCGCCGGCATGGCAGATGGCTGCATTTTATCCGCCGCGAAAGCTGCCGCACAGCGGGCAGGGTTATGTTTCGATTACCCGCTTCTATGCCCGGGACTCGACGGCAGCGCTCACGGCGGCGCGGTTTTCCCCAGGGCCTGCAGTGCGGCGCCCAGACCCTGCAGGCGGTTCGGCTGGCAATGGCCCGGAGGCAGCTGCGACAGCACGTGCTGCTGCGAGAGCATGCCGACCACCTGGGATTGCTCGCCGCAGACAAACACATGGCGTCCCTTGCCCTGTACACGCTGGATCATGTCCTCGATGGCGCGGGCCGTGGTGTAGTCGATGGTCGGTACATCGGAGAGATCGAGCACCAGGGCATCGTACTGGTCGAAGCCGCCCAGCCGCCGCACCATGTCCTTGGCGGCGCCGAAGCTGATCGGCCCGCCCGGGTGGAACAGCAGGACGCGCCCCTCACTGGCGGCGAGCAGTTTGCGCTCCGCCTCGCTGAGCGGGGCCTCGGCGTGCGGTTCGGTGATCGCCGTGATGCTGGCCAGCTGCATCTCGGTGACGCGCTTCATGAAGACGAAGCTGGCCATGATCATGCCGACCGCCACCGCGGTGATCAGGTCCACGAACACGGTCAGCAGCAGCACGGTGAACATCATCGCCGCGCCTGCCCTGGGCATGTAGGAAAGCCGCTTGAGGTAATCCCAGTCGATGATGTCCGTGCCGACCTTGACCAGGATGCCGGCCAGCACGGCATGCGGCACATACTTCGCCAGGGTGCCGGCGCCCAGCGCGATGGCGAGCAGGATCAGCGCATGCACCATGCCGGAGAGCGGCGTCAGGCCGCCGGCGCGAACGTTGACCACGGTGCGCATCGTCGCACCGGCGCCCGGCAGTCCGCCGAGCAGGCCGGCAACCGCATTGCCTATGCCCTGGCCGACGAGTTCGCGGTCCGATTCGTGATAGCTGCGCGTGATGTTGTCGGCGACCAGGGACGTCAGCAGCGAGTCGATGGAGCCGAGCACCGCCAGTACCAGGGCGGACTTGATCATGTCGGCGGCCAGCGCGAGGTCGATCGCCGGGAGGCGGAACTCGGGCAGACCCGAAGGGATGTAGCCGAGGATGCTGGCCTCGCCGAGGAAATAGCGGGTCTTGCCATCGACCTCGCGCAGCACGATGTCGCCGCCGGTCACCAGGTAGAGGCCGAGGCTGCCGACGATCAGCACCAGCAGCGGCGCTGGCAGCACCTTGTTGAGGCGGGCAGGCCACAGATACACCGTCAGCAGCGTCAGCCCACCCAGTGCGGCCGCCCCGGGCACGATGCCGGAGAGGACCTCGGGCAGCCTGCGCGCCGCCTCCAGCGGCCCGCTGGCGACGTCCTGGCCGAGCAGCGGCCCGAGCTGCAGCAGGATGATGATGACGCCGATGCCGGACATGAAGCCGGAAATCACCGGCGCCGGCACCAGGTTGATGTAGCGGCCGAACTTGAGCATGCCGAGCCCGATCTGGAACAGGCCGCCGAGCGCGACCACCGTGAAGGCGAGCGCCGCGCCGCGGCCGGGATCGTCGGGATAGGCGGCAGCATACTGCATGTAGATCGCCGCCATCACCACGGTCATCGGCCCGGTGGGGCCGGAAACCTGGGCCGGCGTGCCGCCGAACATGGCGGCGAAGAGACCGACGCAGATCGCGCCGTAGAGGCCGGCGATCGGCCCGGCGCCGGAGGCGACGCCGAAGGCCAGGGAGAGCGGCAGGGCGATGACGGCCGCGGTGATGCCGCCGAACAGGTCGCCGCGGACGTTGTCGAAATGCAGGCCATGCACATGGCGTATGGCGAACTGCTGGAAGCGTGACATGGGAACCCTGCGGGGAGAAAAAGGATGGCTATCTTATGTCTGGCGCGGCAAAAACGGGGAACCCTTGCCCGGATCGCCGTATCGTCAGCGCCGACTTTTAGTGAGTGGGTGCGCCGGCAAGGCTACGGGGCTGCGGAAGTTCGTGCCATGGCGGTCGGCGAGCTCGAACAACCAGGCGATGCGCTGCGGTATGGATTTGCTTTGGATGTCCATGATTTGTCCCGTGGGTTCGCCGTCGGGCGCCGGCAAGAGTCGGCGCCGGCACCACGGTGATCCTCCGTTGTTCTCCCTCAGTCATGCCCGGCGGTACGGCGATTTTCAGTCCAGCAGGGCGCTGCGGTCGAGCGTGGCGACATCGGTGATGCCGGTCAGCGCCAGCGCGACTTCCATTTCCTTTCTCATCGTTGCCAGCACGTGCGACACACCGGCTTCGCCGCGCGCGGCGACGGCATAGCTCCAGGCGCGGCCGATCATGCAGGCTCTGGCGCCCAAAGCCAGGGCCTTGACCACGTCGAGGCCGCTCCTGACCCCGCCGTCCATCAATAGGTCGAGCCGGTCGCCGACGGCGTCGGCAATGCGCGGCAGTGCAGCGACGGTGGCTTCGACGCCGTCGAGCTGGCGCCCGCCGTGGTTGGAAATGACGATGCCGTCGGCGCCGACGCTGGCGGCCTGGCGCGCGTCCTCGACGTCGAGCACGCCCTTGAGCACGATCTTCCCCGGCCAGTTCTCGCGCACCCAGGCGATGTCGTCCCAGGTCACGGCCGGGTCGAACTGGCTGTCGACCCAGGCCTTGAACTCGGGCAGGCTGCGCGCGTCCGGCACCGCTTGGGTGAGATTGCCGAAGGTCAGCGGTTTGCCCTTGATGGCGACATCGAGCAGCCAGGCAGGATGGGAGAGGATGTCCCAGGCCTTGCATAGCCTGCCGCCCAGCCCGAGGCCACCGGCCATGCCGTTGCGGATGTCGCGGTAGCGCGCCCCCATCACGGCGAGATCGACGGTCAGCACCAGCACCGGGCAGCCGGCGGCCTGCGCGCGCTGCATCAGCTCGCGGGCGAAGCCGCGGTCGCGCATGACGTACAGCTGGTACCAGAAGGGCGCCGTGGTCCGGGCGCCGACTTCCTCGATCGAGCAGATCGACACCGTCGATTCGCAGAAAGGTATGCCGGCGGCCTCGGCGGCACGCGCTGCCTGCACCTCGGCGCGGCGCGCAAAGGCGCCGGCAATGCCGATCGGCGCCAGCACCACGGGCATGGCGATCTCCTGGCCCAGCACCCGGGTCGACAGTTTCAGTGCGGAAACATCCCGCAGCACGCGCTGGCGCAGTGTCAGGCGCTGGAAGCCGCGCAGGTTCTCTCCGGCCGTGATCTCGTCGTAGGCGGCGCCATCCATGTAGTCGAACAGGTGGCGCGGCAGGCGCCGGCGCGCCAGCTCGCGGTAATCGGCGGCGGTGGCCGGGACGAGGCCGAGGCCGCGGGTGTCGGGGTTCATCGGTGGTCCTCCTGGGCTGCGGACGACTGCCGGCTGCTCGGCCGTGTCATTCGACGAGCTTGTGTTCGATGGCGTAACGGATCAGCTCGGCATTGTTTTCGATGCCGAGCTTGTCCATCAGGTGCGATTTGTGGGTGGTCACGGTTTTCGGGCTGAGGTGCAGCTGCTCGGCGATCTGCGCCAGCGGCAGGCCCTCGGCAATCAGTCGCAGCACCTGGCGCTCGCGCGGACTCAGGGCCTGCTCCGGGTCGTCGCGATCCAGCGCCAGCGTATCCAGCGCCAGCGCTTCGGCGACAGACGGATCAATGAAGCGTTCGCCGCTGCTGACCCGGGTGACGGCATTGAACAGCACATCGGGGCTCGATCCCTTGGTGATGTAGCCCGATGCTCCGGCCAGCAGCGCGCGGCGCACCGTACCCGGCTCGTCGTGCATGCTCAGCACCAGGATGGGCAGCGCCGGACAGACCTTGCGGATCTGTTCGATCAGGCTGGTGCCGGTGGCGCCCGGCATGGTGAGGTCGAGGATGATCAACTCGGCCTCGGCACGCCGCGCGGCATCGAGCGCTTCCCGCGCATTGGTCGCTTCCATCACCACCTCCAGCCCGGCGAAGGAATGCAGCATCTGGCGTAGCCCGACGCGAAACAGCGTGTGATCGTCGGCGGTAATGATGCGGATCATGTTGCGTCCATTGCGGTCGGCTCTCCCTCGGCGATCATCGGGCGCAGGGGCAGGCAGACCGAAAGCCGGGTGCCGGCCCCGGGGCTGCTGTCGATCTCCAGCGTTCCACCGAGCGCCATGACGCGCTCGCCGATACCCAGCAGGCCAAAATGCGTCCGGTGGTCTACCCGTTCGGCATCGAATCCGACGCCATCGTCCTCGATCAACAACTGCAGTTCTTCCGAACGCTGGCTAACCGTGATGTGCACCATCCCCGCCTGCGCGTGGCGCAGGATGTTGTTGAGCGATTCCTGGACGATGCGAAACAGAGTGATCGCGCGTTCGTCATCGAGATTGTCCGCTGCGGGGGCCACGGACACCTGGTAGGCGATGCCGGCCCCCCCCAGAACCCGACCGGCGATCCATTCCACGGCCGAGGCCAGGCCAAGGTTCAGGGCCGCCGGGCGCAGGTCGGAGGCGATTTCCTTGACGCTGCGGTAGGCGTCGCCGATCATCGTGGTGATTCCTCGTGCTGCCTCGTGGGCCGCCGTCGCCTCCGGGGGTAGCTGGCGCTCCAGCAACTGCAGTTGCATGCGTGCGCTGGTGAGCACCTGTCCGAGTTCGTCATGGAATTCTCGCGCGAGCCGGGCACGTTCCTGTTCTACCCGCGTCTCACGATGGCTGGCGAGGCGGCGCAGTTCTTCGCGCGAGCGTTCGAGGTCCTGCTGGGCGCGCTTGAGCGCGCTGACGTCGAGCATCGCACCGTGGATCGCCCGCTCGCCGCTCGCCGTAACGCCGGTGGTGGCACGGATCTGCAGCCAGCGCGGGGCGGCAGCGGGCGTGCGGCTGCGGCCGATCCACTCGAAGTCGAGCAGCGGCGGCGCGGCGGGTTCGCGCCAGACCAGGCCGCCGACATCCTCCGGATCGATGCCGCGAAAGAAGACTTCGGCATCCGCCAGTATTTCCTCGGCGCTGACCGGCAGCAGGCGCGCGACGCCCTCGCTGATGGACTGGAAGCGCGGCACAGGCGCCGGCAGGTATTCGAAAATGGCCAGCGGCAGCTGCCGAGTCACCTGGCGCAAGCGGTCCTCGGACGCGCGCAGCGCGATTTCGGCCTGACGCCTGCGCGAAGCGAGGCCCTGGCGGCGACGCCAGGACCAGAAGGCGAAGCCGGTCATCAGCGCCAGCGTGATCCCGATCAGGATCATCGCGGAAAGCGTCATTTGCCGCGACGAGGCGACGGTGATGTTTTCGGCGGCGTGGGCGAGCGACACGTCGGCTGGAACCCGGGTCAAGTGGTGGGCTGATTATAGACAGGGCAGTTTTGGGACGAATTCTGCGTTGGCCGCCCAAATGCAAAGTAGTTTCGTGTAGGCGTTATACGACAACCGTGTCGGTGAGTCATTGAGTAAATCGGGGATGCCCTATGGCTGCCCCTGATGCCACTTCCTAGACTCCAATCAAGCCGTGAAGCGTCTGCCGACGTCTTGATCGGGTTCACGAAATGCAAACCGGGAGCGCCTGTACATGAAATCCAAAAAGTCGAATCGTGGCTTCACCCTCGTCGAACTCATGGTGGTGGTGATGATCATCGGAGCCCTGGCGGCGATCGCGATTCCATCGTACGACTCCTACGTCGCGCGGGGCCGGCTGGCCGAGGGCGTTTCGATGCTTTCCGAGCTCCAGTTGCGCCAGGAGCAGGTCTACCAGGACAACCGAACCTACGTCAATGGCATGACGCCGCGGGTCACTGGCCAGTATTGGACCGGCACCTGCGCCACGGCAAACGTGAACCAGACTTTCACCTGCACGGCAACGCCGACGGCGACATCCGGCATCGGTTACGTGTACACCGTGGATCAGGCCGGCGCCAAGACAACCGCCGCGACCTCGCCCGCAGTCGCCGGCTGGACCGTGCCTTCGCCGGCCACCTGCTGGGTCCGCACCAAGGCGGGGACCTGCTGATGTTCGCGCGCGGCTTCAGCCTGATCGAACTGCTGGTGGTGATCGCCATCGCCGGCATCATTCTGGCCATCGCCGTGCCCTCGTTCCAGGAAACCATTGTCAATGGCCGTTCGCGCGGCGTCGCCGAATCGATACAGTTCGGGCTGATCAAGGCGCGCTCCGACGCCATCAACCGCAATGCGCCGATGCGCTTCCAACTGGTCAGCTCGCTGGATGCGACCTGCACCGCAAGTTCCACTTCGCGCCTCTGGGTCGTCACCCAATACACCGGGCTCACCGCGCCGGCCAATACCCGTGGCGTCCCGGCCGCCGCCTGCAACGTCGCGGCGTATTTGCCGCCGGACCAGGAAGAACCCTGCCCGGTGACGCCGGCCTACACAGTGAATACCGGCGCCAACCCGCCTACCGCGGCAAGCTGCGTCACCGACCCCTTCATTTCCTACAAGAGCGCGGCGGACCGGGTCCCGGATATTGACGTCACGGCGACGCCGACCATGGGCACGCCAGCGGGCTTCACCGTCACCTTCGGCGCGCTGGGGCAGTTGATGGCCAACCTCGAAGGCGCGGTGCCGGCCGGCACCCCGGCCTATTCAGTACTCGTCGCGCCCGCCACCGGCGTCACCGGCCGCAGCTATTGCGTGCAGGTCAATTCCAACGGCACCTCGCGGCTGTGCACCCAGGCCTGCCCCTGCACCTAGGCGATCACGCATGAAACTCCGTCACTCCCAGCAAGGCTCCTTCATCCTCGAGGCGATCATCAGCCTGATCCTGTTCGCCGTCGGCCTGATTTCGCTGATGTCGCTGTCGGCCCAGGCCATCAACCAGGTCGGCCAGTCCAAAGCGCGCAACGATGCCAGCTACCTGGTGGGCGAGTTGCTGTCCGAGATGTGGGTCAGCGGCACGGTAAACCTGACTGCCTGGAGCACCCGCCTGCAAACCGTGCTGCCTGAGGCCACGGGCACGGTATACCTTGCCAATTGCGACTGCGCGGCGACCAGCGGCGCCGACCTCTGTTCCGGGCCGTCGGCGGGGACGGCGGTGGCCGTCGGCAATTCACAGGCGGTAACGGTGTGTGTCAACTGGACCGACCGTCGCGATCCGGCCAATCCGCGTCGCTACCAGGCCAGCAGCATGATCACGCGGAACTAGCGATGAGCGCCCCCATGGCAACCGGTAGGCACATGCGCCGCCGCAACCGCGGCTTCAGCCTGATCGAGCTGCTGATCGGCGTCGTCATCAGCATGATGGGCCTCGCGGCCGTCTCGGTGATGATGATGAACTTCTCCAAGAAGCGCACCAGCATTACCGAGACCCTCTCCGCCCAGGACAACGGTGTCATGGCGCTCTACCGCCTCGAGCGTGACGCCGGCCAGGCCGGCTACGGGCTGATGCCCCTGCTGGGGTGTGCCACCATCCTCAACGGCGCCAGCCCGGCCTTCACCCCCTGGCCGGTGCAGATCACCGACGGCGGCACCGGGGTGTCGGACACCCTCGCAGTCAAGGGCACCAATCCCACGAGCGGCGTGCCGGGCACCGAACTCGACACCAGCAGCGGCACGTCGATGAACAGCGTCCAGTACAACGTCCGCTCCTCGGCCGGTTTCGCCGTCAATGACATCGTGGTGTCGACGCTGGCCTGTGCCATGACCTCGATTACCAGCGTCGCCGCGACCAGCCTGGGTTATACGTACACTGCCGTCCTGGCCACGTCGAGCGCGACGGGCTACCTCGCCTATTTCGGCCAGCCCGGCGAGTTCTTCAATCGCCAGTATGGCATTGCCGCGAGCGGACTGACGGTCGCCGACTACCCGGCGTTCACCACCAACACGCTGGTGGACAACATCGTCTTCCTCAAGGCCCAGTACGGGCTGGCCGCCTCGACCACCGGTAGCCCGGCGACCGTCGTCCGCTGGGTCGACGGCGCCACGACGCTCAATGGCACCACCTGCGTCGGCACCTCGGTCAGTCCCGCCTGCGTCGTTGCCGTGCGCATCGGTGTCGTCGCGCGCAGCACCAGCGCCGGCCCGCAGACGGTCGACCAGCCCAACCCGCTGCCGGTGCTGCCGCAGATCCTCAGCGGCGCAACGGAGATCGGCCCGGCCGTGACCTTCAGCATTCCGGCCGCCGGTGCGACGGTGCGCTACCGGGCCTATTCCACAATCATTCCCTTGAAGAACGCGATATGGGGCCGCTGAACCGCAAACTTCCCGCCGCGCGCGCCGCCCTGCAGGCGCGCCGCCTTCATGGCCATGGCCGCCAGGGCGGCTTCATGCTGGTGATCGCGCTGATCATCATGGTCATCATGACTCTGTCGTCGATTGCGATGGTCATTAGCCTGCGCGGCGGCATCTCGGCATCGGCCAACATCGCCTTCCGCCAGGCTGCCACGCGCAGCGCCGACGTCGCTGTTGATAACGCCTATCAGTGGGTCAGAACGCAGATGACCAATTCGACGACGGCGCTGAACAACAATCTTGCGCCGGCCGACACTGCCGAGGCCACCGTGACGGCGGCCGAGGCGACGACTATCGCCACCCGGGTACGCTATTACGCGACGATGAATGGCGCCGACGCGGGCTGCAAGAAAAACGGCGTTGCGGATGCCTTTGCACCGACCACCTATCGCTTCAGCGAGAGCATCAACGGCAGCGACGGCTTTCCCTGTGCTGCGCGGGTGTCTGGTAACCCCGCCGGCTACACGATCTACTACGTGGTGCACCGCATGGCCAATACCACCGAGGCCGCCTGTCTTGCCGCCGGCGGGGCGGCGGGCTGCGGCAGTTGTCCGACGGCGGGATGCCTGCAGCCGGCAATCACGTCTACGGCCGGGCAGACCGGCATGTCGCAGAGCGCCACGGGTCCGATCTTCTCAAGTAGCAGCACCAACGCTGCGGTTTACTACCGGATCACCGTCAAGGTGGCGGGGCCGCGCCAGAACAATCGTTACATCCAGGGCTTCATCTTCTGAGGCAGCTTGCTGCCGGATTCGAGGTGTCACCATGAACAAGCACTCTTTGCGCAGATCCCTTGCCCGACTGATGATCGTCATGCTCGCCCACGGCAACCTGGTCCAGGCCGCGACGCTCAACCTGTCTTCCACACCATTGGCGGCGGCAACCACCAGCGTGGTGCGTCCCAACCTGATGTACGTGCTCGACGATTCCGGCTCCATGGGCTGGGACTACACGCCGGACTACGTCAATGACGCCACGGTGACCGACCCAACAAATGCCGGCGTTACGCCACCGGGTTCCTCGGGCGACCGCGGCACGGCCACCATCGCGGCCGGCGTCATTACCGCGATCACCGCGACCGGCGGCAATATCTACGAACACGCGACGCCGACGGTCCTGATCCAGGGCGCCGGCACCGGCGCCTCGGCGACGGTGAACATGAACTCTGACCGTACCATCGCTTCGGTCACCGTCACCAGCGGCGGCACCGGCTACGGAACCCCAGCCAACACCTATATCACCTTCCTCGGCGGCCTCAAGACCTCGGGCTGGGGCATGTGCTGGGGCACCACCGGCGCCAGCAACCAGGGCGGCACGCCCAAGGATTCGTCGGCGTCGCCGCTATGCACCGCCCGTTCGCAGATGCCCTATTCCACGTCAAGGGTCAATTTCCAGTATTACGATCCGACGGTGCGTTATCTGGCGCCGCTCAGGGCCGATGGCACGTCCTACGCTGCCTCGGTATCGACGGCGGCCAAGACCGACGGCTTCGCCGGTACCGGCTCGACCAATCTGACGACTTCCTACGAGCACGAGATCTGGTGCAGCCAGGCCACGCCCAGCCCGGCCCTGGCCACCAATCTGTCGACCAGCACGACCACGAACTCGACCCATGCCCAGTGCAAGGAAAACACGGATACCACCACCAACAACCTGTATCCGAACGCGACCTACACCTTCCGCAAGACCTACACCGGGCCGGCCCACTACTACACGATGGAAGCCTCGGAGTACTGCACCAGCACCGACTACACCAACTGCATCACCACCAGCGCCGCGCTGGCCGCGGTGCCGGCTTTCGTCGTCGGCGGCGTGACCTTCAACGTACCCTCCTACTATCGCTGGTGCTCCTACTACAACTCCGTTTCCAAGACCTTCGGTGGCTGCCAGGGGCGGCGCGACCTCGATCACTACATCCCGAACTACCTGGGCGGTTGGAACAGCACCGGCGCGGCGGGCGTCCAGGCCACGGCGAACCTGGTGATCAACGCAACCACCAACGGCCAGCAGCTCAATGCGGTCACGGTCGGCGGCGTCAGCATCGTCGGCAGCACCACCTTCACTTCGGCTGCCAACGGCGACCAGAACACGGTAGCCAGCAACATCTGCGACGCGATCAAGGCCAATACGGCGACCACCGGCTACACCTGCTCGGTCGTCGGCGCCACGGTGACGGTCCAGGCCGCCGCGGTCGGCACCGCTGCCAACGGCCAGCCCGTGCTGGCCACCGGGCCGGCGGACGGCACGGCGGTGAATTCGACCGGGGAGATCCGGGTCACCACGGCGACCAGCGGACTGACGATCACCGGCATCACCATCAACAGCAATCAGTTGTTGAGCGCCACGGTCACCGCCAACGGCAGCCAGGGCGACACGGCGCGCATGATCTGCGAGGCGATCAACTCCGGCGCCCAGCAGGGCGTGTATATCGCCCGCTCCGGCGAGGCCGCCGGCGCTGCCGCGAACACCTATGCCTACGGCACCTGCAACACGCATGCCGACGCCTATGTCCAGATCAAGCGCATCCCTGCCGACACCACGGATAATGGCCAGGCGATTACCGTCAACGGTCCGGCCACGGCCACCATCAGTTCCGGCTCGATCCAGATCAATTCCACGGCGGGTGCGACGACCATCAGCGACGTCACCAAAGCCGGCGTCTCGATCATGACCGCCCCGGCCCTGTCCATTGCCGACGGCACCCAGACCACCTCGATAGCCACCTCGCTGGCCGCCAAGATAACCGGCAACGGCGGTTGCACCGCGACTGCCTCGGGCAGCCTGGTGACCATCACCGGATGCGTCGGCGCCCTCGTGGTAACTTCCAGCAGCGCCCTGGCGACCGGGACCATGAAAGTAACCAGCAGCGGCAGCTCGAACGCGGCCGACCTTGGCGGCATCCAGGTTGGTGCCACCAGCATCTCGGGGAATGTTCCGTCGACCTCCTTGACCAACGGCACTTCGGTGTTGGCCAACGCCACGGCAATACGTACCAAGATCAATGCCGGCACCGGCACGCATGGCTTCAGCGCCGCCGCGCCCACCGCCAACGGTGATGGTACTTACAACATGGTGGTGACGGCGCCCGCCGGTACGGCTAGCAACGGCCAGTCCTTTACCTTCCAGCCCGGCACCGCCGTCGTGGGCGGCGCGTCCACCAGCCCGACCTGGGCTTTCAGCATCACCAATGCGACGGCGGACGATGCGGTGCTCGACTACATCCGCTGCGATCCCTCGGACAGCGTCTCGGGCGACGAGCTCTACATGCTGAGCACCGACGCCAGCACGGGGACGGCGTCATCCAATACCCTGCAATACACGACCAATCTGGCCACGGGCCTGAATTCCGCGGGGATCAACGGATATACCTATAGCTGCAGCTATGAAAGCGGCAGCGTCAACAACCAGTGGTGTGACGTCACCGGGCCGACCGGGGTCAGCGCCTGTACCAGTGACCTGGTATTCACCAACGACGCCACGATCACCATCGACAACAAGACCAAGCCGACCTCGGGTTCGGCGGGTTGTCCGACGATCACGGCGCCGACCTGGAATTTCGAGATCGGCACATTCGATAACGCAACCAATGCCGATCAGTTGATCAACGATATCAAATGCGGTACCACCAAGACCGTGACCTCCAATACGGTCACCACCGAGAACGGCAGCAATACGAACGACTCCGATATCCGGCGCACTTCCCTGATGAACACCATGACGGCGAACGACATCAACGGGTATAGCTATTCCTGTTCGCAGAGTATGGCCGATAAAAAGGTTACCTGCACGGTGACTGGACCGGTGGCTGCCGCCGCCTGTACCAATCTCTCGTTCACCATGAATTCGAACATCAACCTGAACTACAACGATTCCGTGGTTCAGACCTGCTCCGCGGTTACCGGGGCCACTTCGGCCACCTGGCGCTTCCGCATCGACAACGCCACCGCCGCCAGCAAGTACATCAGCAGCATCACTTGCGGTGGCGCCAATACCATCAACACCAGCACGGTGAATACGGGCACGGCTGCCGACCAAACCGTCACGCGCATCAACAACCTGAAGACGGCACTGCAGAACAACGACGCCAACGGCTACACGATTTCCTGTACCACGGCAACGACGGGCACGCCGCAGTCGAACTGCACCATCACCGGTCCCGCCGGCGTCAACGCTTGCCAGGGCACGGATACGGGTGACGATTGCAATTGCGGCGTCGGCCAGGTCTGCGTCAAGTACGACGGCAACGAGGACGGCAGCGGCATCGTCCTTTCCGCCACGGGCATGACCAGCCCGGATCAGGCCTCAAACTGGCGCTCCTGCGTCCCCGCCACCGGCAACGGCAGTTCCGGGGCGACGGCGATCGATGATTTCGCCCCCTACCTCTTTACCGTCAGCGCCTTCTCCGGCGGCGCGCCGAGCCAGGGCACCACGGTCACGCAGATCACCAGCAATGACGTGGGCACCATCGGCACCACCACGGTGGCCATGACCAATGGTGTGTCCTCGGCGATCAACGCCGTCCCGACCAATGCCACGGGCACCTCGCCCAATGTGCTGACCATGAGCGGCGGCTCGAACCCCGACACCAGCACCAACAAATGGACAGGGGTCGGCGTGTTCAAGCGTGTGGACCTGATCAATGACGGTCGCACCTTCAGCCGGAACTCGGCCCGCACCGACTGCGCGGGCGCCACCTGTACCTACACCGAGGAAATGCAGAACTTCGCCAACTGGTACAGCTACTACCGTACCCGCATGCTGATGATGAAATCGGCGACTACGCTGGCCTTCACTCAGCTCGACGGCAATTACCGCGTTGGCTTCGACAACATCTGCCAGGCCACCGGGACCACGGTGGACAACCCCGTGGCGCAGTTCGAAGGAGCTGCCCGTACTTCCTGGTGGAGCAGCCTGACGGGAGCGACGCCGAACTGCGCGACGCCGTTGCGTGCCGAGACCGCCAAGATCGGCCGTTACTTCGCGCGCAAGCTCAACACGACCCAGGCCGACCCGATGGAGTACTCCTGCCAGCGTAATTACATGCTGCTGGTGACTGACGGTTACTGGAACGAGAGCGAGAGCTCGACCATCAAGCGCGTCGACGACAGCGATATCGCGAATACCGACAACAATATGACGACCGCGGCGCGGCCCTACTACGACGGCGCCCAAGCCTCCACCACCTGCCCGACGGTGGGATCCGGTCGCGGCGGCACGGCTTCGTCCTGCCGCACCCTGGCCGATATCGCCTTCCATTACTACAGCACCGACATTCGCACCTCGGCCCTGGGCAATGCCACCAACACGTCGCTGGGCAACGATGTGGCGACCAACAACGTGTTCACCACCTCGAACGACCCCAACATCGTCCAGCACCTGAACTTCTACGCCATGGGCCTGGGGATCGAGGGCAAGCTGGCCTTCCGTTCCGATTACCTGACGGCCGGCCTTGGCGACTACGCCGACATCATCGCCGGGACCAAGAACTGGCCGGCGGTGGCCAACCTCGATCCGACCGGGGTCGATGACCTCTGGCATGCGACG